>Ga0310811_10011356_pt1 | contig 11544 bp, 11 predicted proteins | sample YCmetagenome_FD_207642 | JGI IMG/M metagenome (GOLD analysis project Ga0310811, IMG submission 207642) | Soil microbial communities from experimental microcosm in Duke University, North Carolina, United States - YC | ecosystem: Engineered > Artificial ecosystem > Soil microcosm > Unclassified ... | reverse complement strand
TGCCTCCACCTGATCGCCCTTGGCAACAAGTTTGAATTGCTCGGGGTCCGGTACCCTGAGGTCCACGGTCCGCTCGGGTCCGCGCAGCGTGATCGTCCGGGTCTGCGGATCGACGCCGATGACATCGGCGACGACGGTGACCGTGCGACCGTGGATGCCGGCCGGCATTTTCCCGGCAGCGGCGCCGCCATGACCGGTTTGCGTCGTCCTGCCGACCGCTTGTCCAGTGCCCTTCTTCAACTCGAGCGACAGCGCTTCGACGTACTCGACGTTGACGAGGTCTCCGACCTTCATCTGCGCGAAGTTCTTCACGCGGGGCCCCGCCTCGATCGTGACTTCGGTGCCCTGCGGGCCCTTCAGCGTGACTTCGCGCGTTTTCGCGTCGATCGCGGTGATCGTCGCGGTGACGCGCAGGGTCTGGGCTGCCGTTGCGGCCCCCGGCGACTTGCTGACGACGATCGCGCCCGTCTGTGCGTGGGCACCGAACGCGGTGGCGGCGGCCAAAGACAGGGCCGCGATCAAGACTCGTTTGTCCATCCTTGGCACTCCTTCATGAACGAGGTTGTGAGTCGACGACGGGTCGTTTGGAACTCAGACACCGGGGCCCCAGCGGGTCTGCCAGGCGACGCCGACCAGGTCGTAACTGTTGCCCGTGCGCGCCGACGTCCCGCTGCTCGCGTACAGCTTGATCGAATTGCGCAGGTCGACTGGAAAAGCGACGGTGGCGCCCAAACGCCAGTTCTGCTGGAGGTCGTTGTTTCGCGTTCCGCCGATCGTCGTGCGCCCGCCTGCGAAGTACGTGGCGTCGAGGGACGCCCAGATGCCCGAGCGAAAGCCGTAGATCACATGCGCTTGCGCCGAGTAGAGCGGGTCCTGCGAGCGCTTCATGCCGCCGAAGAAGTTGTCGTTATCGGTATAGAAGGTCGCCGCCGCAGTGAGCTCGAGCGTCCAGGGACCGATCGCCTTGGCAAATCCGACTTCGGGCTTGAAGGACCAGCGATGAGTTCCGAGATTGACGATGCGGCTCGGATCGTACTGCCCCGAGGGCACGGTCACCTGCACGCTCGTTCCGACAATCAGGTCTTGCTGATAATCGGCGAACTCCCGCACCGTCATCGCCGGCGCCCCATAGAGATTGATCGACCATCGAAAGCTGGCGTCACCGCCGCCGTTTACGACGCGCTCCGTCGGCTGCCCGGCATGCTCGGCCGTTCCCGAGAGCCATGTATACGGAACCGCGACATCGAACTTCCCGGATTTCCCCCACAGGTCCAGCACCCTGACATAGGCCAGGAACGCGCTCGACGTGCGCAGGTTCGCGTTCGTCACGGGAACCGCCGTGTCGAACGACAGGCCTCCTCGCGTGAATAGGTAGCCCGTGATCAGGAAGTTGACGTCAACCGGCGCATTCGAGTACTCGCGTGGCTCGATTTCTTGCGCGCGCACGGTGCTGACACCCGTCACCAGCGCGCATGCCGCGAGCATGCCCAGCAGGCGCTGCCTTTTGCGATTGGACACCAAGGTGAACGTCGCACCGGCGGCCGTACCACCCTACCTGACCGTGTACCCGCGCCCTTCGAGGCACGCCGACCGGGCCTTGCCGTAGGCGCTCTGTTTCGCACTTTGCGCCTGAGTCTGCTGTTGTGCTGCCGCTTGCTGCTGCGCTGCATTCTGGCGGCGGCTTTGCGACCGCGCCGCCACGGCACCGGCCGCGGCTCCCGCGCCTGCGTCACCCCCGACGACCTCGCCAACGATCGCGCCTCGCGCAGCGCCGCGCAAACCTGCGCCCGGCGTCACGCCGGTAGCCGTCGTTGCGGGCTTGGGCGCCGGCGCCGCCTGCTGCGGCTTCGTCGGATCGAAGCCGCTCTGCTGCACGGCCCACTCATGGCACGCGTACTCGTCCTTCTTCTGCTGGTCCGGCGACTGGCCTTTTGCCGGGTAGACGAACTGCTGCGCGAGTGCACTTGATGCGACCAGCGCGGTGCACGCCAGCACAACCATGTAACGATAGTATCGCTTGTTCATCGAACACCTCACGTTGCGGAGTTTGTCGAACACTCTTTAATTCCTGGGAGCGTCGTCCGGCGTGCGCACCCGCCAGAACGGCCGCTCGACCTCGACCAACGGTCGCAGCGCATCGCCCGGCTTGGCGTCGTACCGTATGAGCGCAACGAGATCCGAGCTCACGTCCGGATTCGACGTGAAATAGCTGTGACCGAACATGTCGGTCGTGCCGGAGACGGATATCACGTCGAAAAATCCTGCCTTGCGCGCGCGTTCGACGTCCTCCTTGCGTAACGTGCTCGCCTGCAGCCTGCCCAGCCGGACGAGGCTTCCGAACAGGAACTCGGACACGGTGAGCGCCTTGTCCTGCGGAGATACGTAGACGGTGATGCGCAGCCCGGGCATGGGAAACGTGCCACGCGGATTCGGTGCGCCCCCATACGGCAGGTCCGGGTCGGACACCACGCTGAAGATTTTCGCTGCCGCCACGTCGAAATCCAGGTCGGGGGCCATGAGCGCCACGTTGACGATCTTGAAGCGACGCGTCAGCGTGGTTCGAGTGACGTACGCTTCGACGTTGAGCGGCGCCACTGCCGATGCCAGGACATCGGTGCCACGGCTATGTCCGAGCAGATGGATGCGCTCGACGCCAGGCGTGTCGGCGATCATCCGTATCGTTTTCTTCAAATGCTCGACGGCGAACTCGCTGGACTCGCGATCGACGTTGTAGCCGAACAGCAGCCCGCGTTTTCCACCGGCCGGCCACGTGAAGATGGCGCACACGTCTTCGCGCCCGAGAAAGTGGCAGAGTTCGGCCATGCTGAATGCGGCGTCGCCAAAGGTCTCGCGATAGCCATGGACGAACAGCACGACCTCCTTGCGCGGCGATTGCGCGAGGCGCCGTTCGAGTTCCGCCTTGAATGCGGCTTGCGCCTTTTCGTGGATGTCCATTTGGGCGCTGTCGCGCATGACGCCGTCCGCCGTGCGAACGAGGTCGTAGATGACCGGCGGGAAGCGTCCCAACTCGTGCGCCGGGCCGAGCTTGAGATCGAGCGGCGGGGTGCGCTCGCCGGTCGCGCTTTGCCTTGCAAGCTGGTCCCAGGAAACGCCCTCGCCGATGTCGACGCTGACGGAGCCGAACGACATCGAGCGGGCACGCTCGGCGGTATAGGGCTGCTCGTCGTCCGGATTGGTGCGAGGGGCGCGATCGGTGATGTACAGAAGGTCGATCGCCGACGTTTGCCGATTGGGCGACACCTGCGTGAAGAGCGGCGCGGCCTGTGCCCCCCGATACAAGGTCGGGGTCGGCATCAGCGGATGAGTCGTCGCGCATGCACCGAGCAACGCAGACGCTGCCATGACCGAAACCCACTTCGACACGAGACGCGCGAGTCGGCCGCAATGTCCCATGTTCGCAGGAATCATGGCTCGCTCCCGATACTCGAGTGATTCCCATCGGTCACCCAGGCAATGGCATCGAGCAACGCCTGGTCGTCGACGGGCTTGTGCAGGAAGAAGCTGGCTCCGAGTTCACGCGCCTTGTCGCGGACGTCGTCGCTGTCGCGCGCCGACACGGCGATCACGGGCAAGTGGACGCCCTTTCGTGTCAACTGCTCCTGCACCTGCAGGCCCGTCACGTTCGGCATCGTGATGTCGAGCAGCACGCAACCCTCCGATGTCGCATTCACCTCGTCGAGAAAGGCCTCCGGCGTGGCGAATGCCTTGGCGCGAATCCCGCTGGCGCGCATCAGCCTCGACAGTCCCGTGCGCACCGATTCATCGTCGTCGACGATGAAAACATAGGGAGTACCGCTTCGTTTCGACACCGCGCTATTTCACGTTTACAGCAAGGCTACTTCCCGTCGTCCTGTCGCATCAATTGGACCTTGGGCCATACAAGCTCAGAATCGGATGCCGACGCGCGCGCCAACGATGTAGATCGTCCCCAGATCCTTCAGGTCGCCGCTGGAATCGAGCGTCTTGTTCAATCCGGAATTGACGATCTGGAGGCTCGGACTGAGGGTCAGCCAGGGCGTGACCGAGGCGCTGTAGTACAACTCGACGGCGTCCTCGTGCTCGAGGCCGAGACCGAACGTGCTGCGCAAATAGGGAACGAAGTTGTCGCTGAACTCCGTGCGCGCCCAGCCGATCCCGAAATCGTCGCGCGGACGACCCGGCACGACGCCCTTGCCCACCAATCCCACCGAGTAGCTGTACCTGATCGGATTCGCTTTCCCGTCACTCACGCCGGCACCGAAAAACATCCCGACTCCGCGCGTCGGATCGCCGGCGGGTTGCCAGAGAAACTGTTCGAAACCGTAGGCGACTGCCCAGGTCTCGCTCTCCTGGTTCAATGGCCGCGGCGGGATGGGTATCGGCACCGGGTGCCTCGCCAGGATTTCGGAGAGGAGCGGCCCCGGGTCTCCGAGCAACGGAAAGCGCGCGGTCAGAAGCAGGCTTGCTATGTTCGACGGGTCCTGAATCAGCGACGTGCGGTCCTTGTTGCTCCACGCGAGCATCAGGTTCTGATGGCCGGGAAGCCCGAACGGCTTGACCTTCATGTCGGCGCTGCCGACCAGCATCACGCCATGGCGAAAGGTGTCGCCCAAGTCGTTGTTCATGACGGTGCCATCGGGGTCCAGCACCATGGCCGCCAGTACGACCTCGTGCGACGGCAGGTAGAGGGCGCCCGCGCCGTAGGCCGACAGCGGGACCATCGCGAACGCAAGCGGAAAGTTCAATCCGGTGTTCAGGAACCCGGTGGTGTAGTCGCCATGGAGAACGTTGGTCGGAGCGAGCGAGTTGATCTTGCCCACGTACACGCCGAATTGCTGGCTCAGAAATTGTGTGTACGTGAGTTCCTGCAGTCCGGTATCCGGCTCGATGGCGGGCAGTATCCACGCGAGGTTGGCGGGCACGATGGTGCCGGCATCGCGCATGACGTTGTGCCCGAAACTGGTGACGCTCTGGACCTTGAAGAAGCCGCCCGGCCAGAGGCCCGCCTTCTGCGTATCCACATTGAGCGTGGTGATGAAGTGGCCCCAGCCCCCGCCGCCGTGGTCCTTGCCCCCACTCGTGATCGTCTGCGGCATCCAATAGAGGTCGAGGTCGAGCACCACGCCTTTCCGTGCCATTTCGTCCCTCACCCCACCCCAGTCGCCAGTGAGCCGGGGCCGTGACGCCAGATCACCGCCCCACGTATCTGGCGTGGCATAGGGCATGGCGTACAGCGGGATGGAGATGCCGAGCGCGGTCAGCAGCGCGGCTACTTTGAGGATGCTTTTCATGTCGTCTATTCCTGGTTCAATGGATCAGAGTTCGACCTCTTTCCAGCCCGCGCCCGGATCGAACGTCGTTGTCTTCGCGCCGACCGTGGTCGAATCCTTGCCGAGATCCTTTTCGTAGACCTTGCCGTTGTGATTGACGATGAATGTCATCACGCCGGTTCTGCCGTATTGGGCGGGATAGGCGATCATCGCGAAGCCGGCGATCATGCGTCCGTTGATGATGTAACTGTAGGCGCCGCCTGGTGCATTCTTCCCCTGGCGCGTCATGATCCTGAAGTAGTAGCCGCGGTACGGGTCGCCCGCCACGCGGCCCTTGAAGTAGGCGGCGCTTGTGGCGATCAATGGTCCGAACGGACTCGCCTCTTCGCCCTTGGCTTCGTCCGCCGGCCAGTACAGGCCGTCGTGCTTGCCCGGCGAACTTGCGAGCTTCTGGGCGTACTGAAGCACGCCATCGCCGTCGCGATCGCGCGCGGCGTAGGCGCGCTGCGCGTCGATGTACGCGCGCAGCGCATGGATGGCGTTGCGCTCGTTGGCGCCGATGCGGCGATTGACGACCTCGTCCGCGCCCTGCTCGGTTGCGAAGCGCCAGCGGTTGCCGCTGCGCACGATGGGAACGGGCAGCGGCCATGCCTCGTCGCCGATCACGAGCACACGGCGATCCGCGCTCGGCTCCTCGAGCAGGCGAAGCGTTTGCATCGCGGCAAGAATCGTGGCGCGGTTTTCACTGGCCGCCGCGCGATCGGGATCGATGACGAGGTCCCGGTGTTCTTCGCCGAAGATCGCGAGCATGGCCGAATCGCTATCGGCCTTGAGCGCAACCATGAGCGCATCGACCGCCGCTTCCGGCGTCTCGAACGTCTCCTGCGGCGCTGCTGCGGTGGCGACCGGAACCGCCGCGATCAGCGTGAACGCAAGGCCGAGCCAACATGACCAGCGACGAATGATGGTGCTCATGGGTGAGTCCTGTTTTCGAAGAAGGCGAATATGTGCATGAACCTGCTCTCGACATCAGCGACGGCCGCCGCGGGCTCCGCCGGCGCGGGCACCGCCGCCGACGCTCGATGGCGCGGCTCGCGTGCTCGCGGCGGACATCGAACCGCGGCTCGCCGCACCGCGTGAACTGTCCATCTGGGTCTGCCGCCCCGAGCCGTAGCCGCTCAAGGCGTTACCGGACGTCCGACCTGCGGCGGCGCCTGCCGTCACGCCGCCCGCTGCCTGCGTCGTTGCGCGTGGCGCTGCGCCGCCGGCCGCGCGCACGTCGCCCACTCGCGTGGACGAGGCGGTTCTGCCCACGGCGCCGCTCACCTGACCCGGCTGCTTGTTGGATTTCCACGCGGTGCTGGTGCCGGCGGCTCGCTGGCTCGCCGTCGCGGAACGATTGATGTCCATGTTGCGGTTGACGTCGACGTTGCGATTGACGTTGATATTGGCGTTTCCGCCCCAGTGCGCGTCGTAATGGTTTCCGCTCCAGGCCGCGCCGATGGCCGCGCCCCAGACGACGCCGGCGGCGAACGCGGCGCCCGGTGGGTAGGGGTAGTAGTACGACGGGTATGGCGTCGGGTAATAGGCATAAACCGGGGTAGGACTCGGAACGACGACCACCGTCGGGTTGTATTGCGGCACGTAGATCACTTGCGGATCGGCCGGAGCGATGATCACGATCTCCTTCTCGACCTTCACGACCTGCTTCCCGTCTGACTTGAGGTTGCCGGCAGCCTGCGCTTTGCGGCGGAACACCTGGATGGCTTCGAGCACGGCACCCTGATCGGCGAGGACGGCTTCGCCCAGTGCGGTCGTCCAGTCGAGGTCGGCGCTCATCATCTTCACGACGTCGGGATAGTTCAGCAGCGATTTGACCGCGTCGTCCCACTTGTCGTCGACGGGAAGCTTCGGATCGGTCTTCCGCTTGGCGAGAAAGCGATCCGCCTGCACGAGCTGCAGCGGGTTGGTTGAGGCTGGCAGGACGATAGCGACGAGATCGTCGGGATAAAGGGCGATAGGTCCGACGAGCTTGCCGAGATCCGGAGTCGATGGCGGTGGTGCCGCGCCCGTAGGAGCAGCCGGTGCTTGCGCGATCGCATTCATCGCCAAGACCATTAACCCGACAACCAGTAGTCCGACCCATCGCGACGGCCCGACGCGATCAGCGGGTGTCGATGTACTGAGATGGTCCTTCATGTGTGCTCCAAGTCCTGGTGACAAATCCTGCGACCGATCGTGATCCAGCATAGCGATCGGGGCATTCGGAGGACATTGGACCTTGGTCCCATCGGACCGTGAATCGCCGGCCTTGAGCAGCGTCAAACGGCGAGCCATCGGAGGGCGATAGGCTCGATCAATGAACAAGGTCGTGGATTTCCCCCTGCTGGTTTTCGCGCTGTCCTTCGCGGTCATGTGGCTCTCGACCCGGGTCGGGGCGGTCCGTCTCAGGCAACGGCTAAACCTCGACGAGAGCGCGCGCGAGGACTTCGGCGTCATCCTGGGCTCCACGCTGACGCTGCTCGGACTCATCATCGGGTTCAGCTTCTCGATGGCGGTAAATCGCTACGATCAGCGCAAGGCCTACGAGGAGGCCGAGGCCAACGCGATCGGCACTGAATACGTCCGGGCCGACCTGCTGCCTGTGGCCGATGCGGCCAAGGTGCGTACGCTGTTAAGGCAATACCTCGAACAGCGAATTCTTTTCTATTCGACTCGAAGCGGCGACGAGATACGCCGGATCGACGCCAACACCGCTCGATTGCAGACCGAGCTGTGGGCCGCGGTCACGGGGCCGGCCGCAACGCTGCAGACGCCCATGATGGCCCTGGCCGTCGGAGGCATGAACGATGTACTGAATTCACAGGGCTACACGCAGGCCGCCTGGTGGAACCGCATTCCGACTGCAGCGTGGATTCTGATGCTGGCGATCGCCGTTTGCAGCAATCTTCTGATCGGCTTCGGTGCACGCAACGCCAAGGCGGAACGGGCCCTGCTTCTCATCGTGCCACTGGTCGTGTCGATCTCGTTCTTTCTCATCGCGGATATCGACAGCCCGCGCGGCGGTGTCATTCACGTGCACCCCGAGAATCTACTCAGTCTGGCCGGCTCGATGCGCGCCCAGTGATGCACGGACCGCACGCAATGCGAGAACGGCTCGCCGGCTACGGCCGCCGCTTTGGTATTACGCGCTCGTTGTCTCGTCCCATGAACTCGGCAGCGTATCGCCCCTGCCGCAAGAGCCGCACCATCGCCTTCATCGGTGTATCGATGTGCTGAACCCACCCTACCAGTGGTCAATTACGAGCTGGACCTCAAGGGGCTCTAAGGAAAACTGCCGCTGCTGTTTGTGGTGCGTAAAGATTGGCGGCAGGTGGTCCGCCGGCTTGAAATGAGATGTTGAAACCCTCGAGTGAGTTTTGGAGTTGGATACCGGCTATCTGGAGTACACCGGGGACGGCAATGAGGAGCGTTCGTTGGATGATGATGGCACTGGCGGCCGCAAGGCCAGTGTCCGCATCGGCGCAGAACGAGGAAGGTCTGGCCAAGCAGCTCGCCAATCCCATCGCCGCGCTGATCAGCGTGCCGCTGCAATTCAACTACGATCAGCGCATCGGCCCGACCGATGGCCACAAGTCGTTCGTCAACGTGCAGCCGGTGATCCCGATCTCACTGAATGAGCAGTAGAACGTGATTTCGCGCACGATCCTGCCGATCGTCGATCAGGACGACGTCGCCGGGAACTCCGGCCATCAGTTCGGTCTCGGCACCACGGCCGTTGCATTGACCCAGCGCCGGACCGTGGACGACGGGCGTGCTCGCCAACCATATTTGGTCAGTCGGCGGCGACAGCGGCCGCGCCGACATCAGCGCCACCTTTCTCCAACCGTTCGCGAGCTATACGACCCGAACCGCGACGTCGTTCGCGTTGAACACCGAGTCCACGTACGACTGGAAGAACCACGCCTGGTCGGTGCCGATCAACTTCACCGTCAGCCAGCTGCTGAAGATCGGCAATCAGCCGGTGCAGTTCGGCGCCGGCGTGCGCTACTGGGCCACAGCGCCAGCGGGTGGGCCGGATGGATGGGGCGCCCGCCTGCAGCTCACGTTCCTGTTTCCGAAGTAGGCGTGAGCGGACGCGTAGCGGATCCTGCTACCGAGGCAGGTGCCCCCGCACTCCTTTGGAAGAATTCTATGCCTGCGTTCTCACAGGTGTGGACCAGCGCGGCCAGCGAATCGACCTCCATCTTTTCCATCACGCGCGCTCGGTGCACCTTCACCGTCTTGAGGGAAATGCCCATCTTGTCGGCTACCTGCTTGTTCAGGTGCCCGCCGATCACGAGCTCCAACACCTCGCGTTCGCGCGGCGATAGCCGGGCGAGTCGCAACTCGATGTCCTGACGCCGCCGCCGATCCGCTTGGTCGACCGCGTGGCGTTCGATGCCCGACCGGAGGGTCTGCAGCAGCGTTTCGTCGTCGACGGGCTTGCTCAGGAAATCGACGGCGCCCCTCTTCATCGCCTGCACGCCCATCGGCAGATCGCCGTGGCCGGTCAGGAACACCACCGGCAGGGAGATGCCACGGTCCGTCATCCGCTGATGCAGTTCCGGCCCCGTCATTCCGGGCATCTGCACGTCCATCAAGACGCAGCCCGTTTCGTCGTTAGCCCGGCGATCGAGGAAGTCACGTGCCGAGGCGAACGTTTCGACGTTCCATCCTGCCGAGCGGATGAGCCGGGCAAGGCTGCGACGCAGGCTCGCGTCGTCGTCGACGACGAATATCGTGGGTGCGTCAGCATCCAGCTTTTCCGTATCAGCCGAGCTCATTTTTGCTTCACCTCTCAATGAGGACTTGCGGCCGGATGGACCGCCTCGACATCGGCTGTCGTCGCGTGATGCTCGGCCGACATGGCCGCCGGCAGCTCGACGAAGAACGTGCATCCCGCGTCGTCGTTGCGTTCGATCCAGATGCGCCCTCCATGCGCTTCGATGATCGACTGACAGACGGTGAGTCCCATCCCGGTGCCGGTCGACTTCGTCGTCCAGAAGGCATCGAATACCTTGTCGAGCGCTTCGGGCGCGATGCCGACACCCGAGTCGCGTACCGCCAACCGGATCTTGTCCTGCGCGGTCCGGGCGACCTCGACGCGCAGACGTCGTCGTCCTGCGGGAACCGCCGCCATCGCCTCGATTCCGTTGACCATGAGATTGAGCGCGACCTGCTGAGCCTGCGCCCTGTTCGCCAGCACCAGGCAACCCGGGTCGCAAACGCGCTCGACCGTCACCTGCCGGCGAATGAATTCGCTGTGCAGCAACCTGATCACGTCGTGCACGACGTTGGCAAGGTCGACCCGCTCGCGGCCGGTCTTCTGCCGTCGCAGCATGATGCGCAGCGACTCGATGATCTCGGCGGCGCGCTTGTTGTCGGCAATGATGTCACTAAGAATTTCCCGCATCTCCTGTGGGTCCAGCGCGTTGCGCGCGATGAAACGCATCCCCGCCTGCGCGTTGCTGAGAATGGCCGTCAGGGGCTGGCTGATTTCGTGCGCGATCGACGCGATGAGCACACCCGTCTGCGTGATGCGCTCCGAATGCCACTGGCTGGCCCGAAGATCCTGCAGCTCCTGCTCGCTCTTCCGGCGACCCGTGATGTCCTCGTGCGAGATCGCCGCATAGGTTGCGCCGTCGACGACGAGGCGGCGTATTCTCGAATGCATCCATCTCACGTCGCCCCGCAGCAGGCGCGCGGATTCCATCGCGAAGGTTTCCGCCTCGCCACGCAGCACGCTTCGAATGCCTCGTGCGAGCTGGACCGCGGCTTCGCGGTGCGAACCCTCGATCGACTCGCACGCCGCGACGTAATTGCCACCCACCGGAACGCCTTCTGCCGAGGCGCCGTTGCCGTCGGCAAGGGTTCGCCACCGATCGCTCATTTCCACGAGCGCGCCCGTCGCGTCCACCACGGCGACATACTCGTTCAATGCATCGAGCTCGGCCTGTGCGAAGCGTTGCGCCGCGGCGAGCCGGTCCTGCGCCCGCATCTGCGCGTCCAGCAACTCCTTTCGATTCAGAGCGCCGATGAACACCGTGCCCAGGGCCTTCAGCCGCTCGACGACGTGTATGGGCCAGTCGCGCTCAACGCGGTTAGAAACGACTGCAAGCATGTAGCGGACGACGCCATCGACTACATAGGGGACGTACAGCGCCGAGCGCGTTCCGCGAAACTGCAGATAGCCCCTGTCGGTGGCCGCTTCGGGCGGCAGCTCGTCACGTCG
>Ga0310811_10011354_pt1 | contig 11544 bp, 10 predicted proteins | sample YCmetagenome_FD_207642 | JGI IMG/M metagenome (GOLD analysis project Ga0310811, IMG submission 207642) | Soil microbial communities from experimental microcosm in Duke University, North Carolina, United States - YC | ecosystem: Engineered > Artificial ecosystem > Soil microcosm > Unclassified ... | reverse complement strand
GGCGATCCTCATCCATCAGCGGATTGCCGGCCCAGGCCTCCGGGATGAGCATCATCATCGCATGGGCGAGCGAATAGCCGCCCTGCACCAGGAATTCGAGCGCATTGTCGAAACAGGCCGTGTCCGACTGGCCTTCATAGGAGATCGGCCACAGCTTCTTGATGTCGTCGCCGAAGAGATCGGACGACACCGAGGCCTGGCGTGCCGCCATCCAGTTGACGTTGCCGCGCAGCGTGTTGATTTCGCCGTTGTGCGCGACCATCCGATACGGATGCGCCAGCGACCACGTCGGGAACGTGTTCGTCGAGAAGCGCTGATGCACGAGCGCCAGCGCGGATTCGAACGACGGCTGCTGCAGATCCTTGAAATAGTCGCCGAGCTGCGTCGCGAGCAGCAGGCCCTTATAGACCACCGTGCGCGACGACATGGAGACGGCGTAGAAGCCCTTGGTGCGCGGATCGGCCTTCGCATAGACAGCGTTGGAGATCACCTTGCGCAGGATGAAGAGCTTGCGTTCGAAAAGATCCTGCTCGGCCTCGCCCTTGCCCGCATTGGCGCCGCGGCCGACGAAGATCTGCCGGATCGCCGGCTCGGTCGGCTTGACGCTTTCGCCGAGCCCGCTGCTGTCGACAGGCACGTCGCGCCAGCCGAGGAACACCTGGCCCTCGTCGGCAACCGACTTCTCGATGATCGCTTCGACCTCGGCGCGGCCAGCGGCATCGCGCGGCAGGAAGAAGACGCCAACGGCATAGTCGCCGGGCTGCGGCAGTTTGATGCCGAGCTTGGCGGTCTCTTCAGAGAAGAAGCGATGTGGAATCTGGACGAGAATGCCGCAGCCGTCACCAGCGCGCGGGTCTGCGCCCACGGCGCCGCGATGATCCAGATTGAGCAGGATCTCGAGACCTTTGGCGATGATCTCATGCGATTTTCGATTGTGGAGATCAGCAACGAAGCCGACACCGCAGGCATCATGCTCGCGATCGGGCGCATAGAGACCCTGCGCCTCAGGCAGACCGGGATCGAGAAAGGTCTTATCCGACATCAACGAAAATCCTGGCACAAAAACCACTGGAAGAGAGTCAGGCGGCGTTACTTTGCGGCCGGCCGTTTCGACCGCGCCCCAGGCGCCCTATCTCGCTCACGCATCATCATATGTCCGCCCCCAAGCGCTTCTCCGGCTGCTCCCTCTTCCCGCTCCCAAGCTCCACCGTCCGCGGGCCCCCCAGGCCGCGCGTCCCCAATGAAGCCGATCGCGCAGGAGCAATCGCCAGGCCGAAGGCCAAGTCTCTCTCGCTGTCGGGCGTCAATTAGGGAAAATGGCAGAAATAAGCTAGGTCGTAAAGGGTCAGCAGCGCTGTCCTATCAATTGGCCGCACCATTACAGATTTGCCGAAAAACACAAGTCCCCGGAGCCCGATAATGGATTTCGCCAGTGACAATATTGCCGGCGCCGCACCGGAAATCCTGACAGCCATCGCCGCCGCAAATATGGGGACGGTTCCCTCCTATGGCGAGGACCCCTGGACCGCCAAAGCGCGCGACGCAATCGACGCGGTTTTTGAGCGAAAATGCGCCAGTTTCCTGCTCGCGACGGGCACCGCAGCCAACGCCCTGGCACTGGCTGCGCTCGCGCCGCCCTTCGGCGCCATCTTTTGTCACAGCGTCGCGCATGTGATGGAGGACGAGTGCGGCGCGCCGGAATTCTTCACGGCCGGTGCCAAGCTTGTCGGCATCGACGCGCCGGGCGGCAAAATCACGCCCGCGGCGCTGCGTGCCAAGCTCGCCGCTTTTCCGCGTGGCATGGTCACGCAGGTCCAGCCAGCCGCGCTGTCCCTGTCGCAGGCGACGGAATGCGGCACGGTCTATAGCTGCGACGAGATCGCCGAACTCGCCCGGATCGCGCATGATGCGGGCGTACTCGTCCATATGGACGGCGCCCGTTTCGCCAATGCGCTGGTCGCTGAGGGCTGCACGCCGGCGGAGATGAGCTGGAAGGCCGGCATCGATATCCTCTCCTTCGGCGCGACGAAGAATGGCGCGCTCGCCTGCGAAGCCGTCATTTTCTTCGATCCGGCCAGAGCGGAGACGTTTCCCTATCTGCGCAAGCGCGGCGGCCACACGCTGTCGAAAGGCCGCTTTCTCGGCAGCCAAATGGCCGCCTATCTCGATAATCATCTCTGGCTCGGTCTCGCCCGGACAGCGAATGCCCAGGCAGCGGCGCTTGCCGCGGGATTGGCCGCAATTCCCGGTATTCGCCCCGTCTGGCCCTGCGCTATCAACGAGATTTTCGTGTTGGTGCCCCGCGCCATCGACACCGCCTGGCACAATGCCGGCGCGCACTACTACGAATGGACATTTCCGGCACCGGACAAGGCGCGTATGGAACCGCGTGAGGACGAAATCTTTATCCGTCTCGTCACCTCTTTCGCGACACCCGCAGCCGACATCGCGCGCTTGATTGCACTCGGTAAAACGGCTGCACAGTCTGTTACGTGACAAATGGAAAACTGAAGCCGTGCTGCAGCCTTAATTGCTGCCGATTTTCGCCGAATTCCTTGCCAAACTCGCGGGTCATAACGTGAATGGCATTCGCGCCGAAAAGGCGGATGTTTTTGAAGAGGCCGTGGAGGCACGATGAGAGACTCCGACACCGCACATTCATCAGTCCGTCCGATCAGGAGTCGTGCCCGCTCGAAAGCCCTCCTAGCGATCTGCGGCGCCCTCGCGCTCGGGCTTTCCGCCGGCCTGCCCGTCACATCCGCGCAAGCGCAGTTCTACCGCGGCTTTTGGGCACCCGACGACGATGGCTATCCGCCGCCGATCCCGCCGCGCGCGATCGGACACCACCGCGAAGGCTGGGGCCCGCCGCCGCCCTATATGGAAGAGGAAGGCCCGCCGCCCATGGCGGAAGAGCGACCGCCGGGCATGGAACGGCCCTCAGGTATGGAGCGGCCCTCGGGTATGGAACGCATGCCGATAACCGTTAGCGAATTGCGTCGTCGCGCAACGCTCGCCGGTTTGAAGCTGCTCGGCACACCGCATCGTCGCGGCGACGTCTATGTCGCTTTCGGCGAAGATTCGCACGGCGCCATTCATCACCTGACCTTCAACGCTTATGAAGGCCGCATCGTCGAAAACGAGATTTCAACGACTGCCTCCAAAGCCAAACCCGCGGCTCCGCCGGCCGCGGCTGCAGTGACACAAGCAAAGCCTGCCGCGCCAGCGGCAGCAACCGCGACTGCGGCGCCAGCCAAACCGGCGACGCCTGCCAAAACCGCCGAGCCGGCCAAGACCGCTGGGCCTGCCAAGGCTGCTGTGGCTCCAACAAAGGCCGCCGCGCCCGTGAAGCCCACTGTTGCGCCGGCAACAACCGCCACGGCCCATTCGGCCGCGCCCGCGCAGACGGCTCCGTCCAACACCACGCCGGCGAAGGCCGCGAAAAGCAAGGATGAGCCGGCGCCGTCCGTAACCGCCGATGAGGACGATCTGTCGCCGATCCGGCCGAAGCCTGGCGATCATGTGAAACCATCGCTGCCCGACAGCGACATCGACAAGGACTGAGGCAGGCCTCACGCAAAGCGGCGCGATTTTCGCGCCGCTTTTTCATTCACGCGTTAATGCAGATGCCGCAGCTTGTCGGGATTCCGCATCACATAGATGGCCGTGATCTTGCCGTCCTCGATGTCGAGCGCGGTCGTCTGAAGTTCGCCATCGGCCTCGCGCGTGATGAAGCCCGGCAAGCCACTGATCAGGCCAACATGCATCAGTTCCGACCTGTTTTGCCGGAACAGATCCGCCAGCGCCGTATGCACTTTCATGACATCGCCAATGCCAAAGAGTGGCCGCAGCGCCGCGGGCCGCTTGCCGCCTCCGTCCGAATGCAGGCTGACATCGGTCGCTAACATATCGCTGAGCGCTGCCAGATCGCCGTCGCGCGACGCGGCGAAGAAGGCGTTGGCAATTTCGAGCCCACGCTGCTTCTCGACCTGGTAACGAGGCCGCGCCTCGCGGATATGAACGCGGGCGCGGGCGGCAAGTTGGCGGCACGCGGCGGCATCGCGCTCCACCGTCGCAGCCACCTCCTCGAAGCCGAGACCGAAGACGTCGTGCAATAGAAAAGCCGCGCGTTCGAGCGGCGAAAGCCGTTCGAGCGCCAGCATCAATGGCAAGGAGACATCTTCCTCGTCCTCTTTCGCTTCTTGGACGATCGGGTCGGGAAGCCAGGGGCCGATATAGGTCTCGCGCTGATGCCGCGCCGATTTGAGCTGATCGAGACAGAGCCGCGTCACGGTCCGGCGCAGATAGGCCTCGGGCTCGCGTACATCGGCGCGGTCGGCCTTCATCCAGCGGATGAAGGCCTCCTGCACCACGTCCTCGGCGTCGGCGACGGAGCCGAGCATGCGATAGGCCACGCGCACAAGGCGGGGGCGCAACGGATCGAAGCTCGCCGCCGCGTCCGCCTGCTGCGCGTCCTCTTGGCTTGCATCGTTTTGGCCCGTCTTGGCCATCAGGCGACCGCCTTCTGCATCGCCTTGGCGGCTTCCGGCTCGACCCAAAGGCCGAAGCCAACCGCGAGGCGGTTCCAGCCGTTGATGATATTGATCATCATCGTGAGCTTCACCTGTTCCTCCTCGGTGAAATGCGCCTTGAGCGCCGCATAGGCGGTGTCCTTGTGCTCATGTCCCTCGGACAGCCGCGTCAATGCGTCGGTCCAGCCGAGCGCGGCACGCTCGCGATCGCTATAGCACGGCGCCTCGCGCCAGGCGGACAGCAGATAGATGCGCTGTTCGCTCTCGCCTTTCGCACGGGCATCGACCGTATGCATGTTGATGCAATTGGCGCAGCCGTTGATCTGCGACGCGCGGATCTCAACCAGTGCCACGAGGCTCGGGTCGAGACTCGCTGCGACAGCCATCGACGTGCCCATCCAGCTCTTTACAAGCTGAGGAGCGGCAGCGAACAGATCGATTTTGGCAGTCTGGTTAGTAGCCTTGGCAGTCATGGTTCCGGTCCTTTCTGTTGGTCCCGGTGACATGACGAGTGGGAAACGGCGCGTGTGACATCCGCGCGGAAAAAAATTCCGGCAAGCAAAGATATTTGGCCAAGCAAAAGGGCGCCCGAAGGCGCCCTTTCGTGTGATGGCTTCGATGATAGCGTGGCCCTATGGCCCGGCGAAATTACGCGGCCTTGGGATGCTCGACGACTTCAGCCGACTTGCCGGAGGTCGCGATGTGGATTTGCCGGGGCTTCTGCGCTTCCGGTACTTCACGGACGAGATCGACGTGAAGCAACCCGTTCTCAAGGCTCGCGCCTTGCACCTGCACGTGATCGGCAAGCTGGAAACGACGCTCGAAGGCGCGGGCAGCGATGCCCTGGTAAATCACTTCACCTGACGTTTCGTTCTCGCGGGTCTCTTTCGAACCGCGGATCGCCAAAGTGCCTTCCTTCACCTCGATCGAGAGCTCCTTATCGGAAAAGCCCGCGACCGCGACGGTAATGCGATACGCGTTTTCGCCGGTGCGCTCGATATTATAGGGGGGATAGGTCGGCGCTGTCTCAAAACCGGATGCGGCCTGATTGACGAGATTGAACAGACGATCGAAGCCGACGGTCGAACGGTAGAGCGGCGAAAGATCCATATGACGCATTTTCATCCTCCTAAGTGTAGCGAGTTGAGGACAAGTCGAAATTCTGCGCCCAACATAGGATTTGGAGTCGCGCATCATGCGCCGCCTCTGCCCAGCTGGCCCGCCTGGCTTGTCCTTTGCGCGTCCAATAGCGGCCCGCGCTAAGTTAGATGTGGGAAGGGTATTTTTGGCCCGCAAGGGGGCAAAGGTTGCGATTTGCCGGCCGAGCTCGCCCTCAAGCGCGACATCAATCTCGACATGGCCCTTTCATTCCTGCGCATGCTGCGGCATAGCTGGGTGAGCCATTTGCGAGCGCCTATGGACCTCTATCTGAGCCCCAACAATCCGATTCCGCCGGGCGCTGCCGTGGCCAAGATCACCGCGTCTGACGGCATCTATCTGCGCGTGGCCCGCTGGACAACCGCCGGTGAAGCCAGCCACGGCACCGTCGCGATCTTGACCGGCCGGGCCGAATTCATCGAACGCTATTACGAAGTCGTCGGCGAACTGCTGGCGCGGCAATTCGATGTCGTCGTCATGGATTGGCGCGGCCAAGGGCTTTCGGAACGCCAGCTTCGAGATCGTCGCAAAGGTCATGTCGACGATTTCGACAATTATCAGCTCGATCTCGCCGCCCTCCACGATCAGGTCTTGGAGCCTTTCTGCGCCAAACCGTGGTTCGCGCTCGGCCATTCGATGGGCGCGGCGAATCTTATCGCGCAGGCGCGCGCCGGAACATCGCCGTTCGCGCGGCTCATCTTAACCGCCCCGATGATCGCGCTCGCGGGTCTGCGCATGTCGAAGGCGGCGTCTTTCGGCGCCGAGCTCTTCGACATTGTGGGATTTGGCGGCACCTATATTCCGGGTGGGCGCCGCAAGCCGGTCTTTTTGCGTACAGTGCACGCCGATCTTCTGACATCGGACGAGGCGCGCTATCGCCGCACGATGGAGATGGTGGAAGTCGCGCCCGCCCTCGGCCTCGGCGATCCGACGATCGGCTGGACGAATGCTGCCTATCGGCTCATGCGGCAATTCGAAGACGCCGACTATCCGCGCCGCACGCACACGCCGATCCTCGTCGTCGCCTCGGGCGACGACCGCCTCGTCTCGACACCTGCGATCGAGAGCTTCGCGAGCCGGCTCAAGGCGGGGCGCTTCATCACCGTCCCTTACGCCAAGCACGAGATACTGCATGAGCGCGACGCCTTGCGCGCGCAATTCTGGGCCGCTTTCGACAGCTTCATTCCCGGTGTCGAGGATCGCGTCACGCAATCGGTCGCGGCCGCCATCGCAGCACGCAAACGCAAGCGTTCGTTCTGGCCTTGGCGCAAAACGGCAGTCGGCTGATGAAACAGACAGACGGAACTTACAGCACCAATTACAGCAACACGCTCATTACCGTCTCGGCTGATTGCCCCGTGGCGGTGGCGACGCCTCCCGTCAAAGCCGGAACCCTCGCCGAGCGGCAGTTCGCGCTGCTCGCCCGCCAGCCCTATGCGATGACGTCGGATGAACTGCTGGTCGCGGTCGAGAGCGCGCGCAAAGGCAAGGTGACGGCAGAGACCTTCTTTTCCAAGCCGCAGGCCTGTTTGCGTTGCTCGCCATTAGTCAAGAAGCACGGTTACGGATTGCATCACGATGCCAAGAGCCGCGTCGCGCTGGTGCCGGTCGAGAGCCCTGACTATGCGCAGCTTCTGGAAGATCCGGCGGTCGCGAAAACGCCGGGCATGCGCAGCGCGCGCGGCTAGGCATTCGGTACGCCCCGCGCTTTAGCCTGCAAGCAGTGCCAGCGCCTTTTCATGCGCGCGCTTGTCCCCCGCGGCGATCACATTGCCGCCAAACGCGCCGCTATTGCCCTGCCAATCCGTGACGATGCCGCCGGCGCCTTCGATGATCGGAATGAGCGGCGCGATATCGTAAGGCTGCAGGCCGGCTTCGAGCACGATATCGACATAGCCGGACGCCAACATGGCGAAGGCATAGCAATCATAGCCATAGCGCGCGAGCCGCGTCGCGGATTCGATGCGCTTCAACGCCTCGAGTTCCTGCGGCGGATAGAGCAGCGGCGAGGTCGTCATCACGGTCGCCTCCGCGAGCTCGGCGCAGGCGCGTGTCTTGAGCTTGCGCTCGATCTGCGCATGATCGGCGCCGGGGCCGCGCCAGCGCGCCATTTTGCGGTCGCCGCTGAAGCGCTCGCGGGTGAAAGGCTGCACCATCGTGCCGTAGATCGGCACGCCATTGTGCAGAAGCCCGATCAACGTGCCCCAGGTGGGACAGCCGCAGATGAAGCTCTTGGTGCCGTCGATGGGGTCGAGCACCCATACATATTCGGCGTCGGGCCGGATGTTGCCGAACTCCTCGCCGATGATGCCGTGATTGCCGAACGTCCGCGTGATCAGATGGCGCATAGCGGATTCCGCCGCGCGATCGGCTTCCGTCACCGGATCGAACGCGCCGCCACGGCTCTTGTCCTCGGCCCGCAGCGAGGTGCGGAAGAAAGGTAAAATCGTACGCCCAGCCACATCCGCGAGTTCATCGACGAAAGCGGTGAAATCGACAGCGGTCATGCGGGCGCCTTCCGAACACGGCTGGAAAAAGAGCGAGGCAATCAGATCGGGATCGACGCTGATCGAGGACTATCGCCAAGCGGCGAGGGCTTTGCTCTTTCGCCGCATTCGCGCGTCGTGGCAAGCAAATTCCGGAACGAATCGGCAAGGCTGAATCGGTGCAATCCGTGCAATTAAACAGCGTAAAAAGCGTTCCGAATCTGCCCGTTGGTATACAGGAATTATTACGCTGGCTCAGATGCTTAAGTGTCGACATGCGGCCTGCCGACACAGGTACCTGAAAATGGGTCAGGAGGGCTTGCGCTTTGTGCGACGCACGTGCATATTACTGCGGTGCGGTAACTTTGTTACCGCTGATGCCCTCCTTGGGCGTTTCCTCCCTAGACTTGGGCCGCTTGTGGCAACGCAGGCGGCCTCTTTATATCTGGGGCCCGATTCTTTTCCGCCTGTTTATGCGATTTGACTCTCAGCGCGCTCATTCCGCTGCTGCGCGTTCATTGCCGCGCCGGCTCGCCAGCAGATCGGCGAGCTGATCCGACACGCGGCAAAGATCGGACGCGATCTTGGCGAAGCGCGCCGCTCTCTCCATCGTCTTTTCGTCCATATAGAGACTGCGGTTCACTTCGATCTGCAGCGCGTGGAATTGATTGGCTGGGTCGCCGTAATGTTCGGTGATGAAGCCGCCGGCATAAGGCTTGTTGCGCGTCACCGTGTAGCCGAGGCGGCGTAGCTCATATTCGACGGTATCGACCAGTGCGGCGTCGCAGCTCGTGCCGTATCGGTCGCCAAGCACGAAATCCGCCTTCACCTTGCGATCGCAGGCGTCGGGCAGCGGCACGCTCGAGACCGACGGCATCGAATGGCAGTCGATGAGAACCGCCAGGCCGAAGAACTTCTGTGCCCGTTCCAGCAACGCCCGCAGGTTGCGATGATAGGGCTTATAGAGTTTTTCGATGCGGGCAAGCGCCTCGTCCACCTTCAGCCGCTCGCCATAGATTTCCTGCGAATCACCCACCACGCGTGCGATCGTGCCAAGTCCGCCCGCGACGCGGACCGATCGCGTATTGGCGAAAACCGGCAGCCGCCCGTCGAACATGCGCGGGTCGAGCTCATAGGGCTCGCGATTGAGATCGAGATAGGCGCGCGGGAAGCGTGCCCGAATCAGCGGCGCGCCATGCGCGACGACACCTTGGAACAGTTCGTCGACATAGGCATCCTCGGAACGGCGCAGCGTCATCGCGTCAAGCCGGGCCGCGTTCAGGAAGCGGTGCGGATAGATGGCGCCGGAATGCGGCGAGGAAAACACGAGGGGCGTCGAAAGGACCGCCGGCTCCAGGACATCGTAGGGCGGATCGAGTTCAGGTTCGTGCGGCCCGTTCGCGGACGAATTCGCGAGCTGAGATCTGGCGATGTGATCGCGATGACCGGGCCGGCCCGAAGCCATGGATATTCCTTTTCTCAGTCTTCCGATCCCAGTTTCCGACCTTGGCCAGTTTTGGGTTGAGCCGCTTGCGCCGCCTGCGGCAATTCAACCATCGCTCAAGCTTGGTGCCCTGTGTCTCTCCGAGTGTGACAAGAGACGGAGCCGCTGTCCACTGCGCTCATCGATAGCCCTTGGACAACCCCTTGGGAGCCCTGGATAGTTTCCGACGGGGCCCTAAACGGGTCTTGCGCAGATCCTGGATGGGAGGCTCGGGACAGCGTTGATATGGGGAAAAGCCCCTCAAAGTCCGGTCGCCAACGCCGAACAGCGCCCAAAGATCGCCGCCTTTCACTCGATTTTTACTCACTATTGCTTTGATAACGGCATCACCCGGACCGGCGTGGACGGAGGGGGATCTGTTTTCCGCCCTGTCCCGCGCCAAATAGTCGAAATCGATCACGCGTTCCCTTTTGGATTGGTCCAATCCAAGAGAGCGTGGTCCAGAGGCCAAGATGACCGATACTTCTTTCTCGCCCAATCTGCGCATTCTGCTTGCCGAAGACGACAACGACATGCGCCGCTTTCTCGCCAAGGCCCTGCAGAATGCCGGCTATTCCGTCTCGTCCTTCGACAACGGACTGTCCGCCTACAACCGGCTGCGGGAAGAGCCCTTTCAGCTGCTTCTGACCGATATCGTCATGCCGGAGATGGACGGCATCGAACTGGCCCGCCGCGCGACGGAACTCGACCCGGACATCAAAGTGATGTTCATCACCGGTTTTGCCGCCGTGGCGCTCAACCCCGACAACAACGCGCCGAAACAGGCGAAAATCCTGTCTAAGCCCTTTCACCTCAAGGATCTGGTGAACGAGGTGCAGCGCCTTCTCGCGGCCTGAGACACCCCTTCCCCACCGGTATCGCAGCGGCTGCCGATTGCCGCTTGCGCCCCGGCGGCCAAGCCTTTATAGGCTCCATTCCCGCCGCAAGACGGCACGGGCGCGTAGCTCAGCGGGAGAGCACTACGTTGACATCGTAGGGGTCACAGGTTCAATCCCTGTCGCGCCCACCATCAACACGCCGCAGCCCAAACCCATTCCGCTCTGACCGAGTCACTGCACGACCGCCGCCGTCTGGCAGGTGACGCCGGACACCCATGTCGTGGCCTGACCCAGGTTGAGGCCGAGCGCCAGCAGCACCGAATTGATCGTGGTATCGAGCGGCGCCGTCGCCGCCGCCAGCGTCGTCCCGATCGTGCCGGTCAGATTCGGCGGCACGAGAATCGGCAGGCCGATCACATTGATCTGCAGCACCAGGCCGCCGAACAGATCGCCGAGCAGCGACGAGACATAATCCCGCGTCGACGTCGTCTGGCCGGTCACTGATGTGATCTGCGCATAAGAGAATGACACCGGCGTCGCCGACAGGTTGGTGACCGCCGCATTGGCGCGTCCCGTAACAGTGACGAGGCCTGCGACATTGAGGATCGTCGCGGGGCCCGGATTGGGCGTCGTCGTCAGGCTTGTCAGCATGGAATTGGTGACATTGCCAATCCAGGCATCAGCGAGCGCCGGAGTCACATTAAGCGTTACCCGCGACGACGACATTTGCGCCGCATTGCATTGGATCGATGCGAGCGACGCCTGCCCCGCCGCGAGATTGATGAGGATCGGGACGCTCAGCGTCGCCGGCAGACCGCTGCCGCCGACCTGCGCGGTGATGAGCAGCCGCGTCTGCGCCGTATAGACCGATGCGCCGGTCGCACCGAGCGCATAGGTGCTGGTTCCAACAGGCGGCTGGCCGATCGCCAGCGCCAAAATGACGCCCGCGAGCGGCGCGGCATTGACGCCGAGATTGAGCGCGATCTGGTTCGTGCCATTCGCCAGTTGCAGCACAGTCGAAACGAGATTCAGCGCTGATACTTGAAAGG
>Ga0310811_10011353_pt1 | contig 11545 bp, 14 predicted proteins | sample YCmetagenome_FD_207642 | JGI IMG/M metagenome (GOLD analysis project Ga0310811, IMG submission 207642) | Soil microbial communities from experimental microcosm in Duke University, North Carolina, United States - YC | ecosystem: Engineered > Artificial ecosystem > Soil microcosm > Unclassified ... | reverse complement strand
GGCGACTGGTGATTACTGGCGGATGCCGCCGAGATCGAAGTCATGAGTGCACCGTGGTATTTGCGGGGTTTCGTACGCAACTGCGCCACGGTATGGTTAACCGGCTTAACGAGACCTTGCCGTACGAAGACGCGGTCGTTGCCTTGTGTTGCGGACATTCATTCGGAAACAAACCGAAACAAAATTATTCGCCTTTTGGCCCGAATCTTGGACAAACAAAGCGCATGGCCATTCCCTCTCCCAACATCCTGGTCGTCGAGGACGACCGCGAAACCCGGACGTTGATTGCGAAATATCTGCGCAACAACGCCTGCAACGTGACCGCTGTGAGCGACGGCCGCGAGATGTCGCGCGCCATGGCCGATCACCGCGTCGATCTCATCATTCTCGACGTGATGCTGCCCGGCGAAGACGGTCTCAGCCTGTGCCGCAAGGTGCGCTCGGAAGCGCAGACGCCGATCATCATGCTCACCGCGCGCGGCGAGGACGTCGACCGCATCGTCGGCCTCGAAATGGGCGCCGACGATTATCTGCCGAAACCGTTCAACCCGCGCGAGCTGCTCGCCCGCATCAACGCCGTGCTGAGGCGCCAGGCCTCGGCCCAGGCCGCAAGCTCGATCGAGGGCGCTTCGACGCTGGCGTTCGAAGGCTGGCGTATCGATCTGCGCCTGCGCGAGCTGCGCAATCCGGAGGGCGCGCGCGTCGCGGTGACCAGCGCCGAGTTCGACCTGCTCAGGACGTTCTGCGAGCGACCCGGACGCGTGCTGTCGCGCGACAGCCTGCTCGACCTCACGCAGGGCCGCAACACCGGTTCGTTCGAGCGCTCCATCGACGTGCTGGTCAGCCGCATCCGTCGCAAGATCGAGCCCAACCCGGCCGATCCCACCATCATCAAGACGGTGCGCTCCGGCGGTTATCTGTTTACGCCCAGAACCGAAGCGGTTACGACGCCCCTGAGCAACTGACGGGGCTTTGGGACGATGAGGCCGTTCGGGTTCTTCCACCTCAAGGGCATCGGCGGGCAGATCGCGGCGCTGGTGCTGGCTTCGACCGTCGCGCTGCACCTCGTCGTCACGACCGCCTTCCTGATCAACCGGCCCGACCGGCCGGACGCGGCGCCGGACGGCGCTCCCCAATTGATGGATGCCGCGCTGCTGCTCGGCTCGGCCAGGCCTGACGACCGGCCGCGCCTGGTCGCCGATCTCGCGCGCGCCTTCCCGAAGCTCAACCTCGAGATATCGGCGCCGGGTACGGCGACGGTGGTCGAAGACAGCGAAAGCCAGCACCTGCGCGGGCTCCGCCGCCATCTCGGCCGCGGCTACAAGGTGGTGCAGCTCGCACCGGAGGGCGGCGCCCATCGCATCGGCGTCGAATTGCCCGACGGCACCGTGGTGGCAGGCCATGTCGAGAACGGTCCGCGTCCGTGGTTCTGGGGCGCGCCGTGGCTGATCACCTTGATGACCGCCTTCATCTCCATCAGCGTGCTCGGCCTGTGGGCGGCGCGCGCGCTGGCGACGCCGCTGTCGTCCTTTGCCAAGGCGGCCGAGAATTTCAGCCTCGACGGCGAGGCGGAGCCGCTGCCCGAGCGCGGCCCGGAGGAAATCCGCTCGGTCGCCCGCGCGCTCAACCGCATGCATGAGCGGATCGCGCGGCTGATGTCGGATCGCACCCGCATGCTGGCGGCGATCAGCCACGATCTGCGCACCCCGATCACGCGGCTGCGGCTGCGCGCCGAGTTCATCGAGGACGAAGGCAACCGCAAGCGCATGCTGATCGACCTCGACCAGATGCGCTCGATGCTGGAGAGCGTGCTGTCGCTCCTGCGCAACGATCGCACGATCGAGGCGGTGACGCTGGTCGATATCGCGAGCACCCTGCAGCTGATCGCCGACCAGTTCGGCGACATGGGCCACGTCGTGCACTATGACGGTCCGACATCGGCGACCGCCGCCGCGCGCCCCGACGATCTGCATCGCGGCGTCACCAACCTCGTCGAGAACGCCGTGCGCTTCGGCGCCGAGGTGACGATCCGCTTGGACATGTCGGGCACCAGCCTCGTCATCGACGTCGAGGACGACGGCCCCGGCATTTCGGATGCGCGCAAGCAGGAGATGCTGGAGCCGTTCGTGCGCGGCGACGATGCGCGCACCATGGACGATTCCACCGGCTTCGGCCTCGGCCTGTCGATCGCACGCGCAATCGCGCTCGCGCATGGCGGCGAGCTGTCACTGCACGACCGCCAGCCGCACGGGCTGATCGTGCGGATGCGATTGCCGATCTGGCAGCAGCCGCGGCTGGCGGCTTAAACCACCAATTCAGGCCGCGAGCGGCGGATATTCGACGGCTGGCTCGTCGAAGATCGCGATCGCCTCGAAGCGATAATTGCAGGCGTGGCACGTCCAGAGATAGGAGACCCGCCCCTCGCCCGGTTCGACCCAGTCGGGCTGCGCGATCGGCGCGCCGCACTGGGCACACGGGTTCTGGGTGGGGATGTCGCCGGTGTTGACCATGGCTGTTTTTTTCATGGCACCTCTCCCGATTCGCGAGGGCTTCATACTCGCTTTCGAGCGCAAGCGCGAATAGACAGGCTTGCTGTCGCGAGTTGTCCGCCTGAGGGAACCCTGCGCCGGCATTGAGTCGTAACAGCGGCTCTGCGCCGCAAAAACGCGAGCGGCGGCGTTTGGCCACATCATCGCCGCGTTCCGCGGGCCTAACAGCCAGCGGGCGCAGGTACTTCAGGCATTCCGGGATTTCCGATGAAAATTTTATGCGTCGCCGCGTTGCTCGCGGCCGGACTGGTGTCATCGCAAGCCGCGTTCGCAGGACAGGCGGAATATGCCGAGATGGTCGCGATGCATGCGCGCGCCAACGGCGTGCCGGAGGCACTGGTGCATCGTGTCATCATGCGCGAGAGCCGCTATCAGCCCGGCCTGGTCGGCCATGGCGGCACCATCGGACTGATGCAGATCAAGCTCGCGACGGCGCGCGGCCTCGGCTACACCGGCGATGCCGCGGGCCTCCGCGACCCCAACACCAATCTCACCTATGCCGTAAAGTACCTCGCCGGCGCCTATCACGCTGCCAATGGCGACCACGACCGCGCCGTGCGTTATTTCGCGGGCGGCTATTACTACGTGGCAAAGCAGCAGCGGCAACGGGCGATGGTGCAGGAGGCGAGCTTCGAGCCTCAGCTCGAGCCCAACGGCAATCCGCAGCCGATGTTCGGCACCGTGCCGCACCGGAAGCTCGCCCAGCACGTCCGCAACGCGCGGGCGCAGGCGCCCAAGTAGCACTCAGGTCATCCCCTGTTCCAGCCAAACGCGTTGACACAGGCCCCCACAAGCCTACATTAGAGCCGTTCCGAGGGGTGCTCCGAGGAGGAGCTGAGATACCGCTAAATGGGCAATGCAGCCCAGGACCGCGGTGACCCTTTGAACCTGATCCGGGTCATGCCGGCGAAGGGACAGGGATGTTGCAGACGACCAATCGACCGGATTCTCCGGTATCCATCATCGGTGCAGGCATAGCTGGAGCCTGGCAGGCGCTGTTGTTCGCGCAGGCCGGCCATTCCGTGACGCTACACGAGCGCGGTGACGCGGCCATGACCGCCTCCACCAGCCATTGGGCGGGCGGCATGCTTGCGCCGTGGTGCGAGGCGGAGGTCGCCGAACCCGTCATCTCCAGGCTCGGCCAGCGTTCCCTCGACATCTGGCGGCGCGAGCTGCCGGATACCCCCTTCAACGGCTCGCTCGTCGTCGCGCATCCGCGCGAGCGCAACGATTTCGAGCGTTTTGCCCGTATGACCGAAGGCCATCGCCGGCTCGATGCCGCGGCCCTGGCCGCGCTCGAACCGTCGCTCGAGGGCCGTTTCCGCGACGCGCTGTTCTTCCCGACCGAGGGCCATGTCGAGCCGCGCCGCGTACTGCCGAAGCTGCATGAGCGCATCGTGGCCGCCGGCGGCACCATCAGGTTCGGCAGCGACGTCAGCGCCCAGGATCTCGACGGCCTCGTGATCGACTGCCGAGGCCTGTCCGCGCGCGACACGCAGCCTGACCTGCGCGGCGTCAAGGGCGAGATGATCCTGATCGAGACCAGCGAGGTGCAGCTGTCGCGCCCGGTGCGGCTGATCCATCCCCGCTGGCCGCTCTACGTGATCCCGCGCGAGGACCATCTGTTCATGCTGGGTGCGACCTCGATCGAGGCCGAGGACACCGGCGTCAGCGTCCGCTCGGCGCTGGAGCTGCTCGGTGCGGCCTATGCCGTGCATCCGGCCTTCGGCGAAGCCCGCATCGTCGAGTTCGGTTCGGGTCTTCGTCCCGCTTTCCCCGACAATTTGCCGCGCATAAGCGTGCGTGGCGGCAAGATCAGCGTGAACGGGCTCTACCGCCATGGTTTCCTGCTCGCCCCCGCACTCGCCGAGCTGACGCTGTCCTATGTGGAGCGCGGCCAGATCGACAATGAGGTGATGCAATGCGCGTGATGATCAACGGCGAGCAGCGCGAGATCGTCTCGGCCAGCGTCGACGCGCTGCTCGGCGAGCTCGACTACGAGGGCACGCATTTCGCGATCGCGCTCAATTACGACGTCGTGCCGAAAAGCCGCTGGGCCGAGACCAGCCTCAAGGCCGGCGACGAAATCGAGATCATCACACCGCGGCAGGGAGGGTGAGCGGGATGGCACATTCTATCCTCCCGTCGTCCCGGCGAAGGCCGGGACCCATAACCACAGGCCCTCATTGGGACGGACAATATCTCCACGCGTGCCTCAAGCGAGATCGCGCGGTATGGGTCCCGGCCTTCGCCGGGACGACAGCGAAAATTGAGGAGACACCTCTCACATGGTGACCTTCTACGGCAAAACCTTCGCCTCCCGCCTGCTGATCGGCAGCGCGCTCTACCCCTCGCCCGCGATCATGCAGGACGCGATCCGCGCCTCAGGCTCGAACATCGTCACGGTGTCGCTGCGGCGCGAATCCGCCGGCGGCAAGACCGGCGACGCGTTCTGGAAGCTGATCCGCGAGCTCGGCGTGACAGTGCTGCCGAACACCGCCGGCTGCCGCAGCGTGCGCGAGGCCGTGACCACGGCAAAACTCGCGCGCGAATTGTTCGGCACGACCTGGATCAAGCTGGAAGTCATCGCCGACAACGACACGCTGCAGCCCGATGTCGTCGGCCTGGTCGAGGCCGCGACCATCCTGATCAAGGACGGCTTTGAAGTGTTCCCCTATTGCACCGAGGATCTCTCGGTCGCGAACCGTCTCGTCGATGCCGGCTGCAAGGTGGTGATGCCGTGGGCAGCCCCAATCGGCAGCGCCAAGGGCATCATCAACCGCGATGCGCTCAAGCTGATGCGCGAGCGGCTGCCCGATATCACGCTGGTGGTCGACGCCGGTATCGGCGCGCCCTCGCACGCGGCCGAGGCGCTCGAGCTCGGCTACGACGCCGTGCTGCTCAACACCGCGATCGCGAAGGCCGCCGACCCGATCGCGATGGCCAACGCCTTCCGCCTCGGTATCGAGGCCGGCCGCACCGCATACGAGGCCGGGCTGATGAACGCCCGCGACTTCGCCTCCCCTTCAACCCCTGTCGTTGGGACCCCGTTCTGGCATGCCGTATCCTGATCGATTTTACCCCGTCGTCGACAGCCTCGCCTGGGTCGAGCGCCTCACCGGGCTCGGCGTCGGCACCATCCAGCTGCGCTCCAAGGAGCTCAACGACGCCGACGCGCTGCAGATCGTCACCGATGCGCTGGCGATCACCAAAGGCACGCAGGCGAAGCTCGTCGTGAACGACTATTGGCGCGCGGCGATCGTCGCGGGTGCAAAACATCTGCATCTCGGCCAGGAGGATCTCGCGGACGCCGACCTCAAGTCGATCCGCGAGGCCGGCCTGTCGCTCGGCATCTCCACCCATGACGACGCCGAGCTCGAGACCGCGCTCGCGGCCGAGCCGGACTACGTCGCGCTGGGCCCGATCTTCTTCACCACTTTGAAATCGATGCGCTTCGAGCCGCAGGGCATTCCAAAGATCACGGAATGGAAGAAGCGCATCGGCAATATCCCGCTGGTCGCGATCGGCGGCATCAAATTCGAGCACGCCGCAGAGATCTTTGCGGCCGGTGCCGATTCCATCGCCGTCGTCAGCGACGTCACCCAGAACGCCGACCCGGACGCACGCGTGCGCCAGTGGCTCGGCGAGAGGGAGGCCGCGTGATGCGCGCACTCTCTCCACGCCGTCATTGCGAGGAGCGAAGCGAAACAATCCAGGCTGCTTCCGCCGAAGCATGTCTGGATTGCTTCGCTGCGCTCGCAATGACGGAGCAGGAAATTACCAACGTCGCCCAGGCGCACACTCATACGAATTAAACCGGAGGATCCAATGAACATCCGCTCCAATCCCGACAAGACCGTCCCCGCCGTCACCACCGGCCCCCTTCCCTCCTCGCGAAAAATCTTCGCGTCGCCCGATGCTGCGCCTGACATCCGCGTTCCCCTGCGCGAGATCATCCTCTCGGAAGGCGCCGGCGAGCCGAACCTGCCGGTGTACGACACCTCGGGCCCCTACACCGATCCTGATGTGACCATCGACGTCAACGCCGGTCTCCCGCGCGACCGCAAGCAATGGGTGCTGGAGCGCGGCGGCGTCGAGGAATATCAGGGCCGGCAGATCAAGCCGGAAGACAATGGCAGCGTCTCCGCCGACAAGGCCGCGCGCGCCTTCTCGGGCTATCACCAGCCGCTGCGCGGCCTCGACGGCCACATGATCACGCAGCTTGAATTCGCTCGCGCCGGCATCATCACCAAGGAGATGATCTACGTCGCCGCCCGTGAAAATCTCGGCCGCAAGCAGCAGCTCGATCGTGCGGAAGCAGCGCTCGCCGACGGCGAAAGCTTCGGAGCCGAAGTGCCCGCCTTCATCACGCCGGAGTTCGTGCGGAGCGAAATCGCGCGCGGCCGCGCCATCATCCCCTCCAACATCAACCACAGCGAACTCGAGCCGATGATCATCGGCCGCAACTTCCTGACCAAGATCAACGCCAATATCGGCAACTCGGCGGTGACCTCGTCGGTCGAGGAAGAGGTCGAGAAGATGGTGTGGGCGATCCGCTGGGGCGCCGACACCGTGATGGACCTCTCCACGGGCCGCAACATCCACACCACCCGCGAATGGATTTTGCGCAACGCGCCGGTGCCGATCGGCACCGTTCCGATCTATCAGGCGCTGGAGAAGTGCGACGGCGACCCGGTCAAGCTGACCTGGGAGCTCTACAAGGACACGCTGATCGAGCAGTGCGAGCAGGGTGTCGACTATTTCACCATCCACGCCGGCGTACGCCTGCAATATATCCACCTCACCGCCAGCCGCGTCACCGGCATCGTCAGCCGCGGCGGCTCGATCATGGCGAAGTGGTGCCTGGCGCATCACAAGGAGAGCTTCCTCTACACGCATTTCGACGAGATCTGCGACCTCATGCGCAAGTATGACGTCTCGTTCTCGCTCGGCGACGGCCTGCGTCCGGGTTCGATCGCCGACGCCAACGACCGCGCACAGTTTGCCGAACTCGAAACGCTCGGCGAACTGACGAAAATCGCGTGGGACAAGGGCTGCCAGGTCATGATCGAAGGCCCCGGCCACGTGCCGATGCACAAGATCAAGATCAACATGGACAAGCAGCTCAAGGAGTGCGGCGAAGCGCCGTTCTACACGCTTGGACCGCTGACCACCGACATCGCGCCGGGCTATGACCACATCACGTCAGGCATCGGTGCGGCCATGATCGGCTGGTTCGGCTGCGCCATGCTCTGCTACGTCACGCCGAAGGAGCATCTCGGCCTGCCCGACCGCAACGACGTCAAGACCGGCGTCATCACGTACAAGATCGCGGCCCACGCCTCCGATCTCGCCAAGGGCCACCCGGCCGCGCAGCTACGCGACGACGCGCTCTCACGCGCCCGTTTCGACTTCCGCTGGAGCGACCAGTTCAACCTCGGCCTCGATCCTGATACCGCCAAGAACTTCCACGACGAGACCCTGCCGAAGGAAGCCCACAAGGTCGCGCATTTCTGCTCGATGTGCGGTCCAAAGTTCTGCTCGATGAAGATCACCCAGGACGTCCGCGACTACGCCGCGACGCTGAACGACCCGAACAGCGTGGGCATGTCGCTGGCCGGCACCGCCGAGGACGGCATGGCCAAGATGAGCGCGAAGTTCAAGGAGATGGGCTCAAGCGTTTATCTGGATGCGGAGAAGGTGAAGGAGAGCAACAGGGTGTTGTGAGCCTTGCTGCTCCGGGCCATGGCTTGGCCCAAACATTAACAAGAGGCCGGGCAAAAGCCCGGCTTTCTTTTTGTCGCAGCTCAGCTCAACGACGCCAACTCACGCGCAAGATTGTCGCGGGCACGTTGATCATATCGCGCGGCGAAGCCGGCGTCGGGATAGATGACCGGGCGAGCAGCGAACCGGCGCAGCACCGCGGCGCGGCCGGCGCGATAGTCGGGATCGCTGACATGGATGAACTCCTGCCGGATGGCGGCGGCATAGGCATCGTAGCGCGCCGGCTTGGCGCCCAAAATGCTGAGGTCGATCGAAATCAGGATGGCACCAAGACGATCATCCGCCTTGACGTCGTGCGACCGCGTCAGGCGGATCAGGCGGCCGACCTCGCTGCTGATATCGGCGCGCACATGCCGTTCGGCCAGTTGAGCGCTGAGCTCCTCGTTGTCCGGGCGGGACGGATCATAGACGACGTCATGCCACCAGATCGCTTCCGACAGAATCTCGCGCTCGTGCGCTGAGAGGCCCCCGACTTGCACCAGCGCAGCAAGGCAGTCCTCGATATGCGCGAGGTTGTGATAGTGTCGGCCGGGCGCCGTGTAGGCGGCTGCTAGTTCTTCGCGGTTCATCGACAAAGGATAGGACACGAGAGGCGGAAATGGTAGCAAGCGGACGAACAGTTCGCCCGCCGAATATCAGTTCACTGGCCCCTTCGATGCGCGACAGCGATCTCCACCGCCTCCCCGACCAGCTCCGTTCCAACCTCCGCCTCGTCTTCGTCGGCACCGCCGCCTCGACGCGCTCGGCCGAGCTCGGACATTACTACGCGCATCCCGGCAACCGCTTCTGGCGCGCGCTCCATGAGGCCGGCATCACGCCGCGGCGCTATCAGCCGGGTGAGTTCGCCGCGCTGATCGAGCTTGGGATCGGCTTCACCGATCTCTCCAAATCGGGCGCGGGGATGGATCATCAGATCGCGGCTGAGGCGATCGACGTGCCCGGCTTTAAAGCCAAAATGGAGAAATATCGGCCGAAGACGATCGCGTTCACGAGCAAGAAGGCGGCGAGCTTGTTTTATGGCAAGCTATCGAGCGGGATTGCGCTGGGGCGACAGGTGCGCGATGCGGGCTTGCCGGAGATCTTCGTGCTGCCGTCGCCGTCTGGTGCTGCGTCGGGGCACTGGACGATTGAGCCGTGGAAGGAACTGGCGAGGTGGATTGCGGCGTAGGATGGATTGGCGATCGCGCTACAAGCTCCGCTGTCGTCCCGGCGAAGGCCGGGACCTCCGCGCGAGCGCTTGCGCTCGTCGCGATAACCACAGGCGGGAGTTTGGCGAAGACTCGTCGTTCGGTACTTCTACCGGTTGCAACCGCAAGATCACGCGGTATGGGTCCCGGCCTTCGCCGGGACGACACTGTGGGTTTGGCATCGTGCTTCGCTCTACCCATTCTACACACTCAAAAACGAGCTAGCTTGTCGGAATCCACGCCCGCCGTTCGTCCTCTGCCCATCGCCCCCCCGATCACCCCGGAGCCCCGCATGCCCCCCACCATCACCGCCTTCGCAAACTCGCCCGACCGCGGCAGGGGCCAGGCGCGCGACATGCGGGTTCGCTGGGCGCTTGAGGAAGTCGGGCAGTCCTACGACGTTCGGCTGGTGTCGTTCGAGGAAATGAAGCAGCCCGGCCATCTTGCGCTGCATCCGTTCGGGCAGATCCCGACCTTCGAGGACGGCGATGTCACGATGTTCGAGACCGGCGCCATCGTGCTCCATATCGCCGAGCGTCATGACGGGCTGCTGCCGAAGGACGCGAGTGCCAGGGCGCGCGCCATCGCGTGGATGTTTGCCGCGCTCAACACGCTGGAGCCGCCGATCGTCGAGCTCGGCATGGCGACGCTGCTGGAGCGCGACGAGAGCTGGTATGAGGAGCGGCTGCCGATCCTGAGGGATCGTGTCTGTGTCAGGCTCGACGAATTGTCCCGCCACCTCGGCGGCGCCGACTGGCTCGACGGCGCATTCAGCGCCGGCGATCTCCTGATGGTGACGGTGCTGCGGAGGCTGAGTGCGTCGCGCATCCTCGGCGACTATCCGACCCTCTCGTCCTACGTCGCCCGCGGCGAAGCGCGTCCGGCCTTCCGCCGCGCGTTCGATGCGCAGCTCGCGGTCTTCACGGCAGCGTCGGCCGGCTAGGAACCGTGCCGTAGGATGGGCAAAGGCGCATCAGCGCCGTGCCCACGATTTCTCCGTTATGAATAGAGATCGTGGGCACGCTTCGCTTTGCCCACCTACGACAGCATGCCTGGAGCTAGAGATCGAAATTCGTCGGCATCATCACGACGTCGCGGATGGTCATGCCGCGCGGGCGGGTCAGCATGAACAGCACGACGTTGGCGACTTCGCTGGGCTCCAGCAGGCTGCCGGACTCCCGTGCTTCCTTCAGCTTCTCCGCGGGCCAGTCGGCGATCAACGCGGTGATGACCGGGCCGGGCGAGATCGCGCCGACGCGGATGCCGTGCTTGAAGACCTGGCGGCGCACGGTCTGGACGAAGCAGTTGATCGCCCATTTGGACGACGCATAGACCGGCTCCCATGGCGTCGGAAAATGCGCCGCCAGCGAGCTGGTGACGATGATGTCGCCGGTCCGGCGCGCGATCATGTGCGGCAGCACGTCGTGCACATTCTTCATCACGACGTTGACGTTCAGGTTCAGCATCCGGTCGATCGCCATGGTGTCGGCATCGACCAGATCGCCGCCGACATAGGTGCCCGCATTCGCGTGGAAGATGTCGAGCTGGCCGGCCTTCTCGAGAACGCGCGGCAGCAACGTTGCGCAATCCCTGGCATCAAGCAGGTCGATGACCAGCGGGATCATGGCGTCGCCGTGCCTGTTGCAGAGCGCTCTCAGCGCGGCCTCGTCGCGATCGACCATCACCACGCGCGCGCCCGCGGCCAGCATCGCCTCGGCACTCGCGAGCCCGATGCCCGACGCCGCCCCGGTCACGGCAGCGACCTTGCCTTCCAGTTCTTTTGCCATGAGATCACCATCCTGCTGCTGGTAGTATAGCGATGCAGGACGGATTGGCGAAGATGATCGCTGGGTTCGTGAAATGGTTTGGCGATAGCGCGTCAAACACAAGCCGTCGTCCCGGCGAACGCCGGGACCCATACCGCGGAATCTATCGATTGGGAGACGGTAGAGTACCGGACTCCAAGTCTTCGCCAAACTGCTCCCCGGGGGTTATGGGTCCCGGCGCCCCGTGCGCAATTGCGCA
>Ga0310811_10011352_pt1 | contig 11546 bp, 9 predicted proteins | sample YCmetagenome_FD_207642 | JGI IMG/M metagenome (GOLD analysis project Ga0310811, IMG submission 207642) | Soil microbial communities from experimental microcosm in Duke University, North Carolina, United States - YC | ecosystem: Engineered > Artificial ecosystem > Soil microcosm > Unclassified ... | reverse complement strand
AACAGCCGTGGTCGGCCGACCAGCGCGCGGGCGATCTCGGCGAGGCGTTGCTGGCCGTGAGGCAGCTCGCCGGCCGGCTCCATCGCCCGCTCGCCGAGGCCGACGAACTCGAGATAGCGCATGGCGTCGCCGAGCGAGGCAGCCTGCTCGCGCCGCGCCAGGGGCAGGCGCAGGGCGGCAGAAGCGACGCCCTGACGCTCGGCGGGAAAGGCCCCGAGCAGCGCGTTATCGAGGACGCTGAGCTCCGGCATCATGCGCGGCGTCTGGAACGTGCGACCGACGCCGTTGCGGGCGATGCGATGGGAAGCGAGACCGATCACCGAATGCCCGTCGACCAGGATGTCGCCGCGATCGACCGGGTAGAAGCCCGAGATCATGTTGAGCAGGGTGGTCTTGCCCGAGCCGTTGGGTCCCACGATGGCATGGGTGGTCCCGGCCGGCACGTCGAGGCTCACGCCGGCGAGGGCTGCGACCCCGCCGAAGCGCTTTTCGACGTTGCGCACCGACAGCGCCACGCCCTTGATCGGCTGAATGGCGGCCTGGGCGCGATCGAGGCGCGGCGCGGGCGGGATGTTCGACAGGCCGAGCCGCGCGCGCAGACCCTTCCAGCCGGCCTCGACGGCGCCGACCAGGCCGTGCGGCGCGTAGAGCATCAACAGCAGCAGCGCCACGCCGTAGATCAGCATGCGCCAGCTCTGCAGCGCCGTGAGCAGCTCCGGCACCAGGAAGAAGACCACGGCGCCGACCACAGGTCCCCACAGCCGGCCGGCGCCGCCCAGCACCACCATCAGCAGGAAGAAGATCGAGAAGTCGGCGGTGAAGTCGTCCGGCGTGACAACCGTCTTCTGGACCGCGAACAGCGCGCCCGCGAGTCCGGCCATCGCGGCGCTGGCGACGAAGGCCAGCATCTTGATGCGCACCTGCGACACGCCACTCGCCGTCGCCGCCACCGGATTGTCGCGCACGGCGATCAGCGCCCGGCCGAAGCGCGAGCGCAGCAGATTGGCGACTCCGGCGATTGCCAGGATGACGAGGCTGAGCGCCAGCCAGTAAAGGTCGGACGACGTCAGCGCGTGCCCGAACACCACCGGCTTGGGGATGCCGACGACGCCGGCGAAGCCGTGCGTCAGCTCGCGCCATTCGGTGAGAAGGCCGCCGACCACCTCGGCGAAGCCGAGCGTGATCAGGGCGAAGTACCAGGTCGAGAGACGAAAGGCCGGCAGCGCCATCAGCGCGCCGACGGCCGAGGCGGCTGCCATGGCGAGCAGGGCGGCCGGCCAGAACGACCATTGATGATCGACCGTCGCCAGCGCCACCGTATAGGCGCCGATCGCCACCAGTGCGCCGTGGCCGAGCGAGACCTGGCCGCCATAGCCGTTCAGCAGGTTGAGCCCGATCGCTACCAGCACGTAGGCCGCCATCTGGGTGGCGACGAACAAATGGTACTCGGTGCCGACGACGAAGGGCGCGACGTAGAGCACGACTGCCAGCCCGGTCAGCAGCAGCGGCCGCGTGCGCGGCGTGTCGATCAGCGCTCCGAGCATGGTCGTCACGGCGTCAGACCGCTCGCGCCTCGGCACGCCCGAACAGGCCATGCGGGCGGATCAACAGGATGACCAGCATCACGGCGAAGGTCGCGGCGAGCTGATAGCCGGGCGACAGCACCGCGGCGGCGAGCGCCTCGACGATGCCGATGATGTACCCTGCCAGCAGGGCGCCGCGATTGTTGCCGATGCCGCCGACGGCGGCCGCGGCAAAGCCCTTCAGCAGCAGCGAAGGGCCGAGTCCGGTCGAGGCGTAGAGCAGGGGTGCCGCGAGCACGCCGGTCAGGGCGGCGACGGCGCCGCCGAGAAAGAACGACCAGCTCGACAGGCGATTGGGATTGATGCCGCGCAGCAGGGCGGCATCGCGATCCTCGGCGACCGCCAGCACCGCCTTGCCGGCGCGCGTGCCGTAGAACGCCTCGATGCCGAGGATCAGCATCAGGGTCAGGACCACGATCGCGATCTGGTAGGAGCTGACGTTGGCGCCCAGCAGGTCGAAGGTCTCGGTGCTGAGCGGCGCCGGTGGCTTGACCGCGATCGGATCGGGACCCCAGGCGAGACCGACCAGGTTGGCGAAGATCATCGACACGGCGAGAGTCGTGATCACCCAGCCATGGCCGGTCGCCGAGCGATTGAGCACCGGCGCAACCGCGATCCTCTCCTCGACGAACGCCAGCACGGCTACCGCCAGCATGGCGAGCACCGCACCGACGAACCACGGCAGGCCGAGCACCGTCATCACGGTCGCCCCGAGCATGGCGCCCAGCATGACCAGATCGCCCTGCGCGAAATTGAACACGTTGGTCGGCCGGTAGAGGATGTTGAACCCCATCGCCACCAGCGCATAAAGACTGCCCGCGGTCAGGCCGCCGACGATGAGATCGAGATCCATCAGCGCCGCCCTTCGCGCCCGATCACTTTCCTCCCCAGCTCTGCCGGGGAGACACCCAGCACGCCCGGCGCGCACCACGATGCTGGGAAAATGGGTCGGGTTACCGCCCCATTTTCATAGGAGGTGTCGCCGTCGTACGGCGACGGAGGGGTCATGCCTCGGACGGACCGCGGGCGTGGGGGCCCCGGCGGGGGGATAGGGGGGGGGGGGCGCCCGCCATCTCGCGAAACACGCCCATCGATTTGGGGTCCTTGCCCGACGAGACGGACGCCAGGGCGATATCCTGGATGCCGATCGCCGTGTGGTTCTCCGGCGTGAAGTTGATGGTGCCGAGCAGACCCTGATAGCCCTTCACGCTGTCGAGCGCGCGCTTGACCTTCTCCGGCTCGAAGCTCTTCTCGCCCTCGATCACCATCTTCAGCACATGCAGGAAGTCGTAGTAGGGGCTGTTGGCCACCGGCACGCCCGAGCCCTTGCCCTCGGGATAGTAGCTCGCGACCTTCTTGGCAAAAGCGACCTGCCGCGCACCGGGGTATGTCGTGTCGGTCCACATCAGCGAGCGGTACATCGTGCCGTAGACGTGGGTCAGCGCCTCGGCCGGCACGAGATCGAACAGCGCGTCGAGGAACAGGCCGTTGTGGCCGGTGATCGGCGGAAACCATTTCTGCGCGTTCATGGCGTTGAACGCCATGGCGGCATTGGGCACGTTGGCGATCCACGCGATCATGCCGTCGATGCCGGCCTTGCGCAGGTTGCCGACATAGGTGTTGAGATCTGGCGCGTTCAGCGGATAGACCTCGACCTTGACCGGCTCGAGCCCGAGCTTCTTCAGCGTCGCGCGTGACGCCGCCGTGGCCTGCTCGCCGAATGCGGTGTTCTCCTGGATGATGCCGATCTTCTTCAGCTTCAAGGTCTCGACCAGGTAGCGCGCCGCGATCTCGCCCTGCTGGTTGGTGTTGAAAGTGCACTGGTAGTGGTACGGGTACTTCGTTCCGTCACCCATCTCGGCGCCGTTGGCATAGGTCGCCTGGATGATCTTGGCCGGCGTCGTGGTGGCGAGCGACGACAGCGCCTGCGAGCTGCCGGTCGGTCCGGCGACGAAGTTGATGCCCGAGCCTTGCAGCTTCTTGATGATGGCCGGCTCCTTGGCCGGCGAGGCTTCATCGTCCTCCTCGACCCGCGTGATCGGACGACCGAGGATGCCGCCCTGCGCATTGATCTCGTCGACCGCGATCAGGCCACCGATATAGAGATAGGAGAACGACGAGGCGAGTCGGCCGGTCGTCGGACGAATCCAGCCGATGTTGAAAGGCTGCTGAGCCGCGGCGATGCCGGCGAGTCCGAGGCTCGAGGTGCCGAACGCACCGACGCCCAGGCGGGCCGCAGTGCGCAGGAAACCGCGCCGGTCGAGGCTGCCATCGCGCTGCAATCCGAAGGGAACTTTCGTGTCGTCGGTCATGGCGTTTCCTCGACTCTGCGCATCTGAAATTCGCGTATGCTTGATGGCGCGCGAAGCTAATACGCTTCCCCCCTCGATACAACGAAACGCCTCGATCACGAGCGGAGAAACAGCGGCGATGTCGAAACACTGGCACGATTCGCGTGTTCCTGCCGCAGAGCAATGCGTGCTGCGACCGCTGCTCGATCGCCATGCGGCGACCATGCCCGACAAGGTCTTCGCGCGATTCGCCGACGGCACGGTGTGGACATACCGACAGACGCGGGAGATCACGCGTCGCACTGCGATAGGTCTTCGCGCGCTCGGGGTGGCGGCAGGCGACAAGGTGTTGTGCTGGCTGCCCAACGGGCCCGATGCGATTCGCGTCTGGTTCGCCCTGAACTATCTCGGCGCGGTCTACGTGCCGATCAATCTCGCCTATCGTGGTGGCGTGCTGGCGCATGTCGTGGAGAATTCCGATGCGCGGCTGATCGTGGCGCACGCCACGCTGTTCCCGCGTCTCGCCGAGATCGATCACGCGGCACTCTCGGCAGCGGTCGTGCTGCATGGCGCGCCGACCGACATCCCGGGCCTGGTCGTTCATGGCGCGGAGGCGCTGGCGGCCGCCGATGGCGATCTGCCGCTCGCGCACGACGGCATGGCGCCGTGGGACATGCAGTCGATCATCTACACCTCGGGCACGACCGGGCCGTCGAAGGGCGTGATGTCGTCCTACCTGCAGCTCTATTCGATGGGCACCGAATCGTTCCATTTCCTCGGGCCCGATGACCGCCTCATGGTCAACCTGCCGCTGTTCCATGTCGGCGGCACCGCGGCCGTCTACGCCATGCTGGCTCTGGGCGGCTCGATCGCCGTCGTCGAGGCATTCGACACGGCCTCGTTCTGGCGCGTGGTGACCGAGACCGGCACGACCTGCTGCGTGCTGCTGGGAGTCATGGCGACCTTCCTGGTGAAGCAGGCGCCCGGGCCGCAGGACCGCGACCACACGCTGACCAGCGCCATCATGGTGCCGCTATGCGAGGACGCAGCTTCCTTCTCGGCGCGCTTCGGCTGCGACATCTACACGGTGTTCAACATGACCGAGGTCTCGACGCCGCTCACGTCGGGCAGGAACCCGGCGCCGCTTGGCACCTGCGGCCGGCCGCGCGGCGGCGTCGAGATGCGGGTGGTCGACGAGCATGATTGCGAAGTCGAACCGGGCACCGTGGGCGAGCTCATCGTGCGCACCGACCGGCCGTGGGCGATGAACCACGGCTACTACAAGAACCCGGAAGCGACGGCGCGGGCGTGGCGCAACGGCTGGTTCCATACCGGCGATGCCTTCCGGGTCGGCGAGGACGGCCAGTTCTTCTTCGTCGACCGCATGAAGGATGCGATCCGCCGGCGCGGCGAGAACATCTCCTCCTTTGAGGTCGAGACCGAAGTGTGCGCCCATCCGCTGGTCACGGAGGCCGCCGTGATCGCCGTGCCGAGCGAGTTCGCCGAGGATGAAGTGCTGGTGGCGCTGTCGGTGGTCGACGGCGCCACGCTCGATCCCGCCGAGCTGATCCAGTTCCTGATCCCGCGCATGGCGCATTTCATGGTGCCGCGCTACGTCAGGGTGATGCCGGCGCTGCCCAAGACGCCGACCCAGAAGGTCCAGAAGCATCTCCTGCGCAGTGAGGGAGTTACGCCCGACACCTGGGACCGCGAGAAGGCCGGCATCCGCCTCAGGCGCGAGCGGCTGTCGGCCTAGAACGGTATTTTCTCAGGTTGAAGCGCAACTCCTGGGCCGACCTCCAAACTCATGTCGTCCTGAGCGCAGCGAAGGACCTCATTGCCGTCTGCAACAGGAGCACTTTGAGACTTCTCGCTGCGCTCAGGATGACAGAATGGGGACCGAGTTGGTTCCAGGTAAACCAATCATACTCTAGGCTCATGTTCTTCCGGACCGCGAGCGTCTCGCTCGCTTATGAGCACGAGCATGTGGAACGCTCGCGGTCCGCGTGATCATCCGTATGGCAGGGAGTCGTTCACACCAGCTCCAAGCGCAGCTCACGCCCCACGATGCTGGCGGCACGCTGCAGGCTCTCGATGGTTGCGTTGCCGTTGTCAGGATCGAGCAGACGATCGACCTGAGCGCGGCTGGTCTTCATGAGTTCGGCCATGCGCTTCTTCGTAATGCGCTTCTTCTTCATCTCGTCGGCAAGTTGGCGGGCTATTACCGCCTTGATAGCCGCGGCAGTGACTTCTGAACGAATGCCGGCTTCGTCGAGCCAGCTTTCGAAGCTGGATCCGATATGAGGATTCTTCTTGCTCATGATTGCACTTCCCTCAGGCGTTCGCGGGCCAGAGCCAATTCCTCGATCGGGGTCTTCTGCGTCTTCTTGATTTAGGCGTGAAGCGCAATCAGCATGCCACGACGAAACCCAAACAGGACCCTTCCTTCGTGGCGGCTGGGGAGGGAGGAACGTACTTCCCATAAGCCACCATTCAATGACCGGCATAGCGGCAATCCTACTGGCCAGCCGAATTGCACCTTCGCCATGTCGCGTCCCATAGTCCGCTGAACATTCCACGGCAGTTCGTTCAGCCACTCCCGCACCGGTTCCCGGCCTGTCGCCGATCGCCAGAAACGGAGCGGAATGCGCTTCAGGCGTTCGGGCATTCATGTTGTGTGAATCAAATAAGATACATCCTGTCGATTGCTGTATTGACCGTCTAAGCTGGTTCCCGACGGAGAACTCGGGTCTCCGAAAAGTAGGGAGCCCCTCTTGGACATCACCCTCACGGTTAACGGCGAGGCACGACGCGTCGAGGCAGCGGAGACGATGTCGCTGCTCGAGGTGTTGCGCAATCATCTCGGCCTGATGGGCACGCGCTACGGCTGCGGGCTGGAGCAGTGCGGTTGCTGCACCGTGCTGGTCGACGGCGCGCCGGCCTATGCCTGCACGCGCGAGGTCGGCACGGTCGCCGGCCGGACGGTGACGACCATCGAGGGGCTTGGCTCGGCGACCGACATGCATCCCTTGCAGCAGGCCTTCGTCGACGAGCAGGCCGGCCAGTGCGGCTACTGCCTGTCGGGCATCATCGTGTCGGCCAAGGCGCTGCTCGATCACAACCCGCGACCGAGCCGGGCCGACATCGTGGCGGCGCTCGACCGCCATCTCTGTCGCTGCGGCACCCATCAGCGCATCATTCGCGCCGTGCAGCGCGCGGCCGAGACGCTCGCCGGCGGGAGGCCGTCGTGAGCGCGCCCGCGCTGCCGGCGAGCCTGGTCGACAATCCCAGGCTCGATCGCTGGATCCGCTTCCTGCCCGATCGCACCGTGCGCATCGCCACCGGCAAGGTCGAGATGGGGCAGGGCGTCGTCACCGCCATCGGCCAGATCGCCGCCGACGAGCTCGACGTGCCGTTCCAGCGCGTCACCGTGCTGTCGGGCAGCAGCGACGACGGGCCGGACGAGCAATATACGACGTCGTCGCTGTCGGTCGAAGTGTCCGGCGGGTCGGTGCGCCTGGTCTGCGCCGAGGTGCGCGCCAAGGCACTGGAGCGCGCCGCGCTGCGGCTCAATTGCAGCCGCGACGAGTTGAGCGTCGTCGACGGGCAGATCCTGCAGAACGGCGCGGCGACCGGCCAGGATTACTGGACCGTGGCGCCCGAGATCGATCTCAGCCAGGCCGTCACCGGAACCGCGCCGGTGAAGCCGGTGTCGGCCTATCGCGTGGTCGGGCAAAGCGTCCCGCGGGTCGACCTGCCGGCCAAGGTGAGCGGCGCCGCCTTTGCGCATGATGTCTTGCCCCAGGGTGTGCTGCATGCCCGCACCTTGCGGCAGCCCAGTCGCGGGGCAACCCTGGACACGCTCGACGAAGCGGCGATCCGGCGCGCCGCCAAGGGCGACCTGCAGATCGTGCGCGAGGCCAATTTCGTGGCGTTCGTCAGCCCGGTCGAGAGCGTCGCCCAGGCGGCGGCCGCGGCGGCGCCGGCGCATGCGACATGGAAGAACGCACGGAAGCTCGATCCGGTACAGCAGGAAGCGGCCTGGCTCGAAGGGCAGAAGAGCGACGATCGGCGGCTTGGCGCGGCAGAGCGCACGACGCCGCCCCGGAACCTCGTCACCGCGACCTTCTCGCGCCCCTATATCGCCCATGCCTCGCTGGCGCCGTCCTGCGCCATCGCCCAGTTCAACGACGGCAGGCTCACCGTGTGGTCGCATGGCCAAGGCATGCATCCGCTGCGCCGCAACCTCGCCGAGGCGCTCGGCCTGCCGGCCGAGTCGATCAGCACGCGGCATCGCCATGGCGCCGGCTGCTACGGCCACAACGGCGCCGACGATGCGGCGCTCGACGCCGCGCTGGTTGCGCGGCATTTGCCGGGCAAGCCGATCCGCCTGCAATGGCGGCGCGAGGAGGAATTCGGCTTCGAGCCGGTCGGCCCGGCGATGCTGGTGCGCCTGCATGTCGATCTCGACGAGGACGGCCGGCCGGCCGACTGGACCACCGAGGTGTGGAGCGCCACGCACGTGCAGCGGCCGGGCAACGGCACCGGCTACCTGCTGGCCAGCGAGGCGATGGCCAATCCGCCGCCGGAGGTCGCACCGTTCGACCCGCCGGAAGCGCGCGGCGGCGGCGGCACGCGCAACACCGTGCCGATCTACGACGTGCCGGCGCATCGCGTGCTGCATCACCTGGTGCTGCGGCCGCCGGTGCGCACCTCGGCGCTGCGCGGCCTCGGCGCGCTGCCCAACGTCTTCGCCATCGAATCGATGATCGACGATCTGGCGGCCCGCGCCGGCCAGGATCCGCTCGCCTATCGGCTGTCGATCATGTCCGAGAAACGGGCGCGGCGGATCACCGAGCTGGTGGCCGAGCGCGCCGGCTGGCGCTCGCGCGGGCCGTCCGGCACGGGCAAGGGGCTGGGGCTGGCAATGGCCCGCTACAAGAACCGCGCGGCCTACGCGGCGGTGGTTGCGGCGGTCACGGTGCAGGAGACGGTGCGGGTCGACCGCATCTGGTGCGTCGCCGATGCCGGCCTGGTGGTCAACCCCGATGGCGCGCGCAACCAGCTCGAAGGCGGCATCGTGCAGGCCGTGAGCTGGACCCTGAAGGAGCAGGTCAAGCTCGACGAGCACGGCATCGCCTCGCGCGACTGGGAGAGCTATCCCATCCTGCGTTTCAGCGAGGTCCCGGAGATCGAGGTCGAGTTCGTCGACCCGGCCGGCAACCCGCCGCTCGGCGTCGGCGAGTGCACCGTCGGTCCGACCGCCGCGGCGATCGGCAACGCCGTGGCGCACGCGCTCGGCGTGCGCATCCTCGACATGCCCTTGAGCCGCGACCGCATCATGGCGGCGCTGTTGAAGGGGTAGGGGTTATTTCCTCCCCAGCGAAGCTGGGGAGGAGTCATGAAAGTCACGCCGGTGAGAGCAGGCGGCAGTCGGCGCGGTCCACGAACAACGTCGTCGCCGGACCGTAAATGGTGAGGCCGACGCGCTGGCCGCCGGCGACCGACGGCAGGTTGGCGGTCGTCGTCTGGACCACGCTGCCTGCATTGGTGAACCGGCATTCGATCACCGGATTGATCGGCATCGCGCTATTGTTGTTGAGATAGAGCACGACCTGCCAGCGCTGGGCGGGGATGGCCGACAGGGTGGCACTGTCGATGATGGCGATCGGCACGGTCGGCCCCGCAGTGATCGGCACCGTGCCGGTCACTGTCACGGCCGGCGTCTGGACGACGCTGCCGGGAGCCGTGACGATCTGTCCCTGCGGGTTGAAAGCGCGATCCTGCGGCGTGTTGGGCCCGCTCTTGCCGCCGACATTCTCCGGCGTCCAGATCTGGCCTGTCTTGGGATCACGGAACTCCTGCGGTCCAAGCTGCTGGGCGACAACCGCCGATGCAGCGACAACACCCAGAAAGCCGGCCATGAGCCCGGCCATCCACTTGTCTCTCGAACGAATCGTCATGCCACTCCCTCCGGTCGACCTAGCGTAGCGCACTTTCCGGCTTTTTGGCGTTCCCGCAATGGCGCTGTCAGTGCACGGCGGCGCGAGGGGCCTGCTCCGCAGTCGGGCCGTCGCCGGCCAGGGTGGTCCGGCGCATGTCGCGCGGCTCGTTGGCCGGGAAAGGCCGGGCGCGATGCATGGTCTGGCGATTGTCCCACATCACGAGGTCGCCCAGCCGCCATTTGTGGGTGTAGACGAACTCGCGCTGCGTGGCGTGCTCGATCAGGTCGCGCAGGAAACCGCGCGCCTCGGGGATCGGCCAGCCGACGATGCCGCCGGCATGCGACGACAGGTAGAGCGACTTGCGGCCGGTCACCGGATGGACGCGCACCATGCTCTGGCGGACCGGGGCGAAGCGCTCGCGTTCCTCGTCGGTGAGGTCGAAGAAGCCGATCAGCTGGCGCGAGTAGATCTGCGAATGCTCGCATATCATGCCCTCGACCAGCTCCCGGGTCTCCTCGTCGAGCGCGTCATAGGCGGCGCGCATGTCGGCGAACTGCGTGTCGCCGCCCTTCGACGGCAGGCTGACGGCATGCAGGAGGGAATATTTCGCCGGCGTCACCTTGAAGGAGCTGTCGGAGTGCCACAGCCGGTTGCCGATGGCGAACAGCCGCCGCCGATCGTCGCGCGCGTAGGGCGTGTTGTCCTTGTCGAGGTTGGAGACGTCGGCGAAGGTCGTCGGCAGACGGTATTCGTTGGCCGCGCGCAGGCTGCTGCCGATCGCATGCTCGATCGACCCCAGGCTCTGGGTGAAGGCAAGCTGCTGGGCGTCGTCGATATCCTGGTTGCGGAACACCAGTACGGCGTACCTGTCCATGCCGGCATGAATGGCCGCGACTTCGTCGCGGGTGAGCGGCCGGCGCATGTCGACGCCGTCGACCTCACCCGCAAAGCATGGTCCGACCTGGCGAATCGCGACCGTCATTGTCACGTCTCCTCGATTGGCTGTCTTGGCATACTAGCGCAAAGGCGACCACGATGCAGGCACGGCGAAGGTGCTGGTCTGCTGATGCGGCACCACGTCGTCGGGGCGCGGCGGCGGCCAGACGCCCGGCTTCATCGCCTGGGCCCGCCGCGCCTCGCGGTCGGCCATGTTCTTGTAGGCCCAGACATGGACCCACTGGTTGAGCGGCCCGATCTCGGTATGGCCAGCGAAGACCAGCGGCGAGATCGCCGAGCGCGCGCCGATCAGAGGCGTCCAGGCCTCGATCACCTTGGCGATGGCGCCGGCGCTGTAGGTATAGGTGCGGAATTCGTAGAGATTGCCGTGCTCGCCCGGCTCGAAGTGCGGCGAGAACGGCGCGGCGTGGAGGATCTTGGATTCCATATCGAGGATGACGTCCTGGATCTTGACCGGCCAGATGCCGGTCCGGATGGCCTCGGCGCGGATATGCTCGCGCTCGGCGAGGTCCTTGTACGGCCAGACATGGATGATCTGGTTGAGCGTGCCGACCTCGGTGCGCCAGAAGCCGCCGAACCGGGAAAGCCTGGCGCGGGCGGGAAGGCCGGCGCCGAACAGCTCCTCGACCCGGGGAATGCTGCCCGGCTTCATGAGGTAGGTGCGCATCTCGAAGATCATGGCGTGTCTCGCAGCTAGCGCAGGGGCGACCACTTCCCGGGAATGGCGAAGGTGCTGGTCTGCTTGTGCAGGACCACGCTTTCATGGCGCG
>Ga0310811_10011351_pt1 | contig 11546 bp, 11 predicted proteins | sample YCmetagenome_FD_207642 | JGI IMG/M metagenome (GOLD analysis project Ga0310811, IMG submission 207642) | Soil microbial communities from experimental microcosm in Duke University, North Carolina, United States - YC | ecosystem: Engineered > Artificial ecosystem > Soil microcosm > Unclassified ... | reverse complement strand
TGAGCAAGACGTCGCGCGACACGCCCATCGCTGCGGCGAGCCGCAGCCACGCTTCGAGACCGCCCTCGCTCCCCTCGTGGCCGTCGTGATCCACGATGCGCTGGATCCAGGCGCGCCGCACCGCCACCTCTGGGCAATTGGACAGGATCGCGGCATCCTTGATCGGGATCGCCTGCTGATAACAGAACCGGTTGGCGACCCAGAGCTGCAGCTCGGCCCGGGAAAGCTCGCCCCGGTGCATGCGTTGATTGAACGGGTGGTGGTTGTGGTAGCGCGCCTCGCCCACTGCCCGCAGCCGGCGCGTGAGCTCCTCCGACGTCCACGGGGTGTGGGAATCGTCCCGTGAGCTCCACGCAACGCCGGTCATAGAGAGAAGTGCATCCCATCCTCGCCGATCTCGACGCCGGCCGCGGTGATCTGGGCGCGCTCGGGAGAGTCGGGTCTGAGGATGGGATTGGTGTTGTTGATGTGCACCAGCACGACCCGTTTCGCACCGATGCCGGGGAGACGCCCGAGACTGCCGTCCGGTCCGCCGAGCGGCACGTGTCCCATCGCGCGAGCACGCGGTGCTTCGACACCCAGCTCGTGGAGCTCGTCGTCCGACCAGAACGTCCCGTCGAAACAAAGCAGGTCGGCGCCCGCCGCGAGCGCGCACACGTCGTCATCCACCGCCGCGGCGACGGGCACGTAGGCGAAGACGCCGCCGGTCGCCTGATCCTGCAGCCGGAGGCCGACTTCGAAGACGTCCCCAGCAGCGGAGGCGGCGTAGCGTGGCGGTCGGCGTGCCAACGCGACGGCGCTGCACGACAGGCCGAGGGCCTGGCCCTCCGCGTCCTGCAGCGCTGCGGCGCGCCGCTCGGGTAGCAGCCGCAAGTCGATTCCAGAGTAGGGCTCGAGGACGCGAGCGAGGGGCCAGTGGCCGGCGAGCAGCTCGGCCACACCGGTGGGTGCGTACACGGGCAGGCGGGAAGTTCCTTCACGCAACAGCATCAAGCCTAGCGTGTGGTCGATCTCACCGTCAGTCAGGACGACGGCCCGCACACGCGATTCGCGTACGGCGGCCGGCCATAACGGAGCGTGAGCTGCGAGCTGCTCCCGCAAGTCGGGAGAGGCGTTGAGCAGAACCCAGCGCTCGCCGTCTGCGCTGACCGCCACGCACGATTGCGTGCGCCCGCGCCCCTGGGCGCGCGCGGCGCGGCAATTGATGCAGCCGCAGTTCCACTGCGGCACGCCGCCTCCGGCGCCGGTCCCGAGAAGGATGACTTGCACGAATGTGGGAAGGGAGAAAGCGAGAGGCCGGGTTTGAGACCCGGCCCCCTCAGATTCCCGTGCTGCGTGCTTCCTCAGGCCGAGCCGGCGTACGCCCCGATTTCCATGCCGAGCTCGATGACTTCGACTTCGGGCTTGGTCCACTTCATCGTCGATCTCCTCTGCGCAAAGTTGGTGGCGCTCCATCAATCTACGGCGGTCCGCAGGGGTGCGCAAAGGACCCCCTCCATCAGGCATGTCCGCTTTTTGTCGGAGGCTTCTTGTCGGGTGGTTTTGCGTCTTCGCGACGGTTCAATGCGATGTAGATGACCGAGTCCCAGGCGTTGCGGATCCCGACGAACAGGAGCACCAATGCGGCACCGCCGATGGCGAACAGGGCCGGACCCGGACTGCGCTGCAGCACCACCGCGGCGACGAGCAGGTCCACATAGGCGATGAGCGGAAGGATCACGAACCAGAGCCAGTCCTCGAAGATCGGGCGATAGGTCGTGATTCGCCAGGCGCGGTTGAAGACTATGGACCCGTAGACGCAGCCGAGTGCACCGCAGATGCCCAGTGCCACCCCCGCGCTGCTGAGCCGCTGCCACGGCGCGGCGAGAATGGCCGAGATCAGCAACGTCGCTCCGAAGTGGACGACGTTCGGGGTACCGAACGTGTTGACCTCGTGTTGGGTGCCAGTCGGACGCACCTCGGCCACGAGCGCCATGACCACGAACTGCAGACCCGTGAGGGCCCCGGCGGACGAGCCGACGATGATGTAGAAGTTCTGCCAGGCGGCGAAAGCGGCGGACGCGTCCATCACTACTCAATGTAGGAGAATCTCGGTCCCTCGGTCAAAAGCGCTTCCATCCAGCGGGAATAATTCGCCAGCCGACTGGAGTCTCTCTTTCGGAGCCGACGCACACCGGGCACCCACTTGAGAGACAAGGAGCAAGGGCCATGAGCCTCGTCGAGATGTCTGAGTACCGCTACCTCGCCCTGCTTCGAGTCTTAGGTGCATGGTGGTGCCTCGGCTCGAGCACGATCGAGCCACACGTGTTGCTCCAGCATCTTGCGAGGCCGGACGTGGGATTCGCCAATCCCTCGTGGGAGAGGCAAGCGCTGCAGACTACGGCGCCTCGTCGGCTGGCGGGCGAGCTCGGGATCAGAGGTTCGCGAAGCGGCTAGTGGCCAGGGGCAGAATCGAACTGCCGACACGCGGATTTTCAGTCCGCTGCTCTACCAACTGAGCTACCTGGCCGGATCAAACCGGCAGAGAACTTAGCAAGCCCTCAGAGGCCCCGGCAGTGGGTTCCCGTGTTTCCGATCACAGGTTCCACGGTCACCCAAGCACGTCCGGAACCCGGAGGGTAATCAGATTCGTAGGACTGACACTCTCGCACTTGGCGGAAAGCGGGAAAGGAGTGCTGCAATGAATACCGACACACGCAGAGGCCCATGGGTATGGGGTCTCTTGGCAGCATTGATCGCGGCCGCTATCGGCTGCGGTGGTTATCTCGCACCTGGTGACGTCGTCTATGCCTCGTACGCACCGCCACCGGAGCGGGTCGAGATCATCGGCCCGGCGCCCGCACCCGAGTATGTCTGGCTTGACGGCTACTGGCGCTGGCGTGGGTCATCGTACGCCTGGACCCCTGGACGTTGGGTGGTAGTCGAGCAGGGCCGCCATTGGCAAAGCGGCGGTTGGCATCACAACCGCAACGGCTGGTTCTACCAGGAAGGCCATTGGCGCTAGGCATCAGTGCGAGGGGCCGATCGCCGTCGTCGGCCTCAAGTACTGATCGTACCATGCAACGTACCGGTCCAGCCGGTCCTTCTGGAAACTCGGCAGCGACAATCCGTGGTGCTGGTTCGGATAGATGACCAGTTGGGTCGGAACGCCCAGCTCGCGCAGCGCCTGATACATCTGCTGGCCGCCGATGATCGGCACGTTGAAGTCGGCGTCGCCGCCCATGAACAGCGTGGGCGTCTTGATTCGATTCGCCGAGAAGAACGGATACGAGAGCTTGATCCAGAGGTCGCGCGACTGCCACGGGGCTCCCAGCTCGAGCTCGTACTGCGCGATGTATTCGTCCGTCCCGTACATCGAGAGCTGCAGCGCGCTCCCCGCGCCGCTGATCGCGGCCTTGAAGCGCGGCGTGGTCGCGATCGTGTAGTCGGTGAGGATCCCGCCGTAGCTCCAGCCGCCGATCCCAAGCCGGTCGGGATCCCCGATCCCCGTGCGGACCGCCTGATCGGCGGCGCCCAGCAGGTCCTCGACCTCCTTGTCCCCCCAGTCGGCGAAGATCGCGCGCTGATAGGCGAGACCTCGCCCGTTGCTGCCGCGATAGTTCACCGCCAGCGTGGCGAAGCCCGCGGCGGCGAAGAGCTGCGCCGTCGGGTTGAACCCGTAGTTGCTCTGGCTGTTGGGTCCGCCATGGATGAAGAGAATCAGCGGCAGCCGGGTCCCGCTCGCCGCTCCGGCCGGACGGACCAGCACGCTGTGCACCTCCGTGCTGTCCTCACTCGTCGAGGCGAAATCCTCCGTTGGACCGAGCGTGAGCGCCGCGACCAGCGAATCGTTCTGATGCGTCAGCTGCCGCAGCGGGCCGCCGTCCGAGGCAAACACCTCGGGAGGCCGGTCGGGCGTCGAGACGAGCAACGCCATGCGTGGCCCCGCGAGCGTGCCGGCTGAATAGTCCAGCACGACGTGGCGCTCGCGATCGATGCGCTCGACGTGGCCATCGGCGATCGCGACCCGGACCATCACGCGCGCACGATCGTCGTCCGTCACCGCCAACACGGACTGCCCATCGGCCGCGAACGTCGGCGCATCGAGCGGCCGGTCGAAGGCCGTGGTCAGGACGCGGGCGGGAGACCGACCGTCGCTCTTCACGACCGCCAGCTTGCGCTGCTGGTAGGCGTAGTACTTCGGGTCGTCGGTCCGGAAGAACGCCACCGAGCCGCCATCGGGGCTCCAGGCAAGCGGTCCTCCATCCGGCCCCGGAAGCGCCGTCAACGCTCGCGGCGTAGCCCCCGGACGCGCGTCGACGACATACACATCCGACTGCTCACCGGTCCCGGGCTCGGGTGGCGTCGATCGAACGAAGGCGATGCGCGAGCCGTCGGGGGACCAGCTCGGCGCGTCGTCGTCGGCCGGACCGGTGGTGAGCGTGTCCACCTTCTTGGTCGCGATGTCGAACACGAAGAGATGGCTGCGCTTCGTCGTCAGGTACCCCGCCCCGTCGTCCTTGAAGAGGTAACGGTCGATGACGATCGGCCGCTTACGGGTCGTGTCGGCCTTGGTCGTGTCGAGATCGACCGTCGCGACGAGGACGAGTCGCTTCGAGTCGGGCGACCATTGCATCGCGTCCACGCCGCCCTTGATCGTCGTGAGCCGCTGCGCTTCGCCACCCCGCCGGTCCAGCACCCACACCTGGTCGCCCTTTCCTTCCTCACGGCCGGAGAGAAAGGCGAGCGACCGCCCGTCGGGACTCCATCGCGGCGTGGTCTCGCTCGCCGAACTTGCCGTCAGGCGCAGCGTCTGCGTGCCATCCCAGCTCGTCATCCAGATGTCGGCGTCGCGCGAGTCCTTGGCCGAGTCGATCGACGTCACGGTGTAGGCGACCCAATCCCCGCCGGGGGAAAGCTGTGGATCGGAAACGCTCCGCAAGCGATAGACGAAGTCGCCTGAGGTGGGCAGCCGCTTCTTCGATGGTGCCTGGGCATCGGCCGAGGTTGCTGCGACCGCGAGGGCCAGGACGGTCAGACGGGCGGTAATCGGCGCTGCACGCACGGCTCACTCCAAGGCGCTGTGTGAGACAGCCAATCTACTTTATCGGGCCCGGAGCCGGGCGTCGGGGATCTCCGGAAGGGAACAGTGGAACTCGTGGCTCCGGGTGGTCACACAACTGCCCCGGCCAGTGACCGGCCGGGGCAGTGCGGTCCAACCATTACCGGGCGAAACCGCTTAGGGCCGGAATTCCACCAGCTGCATCGCCGTCATCGAACCGTCATCACTGTGGAAAGTCTCTGCGAGCGGCAGGCCGACGTTCGGGCTGACACACATGTCCATCATGACTTTCTGATTCTGGCGCCACACGCCCTTCAAGCCGTTCACGCCCGACTGCGAGCATTTCTCTTCCACTTTGAACGACGAGCTCTCGCCGTTCTGCGTCGATTGCCAGCCACTGCCCAGCTCCCACTCATGCCCGCCCAGCAGCAGCATCCACATCGGATTGAACAGGGCGAGGCCAACCGGTCCGAGTCCGATGAGCTGCATCATCGGGATGCCTTCGTTGGGACCGATCGTCACTGTCGATGAGTAGCTGTCGCTGCCCATGTTCCCGGCGACACTGAGTCGCGTGCGTCCGTTTCCCGCCGGCCTCGCGTCGAAGGTGTAACTGCCGGTCTTGTTTTCGTTGCCGTCGCGCTGCTGCACGTTGTAGCGGAAGTGCTCCGTCCCCTTGAAGGCGTACATGCCCCACGTGAACGGCCCACTGATCGGCTGGCTGTAGAGCGCAGGAAGCGCGCCGCCCGAGGTCGGCGGTGCGGCGGCGTTCGGCTGGTTCAACGGCTCGACGGCGGGTGGTGCCGCGCCGCCGCCGCCTCCCATGTTCGCGGGGCACGTACCTACGCAATCGCCGACACGCGCCGGCCCGCCCGTGAGCGTGCCGGTCGCCGACCCTTCGTCGGCCTGGCTGATCTTGAGCTTCCCGACGGGCGTCGTGGTGCGCCGCAGCACCCGGCCAGTGGCCGGATCGCGGATCTCCCGCCCCGGCCGAACCACGTCGTACTCTCCGCCGACCTTCACCCCGGCGCCGGTACCCATATTGATCGTCACTTCACCACCCGACACGTCCGCAACGAGCGCGCGGATCTCAACCTTCGTTTCCTGGATTCCGCCGGCCGCGGAAGCGAGCTGTCCGGTGAGGCTGTCGACCGCCAGACGCGTCGCTTCCCCGATGATCGTGTTGGCGAAGTTGGAGCTCCCCATATCGAGCACACCTGCGCCGCCCGTCCCGCCAATGGCCAGGCCTCCCGCCAGGGTGAGCCCGGAGCGCTTCGATTCGCCGTGCCCGGTGGCGACGCCCAGGATCTCGGCCGTCGTCGTGCTCACGATGCGCGCGTCGATCTGCACCACGGCCTTCGCCGACTTCTTGCCGAACCCGCCGATCCCGATCCCACCCACGTGAACGCCGGCGCCGCCCACGCCGAGCTTCTTGTCGTCGCGGCCGAACTGCGTGATGCTGCCGATGATGATCGCGTCAACGCCGAGAATCTTGGCGAGCTGGACGGCGGAGGACGGATCGGCGCGACCGCTCTGCTGGAAGTTTTGCTCGCGCAATACCTGATCGAGCTGCTTGCGCTCGATCACGGAGTAAGTGCCGTTGCGCACCAGGTTGGTGACCAGCATGTCGGCGATGCCTTTGCCGATGTCCTGGTCCGAGCCGAAGATGTCGTACACCCACTGGTGCACTGTCGCGTAGTCGAAATCGAGCACCGCGATGCGCCGCTTGGGCGGGGCCTGCCCGGCGAGGGCTCCGACACCGAACGCGAGCGCCAGGAGGAGGACGGAGACGCGCTTCATGACACTGCTCCTCTCAGGGGAACTGACGATGGGGATGGAAGAGGATACTAGCGCCGGGCGGGCAACTTTCAACTCTCGGGCCCTGGCTCGGGGCCGGTCGGCGCGTAGGTTATGCGACTAATGGCCACTACCCCGTTCCCCAATCTCACCGTTCTCGATCATCCCCTCATCCGGCATAAGCTTTCGTTGCTGCGTGATCGCCACACCAGCACCAAGGATTTCAAGCAGCTGGTGAACGAGATCGCGATGCTGATGGCGTACGAGGTGACGAAGGATCTGCCGCTCGAGCCGGTAGACATCGAGACACCGCTCGAGCGGATGAAGGGAGAGCGGGTCGCCGGGAAGAAGCTGGTCCTCGTCCCGATCCTCCGGGCGGGTCTCGGGATGGTCGACGGCATCACGCAGCTCATCCCCTCGGCGCGCGTCGGTCACATCGGGATCTATCGCGATCACGAGACCCTGCAGCCCGTCGAGTACTACTTCAAGATTCCGGGCGACGGCATCGCGCGCGATTTTTTTGTGCTCGACCCCATGCTCGCGACCGGCGGGTCGGCGGCCGACGCCGTCGCGACGCTGAAGCGCGCCGGTGCCCAGCGCATCCGCTTCCTGTGTCTGGTCGCCTGCCCCGAGGGCGCCCGCCGCATGCAAGTCGAGCACCCCGATGTCCCCGTCTACGCCGCGGCACTGGACAGACAATTGAACGAAAAGGGATACATCCTGCCCGGTCTCGGGGATGCAGGAGATAGGTTATTCGGAACCAGGTAGGCTGGAACCGTCACTACTAGACGCAGCAGACGCACAGCGGTGAACAGGGTTGAGGGAACGGGCATACCTGACCCTGTAACCTGTTCACCGCTGTTGCGTCTACGCGTCTGTCCGTCGAGCTCTTCCCTAGCCCCTGCAGCGCAACTGTTTTCTGCCAACCTGTGTCACAAACATGACAACACCCCGTACGGAGCAGCGTGGACGAACGTGAACTGATCGCCCGAGTCCGCGCGGGGGAGCCCGCCGCCGAACGGACATTGTACGATGCGCACGTCGACCGTGTGTATCGCCTCGCCTACCGGCTGGCGGGAGAGGACGAGCTGGCGCGCGACTTCACGCAGGAGACGTTCATCCGCGCCTTCGAGCGGCTCGACACGTTCCGCGGTGAGGCGCGCTTCTCGACCTGGCTGCACGCCATCGCCACATCGGTCGCGTTGAACGGGCTGCGCAAGATTAAGCGGTTTCGGTCGCAGGCGCCCCTGGAAGCGGCCGACGGAGTGGCGAGTGGCGTCCGCAGCGCCGAGCCGGACTTGAAGGTGCGGTTACACGCGGCGATCGATGCGCTGCCGGACCGCTATCGCACGGTGGTGGTGATGCACGACGTGGAAGGGTACACGCACGAGGAGATCGCGGAGACGCTGGGGGTCGAGGTCGGCACCTCCAAGGCGCAGCTGTCCCGCGCCAGAGCGAAACTGCGTGAATCACTGGCGGATTTCGCCGGGGAGTGGGCGTCATGAGCGACGATCGGTTCGAAGAGCGGCTGAGCGAGGTGGCCCGGGACTATCACCGGCCCCCTGAAACGCCGCGCGAGCAGATGTGGACGGCGATCGAAGCCGGGCGCCGGCGCCGTGCCGCGCCGCGGATCTTTGTTCTCCAGCCCGCCTGGCGCTGGGGGCTCGGCTTGGCGGCCGTGCTCCTGCTCGGCATCGCGATCGGCCGGATGCTCGGCCCGCAGACGACCTCTGTCAGCTCGGCGCCAAGGCCGGACACGGTGATAGGCGGCGAGTCGGACGTCGCCTACGCCGTCGCCGCAACGCAGTACCTGAACCGCACCGAAACGCTGCTCACGGGTTTTCGTGCCGACGCCCGTGCCGGCCGCGTGGACTCGCTGTTCGCCGAGCAGGCGCGCGAGCTGCTCTCGTCGACTCGCCTACTGCTGCTCAGCCCGGCCGGCCGCGATCCGCATCTCAAGCCGTTGCTCGAAGACCTGGAGCTCGTGCTGGCGCAGATCGCGCGGCTCCCCGGCGGCCGCCGTGACACGCTGGACGTCGACCTCATTACGCAGGGCATGGACCAACAGAGCGTGCTTACTCGTCTGCGGACGGCAATTCCCGCCGGCCCGGCGAGCGCACCGCGTACCCAAGGAGCGCTGTAACGATGTTCGCAATGCCATGGCTGGTCGCGGCCGTCTCCCTCACCCTGCAGCAGCCGGCGGCGCCGGCCCCCGCGACCCCGCCAACCCCCGCGGCGGCTCCGGCGCGAGCCGCGCGGAGCCATCGCGGGCTCGGGGCGCAACTCGAGGCTGCGTCGGCGGCGCTCGAATTTGCCCGGGTCGATCTCACATCCCTCACCGGCCTTTCCGACATGGCCGGCCTTTCGGGTTTGACGGGGCTCTCGGGGCTGTCGGGATTGTCGGGTCTGGAGGGGCTCAGCTCACTCAGTAGCCTGGCAGGCCTGGAGACCACCGCCGTGGCCTTCGGTGATGGTGATGACGGGGAGCTGGTGGGAGACCCCCCGCCGGCCTGGGCCGATCTGGATCCTGTCGACTCGCTCTACCGGGCCGCTCGGCAACTGTTGAGCAGTGGTCGCTACGCCGATGCCGCCACCGCGTTCGCCGATTTGCTCAAGCGCTACCCGCGTTCGAAGTACACAGCCGATGCGTACTACTGGCAAGCGTTCGCCCTCTACAAGACCGGCGACGCCGGCAATTACCGCTCCGCGCGCACGGCGCTCGACTACTATCGCACGCATTTCTCTCGGGCGGACAACCGCGGGGACGCCGATGCGCTCTACGCACAGATCCAGGCAGCCCTGGCCAAGCAGGGCGATCCGGACGCGGCCAAATGGATCCGTGAACACGCACAACCAAGTGACACTTCCAAGACCACCAGTAGATGCTCCGTATCAGACGATGACGATGATCCCCGCATCGCGGCCCTCAACGCCCTACTGCAGATGGACGCTGAGTCCGCCATGCCGATCTTGAAACAAGTCCTGGCGCGCCGCGACAGCTGCAGCGTGCAGCTGCGGCGCAAGGCCGTCTTCATCATTTCGCAGAAGCGCACCGCGGAAACCGAAGACATCCTGCTCAGCGCCGCGCGCGGCGATCCCGATCAGGAAGTGCGCGAGCAGGCGGTGTTCTGGCTCTCGCAGGTGGGGAGCGAGAAAGCCGTGACCGCGCTCGACTCGATCCTCCAATCCTCGACCGACGAGGAGATCCAGAAGAAGGCGTTGTTCGCCTTGTCCCAGATCCGCGGCGACCGCGCCGGCCAGATCCTGCGCGACTTCGCCGAGAAATCCAGCGCCTCGGATGACGCGCGCGAACAGGCGATCTTCTGGCTCGGCCAGGGGCACTCCGCCCAGAACGCGGCCTTCCTGCGCGGACTCTACGCGCGGATCACCTCCGACGACCTGAAGGAGAAGGTGATCTTCTCCCTCAGCCAGATGCGTGACCCGGACAACGGGCGCTGGCTGCTCGATCTGGCGCAGAACGAGCAGGAGCCGGTCGAGATGCGCAAGAAGGCCCTGTTCTGGGCAGGCCAGACGGGAGCGTCCCTCCCCGACCTGGCGGGCATCTACGACCGCACGAAGAACGAAGAGATGAGGGAGCAGCTGATCTTCGTCTACTCGCAGCGACACGAGTCTGAGGCGGTAGACAAGCTGATCGACATCGCCAAGCACGATCCCAACGCCGAGCTGCGCAAGAAGGCGGTGTTCTGGCTCGGGCAGTCACACGACCCGCGCGCCCGCCAGGCGCTGCTGGACATCATCAACCAATGAAGACCATCCTCGTCGTCACCGCGGCGGTGTTCGGGCTCGCCTCGCCCGCCGCGGCACAGACGCTGGCGGCGCGCATCGCCCAGGCACCCGACGGCGACGTCCGCGTGGCCTTCACCGCCCGCGAGGGCGTATACGGAAACGGCCACAATGTGATTCAATGGGGCTGCGACCATGGCCACTGCCGCCAGCAATCGGAGGGCGACTGGTCCGACGACGTCGACTGGCGCACGCCCTGCGACTCGGGGCCCGTCCGCGTGGCGTTCTGGGTGCGCGGCGGCAAGGTCGTGTCGCTCCACGCGTACGTCGGCGGGCAATGGATTCCGCGTCAGGGCGTGACCGACCTCGGACGCGTCCCCGCCGCCGAAGCGGGGCGCTATCTGCTGAGTCTCGCCCGCCAGGCCGGCGGTCAGGTCGGGGAGCGCGCGGTGTTCGTCGCGACGCTGGCGGACAGCGTGACCGCCTGGCCCGAGCTGCTGCGCCTGGCGCGCGACGAGACGGTGCCCGAGGCGACGCGGCGCTCGTCGGTATTCTGGGTGTCGCAGGCGGCTGAGGAAGCGGCGACGCGCGGGCTCGACTCGCTCGTGGGGGAGGACACCGTCGACCGTGAGGTGCGCGAACAGGCGGTCTTCGCCCTGTCGCAGCGCCCGCGGGAGGAAGGAGTCCCGGCGCTGATCCGCATCGCGAAGACGCACGGCGATCCCGATATTCGCCGCAAGGCGATCTTCTGGCTCGGCCAGTCGCACGACCCGCGTGCACTCGCGTTGTTCGAGGATCTCCTCACGAAGCAATGACCGTCCCCGGTGAGGAACCCTATATTGCGGTTCCTTCACCGGGTATCGGCGATGCAGCAGGCCACGCGACGCGTCCATACGGGACGAGTCTTGAACCTCGATATCGACACCGTCCACTTCCCCGACGGATCGACCGGCGAGCTCGAGATCAT
>Ga0310811_10011350_pt1 | contig 11546 bp, 9 predicted proteins | sample YCmetagenome_FD_207642 | JGI IMG/M metagenome (GOLD analysis project Ga0310811, IMG submission 207642) | Soil microbial communities from experimental microcosm in Duke University, North Carolina, United States - YC | ecosystem: Engineered > Artificial ecosystem > Soil microcosm > Unclassified ... | reverse complement strand
CGTCGAATACGTCCAGCACGGCATGCGACAGATGCCCACTGTCGAGGGCTCGCACCAGCGCATCGGCGTCCACCACCGGTCCGCGCGCGAAGTTGATCAACGCCGCACCGCGCTTCATCGCTGCGATGCGCTGTTGTCCGAGCAGACCTCGGGTGTGCACGGTAAGCGGCACGAGGCATACGACAATGTCGCTGCTGTCGAGCAAGCTCAGCAGGCCGCGCTCGCCGTCGAACGTCGTCACGCCAGCCAGTTGCCGGCGTGAGCGACTCCAGCCGTGCACCTGAAAGCCAGCGTGACGCAGATGCCGTGCTGCCTGGGTGCCGAGCGTGCCCAGCCCGACGATGCCGACCTTGAGGTCGCGCGGCGCGCGATACGCGCGTTGAGTCCATGTGCGGTCTTGCTGCTGCTGTCGATAGGCAGGCATGTCGCGCTGCAGGTAATAGGTCCACGCAAGCACCGCCTCCGCCATGCGTCTGGACATCTCGGGGTCGATCAGACGCACCACCGGCGGCCCATCCGCCGGGAGTGTCGCGATCAGTTGTTCGACACCCGCCCAAAGGCTGTGCACCCACGTGAGTTCAGGAAGTTCAGCGAGACTCGCTGCATCCGGGTTGGCGACGATCGCGATCTTGCAGCGCTGCCGTTGAATCGCGCTAGCGTCACGCAGCGGCACGATCGTTTCAGCGGGCATCGCGGCCGCGAGCGCGGCCAGATAGCGGGCCTCTTCGTGCTGCGGCATGCGCGTGATCAGCGTGATGATTTCGGTCATGAACTCCGCCATCTGTGCGGACAACACCAGGCCCGCGGCGCGCTACCGCGCGCCGCAAGCGGGATCGATGAGAGGGCAGCGTCGCGCTGCCCCGGCCTCAGACCGGCGACTTTTCGGCGTCCATTTCGGACATGTCGATAAAGCGGTCGCCGATGCGCGGATGGGCGCGGCCACCGTCGGCGGCGCCGATCGCGATCATGATTTCGTCAGGCGCGGGAGCATCGGCAACCTGAAAGGTCGCGGTCAGAAAGTGCGAGCGCTTCCCGGTCGCCGATTTATGAATCATCGGGACCGACACGAGTGCGCCGGGACCGACGCGGGTATTGGTGAAACTCAGAAAGGCCGTACCCTGCACGGCTTCGCGGTACATGTTGCCAAAGCGCAGCGTGTGGATCAGCGCCGACGCGTGCTCGATCTCGCCATTCACGCCGACCACGCCTGCCTTACCATATGCTTCGACGCGCCCGGCCGGCAGCACCGCCACGAGACGGCGCGTCATCTGTTCGCCGAGCACGGGAGCAAGCCGCAGAATCTCGGGCCGCAAGTCTTCGCAGAAGCTCTTGCCGGCCCACGGATTGCGCAGCACCGCCGCAACCACGACCATGGTGATCGGCTGTTGTGCGGGCTTGCCGCCTTCGATATGAATTTCCTCGACGAACGTCGATATCTTCCGCACGCCAGTGTCCATTGCTTTCTCCATCAGAGGGTTGCCGATGCGTACGCATGCTAGGTAGCGGCAAATCACCCGTCTTCCTCTGTTCCGGTGGAAGCATCTTTTTTTTGACACTGCGATAAGTCGTATAGTGATGCTGAAGAGGAGACCGTTCATGCCTGATTCGCTGTCCCTTATGTCGTCGCTGCGCGACATTGCCAGTCAGATCAATACCGACACCGATGTTGCCGCACTGCTGCATAACCTGATCGAGCTGGCCTGCCGTCACGGTGCGTGGGATCTCGGCGCGATCATGAGCGTCGACATCGCGCACGGCGACGCACTCGTGATCGCCCGGCGCCAGACGGGCCTGCTGAAAAAGCCGCTGGAAGATCGCTGGGAGCTGGCGACGAGCCCGGCGCTGGTGGCGCTGCAGCGCAATGAGCCGGTCTACATCCGCGACGCGCGCGAGACCACCGAATTTCTCGGCTATCGCCGCGAGGCGCACGAACGCGGCTACCGCACCGTGCTCGTGCTGCCGATGGCGAGCAAGGACGAAGCGGGCCGCCCGATGGTGCTGAGCGTGTCGGCGCGAACCGTCGTCGATGTATCCGCCGAGGCGCTCGCATTCATGGGATTGATCGTGCATCTGGGCGCGATCGCAATCGAACGGGCGCATCGGCAGCGCGAGCAGCTCGCGGCCGCCGGCCAACTGCAGCGCGTGCTCGGCGTGCAGGGTGCAATGCTGCAGGAGGTGCTGGTCGGCGGCTCGATGGAAACCTTGACGTCGATGCTTGCCGATCTGCTCGACGCGCCCGTGCTGGTGATCGATTTTCATGGCGCGATCCTGAGCTCGCGCTCGCCCGACCCGGCGCGCTGCGAGGCGGCACAATGGCGCGCGCTGCTCGACGGCGAGGCCGGCCAGACGATTCGCGACATCACGCGCGAGCTGATCGAGCGCACACCGCGGCGGCGCGCGCGCTTTGACGTACTGCCCGGCAAGCCGCTCCATGCGGACGTCGAGCCGCTTAGCGTCGATGGCGACGTGGTCGGTGCGCTGCTCAGTTTCGGCGAACGCGAACCTACCGACCTGCAACGGCTCGCCATCGAGAATGCCAAATTCGCAATGAGCGTGCAGCTGATGCGCAGTGTCGTACGGTTTCGCGCGGAAACCCGCACACTGACCGAGCTGTTCTTCGAGATCGTCGAGCGGCGCTGGCGCGACGAGCAGGACGTGCTCGAACGCGCGCGCCGCATGGGCCTGTCGCTCGCATCGGCCAACCGGCTGCTGGTGATCGACTATCCACGCCGCGACGGCGCCGCGCCCGACCGCTCCGCCGAATGTCATCGTGCCGCCCACCTGCTTGCCGCGCAGCACAAGCTGCAGGTTCACGCAATCACAGTAGGCAGCGGCCTTGTCTGCCTGTTGCCGGCTGCCTCGGCCGATTGCGCCGCGCACGCCACCGCGTTCGCGCGCCATTTCTGCAAAAGCCTCGGGGCGCTGTTCGGCAGCGAGCCGATCCTCGTGGCCGGCGACGTATTTAGCGGGCTCGAGGCGCTGACGCGGGAATGGGAGCGTTGCTGGCGCATGATCCGCATCGCGCGCTCGTTCGGCAAGACCGGGGCGCTCAGCGTGCCCGACCTGGGCCCGTTGCCGATGCTGATCGGCGCAGCGGATTCGCCGGACGTGCGCGCCTTCATGACCGGCACGATCGGCCCGCTGGTCGACTACGACCGCGATCACCGCACGCCGTATCTGGACACCCTGAACGCCTACATTCGCCATGGCTGCCGCAGCCAGGCATGCGCCGATGCGATGGGCCTGCACGTAACGACGCTGCGCTACCGGCTGTCGCGCATTGCAGACCTGTTCGGGCTCGACGTCGAGACACCCGAACGGCGCTTCGCGGTCGAACTCGCATTGCAACTGCACAAGCTTCTGCAGATCGGCCTGCCTGCCGAAGCGGTGGAGCGCGCCGGCTCCTGAAACAGGTCGCTGCGGCGGACGGTTTGCCGCGAACAGCAGGTGACTTGCGCGCAGCTCTCCTCTGTTCCGGCGGAAGCCAGCACATTTTCCACCGCATACATTCACCTCAACGCATCGACATGTTGAGGTGAAGCGCCATGCAACCGGCAGTCCAGCACAACCGCACCGCCATCGATCCGCTCGCGCTGCGCCGCGCGTTCGGCACCTTCGTGACCGGCGTCACCGTCATTACGACACGTGACGCCGACGGCAAGCCGCGCGGCATGACGGCCAATTCGTTCGCTTCGGTCTCGCTCGATCCGCCGCTGCTGCTGGTGTGCGTCGGCAAGAATGCCGCGAGTTATCCGGCCTTCGCCACAGCGGACAGTTTCGCGGTGAATCTGTTGAGCGATACGCAAACTGGCGTGTCGAACCTGTTCGCATCGAAATCCACCGACAAATTCGCGTCGGTCAATCACGACGTCGTGCACACCGGCGCGCCCGTGCTGACCGACTGCCTGACATGGTTCGACTGCACCGCGCAGCAACGCGTCGAGGCCGGCGATCACATGATCCTGATTGGCGAGGTGCAGGCGTTCGGCACCAGTCCGTCCGCGCCGCTCGGCTTTTGCCGCGGCCGTTACGCGCAGGTGAAGGACCCGCTGCCGCCAGGCTGGCTGTCGTCGCACGACATGATCGTGGGCTACCTGATCGACGCACAAGGCGGCGTGCTACTGGTGTCCGACGGTCACGGCGGCTGGGTGTTGCCGAGCGCACCGCGCCGCGTCGTCGACGCCCGCCTGCCGGTGGCGGGCGGCGGCGAGCTCGAACTGGTACCCGATGACACCTTCCTGTACTCGGTATTCGACGTGGCCGGCCACGATTCCGGCTACCTGATCTACCGCGCCCGCCTCGCCCAGCCGCACGATGCGCTGCCGCTGCCGGAGGGCTTGTGCTTTTTCCCGCTCGAGAACCTGCCCTACAACGAAATCGCTTCCGTCGAAGTGCGCGCGATGCTGCGCCGCTTCGTGCGCGAACACGCCGCCGGCGGTGCGTACTCGATCTATATGGACTCGCACGACGGCGGCCGCATCGCGAGCGTCGGCGCAGCCCAGCCGTGGGCCGCGCAAGTCCAATCCTGACCAACCGGAGCAAGCATGAAAACGACTGTTGAAAGCCTGCAGGGCTCGCAGCTGGGCATCTTCATCGACGGTGCATTCGGAGCACCGCGCAGCGGCGAATACGTGCCTAGCTACGACCCGACCACCGCGAAGCCCTGGTATGAATTCGCGCAGTCCAACGCAGCCGACGTCGATGCCGCAGTGCGCTCGGCGCAGGCTGCGCTGAAGAACCCCGCGTGGCGGCGCATCACGCAAACCGAGCGCGGCAAGCTGGTGCGCAAGCTCGGCGAACTGGTGCTCGCGCATGCCGACGAACTCGCGCTGATCGAATGCCGCGACAACGGCAAGCTGCTGAAGGAAATGCGTGCGCAGATGCGCGCCATCCCGGACTCTTATCTGTACTTCGCCGGCATGGCCGACAAGCTGCAGGGCGACACGATTCCGGTCAACAAGCTCGACATGCTGAACTTCAACCTGCGCGAGCCGATCGGCGTGGTGGGCATGATCATTCCGTGGAACTCACCACTGATGATGCTGACGGGCACGCTCGCGCCGTGTCTCGCGATCGGCAACACGGTAGTCGTCAAGCCGTCCGAGCATGCTACCGCGTCGACCCTCGCGCTCGCCGAACTGGCGATCGAAGCAGGCATTCCGCCCGGTGTGTTCAACGTGGTGACCGGCGACGGCGCGACCACCGGCGACGCCCTCACCCGGCATCCCGGCATCGCCAAGTTCGTATTCACCGGCAGCACGTTCACGGGCCGCAAGATTGCCGGCAACGCGGCGCAAAACCTCGTGCCGTGCCAGATGGAACTCGGCGGCAAGTCGCCCCACGTCGTGTTCGCCGACGTTGAAATCGAACGCACCGTCAACGGCGTGGTGGCGGGCATCTTCGCCGCGGCGGGCCAGACCTGCGTGGCGGGTTCGCGCTGCTTTGTCGAAGCGCCGGTCTACGAGCGCTTCGTCGAAGCGCTGGTCGAGCGCACCCGGCGCGTGCGGGTCGGCCATCCGATGCACGACGACACCGATATCGGGCCGCTCGCGCTGGCCGCGCAACTCGACAAGGTGCAGCACTACGTCGCGTCAGGTGTCGGCGAAGGCGCGAAAATCGCCGCCGGCGGCCGCCGGCCAACGGACGCCGCGCTCGCCGACGGCTGGTATTTCGAACCAACCGTGCTGACCGAAGCGCACAACCGGATGCGCTTCATGCAGGAGGAAATCTTCGGCCCGGTGGTCGGCGTCGTGCCGTTCTCAACCGAAGCGGAACTGCTGCAACTCGCCAACGACACCGAGTACGGGCTCGCGTCCGGCATCTGGACACGCGACATCGACCGCGCGATGCGCTTCGCCCGCGACGTCGAAGCGGGCACGGTGTGGATCAACACCTATCGCTCCGCCGCCTACATGTCCGCCAACGGCGGCACCAAGCACAGCGGCTACGGAAGGCGCGGCGGCTTCGAGGTGATGCGCGAATTTTCCCGCATCAAGAACGTGGTACTCGACTACTCCGGAGCGATGCAGGACCCGTTCGTCATTCGTTTGCGCTAGGCGCCGCAGGTCATTTTCGACACGAGGTTTTTATGAAGTTTTCTGTATCGCTTAGTATGGAGCGGATTTCGCCGGCTGACTCGATGGAGGATGCGCGCAAGCAGATGCTCGCGCTCGCGCGTATCGCCGACGAAGGCGGCTTCGAAACGCTGTGGACCGCCGAACATCACACCATCGAATGCACGATTTCACCGAATCCGTTCACCGTGCTGACCTGGCTCGCGCAGCACACCGAACGCATCCGGCTCGGCACCGCGACCATCGTCGCGCCGTACTGGTCGCCGATCCGGCTGGCAGGCGAAGCGGCGATGTGCGATCACCTGACCGACGGCCGGCTCGAATTCGGCATCGCGCGCGGCGCATACCAGTATGAATTCGACCGGATGGCGGGCGGCATGCCGCAGCAGGAAGGCGTCGCGTACATGAAGGAGCTGGTGCCGGCGGTGCGACAGCTATGGCAAGGCGATTACGCGCACAACGGCCACTACTGGAAGTTTCCGCTCGCCACCTCGGTGCCCAAGCCGCTGCAGCAGCCGCATCCGCCGATCTGGGTCGCGACGCGCGACCCGGCGAGTTTCGACTGGGCGGTCAGCATTGGCGCAAACATCCTGTCGACGCCGCTGTCCGCGCCGCCTTCCGAAGTGGCGGTGCTCGGCGAGAAGTTCCGCAAGGCCGTGGCCGACCACCCCGAGCATCCGCGTCCGCGCTTCATGATGTTGCGGCGCACCTGCGTGTACGAGCGGCCCGAAGACTGGCAGGTGGCGGTGCGCCATAGCGTCGACTACGGCCGGCTGTTCGAGAACCTGATGCAGAACATCGGCACCGTCGCCAACGGCTTTCCCGAAGCGGTGCCTTACGAGACCGTCGCGAACCGCGCCAACTACGATCCGCAGGCGATTCGCGACAACCTGATGTTCGGCACGCCCGATCAAGTGATCGAAAAGTTGCGGATCTACGAAGCGCAAGGGGTGGACCAGTTCTGTCTCGGGCTGTCGTTCAATCTGCCGTTCGAACTGCAGGTGAAAACGCTGCGTCTGTTTATCGACGAAGTGATGCCGCATTTCGCGCCGCACTCGCGCGAGCCGGCGCCTGCCGCCGCACGCCAACCCACCCGCGCGAGGGTCTGACCGATGAACGATGCTTTGCCGCGCGCGCCCGCTTCCGCTCTCGACGGCACGCTGTCCGTCAACGGCGTCGCGCTGAACTACCGCTTGCAAGGCGCCGGCCCGCGCACGCTGGTGTGCGTGCATGGCGTGGGCTCGTATCTGGAGGCCTGGCAGGGTGTGCTGAACGCGCTTGGCGACGGCTTCCGCGTGCTGAGCTTCGATCTGCGCGGACACGGCCGCTCGACGCGAGTCAAAGGCCGCTACGAAATCGACGATTTCGTCGGCGATCTACTGGCACTGGCCGATCATGCCGGCTTTGCGCGCTTCGACCTCGCCGGTTTTTCGCTTGGCGGGCTGATTGCGCAGCGGCTTGCGCTGGCCCATCCGCAGCGGCTTGGCCGGCTCGCGCTGCTGTCGACGGTGGCCGGCCGCAGCGCTGACGAACGCAACCGTGTGCTGGCACGACTGGCGGCGCTACAAGCGGGCGAGCGCGGCACGCATTACGATGCGTCGCTGTCGCGCTGGCTGACCGAGGCGTTTCAGACGCGTCATCCGGAACTGATCGCCGAGCTGCGGCGGCGCAATGAGCACAACGATCCCGACTGCTATGCGGCAGCCTATCGGGTACTCGCGCAGACCGATTTCGGCGGCCTGATCGACCAGATCGCCGCGCCCACGCTGATTGTGACTGGCGCAGACGACCAGGGCTCGAACCCGCGCATGGCGCACTATATGCACGAGCGGATTCGCGATTCGCGCGTCGAGATACTGCCAGGCCTGCGGCACTCGATCCTGACCGAGGCGCCCGGCACGATCGCCGTGTTGTTGCGCGCGTTCCTGCTCGAAGACGAGGGAGCTGCGGCATGATCGTCGAGGAACGCATCTACAGGGTCCGCAACGGCTGCATCGGCCGTTACCTGCAGCTGGTGCGCGACGAAGGCCTGGCAATCCAGCAGCCGATTCTCGGCCATCTGCTCGGCTATTTCACCACCGAGATCGGCACGCTGAGCCAGGTGGTGCACTGGTGGGCATACCCGGACCTCGAAGAGCGCCGCCGGCGCCGTCAGCAGCTGGCCGACGACCCGCGCTGGCAGGCCTTCGTGCCGCGCCTGTCCGAGCTGATCGAGCAGGCCGAAAACCGCATTCTGCTGCCGACCGGATTTTCGCCGTTGCGGCAACTGCCCGCCGCGCATGCGGCGCAGCCCGATTCATCGAAGGAGTGAAGTCCATGACAGAACGCCTGAAAATCGAGCATCTGTACAAGGTGTTCAGCGAACGGCCAGCCCGCGCGCTCGATATGCTGCGAGGCGGCGCCACCAAGGCGGACGTGCTGCGCGAGACCGGCCAGGCGGTCGGCCTCGACGACGTGTCGCTGTCGGTGCCGGCTGGCGCGATGTACATGATCATGGGGCTGTCCGGTTCCGGCAAGTCGACGCTCGCGCGCTGCGTGAACCGGCTCAATGAACCGAGCGCCGGACGCATCCTGCTCGACGAAACCGATCTATGCTCGCTCGACGAAGCTGCGCTGCGCGAGGTGCGCCGCAATCGTATCTCGATGGTGTTCCAGCATTTCGCGCTGCTGCCGAACCGGCGCGTGATCGATAACGTCGAGTTCGGACTGAAGCTGCGCGGCGTCGGTGCGGCGGCGCGCCGCCAACGCGCCGAACAGGTGCTCGACGTCGTCGGGCTCGCACGCTGGGCCGGCAAGCTGCCGCACGAGCTGAGCGGCGGGATGCGCCAACGCGTTGGACTCGCCCGGGCGCTTGCCACCGATGCGGACATCCTGATCATGGACGAGGCCTTCAGCGCGCTCGATCCGCTGATCCGCGCCGAGATGCAGGACGAGCTGCTGCGCCTGCAACGCACGCTGCACAAGACGATCCTCTTCATTACGCACGACTTCCAGGAAGCGCTGAAGCTCGGCACGCGTATCGCGATCATGTCGGAAGGAAGACTGGTGCGCGAAGGCACGCCACAGTCGATCGTGCTCGAGCCAGGCAACGACTATGTCGCCGCGTTCACGCGCGAGGTCGATCGCGCGCGGCTGTTCAACGCCGCGTCGTCGATGACCGCGCTGGTGCCGCTCGTCGCGGGCGAACGCTGGACCGTGCTCGGCGCCGCGGGCGAAGACACCGGCCCGGCGTTCGTGGTCGACACCGACGCACACGTACTCGGCACGCTCGACGGCGCCCAGTTGGGCGCTCAACTCGGCGCACTACGGGCCGGCGGCGCGCTGCCTGAGCTCGACCGGCGCTTTGCCTGCGTGCCCGGGCACGCCCGCCTGATCGACGCGGCAGCGCATTTCGGCGCTGCCCGCGCGGTCGGCGTCATCGACGAATCGGGCCGGCTGATCGGCCGGCTGGAAGCGCGACAAGTCCTCGCACGCATCGGCGCCGGCGGCGCCACCGGAGTACGCCATGTTTAAAGCGGATGACCTTGCGATCCTGCCGGTCGCCCAATGGATCCAGACTGCCGTGCAATGGCTGGCGCTGCATCTGCGCCCGCTGTTTCTCGCCATCAAGTGGCCCGTGCAAAAACTGCTCGAAGCGAATATAGACGGCTTGCACGCGGTGCCGTTTCCGCTGTTCGTGCTGGTCTGCGCGGTGATCGTGTGGCGGGTGGCCGGCAAGGCCGTCGCCGCCTTCACACTGCTCGGCCTGCTCGCGATCGCGATGCTCGGCGTGTGGTCCGATGCGATGACCACGCTCGGGCTGATCGCCACCGCGATCCTGTTCTGCGCGCTGATCGGCATTCCGGTGGGCGTCGCATGCGCGCGCAGCGAGCGCGTCTGGCGCATCGTGCAGCCGATTCTCGACATCATGCAGACCACGCCGACCTTCGTCTATCTGGTGCCGGTGGTGATGCTGTTCGGTGTCGGCACCGTGCCAGGCGAAGTGGCCGTGGTGACCGCCGCGATGCCGCCGCTGATCCGCTTTACGAACCTGGGCATCCGCATGGTCGATCATGAACTGGTCGAAGCGGGTCTCGCGTTCGGTGCAAGCCGGCGCCAGTTGCTGTGGGAAGTGCAATTGCCACTCGCGGTGCCGACCATTCTCGGCGGCTTGAATCAAACCGTGCTGACCGCGATGGTGATGTCGGTGGTGGTGTCGATGATCGGCGCCGAGGGCCTCGGGCTCGTCGTGCTGCAAGGGCTCGGCCGCCTCGACGTCGGCCAGGCCGCGATCGGCGGGATTGCGATCGTATTGCTGGCGATGATGCTCGACCGTATCACGCAGCGGCTCGCCCGCGCGCCACGCGCGGGTCATGGCGCGCTGCGCGGCGCGCTCGCCCGCCTCGCGCGCGGCGAACGGCCCGCGCCGGCCGCCGACGGCGTCTCGCACGATCCGAAGGAAGCACTGTAGCGCCCGCCTGCCCTCACGCCTGTTCGCTTTCGCAGTACACGTACCGGCGCGACACGCCGGACTACACCACACCGTCGAAGACGTTTCGCACACACGCAGGGAGGCTTGATGAAGAGGTTTGCAGCAACATGCCGCGCGGCAGCGCTTGCCATCGCGCTGGCCGCGGCCGGCACAGCCGGCGCGCAAAACATGCCGGGCAAGGGAAAGACCGTCCGATACGCACAGAGCGACAGCTTCGGCGGCAATTACGTCGCCACGCAGATCGTCATGCAGGCGCTGAAGAACCTCGGCTACGACGTGAAGCTGACCACGATGAACACCACACTGTTCTTCCAGGCGGCCGCGCAGGGCGACGAAGATCTCGCCACCGACATCAATTTCCCGCAGCGCGAGCCGGGCTTTCGCGCGGTCGAGAAACAGGCGCAGATCGTCGGCTCGGGCATGATCGCCGAAGGCGGCATCAACGGCTACCTGATCGACAAGAAGACCGCCGACGCGTACAAGATCACCAGCCTCGCGCAATTGAAGGATCCGAAACTGGCCGGCCTGTTCGGCTCCGACGGCAAGGCCGAACTGATCAGTTGCGACCCGGGCTGGAGCTGCGGCGACGTGGTGGACTTCCAGCTCAGCCGCTTCGGCCTGAAGGACAACGTGCACGCGGTGCGCGGCAAGTACGAAGCGCTGATGGTCGATACCGTCGCGCGCGTCAAACAGGGCAAGCCCGCGTTCTTCTATGCGTGGAGCCCGTCGTGGACCGTCAATACGCTGGTGCCCGGCAAGGACGTCGTCTGGCTGCCGACGCCCGAAGACGCGTTACCGCCCAATGTGCCCAACCGCGGCAGCGCGCTCGTCAAAGGCGTGCAAGGCTGTGCCGGCAATGCCGACCCGTGCCGGATGGCGATGGCGTCGTGGAACTGGGGCGCGGTGGGCAATCGCGAGTTCGTTGCGGCGAACCCGCCGGTGCGCGCGCTGATCGAACAGATCAAGTTTCCGATGTCGACATGGTCCGCATGGGAATACGC
>Ga0310811_10011348_pt1 | contig 11546 bp, 10 predicted proteins | sample YCmetagenome_FD_207642 | JGI IMG/M metagenome (GOLD analysis project Ga0310811, IMG submission 207642) | Soil microbial communities from experimental microcosm in Duke University, North Carolina, United States - YC | ecosystem: Engineered > Artificial ecosystem > Soil microcosm > Unclassified ... | reverse complement strand
GCCGGCCACGTCGATATGATCTTTGCCGACCAGGGCACGATGATGCAGCAGGTCAAGGCTGGCAAGCTGGCCGTGCTGGGCGTCGGCGGACTTAAGCGCGTGGCCGAGTATCCCGACATTCCCACACTCGCCGAAGCCGCCAATCTGCCGGGATTTGAAGTCGTGGCGTGGCAGGGATTGGCCGGTCCGGCCGGGTTGCCCGCCGGCGTGGTCGACAAACTGAACCATGCCGTCAACAAGGTCCAGGCCGACAAGGACATTCGCGCCAAGCTGCTGGAAGCCGGCCTGGTGCCGGACGCTGGAACGCCCGCGGAGTTCAGCCGCTATATCGGCGCCGAATTGCAAAAGTGGGGCAAGGTCGCCACCGACCTGGGCGTGAAGGCGGATTGAGCCGGGAATAGCGGATGACCATAGAACGTATCGAATGCCACGTATTCCGTGCCCCCATCGCCACGCCCGTGCGGGCCGCGGTAGGCAGCTTCAGCAACCGGCCCGCGGTCTTTCTGCGGGTGCAAGCCGCCGACGGCGCCTGGGGTTGGGGCGAGGTCTTCTGCAACTTCCCGGCGGTGGGCGCGGAACATCGTGCACGGCTGGCGCGCGACCTGATCGCGCCCATGCTGGCCGGCGCGCCCAGCGACGATCCGACTACCCTCTGGCGCACGTTAAGCGATCGCCTGCGCCGCATGGCGATCCAGGCCGGCGAGCCTGGCCCGATGGCACAGGTGGCTTCCGCCATCGATCAGGCCTTGTGGGACATGCGCGCGCGCCGCGCCGGCCAGCCTTTGTGGCGCGTCCTGGCGACCGCGGCCGGCACATCCGGGGCGGCGGCCGATGGCCGGGTCCAGCTGTACGCCAGCGGAATTGGCCCGGACAAGGTCGCCGAAACCGCGCTGGCCAAGCAGGCGGAAGGCTATACCGCCTTCAAGTTCAAGGTGGGATTCGAACCGGCCCGCGACACGGCCAATTTCCGCGAGATCCGCGATGCACTTGGACCCGGCGCGCGCATCATGGTCGATGCCAACCAGGCATGGGCGCCCGATATCGCGGCTGAACGCCTGGCGGAGCTGGAATCGTTCCGCCCCTATTGGGTGGAAGAGCCCATGGCGGCCGACGAATCGCTGACCGACTGGCGCCGCCTGGCGCGCGGGACTTCGCTGGCGCTGGCCGCCGGCGAAAACATCCGCGGCCAGGCGGATTTCGAAGCCGCGGTCGACAACCGGCACCTGCGCTTTATCCAGCCCGACGTGGGCAAATGGGGTGGTATTTCGGGCTGCATGGCGGTGGCCCGCTATGCCCAGATCGCTGGCCTGACATTCTGCCCGCACTGGCTGGGCGGCGGCATCGGCCTGGCCGCGTCCATGCACCTGCGCGCCGCGCTGGGACCGGCCGGCATGGTGGAGGTGGACGCGAATCCTAATCCGCTGCGGGAAACCATCTGCCCCTTGCCCCACGCCAGCGAGGACGGTTGGATCACGCTGCCCGGCGCGCCGGGGATCGGAGTCGAACCGGATCTCGCCGCATTGGATTTGTATCGTGTAGCGTTTTAAGCGGAATCTGGCCGCGTCAGGACGGGGGAACCAGACCAACCGTGGCTGTTCGCGTCGCATAACTTTGAGTTCAAGACGTCAGGGCAGCGATCCGCAGCATATCGAACGATATTCGGCATATATGCATCAAGGTTCAAAGCCGGCCACTTCCGTGATCGCTATATGGCGGCCTTCATGCCCTGCTCAGCAAGAATCCTTCGGTATTTCTCGGTTTCGGCCGCCACGTACTGGCGCAGGCCGTCCGGCGTGCTATGCATCGCATCTGCACCCAGGTCAGAGAATTTTTTCTTCACCTGGGGATCGTCCATCGACGTAATCAGCGCCTTGCGAAATTGCGCCGCGATCGGACCGGGCACGCCGGCCGGCATCCAGATGCTCCAGCAATTGGCCCCGACCAGATCCTTGAAGCCGGCCTCTACCACCGTCGGCACGTCCGCCAGGTGCGGATTGCGCTGGGCGCCCGTATAGGCCAACGCGCGCAGATTGCCGGACCGGATGTGCGGCAAAGCCGCCGGCGGATCGACGGCGATCAGATCCAGGCGATTGGCCAGCACGTCGTTCAGTGCCTGCGCGCCGCCTTTGTAAGGAACATGGGTGATTTTCACACCCGCCGCCTCGTTCAGCATGGCTCCCCACAGGTGCGCGAAAGTACCTATGCCACCGGAGCCGTAGTTCAGCTTGCCCGGATTCGCGCGGGCGGCGGCAACCAGATCCTGCAGCGTCTTGTAGGGCGATGCGGCCCCCGCCACCACCACGGCGGGCCCCGTGGCGATCAGCGATACCGGCATGAAATCCTTGTTCATGTCATAAGCCATTTGAGAGATCAAAGGCTGCGTGATCGCCGAACCCAGGGTACCCATGGTGAAGGTATAGCCGTCGGGCGCCTGGCGTGCCGCGTAGATCATGCCGACCGCGCCGCCGGCGCCCGCATGATTCTCGACGATGACGGTTTGCTTGAGCGTTTCGCCCAGCTTCTGTCCGAAGATGCGCGCCATCGTGTCGGCCGCTCCGCCGGGCGGAAAATTCACCACGAACTTGAGTGGACGCGACGGATAGGCATCGGCCGCCAGGGCCCAGCGGGGGGTTGCGGCCGCAAGCAGCGTCGCCGCCAGAAATCTGCGTCTGGTCACGATAGTCTCCACCAGTGATATATCCATGCGCCGGCCTCTGCGGGCCGGTCCGGCCCGGAGCTTGCAAGCCCCGGTGCCGCCACTATGCCGCCCTGCCCGTGCTACAGCCCGAGCGTGCCGGCGATGATGTTCTTCTGGATTTCCGACGTCCCGCCGCCTATCGTCGCCAGCCGCGAGTCGCGGAAGAAACGCTGCATGGGGTACTCCATGCAATAGCCGTAGCCGCCCAGGATCTGCAAACACATATCGGAAATGGTCTTGTACGACTCGGCCACGTAGTACTTCAGCACCGCCGTGTCCGCGCGTTCCGCCTGCCCATGTTCCATCAGCCAGGCGTAACGCCGGATCATGGTTTGCGACAGATCCAGCATGACTTTCATGTCGGCGAACTTGTGCTGGGTTACCTGGAAGCTGCCGATGGGCTTGCCGAACTGATGCCGGGTCTTGGCATAGTCCAGCGCGTATTCGAAGGCGCGCCGGGCCGCGCCGATGCGGGCGGCCGACAGGCACAGGCGCTCATAGCGCAAGGTGTCTTCGCAGATGGACCAGCCCTTGTCCAGCTCGCCCAGCACCGCGGTGCGCGGCACGCGCACGTCTGTATAGGTGACCTCGGTGGTACCGATGGCATGCTGGCCCAGCGTGGGAATCTTGCGGATCTCGATGCCGGGCAACTTGGTATCGACCAGGAACGTGCTTATGCCCAGCTGCTTCTTGCCCAGGTCATTGGTGCGCAGGGCCAGCAGCACGTAGTCGGCGATATCCATGCCCGACGTAAATACCTTGCGGCCGTTGATGACGAAGCCGTCACCGTCGGCCACGGCGCGCGTCTTAAGCGCGGCGGCGTCGGAACCTGAATCCGGCTCCGTCAGCGCGAAAGCAAACGAAATATCGCCCTTGACGACGCCGGGCACGATGCGCTGCTTTTGTTCTTCCGTGCCGTGCTTCAACACGGCATAGCAGCCGTAAGTGAAGTTGCGGAACAGCCAGAGCCCCAACTCTTCGAAGTGGTTGCCCGCCTCTTCCAGCAGCAGTGCCAGGTCGGTCGGCGTGCCGCCGGCGCCGCCGTATTGCTCCGGCGCGATCAGTCCAAGCCAGCCATTATCGGCCAGTGCCTGGAACGCCTCGCGCGGCGGCGTCATGGTCTCGTCGCACCTGGCGACATAGTCCATGCCGCAGACGTCATCCAGCAATACACGCACATGGTCGCGCATTGCTTCCTGTTCACTGGTCAATCCGAAGTTCACGCTCGGGCATCCTTGCAGTAAGGCAAACGGCGCAAACCGCCATTTGCCGGATCTGGCCTGTCAATACACTCGCCTGGCATATGCAACCAAGGCCCTCAATCAATCGATTTAATCATTCGATTTAACTTGAGGCCATCATACAGTTCAATCCAAGGAAGGGTCAATGATGCGCTTGGACGCACGCGCGGCGGCCAACGCTGCATCCAGCGGGTCGCCGTCGACGATGCGCGTGACCAGCCCCCACCGCAGCGCCTGCGCGGCGTCGAAAGGACGCCCCGTCAAGGCCGCGTAGTACACGCCGCGGCGGGTCATCATGTTCGTCGCGGATTTGATGATCTGCCCGCCTGGCACGAAGCCGAAGTTGATTTCCGGAAAGCCGAAACGCGCATCCGCCGAAGCGATGACGATGTCCGACGATTCCAGAATGGGCATGGCGCCACCCAGGCAATAGCCCTGGACGGCGCTGATGATGGTCTGCGGCATGGCACGTAGCAAACGCGTACGCCAATTCTCCGTGGCGGCACGGGCGCGGCGCAGCTCGTCGGCGGGCCGGGTGGAACTGTCGAAGAAATCCTTCATGTCCATGCCGGCGGAGAAATTGCCGCCGATGCCGTGGAACACCAGCGTGTTGATCTCCGCCAGATGCCGCGTCCGCAGCAGGATGTCTTCCAGCGCCAGCGTCAGCTCCACGCCGATCGCATTGCGCTTGGCGGCGCGGTCCAGGCCGACGCAGCGTATGCCGCCGTCGAGATCGCTGATTTTCAGCATCGATCAGCCTCCCAGGCCGGGCTTGCTCTTGCCGGCCAGGAAACTTTCGACCGCGGCGGCGCGCGTCGACGGCCGGCCGGCCTGCAACGCCTTCAGTTCCGCGAACTTGGCGGCGGTGAAACTGAGCACACCGTCCCAGGTCATCGCGCCGACGTGGCGCAAGGTCTCTTTGGTGAAGCGCAGCGCGATGGCATCCTTGGCGGCAAGTTCGTCCGCCAGTGCACGCGTGGCCTGCTCCAGCTCGCCGGCGGGCAGGCTGCGGGTCGCCAGGCCATTGCGTTCGGCCTCGTCGCCGTCGAACTCCTCGCCGGTCAGCAGGAAATAACTGGCCGCGCGCGGCGTCATGACCGCCGATGCCGACTTGGCCGTGGCGCCATGCGGCAGCGATGCTTCCAGCGGACCCACGGCAGAAAAGCGCGCATCCGCGGCGACATGGACGATGTCGCAACTTTCCAGGATGGCCAGCGCGCCGCCCCGGCATGCTCCGTGCACCATCGCGATGACGGGCTGGGGCAGCCGCCGCAGCGCGCGTATGCGCCATTCGTCCGCCGCTTCGCGCAAGGCGCGCAATTCCGCCGTATCGCGGCCATCCGGATCAAAGAAATCAGGTGCATCCAGGCCGGCGCAAAAGTTGTCGCCGGCGCCGCGCACAACGACCACGCGCACGGCGTCGTCGCTGGCGATGGCAGCCAACAGCGCCGTCATTTCACGGCTCATCGCGGCATCGATCGCATTGGCCAGTTCAGGCCGGTTCAGCGTGATAGTCAGGACGCCGCCGTCCAGCGTCGCGGCGACGCATCGCATGGCGTTCACGTCGATGCCGTCAGTCGAATATTGCATACCCACCCCCTTCAGGAACGAAGCCCAGGCCAGTGTATCTCAATCATTTGATTGATTGAATCAACTGATTGAGTGTATCAATCGATTGCTTTACTATCTTGATCGCTCGCAGTCGCTGCGCCGTACAGATGATCCTGAAAACTAGAACGCGAGCGGAAAGGAGACTTATGAATACCGCAAGACCACGGCCCCTGGCGCATGCCGGGCTGGGCCTGCTGCTGGGCGTGGCGCTGAGCCTGGCGGGCCCTGCCGCCCATGCCGACGACTATCCGAACAAACCGATCCGCGTCATCGTCCCGAGTTCGCCCGGCGGCAGTCCGGACGTCCTGGCTCGCATAATCTGCGTGCCGCTCAGCAAGGAACTGGGCCAGCCCCTGGTGGTGGAAACGCTGCCGGGCGCGGCGGGCATCGTGGGCACGGCCAAGGTGGCGCAGGCCGCGCCCGACGGCTATACGCTGCTCTACGGCTTTAACCAGGTCGCCACCATGAACCCGCCGCTGTACAAGAAGCTGCCGTACCAGCCGGAGCGGGATCTGGCGCCGATGGGCTTGACGCTGAACCTGAGCTACATGTGGATCGCCAACAAGGACTTCAAGCCGACCAACATCGCCGAACTGATCGCGTTGAACCGCGCCAAGCCGGGAACGGTGACATACGCATCGACCGGCCCGGGATCGGCCGCGCACCTGGGCGGCCTGCTGCTGGAGCGCATGACGGACACGCACATGATGCACGTGCCCTATCGCAGCAATACCAATCCCGACCTGCTGGCCGGCGTCGTGCAGTTGAAGCTGGACCCGGTTGCCGCGTCGATCGGCCTGGTGCAGAGCGGCAAGGTCAAGGTGCTGGCCGTCAGCGCGACCAAGCGCCTGGCCGTGCTGCCGGATGTTCCCACCGTCGCCGAAACCGTGCCCGGCTACGAAATGGTCGGCTGGCAGGGCTTCTGGGCGCCGGCCGGCACGCCCGATCCCATCATCCGCAAGGTCAACGCGGCGATGATCAAGGTGATCAATTCACCCGACATGCAAAAGCGCATCAAGGAACTGGGCTACGAGCCGCTGGGGTCATCGCCCGAGGATATGGCCAAGCGCATCCATGCGGAACTCGAGCAATGGACCGGCATCGTCAAGCAGGAACACCTGTCGCTGGATCAATAGCACAGTGCGATACCCGGCAAGCGCCGGACACAGCGGGCAGTGGCGAAGTGCCGTTGCCCGATTGCCGCTCAGGGCGCGCGAAATCCGGCCGCGGCGAAGCGCACCATGTGTTCCAGCGCGGCTTCCGGATCCGTCGTATCGATTTCCCCTTGGGAGATCGATTCGATCCGGCCCGGCCGCGCCATGGTATAGACCATCGTGCCCAGCATGAAGTGGAAGCGCCAGTAGAGTTCGTGTTGCGACAGCTTGGGCAAGGCCTTGGCCAGAGCCTGCAGCGCCATCTGGTTGGTCTCGTCGAACGCATGGTTCAGCACGTTGCGCTTTACCTCTTCGCGTTCAAACACCATGCGCGAGCGCAGCATCGTGAACGCCAGCCCTTCCGGGGTGTTCAGCATATCCAGCGCCGGCCGCAGAAAGGCGCGCAGCACTTCTTCCAGTACGGGCTTGCCCTGGCGGTCCGTCTTGACCTGGGACAGCAGTTGTTGACGCTGTTCCGCGATGGGCCGCGCCCGCAGTGCGAACAGCTCGTCCAGCACCGCGTCCTTGGAACCGAAGTGATAGTGCGCCGCGGCGCTATTCACACCGGCCGCGGATGTAATTTCGCGCAGGCTTACGTCGCCGATGCTGCGTTCGCTGAACAGGCGTTCCGCGGCCTGCAGTATGCGTTGGGGCGTGCTCAGTTCCGCGTCCGCGAGAACCTTTTTTGTAGCTTTGGCCATGACGTCGTCGAAGGGTATCGGAACCCGATTGTAGAAGAAACGGAGTAGCCGATTTAATCAATCAGTTGATTGACTTGTACCTTGCCCCAGCGTACATTTCAAGCAATCGCTTAAATACAATCGCTTGAATACTCCACTGGGCCGCTCCCACCCACACCAACGTTGCAGATCCGCGGCCACGCCCGCCACACCATGACAGCAAGCTCCCCGGAAACGATACAACTGGCCCGCCAGGGCCAGGTCGCCGTCATCAGCCTGAACCGCCCACAGGCCATGAACGCCATCAACATGCTGATGCGGCGCGAGCTGCGCGAAGCGCTGGACGCATTGCGCCGCGACGCCGAAATCGGCGCGGTGGTGCTGACCGGCAGCGGCCCCAAGGCATTTTCGGCGGGCATGGACCTGCGCGAGTTCGCCGAAACCAGCGCGGGCCAGCCCATCACCGAAATGCGGCGCTTCCGCTGGGAGCAGCCCGAAGGCATCGCCGCCTTCGACAAGCCGATCATCGCCGCCGTCAACGGCCTGGCGATCGGCGGCGGCGTGGAACTCGCGCTGCTGTGCGACATGGTTTTCGCCAGCGATGCCGCCAGTTTCGCCTTCGCCGAGGTCAAGCGCGGCCTGATGCCCGGCAATGGCGGCACGCAGCGCCTGTCGCGGCGCATCGGCAAGCCGCGCGCGCTGGAAATGATATTGACGGGGCGAACCGTCGACGCGTCCGAGGCGCTGGCCATCGGCCTGGCCGAATACGTGGTGCCGGCCGCCGAATTGCTCGATCGCGCGGTGGCGCTGGCCGGCCAGATGGCCGCCAATGCGCCGGCGGCCGTGCGCACCGCCAAGGCCGCCGTGCAGCGCGGCGCCGAAATGGCGCTGGAAGAAGGCCTGCGCCTGGAGCAGGACCTGGCGGCGTTTCTCTACACCACCGAAGACGCCAAGGAAGGCCCGCGCGCATTCCTGGAAAAGCGTCCTCCCCGCTGGCAGGGCCGCTAAACCTTCCACCGCATCCAGGCATCGCCCAGGGCACACCCGTGGCCGCATCCCGCGCCTAGCCGTAATCGAAGGACATCCATGACCGCCTCACCCGCGAAGCTCTACCGCACCCTGCTGTTCGCACCCGGCAGCCGCCCCGAATTGCTGGAGAAAGCACAGGCCGGCGCGGCCGACGCACTGATCTTCGATCTGGAAGACTCGGTGGCCCACAACGCCAAGGACGAAGCGCGCGCGAATGTCGCGGCGGCGCTGGCCGGCGGCCTGAAAAAGCCGATGTACCTGCGCATCCAGAATCCGCGCTCCGGCGACTTCCGCGCCGACCTGGCGGTGCTGGAAAAGGCACCATCGCTGGATAACGTCATGGGCGTGATCGTGCCCAAGGCTGAACTCGAAACCGATCTGCTGGAAGTGGCCGAGGTGCTCGCCTCCATCGAGCGCGCGCGCGGGCTGGCCGCAAACCGGCTGTCCGTGATGCCCTTGATCGAGACCTGCCTTGGCCTGCGCAACACCTACGAACTATGCCGGTCCACGCCGCGCGTGGCCGGCGCGGCACTGGCCAGCGCCGAGCAAGGCGATTTCATGGTCGACCTGGGTGGGCGCTGGACGCCGCAAAGCCTGGCGCTGGCCTATCCGCGCAGCAAGATGGTGGTGGACGCGCGTGCCGCCGGTGTCCAGTGGATCGTCGACGGCGTCTTCATGAACCTGAAGGACCTGGACGCGCTGCGCGCCGAATGCCTGCTGGCGCGCGAACTGGGCTGTACCGGCAAGATGGCGATCCATCCCACCCAGGTAGAGATCATGCACGAGATCTTTTCGCCAACGGCCGAGGAAATCGAGTACGCCCGTGGCCTGTTGGAAGCCTTTCGCGAAGGCGAAGCGCGCGGCCTGGGCGCCGTCAAATATCGCGGCATGATGGTGGATTACGCGAATGTCCGCCTGGCCGAACGCACCCTTACCCTTGCCGGATGCTGATAGACATGTCCACCGTACCCGCAGCTGTCCATACCCTTATCCGCCCATCCGTACCATCGCCGATATCCTGGAGGTGGAAAAGACGCCGCTGGACCAGCGCATCACGCGCTGGGACTTCGCCTTGAACCTGCTCGACGGCTGCCGGCACGATCCGGCGCGAGCGGCGATCCACGCGACCCACAACGGCGATATCGATGGCGAAATCATCACCTGGTCGTTCGCCGACCTGGAACGGCAATCGCTGCGTATCGCCAATTTTCTGCGCGCCAACGGCATCGGCGCGGAAGACCCCGTGGCCATCGTCAGCCCTACCGTGCCGGCGCTATTCGCGACTTTCATCGGCGGCTTGCTGGCGGCTCGTCCCTTTCCGATCAATTGGATGCTGGACGCCCACGCGCTGGCCGACCTGATCGACCGCGCCGGCGCCAAGGCCGTCATCGCGCTGGGACCGACGCCGGGTTTCTCCATCTGGGAGAACGTCAGCGCCGCGGTCGGTCTGCTGGCGCGGGATGCTGGCAATGCAGGGAATGCCGGTGGACGTGCCCGCCCTCTGCAACTGTTCACCTTGCATGATCCCTTCGCGCAGGCACATGACCACGACCTGCTGACGGCGGCCGCCCCGCATAGCGGCGAGCGGCTGCAATTTCCGCGCGACACCGCCACGCGCGGCACGATCGCGTGCTACGTTCACTCCGGCGGCACCACCGGCCATCCCAAAATCGTCAAGGTAACCCACGGAGGAATGGTATTCCGGCAATGGGCCGCCAACCTCTGCCTGGCCTTCACGCCCGCTGACGTCGTGCTCTCGGATACGCCGCTATTCCACATTGGCGGCTTGCTCGTACGCGGCCTGGTGTCCACCGCGGACGGCCAGACCACGGTGATCCCCAGCATGCATGGGGCGCGCGACAAGACCTATATCGCGAACTACTGGCGCTACGTGGAACGCTTCGGCATCACCCAGATTTCCGGAGTGCCCACGACCCTGTCCGTACTGGCCAAGCAACCGCCCACGACGGAAGACATATCTTCGCTACGGCCGTATTTCGCCACGGGATCGACGGCAATGGCACCCGTGGTCCAGGAACGCATCGAGACGATCACCGGCGCGCGCACCTTGCAAACGTACGGCCTGACCGAGAACACCAGCCACGTCACCGTGGATCCGCGCGACGGCGAGATCCGGCGTGGCCACTCGGGCCTGCGCGTACCCTACACAACCGTGCGAATCGCCCAGATGGGCAAGGACGGTGACATCCTGCGCGACTGCGGCGTCGGCGAGATCGGCATGGTTCTGGTCCGCAGTCCCGGCGTAGCCGCCGGCTATCTGGATACGGCGCAGGACGCCGGCGTATTCCGCTCCGACGGATTCCTGGTCACGGGTGACCTGGGCTGTGTCGATACGGACGGCTATCTGCGTATCAGCGGACGGCAGAAAGACCTGATTATCCGCGGCGGCCACAATATCGAACCAGGCATCATCGAAAACGCGCTGGTGCAGGCCCCCGGCGTGGCCCTGGCCGCGGCGGTGGGAAAACCCGACGCCTACGCGGGCGAACTGCCGATCGTATATGTGGAGCTGCAGCCGGGCGCCCAGGTGACCGTGGACGAACTGATGCGCTTCGCGGCGGAGCGCATACCGGAACGGCCCGCCGTGCCAAAGGAAATCATCCTGGTAGAAAAACTGCCCCTGACCGCGGTCGGCAAGCCGATCAAGCACCTGCTGCAATTGGATGCGGCAAAACGCGTGTTCAGCGACGTACTGCGCCCTGTCGGCTGCGATTGGGAGTTGCAGGTGAACAATACCGGAGGCAGCGGATTGCAGGTCTCCGTCACCCTGAAGGGCAGCACCGCACAGACGCGCCGACAGGCAGAGGAAATATTGTCCGCGTTCTCCGTCGCGTATTCGATCAGCGAGACCGTGTCGTAGTCCTATTTCCCCATATCGATTTCCGCGCGCGCCTGCGCGGATCGATCCCAGATATTGGGTATCTGCGCGGCGGAATATCCCGATACGAAAGGCGCGACCTTTCCCGACACGGGATCGTACACACTGCGCCGCACCGCGCCGATGTTGGCGCCATACATGTGTACGCTGATGGAAACGCGGTCCGCATGCGCATTGCGTACCTGATGTATGTCCCCGTCGGCCGGCGACAATACTTCGACAATACCTGGCGTC
>Ga0310811_10011346_pt1 | contig 11547 bp, 13 predicted proteins | sample YCmetagenome_FD_207642 | JGI IMG/M metagenome (GOLD analysis project Ga0310811, IMG submission 207642) | Soil microbial communities from experimental microcosm in Duke University, North Carolina, United States - YC | ecosystem: Engineered > Artificial ecosystem > Soil microcosm > Unclassified ... | reverse complement strand
TTGGACGGCGAGCCGGCCGCGACGCTCGTCACGATCGCGCCGGCGCCGATCACGAAGAACATGAAGGTGCCCGCGATCTCCGCCAGCAGCGCGCGAGTGTGTTCGCTCACCCTGCATCCCTCCGGTCGGGCCAGATGCTAGCGTTCGCGCCGTGAGCGACTTCAAGCCGGTCGAGGCGAATAAGGCGCGCATCCTCTCGGTGAGACCCGGGGCCGCGGGCACCAGCCTCGACGACGCGAACCTCGAGTGGGTCGAGATCGCCGTGGCGCTCGACAGCGATCTCGCCAACTGGCGCGTGCAGCATCTCCGGCCGCTCTGGAAGGTCGAGATCGCGAAGCCGATCGAATGGACCTGGATCTACACGTTCGGCTCGCCCGCGTTCGTGCGGGCCGGCGAGATCTACCGGATCCACTCCGGCTCGCGCATCCGCGCGGCGATGCACCCCCTCGCCGACGATCTCACGCCGGGCCGCAAGCACGTGTACGTCGCGGGACCGCTCGCCGGGGCGCGGCTCATCTGGGAGCGGGGCGACTACGTTCGGCTGGTCGACGCATTCGGCACGGTGATCGACGAGGTGATCGTCTGGCCTCCCGAGCCCGCTACCCCGGCCGGTACTCCTTCGTCTGGAGCGAGAGCTTCCGGATAGCGTCCTCGAGGACGGTCACGCCGATGCCCTCACCCGTCGGCACCTTCATCGTCCCGTCCGGCTCGACCGTGAATGGCTCGCCGATGATCTCCGTCTCGAAGTAGCGCTCGGACGCGCTCACGTCGCCGGGCAGGCTGAAGTTCGGCAGCGACGCGAGGTGCACGTTGTGCGCCCGGCCGATCCCGAACTCGAGCATCCCACCGCACCACACCGGGATCATGTTGTCAGCGCAGACATCGTGGATCCGCTTCGCCGAAGTGTGGCCGCCCACGCGCCCCGGCTTGATGTTGATGATCCGCGTGGCACCGAGCGCGATCGCCTTGCGCGCGTCCTCGCTCGTGTGGATCGACTCGTCGAGACAGATCGGCGTCGCGATCTCCTGTTGCAGGGTCGCGTGGTCGACGATGTCGTCGTACGCGAGCGGTTGCTCGACCATCGTCGGGTGGTACGCGTCGATGCGCTTGAACAGCGGCGCATCGGCGAGGGTGTACGCCGAGTTCGCGTCGAGCATGAACCGCAGGTCGGGGAACCGATTGCGCACGGCCTCGGCGACGTGGCCGTCGGCGCCCGGCTTGATCTTCAGCTTCACGCGCTGGTAGCCGCCCCGAAGCTCGCGCTCGATGGTCGCGATGAGCTCCTCGACCGTCGGGTGGATGCCGATCGCCACGCCGCAGAGGATGCGGTCACGCGTTCCACCGAGCAGCTTCGACAGCGAAGCACCCTCGCGCTTGGCGAACAGGTCCCAGATCGCCATCTCCATCGTGGCCTTGGCCATCCGGTGCTCGCGGATCCACGAGAGCTTCGCGTCGGTCTGGGTCGGGTCGGCGAGATCCTCGCGCAGCAGCTGGGGGATGACGATCTCATCCAGCACGTACCAAACGGTCTTCGGGGTCTCGCCCGAGTACCACGGCTGCTCCGGGGCGACGCTCTCACCCCAGCCGACGGCGCCCTCGCTCTCGACGCGCGCGAGCACGTGCGTCTGGTGCGTCTCCCGAGAACCGCTCGTCTCGTAGGCGCGTTTCAGCGGCAGCCGCACGACGAACAGCTCCACGCGCTCGAGCCTCAAGGTCCCTCCGGTGGTCCGCTGCGGCGCGGCTGCGGCACGAGCAGGTACGCGCCCCGCCCGTTCTCGCTCCGCAGGAACTCCACGGCAGCGTAGCCCTCGGCGAACGCGCCTTCGAAGGCGCCGCGCCCCGCGATCCGCCACTCGAGCGCGAGCGATGCGTCCTTCCGTTTGATGGCCTGGAAGTCGGGCGGGATCTCGACGAACAGGTGCGTCTCGCCGTTGGGCGGGTCCTGCAGCGCCGGGCGATCGCTCTCCGAGCGGAGCAGGTAACGGATGCCTTCGCGCTCCGCGTCGTCGAGCGCCGGCACGGGGTCCTCGCCACGGAGCCGCTTGTACGTGCGGTCCATCCCGATCGGCCATTCGACGTAGAAGCGATCCGAGGGAAGGCCCGCGTTCAGCTTGTCGGGCATCGCACCGTAGAAATCGCGGTGGTACTCGCGGGCGTATGTGCCGAGCTTGCCGAAGTTGAAGCGCGCGTTGAGCGCTTCGAGCGGGTCCATGGTCCAGGCCATGATCTCGATGCCCTGGTCGAGACAGTGATCCCGCTGCGCCTCCTTGAGCGCGAGCGCGAGACCGCTCCCGCGATGCTCTCGGCGGACGGCGAGCATGTGCGAGTGATGCCGGAAGTGGAAGTCGTAGATCCCGAGGAAGCCGAAGACGAATCCGGCGGGACGTTCGTCGCCGTCCACGTAGCCAAGGCCGACGTAGCCGCCGTTGTGGACGATCGCCAGCATGAGCTGTGGCGGCACGGCGACGTCGCCGCTCCACACCTCGTCCTGGATCGGGACGGTGAGCGCGCAGGCGGCGATATCGGTCGCGGTCTCGACCCGGTACGACACGGCGCGCCCCAGTATCGGGCCATCGGGACCGTCGGCTATGCTGCCGCCGCATGGCGGACAATGTCGAATTCCTGAAGCGCGTGCGGCTGTTCGAGAACCTCGATCGCAAGTCGCTCGAGGCGATCGCGAACGCCGCTGTCGAGCAGAGCTACACCGCCGGACAGGACATCGTCCGTCAGGGCGACACCGGGGTCGGGGCGTTCATCATCAAGAAGGGCCGCGTCGAGGCGTTCCAGGATCGCGGCGGCCACAACCACAAGCTCGCCGACATGAAGGAAGGCGACGTCTTTGGTGAGATGGCGCTGCTCGACGAGTTCCCGCGGTCCGCGACGGTACGCGCGGTCGAGCCGACCGTCTGCCTCGGGATCCAGCGCTGGCACTTCCGCGGCATCCTCGAGAGCCATCCCCAGATCGCCCTCGCTCTGCTGCCCGTGCTCACGAAACGGCTCCGCAACGCCGAGCGCGAGGACGAGGCGAGCGCGAAACACTAGCCCGTGGCAGATAAGCGCGCCGCCCGCCTGAAGGTCGTCCCGCTGTTCGCGCACTGCGACAACAGGCAGATCGACTTCATCGCGACGCAGGTCGAGGAAATGGATTTTCCCGCTGGTCGCGTGCTCTGCACCGAGGGAACCTACGGCGGCGATTTCTTCATCCTCGAGTCCGGCACCGCGGACGTGACGCGTGGCGGCGAGAAGATCGCGACGATGCAGTCGGGCGACTTCTTCGGCGAGATCGCCCTCGTCGACGGCGGAAGGCGCACGGCGACGGTCACGACCACGGCCCCCAGCCGGGCGTTCGTGCTCGGGCCCCGGCAATTCCAGAACGTCCTACATCAGAACGTCGAAGTGATCCACGCGGTCATGAAGGCGCTCGCGACTCGCGTCCGCGAAGCCGGCGCCGCGAAGGCCGACTGACCAGCGCCAACTAGGCTCACGCCGGTATGGCTGGCATCGTCGAGTGCGTCCCCAACGTCAGCGAGGGCCGGCGCCTCGATGTGATCGCCGGCCTCGCCAAGGTCATCACCGCCACGCCGGGAGTGCGACTGCTCGACCAAACGAGCGACGTGGACCACAACCGCTCGGTGTTCACGTTCGCGGGCGATCCGGATGCGGTCGAGCGCGCCGCACTCGCGCTCATCGACGCGTCGTTCGCGGCGATCGACATGCGCGGTCACAAGGGCGAGCACCCGCGGCTCGGTGCGGTGGACGTGGTGCCGTTCGTACCGCTGGCGGGCGTCACGATGGACGAGTGCATCGCGATCGCGCGCCGGGTCGGCGCCGCCGTCGCGGCGAAGCACGACGTCCCGGTCTTCTACTACGCGAAGGCCGCCACGCGCCCGGAGCGTGTTCGGCTGCCCGACATCCGCAAGCCCGAGTTCGAAGGCCTCGCCGAGTTCCTCGAAACGACGCACGTGCCGGATGTCGGACCGCGGGTGCTGCACCCGTCGGCCGGCGCGATCGTCATCGGCGCGCGGCCGCCGCTCATCGCCTTCAACATCGAGCTTGACACGACGGACCTGAAGCTCGCTCAGCGCATCGCGAAGGAGATCCGCGAGTCGTCGGGCGGGCTGCCGGCCGTCCAGGCGAAAGGGTTCATGCTGTCGGACCCGCCGCGCGCGCAGGTCTCGATGAACCTCCTCGATCACACGGTGACCCCACTGCCGACCGTGTGGTCGGCGGTTGAGTCGCGCGCGGCCGCCGCCGGCGTCCGCATCCTGCGTGGCGAGCTCATCGGCCTCATCCCGCTCGACGCCGCGCTCGCGGCCGCGGGTGGCGCGCTCAAGCTCGACGGCTTCGCGCGCGACCGGGTCATCGAAGCGCGTTTTCTCGAGTGATCGAGCGGCCGCAGGCCGATCTCCTGATCCGCGGTGCGCGGCTGTTGACCCTCGCGCCGTTCCGCATCGAGCAGCCACGCGTCGGGCCGGCGGCCGGCGACGTCGGAGCGGTCGACGACGGGTGGGTGGCGGCGCGTGACGGCGCGATCCTCGCGACCGGTCACGGCGACGGCTGGCAGCAGTTCGACCTGGTGGCCGGCGCGACCGAACGGCAGGCCGGCGGCCGCGTCGCGATGCCGGGCCTGGTCGATCCGCACACGCACCTCTGCTACGCGGGCGAGCGGTGGGACGAGTTCACGACGCGGCAGAGCGGCGCCGACTACCTCGCGGTGCTCGAACGCGGCGGTGGGATCCACGCGACGGTGCGCGCGACGCGCGAAGCGTCGGACGAGACGCTGCTCGCGCTCACTCGCGCGAGACTCGCCCGGGCGGTGTCGTTGGGCACCACGACGATCGAGATCAAGAGCGGCTACGGCCTCGAGCCCGATGAGGAGCTGCGGCAGCTGCGGCTCATCGCGCGGATCCGCACCGAGGCGGCCATCGACGTCGCCGTCACGTACCTCGCCCTCCACGCCATGCCGCGAGGGGCCGAGCGGCGCGAGTTCCTGAAGGCGGCCGAGGCGATGGTCGCGACCGTCGCCGCCGAGCACCTGGCCGAGGCGGTCGATGGCTTCATCGAGAAGGCCGTGTTCGAGCCCGATGAGGCGCGCCCGGTGTTCAAGGCGGCCCAGGCCGCCGGCCTGGCGGTCACGATGCACGCGGACCAGCTCCACGACGTCAACGCCGCCGCGTTCGCCGCGCGCCTCCAGGCGCGGTCGGCCGACCATCTCGCGAACGTCTCCGCGGACGGGATGCGCGTCCTCGAGCGCATCGGACACACCGTGGCGGTCCTGCTCCCGGGCAGCGCGTTCTTCGTCGGCTACGCACCTCCGGACGCGCGGCGATTCCTCACCGCTCGCGTGCCCGTGGCGATCGCGACCGACCACAACCCCGGCACCTCGCCGCTCGAGGGCATGCCCACGGCCATCGCGCTCGCGGTGACCCTCTGCCACCTCACACCGCACGAGGCGATCGTCGCCGCGACGATCAACGCCGCGCACGCGCTCGGGCGCGGGCAGCGTACCGGTGCGCTCGTGGCCGGTCGTCGCGCCGACATCGTGATCCTCGAGACCGACGACGAGCGCGACCTCTGCTACCGGCTGGGGGCACCATTGGTCAGCGAGGTCTACGCAAGTGGGAGACGGGTCGCGTGAAGGCGCCCGAGACGCGTTATGCGAAGAGCGGCAGTGTCAACATCGCTTATCAGATCGTCGGCGACGGCCCGATGGATCTTGTGTTCGCGCCGGGCTGGATCAGCAATGTCGAGCTCGGCTGGGAGGACCCGGCGACCGCCCGTTTCTACGAGCGGCTCGCGTCATTCTCGCGGCTCATCCTGTTCGACAAACGCGGCACCGGGCTGTCGGATCGCGTGTCCGACGAACATCCGCCCACGCTCGAGGAACGCGCCGACGATTTGCGCGCGGTGCTCGACGCTGTGGGATCGGACCGCGCCGTGCCGTTCGGCGTCTCTGAGGGCGGGAACATGTGCGTGGTGTTCGCCGCGACCCACCCGGATCGAACGGCCGCGCTCATCACCCACGGGATCTTCGCCAAGCGGATCTGGTCTGCGGATTACCCGTGGGCCCCCACCGTCGCCGAGCGCCAAGCGTGGCTCGATGGTCTCGCTGATCGCTGGTCCGGCGGCGAGATGGACCTGACCACGATCGCCCCCAGCGTCGCGGGTGACGCCGCTGTACGAGCCGCGTTCGCGCGCCGGTCCAGGCTCAGCGTGAGCCCGAGCGCGGCGGTCGCGCTAGGACGGATGAACACCGAGATCGACATCCGCGCGATCTTGCCGGTGATCAGCGTCCCGACCCTCATGTTCCACGCTGTCGGCGACCGCGACGCCAACATCGAGGAAGGCCGCTGGATCGCTTCGCGGATCCCCGGCGCACGCCTCATCGAGCTGCCGACGGACGATCACATCCCGTACTACGCGAACCAGGACGCGGTGGTCACCGGCGTACAGGAGTTCATCACCGGGACACGGCCGGCGCCTCATGGGGATCGGTTCCTCGCGACGGTGCTCTTCACCGATATCGTGAACGGCACGGCGAAAGCGGCCGAGCTCGGCGACGCCGGCTGGCGCTCCCTCATCGAATCGCACCACGCCGTCGTACGCCGTGAGCTGGAACGATTCCGTGGCACCGAGATCGACACCGCCGGTGACGGCTTCTTCGCGACGTTCGACGGTCCCGCTCGCGCGGTCCGGTGCGCGCTCGAGATCCGCGACGCCGTGCGGTCCCTTGGCGTGGAGGTCCGCGCCGGCGTGCATACGGGTGAGTGCGAGACCATTGCCGGGAAGACCGGCGGCATCGCGGTGATCATCGGCTCGCGGGTGCGGGAGCAGGCCGCCCCGGGGGCCGTCGTCGCGACAAGCACGGTGAAAGACCTGACCGCCGGCTCCGGCCTTCGCTTCGAGCCGCTTGGGACACGACGGCTGAAAGGAGTGCCCGACGAATGGCAGATCTTCAGCGTGGCAGCCTGACCGGCCGCCTTCCGTGGTGGCTCGGAGGCATCGTCATCGGTGCGCTGCTCGGCGGACTGTTCGCGTCGCTGGGTGGCATCGTGCTCGGGCTCGTGTTCGTCGTCCCGTTCGCCGCGGCGCGCGGTCGCGCGGGTGCGGCCATCGCCGGCGGCCTCCTCGGCGCCGGTCTGGCGGGCATCGTCGTGCACGGCATCGCGCTCGACATCGCGACGGCTGCCGCCGCGGTCACGCTCGCGGCCGGCCTTCTCCTCTCCGGAGTCGCGCTCACCAGGCGTTAGGCTTGACCCGCGGCGTGCACTACCGATAACAGGAGGCGCGACCACGTGGCTACACAACGCGTCGCCATCTATCCGGGCTCGTTCGATCCACCGACGAACGGCCACCTCGACATCGTCGACCGCGCGTCCCGGTTGTTCGACCGCGTCGTCATCGGCGTCGGGCGCAACCTCTCCAAGAAAACCGTGTTCACGGCCGACGAGCGCGTTGCCCTCATGCAGGAGGCCTGCGCCAAGCTGGCCAATGTCGAGGTGCGGACGTTCGACAGCCTCCAGGTGGAGTTCGCCCGCGAGGTCGGCGCCATGTTCATCATCCGTGGCATCCGCGCGCTCTCGGACTTCGAGTTCGAGTTCGAGATGGCGAACATGAATCGCCGGCTCGCCGTCGACCTCGAGATGGTGTTCCTCATGACCGCGCCGGAGTACCTGTTCGTCTCCGCGTCGCGGGTGAAGGAGCTCGCCGCATTTGGCGCGCCGGTGGATGGGCTCGTGCCTCCGAACGTCGGCAGGGCGCTCGCGAAGAAGGCGAAGCACGGCCTGCGCACCGGGGCCACCGAGCCGGCTGACTAAAGCTGTGGGCACGCTCCTCGCGATCGACGCGGGCAACACGAACGTCGTCATCGGCGCGTACCGGGGCGCCAAGCTTCTCGCGACGTGGCGCACCGCCACCGACCACGACCGCACGGAGGACGAGCTCGCGGTGACGCTCGACGCCCTCCTCGGGCAGGAGGATCTCTCCCTCGAGACGATGGATGCCCTCGTGATCGGCAGTGTCGTGCCGCCGCTCACGCAGGTCTTCACACGGCTGGCCGACCGGTACATGAAGGGGAAGGCCGTCGTCATCGGACCCGGGGTGAAGACCGGGGTCCGCCTGCGGGTCGACAACCCGTCCGAGGTCGGCGCGGACCGGATCGCGAACACGCTTGCGGCGCATCGCCGCTACGGCGGCCCAGCCGTGATCGTCGACTTCGGCACGACGACGAACTTCGACGTCGTCAGCGCCGACGGCGACTTCCTCGGCGGCGCGTTCGCGCCGGGCCTCGAGGTCTCGGCGCAGTCCCTCTTCTCGCGTGCCTCGCGGCTCTTCGCGGTGAGCTTCACCGCGCCGAAGGACGCGATCGGCAAGAACACCGCCGACTGCCTGCGCAGCGGGATCATCTTCGGCTATGTCGGTCTCGTCGAAGGGCTCCTGGAGCGGATCCTCGCCGAGATCCCGGGCGGGTCCACCAAGGTCATCGCCACCGGCGGCCTCGCGCCGACGATCGCGCCGCTCACGACGAGGATCGAGCGCGTCGACGACGACCTGACCCTCGAAGGGCTCCGGCTCCTCTGGGAGCTGAACGCGGCATGAACGAGATCCTCCGCGGCAAATATGTCGTGCTCGCGGTCACCGGCTCGATCGCTGTCTACAAGGTGGTCGAGCTCGCGCGCCGCCTGACCCAGTCGGGCGCGACGGTGCAGGTCATCATGACGCCGGGTGCGACGCAGTTCGTGCAGCCGCTCACCTTCCAGGCGCTGACCTATCGCCCCGTCGAGGTCGAGATGTTCGGCACGTTCGACGATCGCGCGACCGGTCACGTCGCGATGGGGCAGCAGGCCGACGTCGTCGTCGTCGCGCCGGCCACCGCGCACACGATCGCGCGGCTGGCGAACGGCTTCGCCGACGATCTCATCGGCACGACGGTCCTGGCGTCGCACGCGCCGCTGGTCATCGCGCCGGCGATGGAGACCCACATGTGGGCGAACCCCGCGACGCAGACGAACGTCGAGGCGCTCCGCGACCGCGGGGCGATCATCGTCGAGCCCGAGAGCGGCGAGCTCGCCTCCGGGCTCGTGGGCCAGGGCCGCCTCGCGTCGGTCGAGGCCATCGGTGCCGCGATCGAGGAGGCGCTGTCGACGTCCACCGCGCTCGCCGGGAGGCGGGTCATCGTGACGGCCGGGCCGACGCTCGAGCCCATCGATCCGGTACGCGTCGTGACGAACCGCTCGAGCGGCAAGATGGGCTACGCCGTCGCCGCGGCGGCACAGTGGGCCGGCGCAGAGGTCACGCTCGTGAGCGGGCCGACCGCCCTGCGCGCGCCAGCGGGCGTCACGACCGTCGCGATCGAGACCGCGCAGGAGCTCACCGACGCGGTGCTCGCGACCCTGCCCGGCGCCGATGCGGTGATCATGGCCGCCGCCATCGCCGACTACCGGCCGGCGAGACCCGCGGACCAGAAGCTGAAGAAGCGCGAGCAGGGCGACACGATGTCCATCGAGATGACCCGGACCGCGGACGTGCTCCAGGCGATCGTCGCCAAGCGCGATCCGCGCACGATCGTGGTCGGGTTCAAGGCGGAGACCGGCGACGCCCTCGCCGAGGCCTCGCGGATGCTGCGCGAGAAGAAGCTCGACCTCGTGGTCGCCAACGATGTGACGGCGAAGGGATCGGAATTCGGGAGCGAGACGGATCAGGTCACGTTCGTGAGCGCGGACGGCGCCGAGGCGCTCCCGCTGCTGTCGAAGCGCGAGGTCGCGCGACGGCTCGTCGCGAAGATCGCGGAGCGCTTGGCCAGCTAACGTTCGGGCGTGGCGATCCGCTGGTGCACGTTCGACTGCTACGGCACGCTCATCGACTGGGAGGGCGGCATCACCGGGGCGCTCCTTCCGTATTTCGAGACGCCGCCTGACCGCGATGCCCTCGCGAAGGAGTACATCGAGACCGAGGCGAAGGTCGAGGGCGGCCGCTACCTCCGCTACCGCGACATCCTCGACCAGGCCGGCCGGGCGCTGCTCCGCGCGCACGGGATCGAGCGGCCCTCACCGTTACCGGCGTCGCTCCCTGGCTGGCTGGCGTTCCCCGAGGTGCCCGCAGCGTTGCGGGCGCTGCAGACGACGGGCCGGCGGATCGCCATCCTCTCCAACGTGGACCGTGACCTCATCGCGACGTCGATCCCGAAGCTCGGCATCACGCCCGATCTGGTCGTGACCGCGGAGGACGTCGGCAGCTACAAGCCCGCGGCCGGTCACTGGATCCGGTTCGCGGAGCTGTCCGGCACATCGGCCGCGGAGACGGTCCACGTGGGCGCGAGCCAGTACCACGACATGGTGCCGGCGGCCGCGCTCGGCTACCGCACCGTGTTCATCGACCGTCACGGCGAGACCCTCGTGTCATCGCCGACCCACGTGCTCCGCGACCTGTCGCCGCTCCCGCGGACCATCGCCGATCTGGAGTGAAGCTCCCGCTCGTCCTCCATCCACTGCGGAACCGAGACTTCCGGTTGCTCTGGACCGGGCAGACGGTGTCGATCTTCGGCAACTTTCTGCATCAGGTCGCCATCCCGTTCCAGTTGCTCGCGCTCGGCGCGTCGCCGATCCAGCTCGGCATCGGCGCGTCGATCGGCACCGCGATGGCTCTGGTGCTGTTCCTATTCGCCGGCGCGATCGTCGATCGGGTGCCGCGCCGGCGCGTGATCCTCACCTGCGACCTGCTGAGCGGCATCGTGGTGCTCACCATCGCGCTCCTGAGCCTGACCGGCCATCTTCGGATCGAACACATCTACATCGAGGCCGCGTTCTTCGGCGCCACCAGCGCGTTCTTCATGCCGGCGATGGGCGCGATCATCCCCGAGCTCGTGCCGGCCGACATCCTCGTGCAGGGCAACACCCTTCGCTCGTTCTCACGCCAGGGCGCGCGGCTCACGGGACCCGTCATCGGGGGGCTGATCGTCGCGTCGGCCGGTCCGGGCTGGGCCTTTCTCGCCGACAGCCTGACCTTCTTCGTCAGCTTCCTCGTGCTGCTCGCGGCCAGCTCGACCCGCTCCGTGCCCGCACCGCGGCAGCCGATCCTCCGGGAGATCCGCGAAGGTGTCGCGTTCACGTTCTCGCTCCCGTGGCTGTGGATCACGATCCTCGTCTTCGCGTTCGCGAACGCGACGTACGCGGGCCCGCTCATCGTGGCGATGCCGCTGTACGTGAGGAACGTGCTGCTCGCGGACGCGGGCGTCTTCGGCCTCATCAACGCGTCCAACGGGGTCGGCGAGATCATCGGCGGGATCCTGCTCGGGCAGCTCCGGCTCCGGCGCATCGGCATCGCGATGTACGTGGCCGCGGCGTTCGGAAGCCTGTGGCTCGCGATGTACGGCCTGGTTCCCATCTACCCGCTGCTGCTCTTGTACGGCGTCGGCCTCGGGATGGGTTTCATCGGCTTCGGCGTGCTCTGGGACACCGCGGTGCAGCGCCACGTGCCGCGCGCGCTGCTCGGCCGCGTAGGGAGCGTCGACGGATTCGGGTCGATCCTCCTCCTGCCGCTCGCGCCGCT
>Ga0310811_10011345_pt1 | contig 11548 bp, 11 predicted proteins | sample YCmetagenome_FD_207642 | JGI IMG/M metagenome (GOLD analysis project Ga0310811, IMG submission 207642) | Soil microbial communities from experimental microcosm in Duke University, North Carolina, United States - YC | ecosystem: Engineered > Artificial ecosystem > Soil microcosm > Unclassified ... | reverse complement strand
GGGCGACGTGGTGCAGAACAAGATCTCGCCCAACATCATCTGTCAGACCTGCAGCCCGCGGCAGTGGGTGGCGGTGGTCGACGAGGTGGCCAAGCTGAAGCCCGAGCGGGTCGTGCCCGATCACGGCGAACTCGGCGACGGCTCGCTGGTGGCCCAGGAGCGCGGCTTCCTGGCGGCGCTGGACGCCCGGGCGATGACGCTGAAGATGCAGGGCGTGCCCGCCGACGCAGCGGGCAAGCAGATCCAGGCCGAATTCGAGAAGACCTACGCGGGCTGGCAAGGCCTCGGCAACATCCCCCAGTCGGTGCAGCGCGCCTACGCCGATCCACGGACCTAGAACGGGTCGAGGAAAAGTGGGAACGGTTTTCCGCCCGCGACCCGTTCTAACCTAGAGAGAATTCAGCCATGGCCCTCAAGCGCCTGATCGACCTGCCGGGGGTGCGCGACCTCGAGCACAAGGCCCTGATGAAGTCCCGCATGGGCGACGTCGACGCCCGTCCCGAATTCCCCGAGATCGACGAGGTGGTGCGCGCCAATTTCGGCCTGACCGCCGACGAGGCCGACGACGTGGAACGTCCCGCCGGCTGGGACCGGATCGAGCGCAAGCCCGAACGCGATCAGGCCGCCGCGTTCGAGGCCGCGGGCTGGGACGTGACCGACGACAAGCGCCGGCCCCTGCGCACCCTGGTGCACTTCGCCGCCCCCATGTGGCTGGCGATCCGCGGCGTGGCCGGCGAGGTCCCCTTCGTGCCGGACGACGAGGGCAAGACCGAGAAGTCGATGCTGTCATCCCTGGCCGCCGAGGCCATGCGCTTCAAGCGGGATCGGCGGTAGACGAAGTTCTCTGTTTGTTCTAGAAGCTTTGCCTTGGTAGTCGATCTCGCTTCCGCAGATGCGACGATCGATTGCTCGGTGCTGGCGCGAGCAATGGCGGGACACCATGAAGGGCGAGGACGTCTGTTATCCGGCATTTCTGTTGGGCGGATCGGACTCCAAGCCAATGGCCTTCAGTGGGCCGGGCGCCCTGTTCATCAGCGGGCGCTTTCGAGCGCCCGCTGGCCCGATGAAGGAAGATACTCTGCAAATGGCGGACTTGAACGAAGCAGCCCTGAGGGCTGACACGGAAGTCGACGAACAGGTCCGGCAGTATTTCCTGGAAGGTTGGGGCAGGCATCGCGAAAAACTCGTCGCCGCGGAAACCTTCCAGGGGGTGGCCGAGGCGATGGGACCCCTCAGCCTGTACACCGACAACTGGTTCAGCGGTCGCGGCCGATCCAACCGGGCCGAGTATCTGGCTGTCGTTGTGTCGGCGATAGTGATGATCGGTACTGCAGGGCTGGTCGGGTCCTTAATCGCCTCCACCATCTGGTCCGTTGCCGACTTCGTCTTGGGGATCGTCGCAGCTTGGCTAATCGGCGCCGCGGCCGTCCGGCGGTGCCATGATTTCGGGCGGAGATTCTATCCCTTCGTCATTCTCTGGCTCGCGCTTGCCGTGGTTGAGCAGGGCATTAGCCAGTACCTCCACTTCGAAGGTGGATGGCTGAGCGCAGCGGTGTTGGTCTTGCTCATACTGGCCCTGGCCATCCCGCCCGGAACATCCGGCGAGAATCAATATGACCCGCAACCCAACCCCGGACCGTCGCTCTAGCCTTTCGCCCCGTGTGGCTGGCGAGCAGCGATGATGTCGACGCTGGCGGCGGAGGCGATGCGCTTCAAGCGGGACCCCCAAATCTGCGGGTCGGCGAACGGCCCGGATGGGTGATGATCGCGGTCTTCGGAATATTTCTGTCGGCCCTGGCCATCCGACGAAACCCCGACCATGCCCGACCGCCTCTCGGTCGATCCGTCCAGCCCGTACTACAACGGCGATCTGCTCGCCCGCGGCGTGGGCATCCGCTTCAAGGGCGAGGAGAAGACCAACGTCGAGGAATACTGCGTGTCGGAAGGCTGGGTGCGCCTGGCCCTCGGCAACAAGGTCGATCGCCACGGCAAGGCCCTGACCATCAAACTGTCCGGCCCGGTCGAGCCCTATCTGCGCGACGAAGGCTAGCCGCGTCAGGCGGCGTCAGTCCCCGGCTCCGGCGGCGTCCAGCACCGCCACGGCCCGTGCGGTCAACTGCAGGCGGGTCGCGCCGAGAAGCTCCGTGAGCTGATCGGGATTGGTGGCGCTGGCGATGGGAGCGGTGATGGCGGGCTTGGCCATCAGCCAGGCGAGTGCGACCTGCGCCAGCGTGGCGCCGATCTGGCCGGACACCTCGTCGAGGGCGGCGAGGATCCTCCTTCCGCGCGGGTTGAGCATGTGCTGGACCATGCCCGCCCGGGCCCCCTTCACGTCGTCCTCGGACCGGTACTTGCCAGTGAGGAAGCCGCCCGCCAGGCCGAAATACGGGATCACCCCGATGTGCTGGTCCAGGCACAGGGCCTCGGTGGCGCCCTCGAACTTGCCGCGTTCATAGAGGTTGTAGTGCGGCTGCAGGCTCTCGTAGCGCGGCAGGCCGTGTTGCTTGGACACCTTCAGGGCCTCGGCCAGGCGTTCGGCGGTATAGTTGGACGCGCCGATCGCGCGCACCTTGCCCGCCTTGATCAGGTCGCCGAAGGCGCCGAGGGTCTCCTCCAGCGGGACCGTCTGATCGTCGGCATGAGCCTGGTAGAGGTCGATATAGTCCGTATCCAGACGCTTGAGGCTGGCGTCGACGGCGGCGCGGATGTGCGCCGCCGAGAGCCCCTTGCCGGCGGCCTTCATGTCCATGCCGCACTTGGTGGCGATGATCACCTTCTCGCGCCCGCCGCGGGCCTTCAGCCAACGTCCGATCACCCCCTCGGACTCGCCGCCCACGTGGCCGGGAATCCAGATCGAATAGACGTCGGCCGTGTCGATGAAATTGACCCCGCCGTCGATCAGGGCGTCGAGCAGGCGATGGCTCATCGCCTCGTCGGCGGTCCAGCCGAACACGTTGCCGCCGAAGCACAGCGGCGGGACCTGAAGGCCGGAGCGGCCGAGCGGGCGGGTCTGCATGACAACCTCCATGGGACGCGCTCGAGCAGCCGTCAGGCCTCAGCGCGCGTTGGCGGCGCTCATCTCAGCCCCGGCCGGGACGACGTGCAAGGAGAACCCCTCAGCCCCGCTTGGGGAAGGGGTCGGGCAGCAACCGCTGGTAGTTGCGCCGGACCGCGCGGTAGCATTCGCAGGAGATCGCCTCCAGACCGGCCCGGTCGAGGATGTCGACCATGCCGCGGCGATAGCGGATCAGGCCGGCCGCCTGCAGGGCCCGGGCCACCACCGTCACCGTGGTGCGCTGGACGCCCAGCATGTCGGCCAGGAACTCCTGGGTCAGGGCCACGGTCGAGGAATCGATGCGGTCGTGGCACGACAACAGCCAGCGGCAGAAGCGCGCCTCGACGGAATGCAGGGCGTTGCAGGCCACCGACTGGGTGGCGTGGGCGAACAGGGCCTCGCTGTGCCGGTCGATCAGGTCACGGATCTGGGCGCTCTGTTCCCAGGCCCGGTGCAGGTGCGCCGCGGTGATTCGGCGCGCGCGGCCGGGAACCTGGACGATGGCGCGGACCACGGATTGGCGGGGCGAGACCGCCGCCATCAGGCCGAGCGCGCCTTCGCGGCCGATCGCCGCCGATTCGATCGCCGCGCCCGACTCCATCAAGGTCATCAGCGAGATCACGCAGTCGTCCGGAAAGTAGATCGCGTCGACCATGTCGCCCGGGTCGTAGAGCAGGGCGCCCTTCTCCAGGATCACCGGCGCCAGCTTGGACGCGACCAACTCCAGATCCTGCGCGCCGAGCGCCGCCAGCAGCCGATTTTGCGGCGGCTGCGCGATATCCTCGCTGGCGGCCATCATGCGCCGGCCCCCGCAATGTTCCGGGTGCTAAAATCTATCGGCGCAATGTAATGTCGAGTAGACGACATAAGAATCTTTTCTGACTATTGAGTAGGTTTGTGTAAGCTAAGCTTTACGAGGAAGTCCAGCCCCGGCTTCCTTGGCACAAACTCAAATCAAATTAAGTCGACGGGGCGACATTGGGCCTCTGCCGCAGCGCAGCGAAACGCTAACAAGGCGAAATCTGCCGATGGCGACGCGGCGGGCGCATGTTTGCGCCGATCTACATCTCTGAACGTTGTTCGGAAGCCGACCGGAACCGCAGCGAAGTCCTGAACGTAACTGGGCGGAAGCTGCGCCTCCGGGACCTGGCCCAAGCCAGGAAGACTCGCCATCGTCGAGTATTTTTCAGGTGTCCGTCATCCAACTGACCTTCTGTAGCAAGAACCGGAGCTGCACTTGCGCGGCAAGCGGCGGCCGAAGCTCAAGCGAACACCCGACCGCACTGACCATGCCGGGCGTGACGGCATTGTCGGCTTTTGTATAATACCCAGCCGGCGGCGTGGGTTCCTGGCGGATTCCTCAAGATACTTCGAGATCTGGCGGAGCTGACACGCGAACGCCCGATGGCGTCCGGGCCATCTGGCGAGACGGGCGGCCGGCGCGCTATAGTCGGGCGCCCCTGAAGCGGGCGAAGCGGCTGCGAGACAACATGATCCTGTGGCGGGACGTCCGACCCGCGGCCCTGACCGTGGCGCCTACGCTCACCGCGCTCCTCACCCTCGGCGCCGGCGTGATGCTGCTGGCCTCCGGGGCGACGCCCGGCGATCCGGAGCGCCTGCGCTGGCTCGCCGATCACGCGCCGCTGCCGGTGATCGAGGTCAGCCACTTCGTCTCGAGCATCGTCGGCCTGATGCTGGTGCTGGTGGCGTTCGGCCTGAAACGGCGGCTGGACGCGGCCTGGGCCACGGCGGTGTCGCTGCTGATCCTGGCGGCGACCCTGGCGCTGCTGAAGGGCGTGAACTGGGAGGAGACGGCGGTGCTGGCCGCCCTCGCCGTGCTGCTGGCGCCGCTGCACGAGGCCTTCCCGCGCCAGGCGCGGCTCTCGCGCATGGACATCACCCCAGGCTGGATGGTGTCGGCCCTCGCCATCTTCATCGGCACCGGCCTGCTGAGCCTGTGGTCGTTCCACAACGTAGCCTATGGCGACGAACTGTGGTGGCGGGTGATGGTCAGCGCCGACGCCAGCCGCGCCCTGCGCGCCTGGACCGGCGCGGGCGTGTTCCTGCTCGGCGTGGGCCTGTGGCGGCTGATCTCCACCCCCGCCACGCCGCCGATCGTGGACGAGGCCGGCCCCGATTTCGAGCGGGTGCGCGCGATCCTGGCGCACGCCGAGGATCCCTCGCCGGACTCCAACCTGGCCCTGCTCGGCGACAAGCGCTTCCTGTTCTCGGAGACCGGCAAGACCTTCCTGATGTTCGGCGTGCGCGGCCGCTCCTGGGTGTGCCTGGGCGCGCCCGTCGGCCTGGTGTCCGAGCGCCAGGAGCTGATGTGGCGCTTCCGCGAACTGGCCGACGCCCACGCCGCGCGGCCGGTGTTCTACTTCATGGGGCCGTCGGTCCTGCCCGACCTGGTCGACATGGGCCTGGTCCTGCAGAAGACCGGCGAGTCGGCCACCGTCGCCCTCGAGGGCTTCAGCCTGCAGGGCCGCAAGCGCGAGGTGCTGCGTCGCAACTGGCGCAAGGCCAAGGAGGCCGGGGCGACCTTCGAGGTGGCCTCGCAGGTGGTCGTGCGCACCCTGATCGGCCCGCTGCAGGGTATCTCCGACGAATGGCTGTCGCACCACGCCGGCGGGGAGAAGAGCTTCTCCATGGGCCGCTTCGATTCGGCCTACGTCGCCGAGTTCCCCTGCGCCCTGGTCAAGGTCGAGGGGCGCATCGTTGCCTTCGCCAACCTGTGGACCACGGCCAACCGCAGCTCCTTCTCCATGGACCTGATGCGCTACGGGGCCGAGGCGCCGAAGAACATCATGGACTTCCTGTTCGTCGAGCTGCTGCAGTGGGGCCGCGAGCAGGGCTACCACACCTTCGAGTTCGGCATGGCCCCGCTGGCGGGCCTCGAGGACCGGCCGCTGGCCCCGCTGATGTCGCGCCTGGGCCGCAAGCTCTTCGAGCGCGGCGAGGACGTCTACAACTTCAAGGGCGTGCGCCGGTACAAGGACAAGTACGATCCGGTCTGGCAGGCCCGCTACATCGCCGCCGCCAACAAGTGGTCGATCACCGTGGCCCTGGCCGACGTGGCGCTGCTGTCGTCTGGCGGCATGAGCGCCCTGGCCAAGCGTCCGCGCCGCACCGAGCAGGCGGCGCCCGAGGGGCATCCCGAGCCGGCCTAGCGACTCGTCGGCGCGGCGGCGTAGAGGTCCAGGCGGATGGTCGAGCCGGTCGCATAGTCGAAGCCCTCGGCCTCGCCGGCCTGGCGCACCGGGCCGGACGTCCGCGCCGCCGCCAGGAAGGCGTCCTCCTGACGCGCCTCCACGATCACCGGCCGGCCGGTGCGCAGGGCCGCGGCGGCGTCCTCGGGCGACAGGGGCTCGACCTGGCCGCCCAGGGCGAAGTTCAGGCTCGGCTCGCCGTAGCCGACCACCGCCACCGGCCCCGGCGTCACCCCGGCGCGCGGGTCGAGACCCGCGGCGGCGACGGCGGCGGCGATCCGGCTCGACACCCACAGCCCGCCCAGCCGAGGCGCGAGGCCCGCGGTCGCCACGCCGTTGGCGGCCAGGCCGAGGATCGCCGCGAGGCCCACGGCCAGCGACGCCCGCGACCGGAGCAGCAGGGCCGCCCCGCCGAGGCCGGCCGCTGCGGCGAGCCCCGCGGCGAGGGCGGCGAACCCCACGGCGCCCGGATCGCCGAACCTGCGGGCCAGATAGAACAGGGTGGCGGCCAGGACGGCGGCGGCCAGCACCTGCAGCGCCGCGCCCAGCCGGGCGGACAGCCACCCCGCGCCGTCGCGCAGAGCCGCCGCCGCCAGCCAGGCCAGGGCGCCGTAGGCGATCAGTCCGCGCGAGGGCGACTGGCCGCGCGCAAACTCCATCATCAGCCAAGTCGGCAGCAGCCAGCAGGCGGCGATGCGCACCGGCAGGTCGCGCCGGGCCCGCACGAGCTTGGCCACGGCCGCCGGCAGCAGCAGGGCGAAGGGCCAGAACACCAGGGGGGCCATCAGCAACTGCACGCCGGGGGTGCGCTCGCCGGAACCCGCGAACAGCCAGCCGAGGGGCGCCGGCTGGCCGCCGTCGACCGCGCCCGCCACCAGGGACGGGCCCACCAGCGCCGCCAGCAGGATCAGGCCCCAGACCCAGCCGAGGTCCTTGAGCCACGGCGCCCGCCGCTCGGCCAGCCACAGGGTCGCCACCGACAAGCCCACGGCCACGGGGCCGACCACGCCGCCGGAGGCCGTGGCCAGGGACAGGCCGAGCCAGAACAGCAGGCGGGTCCGCTTCCCGGCGGCGAAGGCGCCGTCCGCGGCCAGGCGCAGGCGCGCCAGGGCCGAGACCGCCAGGGTCACGCCGGCGCAGAGCAGGGCGCCCGGCGCGTCGACCACGCCGGCGGCGGCGAGCAGGAGGCTGGACCCCAGCATCACCCCGGCCAGGAAGCCGGCCGAAGGGCCGAACAGCGCGGCGCCGCCCCAGGCGCAGGCGGCCGCGGCGATCATCGCGCCCATCGCTGCGGGGATGCGGAAGACCCAGATCTGGCGCGCTTCGGGATCGGCGACGGCGGCCGTGGCGGCGGCCTGCAGCCAATGGACCGCCAAGGGGCTGCGGTCGCGCAACTCGTCGTCCACCGCCGCGGCGGCGAAGTCGTGATCCTCCAACATCTGGGCGCTGGCCTCGGCCAGGCGCGCCTCGCTGCGATCGGTGACGGGCAGGGCCAGGACCCCCGGCAGGACGGCGACGAGGGCGACCAGCGCCGCCAGCGCCGGTCCGCGCCATCCGCGGGTCCAGCGGTCGAGCAGCGACGGAGTCATGGGGTATTCTTAGCCGTGCCATCGGCCAGCGCCTACACGAGTACTTGTTCGCGCTATCGGCCAGCGCCTACTTGAGCGCGAGGAGCGCCAAGCGCCCTCAGGCAGGCCGCCAGGCCGCCAGGCCGTTAGGGCCGCTAGGAGAAGGCGACGAGTACGACCGCGGCGAGCAGCAGGTCGAGGGCGCGGGCGGCCTTGAACAGCAGGGCGGGAGCGGCGGTCATGGCGGCCTCGGCGTCGGCGACAGGGTCGCCGCACGCCAAGCAAGGGCGGCGCCAGCCGGGTCAGACGTCGGTTTTGGCGATCCGCCCCCGGCGCGTGCGGCGGTCGTGGCGGCCCGACCACTCCACCTTGAGGTACGCGCTGGTGGCCGTGCGGGCGGCCGACTTTGCCGAGGCGGCGCCTTCTGCCGAGTCGGATTGGCCCATCAGCTGCGCCGACACGGCCGGGGCGGCATGCCCGGGCGCGAGGCCCCCGGGCGGGATCGGGGAGGCGGCGTCGGCGCCCTCGACCGCCTCGGTGAAGCCGGCCTCGGAGGCCGCCGCGCGCTCGGCCGTGCGCTTGCGCCGGACGCGGCGGGCGCCGCGCGGGCCGTCGACGGAGCCGATGGGAGGAGCCATGACGCGGGGCCTCGGCCGCCTCAGCTCTTGGAGGCGAGCTTGGCGATCTGCGCCTGCATCTCCTCGATGCGGCGCTTCAGGTCGTTGAGGGACTCGTCGTCCTGGGCCTGGGGGGCCGGCGCCGCGGCGGGCGGCGACTCGGCCTGGGCGGGCCCGCCGCCCGGCTGGGGCGGGAAGGAGAACGGCGAGAACATCTTCATGGCCCGGTCGAACAGCATCATGTTCTGCCGGACCTGGTCCTCGAAGTAGCCGAGACCGCCCTTGCCGACGCCGCCCACCATGGCCCCCCCGAGCGTGTCGGCGAACTGCTTGCGCATGCGCTCCTGCTGCTGGGTGAAGGCGTCGAGCGACAGCTCCAGATAGCTCGGCACCAGGGCCTGCATGGAGTCTCCGTAGAAACGAATCAGTTGTCGCAGGAACTGGATGGGCAGGAGGTTCTGGCCGCGGCTCTCCTCTTCGAAGATGATCTGGGTCAGGACCGAACGGGTGATCTCCTCGTTGGTCTTGGCGTCATAGACCACGAAATCGACCCCCTTCTTCACCATCTCACTGAGGTGTTCGAGGGTCACGTAGGAGCTGGACGCGGTATTGTAGAGGCGCCGGTTGGCGTACTTTTTGATGACAACCCGTTCGTCGCCGGACTTTCCGGATTCGCTCTTGTTGTCCGAGGCGGTCTGGTCGGTCATCGGCTCCCCTTAAAATCCTCAAGTTGGCGGTTGGGGGCGCTCTTGTGCAACGCCATATTATCGCGGATGAGAAGACGCCGCGACTGTGCCCGTCAAGAGCGGCGGGCTTCGCGCGTGCAACATTTCGGCGCCCAGAGCCCCAGGAGTCCTCCCCATGAGTGACATCGTGATCGTTTCCGCCGCCCGGACCCCTGTGGGGTCGTTCAACGGCGCCCTGTCGAGCCTGCCGGCCGCCGCGCTCGGTACGGCGGCGATCAAGGCGGCGCTGGAGCGCGCCTCTGTCTCCCCCGCGGAAGTGAACGAGGTGATCCTGGGCCACGTGCTGCAGGCCGCGGCGGGCCAGGGGCCGGCGCGCCAGGCCTCGGTCAACGCCGGCATCCCCTACGAGACCCCGGCCTGGAGCCTGAACCAGATCTGCGGTTCGGGCCTGCGCGCGGTGGCGGTCGGCATGCAGCAGATCCTGGACGGCGCCGAGATCGTGGTGGCCGGCGGCCAGGAGAGCATGAGCCAGGCGCCGCACGCCGCCCACCTGCGCAACGGCCAGAAGATGGGCGACCTGCAGTTCGTCGACACCATGATCAAGGACGGCCTGTGGGACGCCTTCAACGGCTACCACATGGGCACGACGGCGGAGAACGTCGCCACCCAGGGCCAGATCACCCGCGAGGACCAGGACCACTTCGCCGTCCTGTCGCAGAACCGCGCCGAGGCCGCCCAGAAGGCCGGGCGGTTCGACGCCGAGATCACCCCGATCACGATCAAGGGCCGCAAGGGCGACACCGTGGTCGACAAGGACGAGTACATCCGCTTCGGGGCCACCTATGAGTCGGTCTCGGGCCTGCGTCCGGCCTTCTCCAAGGACGGCACGGTGACCGCGGCCAACGCCTCGGGGATCAACGACGGCGCGGCGGCCCTGGTGCTGATGCGCGAGGCCGAGGCGGCCAAGCGCGGACTGACGCCGCTCGCCCGGATCGCCTCCTGGGCCACCGCGGGGGTGGATCCGGCGATCATGGGCACCGGCCCGATCCCGGCCACTCGGCTGGCGCTCAAGAGGGCCGGCTGGACCGTCGCCGACCTCGACCTGATCGAGGCCAACGAGGCCTTCGCCGCCCAGGCCATCTGCGTCAGCCGCACGCTCGGCTTCGATCCGGACAAGGTCAACGTCAACGGCGGGGCCATCGCCATCGGCCACCCGATCGGGGCCTCCGGCGCACGCATCCTGACCACGCTGCTCTACGAGATGGGCCGACGGTCCGATGTCAAGAAGGGCCTGGCGACCCTGTGCATCGGCGGCGGCATGGGCGTGGCCATGGCGGTCGAGAAGGCGTGAGCGGCCTGCAACCTGGAATCGCAACCGCGACCTTTTTGCATGCCTGATCCGGGTTAGGGGCCGGCTGTTGCAGTCCGGCCCTGTTCCCCGCGGGAATCAGGGGTAAGCTGTAATTCAAGGCCCTTGAGGGAAGGGCTCGCGAGCGCCTTCAAGCGGATGTGATGACGTCGTCTTCACGTCCAAAAAGCGCCCCAGTCGCGGAGCATCACGCTCGGCATGTTCGAAGGGAAGTTGGGCAGCCTGGGCGGCTTGGTGGCCGCGGCCGTTCTAGGCGCGAGCTTCCCCGCGTGTGCGGAACCCCTTCTGCACAACTTCAATCCCTATGCCGAGAGCCGGGGCGCCGCGAACCCGCCGGTGGCGCGCTACGTGACCAGCGTGGGCCGCCGCTCCTTCATCTTCGATCGCCTTGCGGTTGCGCCCGACGCCCTGTTCAGGTTCGACGGCGATGACGAGGTGTGGGTGCTGGAGCCGTCCCCGGCGCCCGGCGGCGGCAAGATCTTCCGCAACGACGCCGGCGAACGCGTGCTGCAGGTCACCAGCCTCGGCGGGCTCACCCTGTACATCGGCACGCCCGAGGGGGTGCCGGTGTCGATCCAGGGCGACGCCGAGCAGCTCCTGCTGCCGCAGGTCATCCCCGACAGGATCATGCTGCAGCGCTCGGTGCAGGCCAGCGATCGCACCTCCCGCGTGGCGCAGCACGCGGTCACCTTCGAGGCGCCCTTCTACACGCCCGCCACCTCGCCCCTGTTCCTCGACGCCATCACCATCACCTCCGACGCCCTGGTGAACCTGGGCCGGCGCAAGGACGCCAAGGCCTTCCTGTCGAGACTGGACAAGGTGCTGTTCGTCACCGGCGCCAAGGCCGATGTCGGCTTCAGCGGATCGGTGCTGACGATCACGCTGGCCCCGGGCAAGGGCTTCGCCGGCCGGCCATCGTCCAGCCGGATCACGAAGGTCTGCCTCAAGCGTTGAGGAATCTTCTTTGCGCTATCGCCCTGCGGGCTGCTTGAGCGCGTGTTGCGCGATCGCCTCACGGGCTGCCTGAGCGCTACGCCGGCTCCC
>Ga0310811_10011344_pt1 | contig 11549 bp, 8 predicted proteins | sample YCmetagenome_FD_207642 | JGI IMG/M metagenome (GOLD analysis project Ga0310811, IMG submission 207642) | Soil microbial communities from experimental microcosm in Duke University, North Carolina, United States - YC | ecosystem: Engineered > Artificial ecosystem > Soil microcosm > Unclassified ... | reverse complement strand
TGATAGCTGATGTCACCATGGCCGCGATCCTCGCCCACCGTCGAGATGCGCAGCGCATCCTTCTGGTAGCGCTTGGCCAGCGCCACGATCGGCTTGGGCATGGTCGCGGAGAAGAGCAGGGTGCGGCGGCCCTCGGGTGTCGCATCGAGGATTTCCTCGAGATCCTCGCGAAAGCCCATGTCGAGCATCTCGTCGGCCTCGTCGAGCACGGCGACCTTGAGCTGCGACAGATCGAGCGCGCCGCGCTCCAGATGGTCGCGCAGGCGGCCCGGCGTGCCGACCACGATATGGGCGCCCTGCGCCAGATTGCGGCGCTCACGGTTGGCATCCATGCCGCCGACGCAGGTGGCGATCCAGGCGCGCGCTTCCTTGTAGAGCCACATCAGCTCGCGGCTGACCTGCAGCGCCAGTTCGCGCGTGGGCGCGATGATCAGCGCCTTGGGCGCGCCGGACGGGCCGGCACTGCCGGCGTCGTCCAGCAGCTGCTTCGCCATGGCGAGGCCGAAGGCGACCGTCTTGCCGGAGCCGGTCTGCGCGGAAACGATGAGATCGCGGCCGTCGGCGTCCGGCTCGATGACGGCAGCCTGCACGGCGGTGGGCGCCGCATAACCACGCGCGGCGAGCGCCTCGGCAAGCGAGGCGGGGAGACTTGAAAAGGGCATGGCGCCGCACATGGGCTTTTTCCGCCAGAAGGCAAGGCTTTTCGTATGTCCGTGTCCCGCGATGGCAGCGCTGCCATAAACCATTTGCGGGTGCCGGTGCATCTGTTACGCAAGGTTTCACGACAAGGCCGCCCAGCGGTCGGCTCACTTTTGCGGGAGGGGACATGCGCCAGAGCGCGACTTCATACGGCGGATTTATCGCACTGATCAGCGGCGTCGCCACGATCGGCGGCTTCCTGTTCGGATTCGACAGCGGCGTGATCAACGGCACGGTCGAAGGGCTGCAGCAGGCTTTCCACACCACCAGCGCGGGCACCGGCTTCAACGTCGCCTCGGTGCTGCTCGGTTCGGCGGTGGGTGCGTTCGCGGCCGGGTCGCTGGCCGACGTCTACGGCCGTCGCTCGATCCTGATCGTCTCGGCGGTGCTGTTCTTCCTCTCCGCCATCGGCGCGGGTGCGGCGACCGGATCGGCGATGTTCGTCGCAGCGCGCCTGATCGGCGGCTTCGCGGTGGGCGCCGCCTCGGTGCTGTCGCCCGCTTATGTGGCCGAGGTGACGCCGGCGGCGACGCGCGGCAAGCTCTCCACGCTGCAGCAGATCATGATCAACGTCGGCCTGCTCGGCTCGTTCATCTCCAACGCTTTGCTCGCGCATTTCGCCGGCAGCGCGATGCATCCGCTGTGGGGTGGTCTCGAGGCGTGGCGCTGGATGTTCTGGATGCAGACCGTGCCCTCGGCGATCTTCTTCTTCGCGCTGCTGACCATTCCGGAAAGCCCGCGCTACCTCGTGGCACGAGGCCGGAAGGACGAAGCGCACGGCGTGCTCGACAAGATCATGACCGATGCCGAGGCGAAGCAGAAGATCGGCGAGATCGAGGCCTCGCTCAACCGCGACCACAAGCCGAGCCTCGCCGACCTGAAGAATCCGGCGACCGGCAAGATCCGCAAGGTGGTGTGGGCCGGCGTCGGCATCGCCGCCTTCCAGCAGCTCGTCGGCATCAACGTGATCTTCTACTACGGATCGGTGCTGTGGCAGTCGATCGGCTATACCGAGGCGGCGTCGCTCGGCTTCAACATCCTCACCGGCGTGCTGGCGGTGATCTCCTGCCTGATCTCGTCCAACCTCGTCGACCGTGTGGGGCGTAAGCCGCTGCTGCTGGTCGGTTCGGCGGGCATGACGGTGATGCTGATCGTCGTCGCGATCGCGCTCTCCACCGGCACGACCGGCGCCGACGGCAAGCTCGCGCTCGCCTACACGCCCGGCATGATCGCGGTGGTGAGCGTCTACATCTACTCGATCTTCTTCAACCTCAGCTGGGGCCCGGTCGTCTGGGTGATGCTGGGCGAGATGTTCCCCAACCAGGTGCGCGGATCGGCGCTGGCCGTCTCCGGCCTGTCGCAGTGGGTGGCGAACTTCGCGATCACCATGACCTTCCCGATCCTGCTCGCCTCGATCGGTCTGGTTGGCGCCTATGCGGTCTACGCCTTCTTCGCGCTCGTCTCGATCCCGTTCGTGGCGAAGCTGGTGCAGGAGACCAAGGGCATGGAGCTGGAGGCGATGCAGGGCTAAGCTGCCACCGTCGATGACCCGAGGAGAGGCCCGATGCTCGTCCTGCACACCTGGACCACGCCGAACGGCAGGAAGGTTCCGATCCTGCTGGAGGAGCTGGGCCTCTCCTACGAGATCCACTTCGTCGATATCGGCAGGGATGAGCAGTTCCAGAAGGACTTCCTCGGGGTCTCGCCCAACGGGAAGATCCCCGCGCTGGTCGATCACGGCGCGGAGGGCGGGCCGCTCTCCATCTTCGAGAGCGGCGCGATCCTCACCTATCTGGCGGACAGGTATCACGGCTTCCTCGCGCCGTCGGGCCATGCCCGGTGGAAGGCGCAGGAATGGCTCTGGTGGCAGGTCGCCAGCCTCGGTCCGATGCTCGGCCAGCTCGGCTTCTTCGCGGTGCGATCGAAGGAGAAAGCGCCGCTCGCGATCGATCGCTTTACGGAGGAATGCGGCCGCCTGCTCGGCGTGATGGAGGGACGGCTGGCGAAATGCCCCTATCTCGGCGGCGAGGATTACAGCATCGCCGACATCGCCTGCTATCCGTGGATGGTCGGCGCGACGACGATGCTGAAGGACGCGCTCGGCGCGCATCTCCACGACAAGCCGGCGATCGATCGCTGGATGGCCGATCTCGCCGCCCGCCCCGCCGTGCAGCGGGGCATGGCGATCAAGCCGCCGGTGGGGCTGTAGTCGCCTCGGTCAGCCCGCCGCCGAGCGTCGAATAGAGCGTGACGAGGTTGGTCTCGCGCTGCAGCCGGCTGGTGACGAGATTCTGCTGCGCGGCGTAGAGCGTGCGCTGCGCGTCCAGCGTGGTGAGGAAGCTGTCGATGCCGCTCTTGTAGCGCGCGAGCGAGAGCGTCGCGGCCTTGTTCGCCGCATCCACCTTGTCCGATCGCGCGCCGATCTGCTCGCCGATCGTGCCGCGCGTGGCGAGCGCGTCGGAAACTTCGCGGAAGGCGGTCTGCACGGCCTTCTCGTAGGTGGCGATCGCCGCCTGCTTCTCGGCCTGCGCGTAGCGCAGGTTTGCGAGGTTCTTGCCGAAATCGAACACGGTCTGCGTCGCCGATCCGCTCGCGCTCCAGGTCCACGCCCCGCCGGTGAACAGGCCCGAGAGCGCGGTGGAGGCGGTGCCGGCGGCGGCGGTGAGCGAGATGGTCGGGAAGAAGGCCGCGCGCGCCGCGCCGATATTGGCGTTCTGGCCCTTCAGCTGATCCTCCGCCTGCAGCACGTCGGGGCGCTTGAGCAGCACCGTCGAATCGAGGCCGGCGGGCAGCTCCGCCATGGTGAAGTCCTGCCCGCCGATCCCGCTCGGCAGCAGATCCGCGGTGACGGTCGTGCCGACCAGCAGGTTCAGCGCATTCTGGTCCTGCGCGATCTGGGTGGTGAGCTGCGCCACGTCGTAGCGCGCATCCTGCAGGTTGGTGTCGGCCTGCTGCACGTCCAGCTCGGAGGCGATGCCCTTGTCGAACTGCGCCTTGGTGATCTCGACCGTCTGCTGGTAGGCGGCGAGCGTCTGCCTGGACAGCGCGAGCTGGTCCTGATCCGATCCCATCGTCAGCCAGGCGGTGGCGATCTCGGAAATCAGGCTGATGCGGGTCGCGTCGGCGCCCGCCTGCGTCGCGAAATATTGTTCCTGCGCGGCCCTGGTGAGGTTGCGTACGCGCCCGAACAGATCCAGCTCGAAGGCAGAGATGCCGAGGTCGGCCGAATAGCTGTGGCGCGTGCCGCTGCCGCCGGCCGTGCCGTTGCCGGAGGAGGCGACGGTCGTGCCGTGGTTCACGCTGGCGCCGGCTTCCGCGCTCACCGTCGGCAGCAGATCGGCGCGCTGGGCGCGATATTGCGCACGCGCGGCGAGGATGTTGGCGGCGGCCACGCGCAGATCGCGATTGTTGGCGAGGCCGAGCGCGATCACCTGCCGCAATTTCTCGTCGGTGAAGAAATCCTTCCAGCCGATCGCGGCGACATCCTGCGTGTCGCTGGCAGCCGGATAGGCCGGCCCCTGCGGGAAGCTGGACGGCGCGGCGAGCGCGGGGCGCTGATAGCGTGGCGCGAGATCGCAGCCCGAAAGCAGGGTGGTGATCAGGAGGATGGGGGCGAGGCGACGGTGCAAGGGCCGATTCCGGTAATGCTGTTCCCCTTGGGTACTGCTCAACACCAGCCTGCGGAGATTGGCAAGCGGTGACGTCACCAAATCGTCCTTCCAACGCATTACGGATGCTTCACTGGGATGGTGGGGTCGAGAATGGTAACCGCCACGACGAATGCACTGCCGGGGGGCGGTCCGGAACCGGATGTTGAACCAAGCGTCGCTGTCCATCGCTGAAGATCGTGCGGATCGCCGCCTGCTGGCGTCGATCCACGATGTCGGCCCGCGTTTCGAGGCGGAGGTCGATCATCTCGCCGATCGACTGTCCCGCCATCTGGGCGGCCCGCGTTTCGCCATGCTGGTCGTGCCGGACCATTGGGGGCAGGCGCCGCTGGTGGGCGCGCGTGCCTTTCAGGCGAAGCTGCGGGATTGGGCGGCGAGCGGCGTCGAGATGTTCGTGCACGGCTGGACCCACCGCGACGACAACCCCGCCAAGGGCTTCAAGGCGAAGCACATGACGGCGGGCGAGGGCGAATTCTCCGCGCTGCCCGAGGTCGAGGCGCTGCGTCGCATGACCGAGGGCCGCGCGCTCATCGAGGACATCATCGGCCGGCCGGTCACCGGTTTCATCGCCCCCGCGTGGCTCTACAGCAGCGGCGCGAAGGCTGCGCTGGGTGCTGCGGGCTTCGCAATGGCGGAGGATCATATGCGCGTCTGGCGCCCCGCCGACGGCGCCGTGCTGGCGCGCGGGCCGGTGGTGACATGGGCCAGCCGCAGCAAGTCCCGCGTCCGCTCGTCGCTGGCATTCGCGGCGCTGGCGCGCACCGCGCTGCGCCCGCTGGAGACGCTGCGGATCGCCGTCCACCCCGGCGACACGACGGTGCCCGCGCTGCTCGACAGCATCGACGCCAGCGTCATCGCGGCGACCCGCGATCGTTCTATCGGCCGCTATGCCGATCTGATGAAGAGGAACTGAGCTTGGAGATGCGACCCGATCGGCTGATGCGGGAGGGAGAGCCGGTGCGGCTCGACGACTGGATCGACGAGGACGGCCCCACGCCGGGTCTGGAGGCGCTGGCCACCCACGCGCCCAAATGGCGGCAATGGCTGGGGCCGGTGCTGTCCTTCGCGATCGTCGGCGCGGTGCTGTTCAAGATCGGCGGCATCGACTTCACGCGGATCGCCGGGATGCTGCCGGCCAACCCGCTCTTCTGGATGGCCTTCGCCGCCGCCTACATGGCACAGCCAGTCACCGAATGGCTGATCTTCCGACGCCTGTGGAACCTGCCCGCCGCCGCGATCCTGCCGTTGATGCGCAAGCAGGTGGGGAACGAGATCCTGCTGGGCTATATCGGCGAGGTCTATTTCTACGGCTGGGCGCGGCGCCATGCCGATCTGGTGGCGGCGCCGTTCGGGGCGATCAAGGACGTCACCATCCTGTCCGCCATGCTCGGCAACCTGACGACGGTGGCGGCGCTGGTGATCGGCTGGCCGCTGCTCGCAGAGCTGCCGCAGGGGCTGCACGTTCAGGCGCTCAGCGGATCGATCGGCGTGGTGGTGGTCACTTCGCTGGTCGTGATGCTGTTCCGGCACAAATTGTTCAGCCTGCCGCGCCGCGACCTGTGGTTCGTGTCGGCCATGCATCTGGTGCGTATCCTCGGCTTCACCGTGCTGTCCGCCGCGATGTGGCACCTGCTGGTGCCGTCGGTTGCGCTGAGTTCGTGGGTGATGCTGGCGACGTTGCGCCTGCTGGTCAGCCGCCTTCCGCTGATCCCGAACAAGGAGCTGGTGTTCGCCGGCCTCGCGCTGTTCCTGATCGGGCGCAACGCCTCGGCGGCGGACGCGATGGCCCTGATGGCCGGCCTGTTCCTGGCGACGCACCTGATCGTCGGCGTGGCGCTGGGCGTGGGCGAGCTGGTCGGCACCGCCCGCAAGGCCGCCGTTGCATGAGAATCGTGGACGTCTGCGCCTTCTATGCCCCGCGCGGCGGAGGGGTGAAGACGTATGTCGATCGCAAGCTGGCGGCGGGCGCCGCGCATGGCCATGAGATCATCGTGGTCGCGCCCGGCGAGGACTATCGCACCGAAGTGCGGGGCGAGGGCGCGCGGATCGAATGGGTGCCGGGGCCGAAGATGCCCTTCGATCGCAATTATCGCTATTTCGCCGATCAGGAGACGATCCACGCCGCGCTCGACCGGCTGAGGCCCGATTTCGTGGAGGCGTCGTCGCCGTGGCGCGCGGCGGAGGCGGTGGCGAGCTGGCGGGGTTCGGCGCCCCGCGCGCTGTTCATGCATGCCGATCCGCTGGCCGCCTACGCCTATCGCTGGTTCGGCCCCGTCGCGAGCCGCGAGGCGATCGACAAGGGGTTCGACTGGTTCTGGCGCCACCTGCGCCGGCTGGACGCGCGCTACGATCTGGTGGTCAGCCCCAGCCGCAGCCTGGCCGATCGGCTGGCGGAAGGCGGGCTGCGTCAGGTCGTCACCAATCCGCTGGGCATCGCGTCCGGCGAATTCGCCCCCGCGCATCGCGACGAGGGACTGCGTGCCGGGCTGCTGCGCCGCTGCAATCTGGAGCCGGAGGCGACCTTGCTGATCGGTCTCGGCCGCCATGCGCCGGAGAAGCGCTGGCCGATGGTGGTCGATGCCTGCATGGCGGCCGGCGTCGAGCGGCCGGTCGGGCTGGTGCTGATCGGTGGCGGCCGGGACAAGGCGAAGGTGGTCCGCCACGTCGGTGGCAATCCGCATGTGCTGCTGCTCGCTCCCGTGACCGATCGCCCGGCGCTCGCACGGCTGCTGGCGAGCGGCGATGCGCTGATCCATGGCTGCGAGGCGGAGACCTTCTGCCTCGTCGCGTCGGAAGCACGGGCATCGGGCCTGCCGCTGATCGCTCCCGATCTCGGTGGAGCGGCGGATCAGGCGCGCGACAGCGGCGGCGAGGTCTATCGCGCGGCGGACGCGGCGAGCGCGGCGCAGGCGGTGGTGCGGCTGATCGATCGCGGTGTCGCGCATTTGGGTGCCGAGGCCCGCGCGAGGGCCGGCCGGACGCGCAGGCTCGACGCGCATTTCGCCGAGCTGTTCGCCAGCTACGAGGCGATCGCCGGCGGCGCGCGCGTCGCCGCCTAGATCTCCAGCTGGCTGCCCAGCTCGACCACGCGGTTGGTCGGCAGCTTGAAGAATTCCATCGCGCTTTCGGCGTTGCGCATCATCCAGGCGAACAGCTTCTCGCGCCAGATCGCCATGCCCGGCTTGTCCGACGCGATCAGCGTCTGGCGGCCGAGGAAGAAGCTGGTCTCCATCAGCTTGAACGGCGGGCCACATTCGCGTGCCATCGCCATGGCGGCCGGCACGTCGACCTCCTGCATGAAGCCGTATTTCAGGATGATGCGGTAGAAATCCGGCCCCAGTTCGGTGAACTCCACCCGATCGGCATCGTCGACATGCGGCCGGCCCATCACCTTCACGGTCAGGATCACGATCCGCTCGTGCAGAACCTTGTTGTGCTTCAGGTTGTGGAGCAGCGCCTGGGGCGCCCCCTCGGGCGAGGCGGAGAGGAACACCGCCGTGCCGGGCACGCGCCGTACCGACTTCGCCGCCGTCTTGATGAACAGTTCGAGCGGCATCGCGCTCTGGAAGAGATGCTCGCGCAGCAGGCGGCGCCCCGTCGCCCAGGTGGTCAGCACCGTGAAGGCGCAGGCGCCGACCAGCAGCGGGAACCAGCCGCCGTCGGGGATCTTCGTGACGTTGGAGGCGAAATAGGCGCCATCGACGATCAGGAAGGCGCCGATCAGCAGGCCCGCCGCCCAACGGTTCCACTTCCATACGGTGAAGACGAGGATGCCGACCATCAGGCTGGTGATCACCATCGTGCCGGTCACCGCGATGCCGTAGGCCGAAGCGAGGTTGCCCGAAGACCGGAAGGTCAGCACCAGCATCAGCACGAAGATCAGCAGCAGCCAGTTGACCAGCGGCACGTAGATCTGCCCGGCCGCCGAGGCCGAGGTGTGGGTGATCCGCAGGCGCGGCAGGAAGCCGAGCTGGATCGCCTGCTGCGTCACCGAGTAGGCGCCGGAGATCACCGCCTGGCTCGCGATCACCGTGGCGATCGTGGCAAGGCCGACCAGTGGCAACTGCGCCCAATCCGGAGCGAGCCGGAAGAAGGGGTTGTCGATCGCTTTCGGATCGTCGAGCAGCAGCGCCGATTGCCCCAGATAGTTGAGCAGCAGGCAGGGGAAGGCGACGTACAGCCACGCCACGCTGATCGACTTGCGGCCGAAATGGCCCATGTCTGCGTAGAGCGCTTCCGCACCCGTCACCGCCAGCACCACCGAACCGAGCGCCAGGAAGGCGAGCTTCGGGTCAAGCAGGAAGAAGTTCAGCGCCCAATACGGGTTGATCGCCGCGAGGATAGACGGATCGCGCAGGATGCCGCTCAGCCCCATCAGGCCGATGACGAGGAAATAGAAGAGCATCACCGGTCCGAAGACGACACCGACCTTGGCGGTGCCGTAGGACTGGATGAAGAACAGGCCGATCAGGATGACGATCGAGATCGGGATCACCCATTGCTCGAAGCCGTTGCCGACGATCTCCAGCCCCTCGACCGCCGACAGCACCGAGATGGCGGGCGTGATGATCGCGTCGCCGTAGAAGAGCGCGGTCGCCAGCACGCCGAGCAGGACGATGCCGCGCGTCCACTTCACCTTGCCCGATCGCACGATCAGCGCGAGCAGCGCGAGGCTGCCGCCCTCGCCGTCATTGTCCGCGCGCATCGTGACGAGGACGTACTTGATCGTCACGACCAGCGTCATCGTCCAGAAGATCAGGCTCAGCACGCCGAAGATGTGCGGCCGGTCGATCAGCAGCGGGTGCGGGCCGGCGAAGCTCTCCTTCAGCGAATAGAGTGGCGAGGTGCCGATATCGCCGAACACCACGCCGATCGCACCGAGCGCCAGCGGCAGGGTCTTGCCCGAGCCGTGCTCGGAGGAGGAATGGGCGGTATCGGTCATGGGGTTCCGTCGGCGGTGAACGCGCAAGCGCGGCTATGGGGCCTGTCCATATCGAAATCCACGCGTGCGCGTTAGCTTCGCGGTGGCGTTTCGCCGATCCGCATTAAATCCGCATAAGGTCGATCGGCAAGGCTGGTGCCGCGTGGGCAAAAAGAAAGCCCGTCGCACGGGATCGTGCGACGGGCCAGAGGGGGGAGTGCGCCCGGCCGAAGGGGGCCGGCCGGGCGATGACTCCGGGGGAACTTAGAAGCGCAGCTGGCCGAACAGGCCGATCTCGCTGTTGGTCGCGCGGCCACCGACCGGGATCGCGACGCTCGGCGCGTTCTGGTTGCCGAGGCTGGCGGCGATCAGGTCGCCATTGTTGCCGACCTCACGCTTGTAGACGATCGCCAGGTCGACGATCTTGACCGGCTCCCACTGCAGACCAGCGTTGAAATAATGCTGCTTGAAATCGTCGTTGGTGGTCTTGTTCGGCTTGATCCAGTCGTAACGACCGAAGACGCTCCAGGTCTTGGCGAAGTTCACGTTGCCGAACACGGACCAGCCATCGGCCTTGTCGGTCGCGACGGTGTTGGTGTTGTTCCAGTTCTTGGCGTGGAAATATTCGCCGCCGATGCCGAACAGCTTGCTCTTGTAGCCGACCAGGCCGTCGATGCGGGTGGCGGTGCGGACATCGCGGGTGACGCCCGGCGAGAGCGTGATCACGGCGCCCTGGGTGTCGTTGCCGCGCTTGCCGCTATAGCCACCGGCGGCCGCGTAGAAGCCCTTGTACGAGGTCGAGACGCGACCTTCGAAGTCGACCGACTTGGTGACCTTCACGTTGCGGTAGCCGCCGCCGTCGACGACCGAGAACTGGTAGCTCAGCAGGCCGCCGGCGAGATCGCCGAGAACGTGGACACCCCAATCGGCCGAGGTGCCGAAGTTGGTGCGGTCGATCAGGACGTTTTCGATATGGCGATAGCCATACTGGTTCTCGACGTAGGGAACCCACGGCAGATCGGCCGCGCCGAGGCGGATGATGAAGGCCGGGTTCAGCTTCGCCTGCAGGTAGGCCTTCTTCACGTAGAAGCCGCGGCCGACCAGGGCGGTCGAGTTCGCAGGCGCCGTCGCCGAGTTGGCGTTGAAATTGTAGTTCGAGGTCGAGCCGACGACGTTCGAGATGTCCATCGTCAGGTTCGCCGCGAAGATCGGGCTGAACGTGTGATCGATGCCGAGATAGAAGCGCTTGATGTCGAAGCCGGTGCCGTTGCCGGCGGTGCCGCCGGTGGTCTTCACGCCGTTGACCTTCTGGGTCATGGTCGAGGCGTTGAAATACATGCGGCCCGAGATGACGGTGTCGTTCGCCCAGGCGTTCTTGGGCTTCGGCATCGCGGCGAGCTGGGTCTTCACCTCACCCGGGACAGCGGCCTGCGCGGCGGTGACCTGGGTCTGCGCCTGGGTCGCGGTCGCCTGGGCGGCGGCAGCGGTGCTCTGCGCATTGTTGATCGCGGCGGTCGCCTGCGCCGAATTCTGCTCCTGCGCATCGAGGCGCGCGGTCAGCGCCTCGACCTGCGCCTTGAGCGCTTCGATCTCGGCGTTCTGGGAATTGCTGCGCGCAACGGCTTTGTGCGCCTTGTGCTTCACCGGCTTGGCAAGCGCCGGGCCGGCCGCAATCATGGCGATACCCACGCTCGCACCCGCGAGCAGGTTGAATTTGCTGGTCATGAAAAGCCCCTTTCGAGAGCCCGCCGCTCGCGGGCCTTCGAGGGAGCCGGTAGTCTCGCACCGTGACTCGTCCGTGATGGAAATGTTACGGTTCGGTGACGACCGTCACACATGTGCAGGGATGCAACATACCATCCTGATCGAGATCAATTGCTTTTGCCGGGCGGCTTGATAACGGCTGTGCGTGGCACGCGGCTGGACGATCCCGCTTTTGCGCTCGGAGCGCTCGGTCAGCCGGTTCGTCCTGGCGTGCATGGCCTTGGCGTTCGTCGCGCTGATCGGATCGGCAGGCACGGCCGGCTGGTTCGTCATGCGCGCGCAGGAACATGCCACCTGGGTCGAGCACACCTATGAGGTGGAGCGCCGGGTTTCCACTTTGCGGGTTCTCATCGAGCGGCTGGAAGTGGCGCGGCGCGGCTATCTGCTGACGCGCAACCCGCAGACCAAGCGCACCTTCATCGCGACGGTGAAGGGCGAGGCCCCGCTGATCGCCGAGATCAAGCGACTGACCGTCGACAATCCGGTCGAGCGGCAGA
>Ga0310811_10011343_pt1 | contig 11550 bp, 6 predicted proteins | sample YCmetagenome_FD_207642 | JGI IMG/M metagenome (GOLD analysis project Ga0310811, IMG submission 207642) | Soil microbial communities from experimental microcosm in Duke University, North Carolina, United States - YC | ecosystem: Engineered > Artificial ecosystem > Soil microcosm > Unclassified ... | reverse complement strand
TTAGCTATGGCTACCAACGACACCGAAATCGAGCGTTTCTCCTACGACGTCGTAGTGATCGGCGCTGGCGGCTCCGGGCTGCGGGCGGCGATCGAGGCGCGGGCGCGGGGTCTGAAGACGGCGATCATCTCCAAGTCGCTGTTCGGCAAGGCGCACACCGTCATGGCCGAGGGCGGCGCTGCTGCTGCCATGGGGAACGTCAACCCGAACGACAACTGGCAGGTCCACTTCCGCGACACGATGCGGGGCGGGAAGTTCCTGAACAACCCGCGTATGGCGGAACTGCACGCCAAGGAAGCCCCGGACCGGGTCTGGGAGCTCGAAGCGTGGGGCGCGCTCTTCGACCGGACCAAGGACGGGAAGATCTCGCAGCGCAACTTCGGCGGCCACGAGTACCCCCGACTCGCGCACGTGGGCGACCGGACCGGCCTTGAGATGATCCGCACGCTGCAGCAGCGCGTCGTGGCCCTGCAGCAGCAGGACTCCTACGAGTTCGGCGACCCGGAGGCCAGGATCCGCGTCTTCGCGGAGACCACGATCACGCGGCTGCTGAAGTCCGACGACGGCCGGATCTCCGGCGCGTTCGGATATATCCGGGACACCGGCAAGTTCGTCCTGTTCGAGGCGCCGGCCGTGGTGCTCGCCACCGGCGGCATCGGGCGGACCTTCAAGGTCACCTCCAACTCCTGGGAGTACAGCGGCGACGGGCACGCGCTCGCACTGCTGGCAGGCGCGAAGCTGATGAACATGGAGTTCGTCCAGTTCCACCCGACCGGCATGGTCTGGCCGGTGTCGGTGAAGGGCATCCTCGTCACCGAGTCCGTCCGCGGCGACGGCGGCGTGCTGAAGAACTCCGAGGGCAAGCGGTTCATGTTCGACTACGTGCCCGACGTGTTCCGCGCCCAGTACGCGGAGACCGAGGAAGAGGCCGACCGCTGGTACACCGACCCGGACCACAACCGGCGTCCCCCGGAGCTGCTCCCCCGCGACGAGGTCGCACGGTCGATCAACGCCGAGGTCAAGGCCGGGCGCGGCACACCGCACGGCGGGATCTACCTGGATATCGCCTCGCGGCGGTCTCCCGAGTACATCCTGTCCCGGCTGCCGTCCATGCACCACCAGTTCAAGGAGCTGGCGGACGTGGACATCACCAAGGAGCCGATGGAGATCGGACCGACCTGTCACTACGTGATGGGCGGCGTCGAGGTCGACCCGGACACAGCGGCGTCCGCGGTGCCTGGCCTGTTCGCGGCCGGCGAGGTGTCCGGCGGCATGCACGGCTCCAACCGGCTCGGCGGCAACTCGCTGTCCGACCTGCTGGTGTTCGGCAAGCGGGCCGGCGACGGCGCGGCGGACTACATCGAGTCGCTGGGCTCGTCCAGGCCAGCCGTGATTTCGGCTGACGTGGACGCGGCGGTCTCCGAAGCGCTCGAGCCGTTCAGCCGGACCGACGGCGAGTCGCCGTACGAGGTGCACGCCGAGCTGCAGCAGACGATGAACGACCTGGTCGGCATCATCCGCCGCGAGCAGGAAGTGAAGGACGCGCTCGCCGCCCTGGAGAAGTTCAAGGAGCGGGCCAAGACCTTGTCGGTGCCCGGCGGGCGGGCCTACAACCCGGGCTGGCACTACGCGCAGGACCTGCGGAACATGCTGCTCGTCGCCGAGTGCGTGGCCATGGCCGCCCTCGAGCGCGAGGAGTCACGCGGCGGGCACACCCGCGAGGACCACCCGGAGATGTCGCCGGAATGGCGCAAGGTCAACCTGATCCTGTCGCTGAACGGCGACACGGTCGAGATGGTGCACCAGCCCATCCCAGTGGTGCGCGAGGACCTGCTTGCGCTCTTCGACATCTCGGAACTCAAGAAGTACATGACCAAGGAAGAACTGGCCGGTCACCCTGGTGCGGCCTCGCTGGAAGAGGGGCACTGACATGGGCTACCTGGCTAAGCTCCGGGTCTGGCGCGGTGACGCCGGCGCCGGCGAGCTGAAGGACTACAAGGTCGAGGTCAACGAGGGCGAGGTCGTCCTCGACGTGCTGCACCGGCTGCAGGCCACGCAGGCGTCCGACCTGGCCATCCGGTGGAACTGCAAGGCCGGCAAGTGCGGCTCCTGCTCGATGGAGATTAACGGCATGCCCCGGCTTGGCTGCATGACGCGGATGTCGACGTTCTCCGAGGAGGAGACGCTGACGATCACGCCCGTGCGGACCTTCCCCGTCATCCGGGACCTGGTCACGGACGTGTCGTTCAACTACGCCAAGGCGCGGGAGATCCCCTCGTTCACGCCGGACCCGTCCATCAAGCCGGGCGAGTTCCGGATGCAGCAGGAAGACGTCAACCGGTCGCAGGAGTTCCGCAAGTGCATTGAGTGCTTCCTGTGCCAGAACGTCTGCCACGTGATCCGCGACCACGAGGAAAACAAGTCGGAGTTCGCCGGGCCGCGGTTCCTCATGCGGATCGCGGAGCTGGAGATGCACCCGGCCGACGAGGCCGACCGGCGCGACATCGCGCAGGACGACTTCGGCCTCGGGTACTGCAACATCACCAAGTGCTGCACCGAGGTCTGCCCCGAGCACATCAAGATCACCGACAACGCGCTCATCCCGATGAAGGAGCGCATCGCCGGGCGGAAGTACGACCCGCTGGTCTGGCTCGGTTCGAAGATCTCCATGCGGCCGAAGTCGAAGGGCACGCCGGTCGTGCCGGGCAAGCGGTAACCGCTTTCTTGCGCGACAGTCTGTAAGGGTAACTGGCCGAGGGCCGTCAGCTTGCTGCTGACGGCCCTCGGCTTTTCTGCTGCGGTTTCTGCTCCGTTTTCTGCTTCGGTTTCTGCTTTGCCGGGCGGCTCTGGGCGCGGCGCGGTTGCTTTGCCTGCTTTGCCTGCTGCTTTGTGTGCTTCTTGGGCGCGGGCTTGCCTGACTTGATGAGGGCCGGGAACTCGCCCGTCGGCTGGAAGTAGTCCAGGTCTGTTTGGCCGACGCCGGGCAGCGAGCCGTGGCTGTTGTACTGCCAGAAGCTCCAACGCTCCCACGGGGGCGGCACCGTCGGCGGGGTGCCGTCGAATGCGGCGAGCCAGAGCGGGTCACGGCGGAAGCGCGCCGTGTTCCCGGTGCACTCTTGCCACCAGGCGGACGTCGTGTAGATGATCGGGGCTTGGCCGGTCAGCGCCTCCGTCTCACTGGAGAAGCCGGCGATCCAGGAAACCATCGCGGGGACCTGGAGGCCGTAGCAGTCGCCGGCTCGCTTATTGGGCTTCTTGCCTGCCTGCTTACCGGCCGGCACATAGGGGTCGTTTTCCAGGTCGACGACGAACGGGAGGCGTCCACGCTGCTTTCCCGCGGCGCGAGCCGCGAAGCGGGCCGTGGCCGGGCCGGTGGCCTGGCTCGGGTTCGCGAAGACGTACGGCAGCATCGCTAGTCCCGACTTCGCGGCCGCCTGCGCGTCTTGCCGGTAGTACCGGTTGACGTAGTAGGTCCCTTCCGAGACCTTGATCGCGGCGAACTTGAGGCCCTGCTTGGCGAGCGAGTTCCAGTTGATCGGGGCACCTGTGTGCTGGTACGCCGAGACGTCTATCCCGCGGATCGCGGCGCCACCCTGCTTCGCGGTCGGCTTGGTGACCGCCGCACGGGCGCTAGGGGCCGGGGCAGCGGACAGCGCCGTCGCCGCGCCGCCGATCACCAGTGCACACAGAATTGTTACTCTCTGCAACTTGCTCACGCACGGACCGTAATCAGCACTGTTTAGCGGCCTCAAGTCGCAACGCCGGCGACGGGCTGGATTGTGATGGATGCTTACCTTAGCCAGCGCGCTTAGGGCCACGTAGCGTTGGCTAGCCTGAGTATTTGCGGCTTTTGGGGAACGCTAAGCGGCCCTAAGTCGAAATGCGACGGTGAATGGGCGCGCCGACGGCTGCGGCGCTTTCCGCCCGCTCCCCAGCGGGCGGTCCGCCTCACTTCACCCCGACGCACGCCCCTGATCTGCGTCGACGCCATTTCTTGTACCCACTATCGGCACCCCCCGGTGCACTTGGGCACACGGTCGTAGACTATGCGGAACCGGTAAAGGCGACCTACCGATACCTGCGATATGGGTATACCGATATTCCATATCGGATTTTTCGCCACACAGGGTGCTGACGGCATAACAAACTCGCGGCTAACACGCGCGAAGGCGGGGCGGCCACCGGCCGCCCCGCCTTCGGGCTGGAAATCTGGATGTGGCGCCGCAGTCGGCGGGCTGGCGGTTACACGCCCTCGCGGGAGATGCGGCCGCGGACCCGGCCGCGCTCCTTGGCGTCGAGGATCGTCTTGCGGATCCGGACCGCCGTCGGCGTCACCTCGACGCACTCGTCCTCGTTACAGAACTCAAGTGCCTGCTCCAGGGACAGAAGGCGCGGCGGGACGAGACGCTCAAGTTCATCAGCGGTCGACTGCCGCATGTTGGTGACCTTCTTCTCCTTGGTGATGTTCACGTCCATGTCGTCGGTGCGCGAGTTCTCGCCCACGATCATGCCCTCGTACACCTCCGTCTGCGGGGACACGAAGAGCGAGCCGCGCTCCTGGAGGTTGAACATCGCGTAGCTGTTGGAGTTGCCGGCCCGGTCGGCGACAAGGGAACCAGTAGCCCGGCCGCGGATCTCGCCCGCCCATGGCTCGTAGCCCTCGAAGACGTGGTGCGCGATCCCAGTGCCGCGGGTCTCGGTGAGGAACTGGGTACGGAAGCCGATCAAGCCCCGCGACGGGACGAGGAACGCCAGGCGCACCCAGCCGGTGCCGTGGTTGGTCATCGTCTCCATCTGGCCCCGGCGGACGGAAACGAGCTGGGTGACCGCGCCCAGGTACTCCTCGGGGACGTCGATGGACAGCCGCTCGACGGGCTCGTGGATCTTGCCGTCGATTTCCCGGGTGACCGCGGTCGGACGGCCGATCGTCAGCTCGTAGCCCTCGCGGCGCATCGTCTCGACCAGGATCGCCAGCGCAAGCTCACCACGGCCGCGCACCTCCCACGCATCCGGGCGCTCGGTCGGGAGGACCTGGAGGCTTACGTTGCCGACGAGCTCGCGGTCGAGGCGGTCCTTGACCAGCCGGGCCGTGACCTTGGTGCCGCGCTCCCGGCCGGAGAGCGGCGAGGTGTTGGTGCCGAGCGTCATCGAGATGGCCGGCTCGTCCACGGTGATCAGCGGCAGCGGCTTGGGGTCGATCGGGTCGGCGAGGGTGTCGCCGATCATGATGTCGGCGATGCCCGCGATGGCCGCGATGTCGCCAGGGCCAGCTTCGTCCGCCTGCTTGCGCTCAAGCGCCTCGGTGAGCAGGAGCTCGGTAATCTTCACCCGCTCGACCGAGCCGTCATGCTTGATCCAGGCAACCTGCTGGCCGCGCTTGAGCGTGCCGTTGTGGATCCGGCACAGCGCGATCCGGCCGAGGTAAGAGGACGCGTCGAGGTTGGTGACGTGCGCCTGGAGCGGAGCGCTCGGGTCGTACTTAGGGGCGGGGATGGTGTCCCTGATGACGTCGAACAGCGGCTCTAGGTTCTCGCTGTCCGGCAGGACGCCGTCTGCGGGGCGGTTGAGGCTCGCCCTTCCTGCGCGCGCGGACGCGTAGACGATCGGGAAGTCGATCTGCTCCTCGGTCGCGTCCAGGTCAAGGAACAGCTCGTAGCACGCGTCGATGACCTCGGCGATCCGCGCGTCCGGGCGGTCGACCTTGTTGATGACGAGGATGACCGGGAGGTTGGCCTCCAGGGTCTTCCTAAGCACGAACCGCGTCTGCGGGAGGGGTCCCTCGCTTGCGTCCACCAGCAGCACCACGCCATCCACCATGGACAGGCCGCGCTCGACCTCGCCACCGAAGTCCGCGTGGCCGGGCGTGTCGATGATGTTCACCGTCAGCCCGCCGTGCTTGACGGCGGTGTTCTTCGCGAGGATCGTGATGCCCTTCTCGCGCTCCAGGTCGTTGGAGTCCATGACTCGCTCGTTGACATGGGCGTGGGCACCGAACGCGCCTGACTGCCACAGCATCGCGTCGACCAGCGTGGTCTTGCCGTGGTCGACGTGTGCCACGATGGCGACATTGCGCAGGTCGTCGCGCGTCGCCAGCTCCGTCGCGCTGGTCATGATGGTCTCCTGCTGTGCGGGCATGCGTAAGTCTCGCTCATTCGGCATCGGGACTGAGCCGGGACGGTTATGCCAGTGCTTCGGCGTGTCCGTGGCTGGGGCCGCGATTCGCGGCAACTACCAGTCTATTGCCGTGCCGGTACCGCTCCCGCCGGGCCCCGCCTGTACGTGCCGATTCTGCGCACACCCTGGCGTTTCACCCCCGCTAAGACACCTTGTCCGGCCTAGGCAATGAAGGGTGCCTTAGATACGGCGAACGACCAATAGCGGGGTGGGGGGGCCTTAGACCGAGCCTATAAGTACGGCGGAAACCCAGGGCGGGTCTCCGGCCGGGCGACCGGGGAGGACGCATGAACGGGAACTTGATGTACGAGATGGCACGGGCGCGGATGGCCGACCAGCAGCGGGCCGCGCGGGCGGCCGCGGACGCACGCTCGTTGCGTGCGATCGCGCGCGAGCGGCGCCGCAAGGCCGCATCAGCCGAGGAGATCGCCACGCCGGTGATCCCTGACTACCCTGCCCAGATGTTCGGGCCAGCGCAGGACGCGGTTCCTGCCCCCCGCGAGGAAGACGCGGGCGGCAGGCCCGCCCGGTCGGGCCGCTAACGCGAAACTGGCGTCTGCGATGTCAGGCGACCAGGAAGACGGCATAAGCCCAGAAATTGGAGTGAATTCCAGCCCGTCCTTTGGACGGGCTGGAATGTCAGAGCCCCGTGCGATGCTTGACATTGTGATGAGCAGACGCGGGGCGAGTCCTGTCCTTGTTGGACGGGCAGCCGAGATGGCCGTCCTGCGGGCCGCACTTGAGACGGTCCGCCAGGGCGAGCCTGCCGCTGTGCTCATCGGCGGTGAAGCCGGGATGGGCAAGACCCGGCTGATCAGTGAGTTCACTGCGGCCGCGCGCGGTACCGGGGTCCGGGTTCTAACCGGGGCGTGCCTGGAGCTTGGTGCCGACGGGCTGCCGTACAGCCCATTCACTGCGATGCTGCGCGATCTCGTGCGGGAAGCCGCCCCCGGTGAGATCGCCGGACTGCTGCCGGGCAGCGGCCGGGCCGCCAAAGAGCTGGCCCGGCTGCTCCCGGAGCTCGCCGCGAACCAGCCTGTTGGACCAAGCCAGGCGAGCGGCGCCACCCCCTACCGGGACGCGGGCGATAGCGGAGCGCGTGGCGCGGCCGCCGCCGACGAGGTGGGCCGCGCAGCCATGATGACGGCCGGTGAGGCGCGGGCGCACCTCTTCGAAGGCTTCCTCACCCTTCTTGAGCGGCTCGCGGCGCAGGGACCGGTCGCCCTGATCATCGAAGACGTCCACTGGGCGGACCGCTCAAGCCGCGACCTGCTCGCCTTCCTCATCGGCTACCAGCGGGCAGTTGGCAATCTCCTCGTCATCGTGACGTACCGCTCCGATGAGCTGCACCGCACCCATCCGCTGCGGCCGCTACTGGCCGAGCTGGCGCGAATCGACTGGGTGGACAAGACCGAGCTGCCGCCGCTCACCCGCGGGCAGGCCGAAGAGCTCGCCGTGGCCGTCCTTGGCCGCACCCCCGATCAGTCCTTCGCCGACGCCATCTTCGAACGCGCTCAGGGCAACCCGCTATTCACCGAGGAGCTCCTGGCGTGCGGCGGCGAGTGCGACACCGTACCTGACACGCTCGCGGACCTGCTGCTGCAAGCCGTGCGCCGGCTCCCGGAAGACACCCAGGAGGTGCTACGGGTCGCGAGTGCGGGCAGCGGCATGACAAGCGACGCACTGCTCGCGCAGGTCACCGGGCTGGACGGCGGCAAGCTCGCCGCCGCGATCCGCCCGGCGGTGGCGGCGAACGTACTGGTGACGAGCGGGGACGGGTACTCATTCCGGCATGCGCTCATCCAGGAAGCCGTGCACGCGGACCTGCTACCGGGCGAGCACGCCACCGTACACAAGCGGTTCGCCCGCGCGATCGACGCGGAGCCAACGCTTGTCTCACCGGGCCGTGCGGACATCGAGAAGGCGCATCACTGGTACTCGGCTCACGACACGACGGGAGCGCTCGTCGGGTCGTGGCAGGCATCCATCCAGGCATCGAACGCGGTCGCGCACGCGGAGCGGCTGATGCTCCTCGACCGCGTACTCGAACTGTGGGACCAGGTACCAGACGCGGCCGCGCAGATCGGGGCCGACCGGGTGCGGGTGCTCGAAGAGGCGGCGCAGTCCGCGAAGGACGCCGGGGAGCCGCAGCGCGGCCTTGCGTTCGTTGGAATAGCGCTCAAGGAACTTGACGAAGCCACCGAGCCGGTCCGGGTCGCCCTGCTGCTGCGGCGGCGGTTCGCGTTCCGGAAGGATCTCGGGCTTGGGCCGTCCGAAACGGACCTGCAGCGGGCTCTTAGCCTCGTGCCTGAGTCCTTGTCGCCGTCGGCCCGGACGGAACTGCTGCTGGCCTTCTCCCACTGCGGCATCAACACCGAGGGGCCGCAGTACCGCGTCTGGGGAAACGACGCGCTCCGGCTCGCGCGTCAGCTACGCGACCGGGACGCGGAATCGCACGCGCTGGCCAACCTTGCGATGCTCAAGGCCGGGCCGACCCAGGCCGCAGGCATTGACAGCGAGCCCTTCCGGCTGCTGAAGGAGGCACGCGCGATCGCGCGGCAGGCGCCGGCGTACCACCCCACCGTCAAGCTGATGATCACAGAGACGCACCTGCTCTGCGGCGCGGGCGAGCACGAGCAGGCCGCGGCGGCCGCGCGACGCGGGATCGAAGACGCTGAACGGCACGGGCTTGCCCGGACCGGCGGCGCGTTCCTGGCGATTAACTTGGCCGAGCCGCTGTTGTACCTCGGGCAGTGGGACGAAGCGGAAGCGGTCACCGGGCGCGCCCTGGACCTCGCGCCGCAGCCCCGCACCCGGGTCGGGCTGTGGCTGGTGGACGGCTCGATCGCAGTCGCCCGCGGCGACTTCGCGAGGGCGGCCAGGCGGGCGGCGGCAAGCCGCACCGTACTTGCCCTCGGCGGGTATGACGAGCAGCACCACCTGCCGCTTGCCGTGGTCGACGTCCAGGTGGCGCTGGCCACGGAGGGACCGACGGCCGCCGCGGAGGTAGCCGCCGAGGCATTCAAGCGGTACGACATACCCGCGGCCAGCCCCCGCTACGCGTGGCCACTCGTGGTCACCGCGCTCGTTGCGGCCAGCCTGGCACCGGGCGAGGAAGCTGCCGAACTGCTCGACCGGCTGCGGGCGCTCGCGGAGAAACTCGATGCCTCAGGCCCCGTGCAGCGGGCCTGGCAGCTGACCTACGCGGCGCTCGACCCGGATGCGGTCCTGAACCTGGAAACGAGCGCGGAACTCGGCCGCCTAGCGACCGCGGACGCGGCCGCCGCTGCCTGGGAAACCGTCGGGCAGCCTTACGAGATGGCTATCGCCCTGACGCACGCCGCCAAGATCGCGCTGACCGAACGGGCAACCCGCGAGGCGATGACACGGCTGCGCCGCGCCGCGCCGATCGCCCAGCGACTCGGCGCCGTTCCCCTCACCGCGCAGATCACCGACCTCATGCGCCGCGCGGGCAGCGACAGCGACACCACCGACCCGATGCTGACCAGCCGCGAACTGGAAGTCCTCCGCCTCGTGGCCGCCGGCCAGTCCAACCGGGAAATCGCTGCCGCCTTGGTCATCTCCCCCAAGACAGCAAGCGTCCACGTCTCCAACATCCTCGCCAAACTGTGCGTAACCACCCGCACAGAGGCAGCGGTAAAGGCCCACGAGCTGGGCTTGCTGGGCCTCCTAGCCCGCTAGCCAACGAACCCCGCGAGGCAACGAACCCGGCAAAGCCGACAATCCCGAATAAGCGCCCCAAAGCCGGGCCACCGCGAAACTGCCCCCCGTTCAGCTTCGCGGTGGCCCGAACCCTTCCCAGCCACAACCCGCACGGACAGACAAACCCCAGCCACAGATGGAGCTGCCTTCGACCCGGCGGCGGCCGGCAGGGGCGGGCACACCTAGCCGCCGGTGACCTGCGCGGTTTGATTGGCGAGGCCGGCGAAGCCGGCTGAGCTACCGCCTGGTGAGAGTCGGGGCGCGACGGGATTCGGCCCGGGGACGTTCTGCTGAGCGCTTTCTGCGAAGCAGACTGTCCCCGGACGAATCTTGCGCGCCCAGACGACCCCCAAGCGGATCGACAGTAGCGTCGCCCTGCAAAAGATTCCCAGCGCCCAGCCGGACGCCAGGACTAACCGTTGACGGACTGGATGTCGCGGACGTTCACCTGCACCGGCCGCGTACTGCTAGCCGCCAGCCCGCCCGCCCCCGGCACAGGCTGGCACCCGGCAGGCGGCCCGCCCGGCGTGGCCTGGCCTTCCGCCCAGCACGCATCCCACGTGACGTTCGCGGTCAGGTTGTACTTCCCGGGCGCGGTGTAGGTCACGCCGCAGTCGATCTGCTGCCCCACGCCCACCTTGGCCATGTCCGCCGCCGAGTAACGGGAGCCGAGCATGTAGGTGTGCCCGTCGTCGCTCAGGTGCGCGGTTGCGCAGCGCTTGTCGTTGTAGGTGGTCGCGTTCGGCGTTCCCGGGGTGATGGTCAGCCCGGTGACCCAGGCCCAGACCGTCGCGGCCGTGCCGTCCGGTGTCATCGCCGTCGCCCACACGTACGGGGTGCCGTCGGTGGTCACGGAGAGGAGGCCGCGCCTCGGCTGGCGCATGGCGACGTCAATGAAGGTCGGCAGGTTGGTGTCCGCCGCGCCGACCGGGTTGAGCGTGACCTTGCCAAGTCCCGCCGTGGTGAGCTGGCTGTAGGCGAGCCCGGCGAGCGTCCGCGGCGGGATGTTGAAGCCGGCGATGTGAATCGTGCCGGCGGCGCCCCCTTGCCAGATGTACGGGGGCAGGTTCAGGCACTTCGCCTGGTCCGTCGCGCTGGCGTAGGGGTTGCCGGCCACCTGGTACCACTCGCCACGCGGCTTCGGGTGGGTGGCGAGCAAACCCTGCGCCTGGTCGACGATCGCCTGCTGCTGTCCGTCGAGGGCCGGCGCCGCTTTGATGATGAGCGCCGCGGTGCTGGCCGTCGTGGTCGCCGTCGCGCTCGGCGTAGCAGTGGGGCTGTCGGTCGGCGTGGCGCTGTCAGTCGGCGAGGCACTGTCGCTCGGTGTGGTGACCGGCGTGGGGCTGTCCGAGGGAAGCGGAGCCGTGTTGCCGTACAGGCTGAGGATCGCCTGGCTCCCGACGTACGCGTCGCCCACGGGGACCCCGATGCACGGCGGCGGCGGGACGACTACCCCGTTATGGCCGCCGCTGCTTCCCGTGTAGGTCACGTTCCAGTTCAACTCGACCATGCAACTAGAGCCCGTGGTGCAGCCGACCGACGGTGGCCCGTTCCGGGCGCTAGCCGGCGCAGCGAACAGGACAAGCGAACCAGCCGCCATCATCGCGGTCGACAATGCCGTTATAGCGCGATATTTCATAATTCGTCCCGTGG
>Ga0310811_10011342_pt1 | contig 11551 bp, 6 predicted proteins | sample YCmetagenome_FD_207642 | JGI IMG/M metagenome (GOLD analysis project Ga0310811, IMG submission 207642) | Soil microbial communities from experimental microcosm in Duke University, North Carolina, United States - YC | ecosystem: Engineered > Artificial ecosystem > Soil microcosm > Unclassified ... | reverse complement strand
CAACGCAACCCAAACAAGCAGGCTTTTTTGCTTTTGCATTTCACTCCCCGGCGCTTCCTGCTAAAATTTTTGCAGGTGGAAGGATTCAATCCAATCATGACTCCCGGCAACGGCGAGCGCATCCTGCGTTTTGTCGGCGACAAAATCCGTTTCACCTTACGCAACGAAAATAATCCTGCCGCCGCTAAAAAATCCCGCGCCTTGCTCCGCACCAACCTCGGACGCGCCGCCGCCCGCCGCCGTGAAATCATCTCCGCCCATGCCGGTGGTGCCGCCGCCGCTGGGGCTTCCTGGCGCGACCTGCCCATGCAGTCAACCGACAATGGCTGGCAGATTGAACTTCCGCTTGCCGAAGTTGGCTACTTCAAGGCCAAGGCCTATCTGCTCGATGAAAAAAACTGGCAGCACTGGCCAATAGGTTCGGATGTCGGCATTTGTGTCCATCCTAATTTTGCGCGCACCGCCAACATCATTTATTGTGCCTTCACCCGCCTGTTTGGTGAGACGAAAAATCTCGCCTCCACAGCCAATGAAAAAATGGAGGCGCAGCTCCGGTCGCTAGAAGACCTCGGCTACGCCACGCTGCCGCCATCGGGCAAATTTCGCGACCTTGCGCGCCAGTTGCCTCACATCGTGAATACACTGGGCTGCCGCATTCTTCACCTGCTGCCCGTGCATCCGACGCCCACGACTTATGCGCGTTTTGGACGTTTTGGCAGTCCTTATGCCGCGCTGGATTTGACGGCGGTTGACCCTGCGCTTGTGGAATTTGATCAACGCACCACCGGCATTGATCAGTTTTGCGAACTGACTTATGCCGCACATTCGCTCGGCGCGCGCGTCTTCATTGACATCGTCATCAACCACACCGGCTGGGGCTCGACCTTGCAGGAAAATCATCCCGAATTTTTCCTGAAAAAACCGGATGGCGCATTCGCCAGTCCCGGCGCGTGGGGCACGGTTTGGGAAGACCTCGTCGAACTCGAACAGCATGACGTGAAACTCTGGGATCTCATCGCCGACTCGTTGCTCATCTGGTGCCGGCGTGGCGTGGATGGATTCCGCTGTGACGCCGGCTATAAAATTCCCACGTCCGCCTGGGAATACATCATCGCCCGCGTGCAGGAGGAATTTCCCGAAACCATTTTTCTGCTCGAAGGTTTGGGCGGTTCCTGGGAAGCCACTGAAAATCTGCTCACCGAAGGCGGAATGCAATGGGCCTATTCCGAGCTGTTCCAAAACTATTCGGGACGCGAAGTCGCGTGGTATCTCGACTACGCCAACCGTCAGAACGAACGCGTCGGCACTTACGTTCACTATTCTGAAACTCACGATAATGATCGCCTTGCCAAAAAAGGTCGAGCATGGTCGCTGTTGCGAAACCGTCTTTGCGCGCTCACCAGCCCCAGCGGCGGCTTCGGCTTCACCTGTGGCGTGGAATGGCTGGCCACCGAAAAAATCCGGGTTCATGGCAATACTGGCCTGAACTGGGACAGCACGGACAACATTGTCTCCGAGCTGGCGCAACTCAATCAAATCATCTCCGATCATCCTTGTTTCTTCGATGGTGCCAAGCTCACCCGTTTGAGCGCCCCCGATTTACCGGTTTATGCGCTGCTTCGCGAATCAGCCGAGGGAAAAGATTCGGTTCTCGTTCTGGTCAACACCGACGTGGAAAAAGCAAATTCAGTTTCCGTTCCCCAGTCCGCACTCCATGCTTCGCACACGTCCGTTGACCTTCTTGGCAAACCTTTCCCTCAGATTTCCATAGATGCGAACCGGATCATTTTCAACCTCCAGCCTGGCGAGGTTTTTTGCCTGGCGCCAACCTTCAAGCCGGTTGGCTTGAGCGGCGATGATTATCGTCGCGTGCGCGCCCAAGCCGCATTTGCCTTCGATGCGTTGGGCAAAATTATTCCTGTTGAAACGGTGGACGGCCTTGACTGGCGTTGGCTCGCCGGGCAGGTCGAGTCTTCGCCGAAAAATTTTCTGGCGGCCGTCAGCGAATTTGCGGCCCGCAAAAACAAAACTTCATTGATCGAACTTATATCCGGAGCCGGGCAGACCGTTTTCCCACGCGTCATCAACTGGACTTTGATTGACACCCGGCGCATCACGCTTGTGCCACCAGATCACTGGCTGTTGGTCGAAGATTCCACGCCGTTCCGCGCCACGCTCGCAATGTGGAATATGGATGCTGCGGCGCGGAATGAACCGGCGACGTTTCACGTCCAATCTATTCCTGCTGGGAATAGTCACGTCGCGTGCTTTGCCCCGCAAACAAAGGCCGGTGAAGCGACGCTGACTTTGGAGCGCCACGCCACGGCCTTGCAGAACGTTTCCGCCGCCATCCGTTATCTGGCTTTAGAGCCGGCAGTCTGCGTCCGGCCGCCGCGTCCCGAGGACCTCGTGTTGCTCACCAACAATCGCGGCGGGATGGCGCGGCTCTGTGTGGATTTGGGCCGGGTGAATTCCAAATACGATTGCGTGCTCGGCGCGAATCTACATCCGACCGTGCCGGTGGATCGCCACGTTTTAGTGAAACGCCTCCGCGTCTGGGTGAATGCCGATGGTTTTCTTTCGCCGCTCGATTTCAAAAATCTCACGTCGTTCAAGGCCGGTTCACCCGCCGTCTGGCAGTTCATCGCCAGCGCCGGTGATGGGCGCACGGTGGAAATTGAGCTGCGCGCCGAAATGATCGAAGGCCAAAACACCGTTGTCTTCCGATTCAGCCGGCCCAGTGAAAAGCTGGCGCACGGCAAGCAATTGCCCGCTCAGGCCGAGGTAAGCCTGACTGTGCGTGTGGACATCGAGGACCGCAACTTTCATAGCGAAACCAAGCGCAACAGCGGCGCGGATTATCATTTTGCATCAAACACACGTTCGCTCGATGAAAAAATTGGATTTGCCTTCACGCCTGCAAGTGATCGGCAGTTGCGTGTCATCGCCGATGGTGGCCAATATCATCCGCAGCCGGAATGGTGCGAGAACATCCCGCACCCAGTTGAACAAACACGCGGCCAGACCGGCAGCGGCGATGCCTACAGCCCCGGCTGGTTCGAGCTGCCGTTGACAAAAGGCAAGCAAGCCACGCTCGTCGTTACGGCGGAAACCGGCGAAGTTCTTCTCCCTCGCCCTGCCAAACGAGGAGCGGATCGGGATGAGTGGCAAGATCCGTTTGAAAGCCAGCTTTCCCATGCTGCGAAACAGTTCGTCGTTCGCCGCGATAATTTCAAGACTGTCATCGCCGGTTATCCGTGGTTTCTGGACTGGGGCCGCGACTCGCTCATCTGTGCGCGTGGCCTGGTCGCGGCCGGTTTGGTGGACGAGGTAAAACAGATTTTGCTGACCTTCGCGCGGTTTGAAAAAAATGGCACACTGCCAAACACGATCAACGGCAACGACGTTTCCAATCGTGACACGACGGATGCGCCGCTGTGGTTCGCCATTGTTTGCGAAGACCTGGCCGATAAGAAATTCTACAAATCTGTCGTGGATGAAACCGGTCGAACCATTCGTGACGTGCTCGTGAGCATCGCGGAAAATTATACCAAAGGCACGCCCAACGGGATTCAGATGGACGCCGATTCCGCGCTCATCTGGAGCCCCAGCCACTTCACCTGGATGGATACGAATTATCCCGCCGGCACGCCGCGCGAAGGCTATCCTGTCGAGATCCAGGTCCTGTGGATTCGCCTGCTGCGCCAGCTTGAAAAAATTTCCGCGACCGCCGAAAAAGAGAAGTGGCGCAGCCTTGCCGAACACGCGACGGCTTCATTTGAAAAACTTTTCTGGCTTGAAGACAAAGGCTGGTTTGCCGATGAATTGATCGCCAAGCCCCGCGTCATCGCCCGGGACGCCACGCCCAGCGATGCGCTGCGCAGCAACTGCCTGTTCGCCGTCAGTCTTGGACTCGTGACCGGCGAACGCGCCAAACGCTGCGTCGCCGCCGCGCAGAAATATCTGGTTGTGCCCGGCGCGCTGCGCACACTCGCGCCGCTGCCAGTTTCAACTCCTTTGCCCATCTGGCGCGACGGACATCTGCTCAACAATCCGAACGAGCCTTATTGTCCCCGCTACGAAGGTGACGAGGACACGCGCCGCAAGCCCGCCTACCACAACGGCACGGCGTGGACCTGGACCTTCCCGACATTTTGCGAGGCGCTCGCCTGCGCGTGGAATTTTTCGCCGGAAGCCGTGGCAACGGCGAAAAGCTATCTGGGAAGTGCGGAAGGCCTTCTGAACACAGGCTGCCTCGGTCAGCTTCCAGAAATCTTGGACGGCGATGCGCCGCACACCCAGCGTGGCTGCGACGCGCAGGCATGGGGCGCGACGGAGGCACTGCGAGTGTGGAAAATGTTGTCAGAAAAGCAGGGAGCGACGAAAGATAGCAGCCCACGGTGAAACCGTTGGAAAACTGCGGTGAAGTCGCAAGCCCCGGATGGGGCGGAAGAAATTTTTTGGTTGGAAGTTTTCAGTCGCCCCTGCCGGGGCTTGGATTGTTTTGGCGCAAAACCCACGGCTGACGCCGTGGGCTACTATCGTCTGCTGCTCCGCAGCTTTTCCAGCGTCCCTTCGGGACGAATTTATTTTGGACGGCCAACCCGGCATGTTGTGCCGGGCTAATTTCCGACCGTCGCTCCGCGACTCGTTTGTGCTGCTTCGCTTTTTTGATAACGAGTATTTCACCAAACACATCAATTATCGGTCTCAATGTTTGAGACTCGCCACAGCTGGTCTATTTTTTGATACTTAGGATAGAGTGATTTGCGATTTTTTTTGTCGTAAAAATTCTGCGGAGAAAATTCACCCAAAACATTGCCCCAAGTCCAGACTTCACCATCGCGGGTCAGCACAATTCCAATGTTATCGCCACCGGCAGCGTAAGCTGCAATGTCAGCAGTAAAATCAATTTTCTTGGGCGCAATCGGCTTGTATTTCGAAGCCGGTTTGATAATTCGATGTTCTGAAGCATCCAACGCCCAAAGCGAACCATCTTTTTTTCTCAACAAATGATAGAAACATCCGGGCGCAGAAGAAATGGATTGCCAGTCGTTTTCCGTTCCAATCTGGACAGGCGTGATTTGCACCGATGAACCATCTAAACCATTGTCCGGTCCCCCATCGTAAATATCTGCCTCTAAACCCAAAGCCCAAAGTGTTCCGTCCGCTTTAATAGCCAGCACGGTAAAATAACCAAAGCAAACGTCAGTCCAATTTGTGTCCGGTGAAACGCGTGCAGGCTTGAGAAAAATGTTCGTTTTGTCTTGAGAACTGCCGCTTAATGAACCCCAGAACCAAAGACTGCCATCGCTTTGCAAGCCGACTGTTTGAATGCCATCCGTCAAAATTCTGCTCCAGTTTGTGGAATCTCCAATTTGGATGGCATTGGTGATTATTGTTCTATTGTTTTCGATTCCCATCCAACTGCCTCGATTATCGCCCCAAGCCCATAGCGTTCCGTCATTCTTTATTCCAAAACTACTTCCACCAGAAGTTGCGGCTTGTTTCCAATTATTTCCGGGAATGGAAGGCGCAGGCGTCAATCTTGTCGTTTTAGTTCCATCGCCTAATTGATATGAATAATTTCCACCCCAGCCCCAGAGAGAGCCATCTGATTTGATGGCCAGACATCCATCGCCTCCCACGGCAATGTTCACCCAATCATTGTCATGGCCAATTCGTCGCAATGAAACGCTGTTTTGTCTGTTCGTGTTTGAATAACCTAAAGTCGGCCAACCTAATCGCTCTTCGCCCCAACTCCAAAGACTGCCGTCGGATGCCAGGATGAATATGCTATGGCTATAACTATAAGTGATCATTGGCGTCACATCACCCGTCGGTAATTTCATTCTGCCGGTTTGCCGGGGCGGCGAATGATGGATGTAGTTCATAACTGAAACAGTTGAGATTGTTGCTAGAACAATCACCGCTCCAGTTGTCACCGCCATTTTTGCTTTTGTCCATGCCATAAGTTTCAATGCTCCTTTCACCAAAGTTAAAGTTGAACCGCCAGCCGCCGCGCCTTTGGCGAGCGCGACGGCAGAAATTGTTTTGGCGGAAATGACGGGCGCGGCTTGAATGGAATTGGCCGAAACCGCGCCGGCAATCAGCGTCGCCGTCAGCACCACGCCGCGTTTGGAAAAATGGCCGCGCAATTTTTCCACGGCGCGCGTGATGCGTTTGCGCGCGGCGTCTTCATTTGTTCCCAGTGCCGCGCCAACCTCGGCGAAAGTTTTGTTTTCAAAATAACGCAGCAGCACGGCGTCGCGGTCTTGGCCGCCGAGCTTCGCCATCGCTTCGTCCAGATGCGGCGCAATCTGTTCCCACGCAAAATTGTCGGCGGCGGTCGTTTCCATTTCAGCGGCCTGTTGTTCGCGTTGCTGGCGGCGGCGCTGGATTTTCAACGCATCAGCGGCGGCAAAGCGTGTTGTCCGGTAAAGCCAGCCGGTCAAAATTATTTCCCGGCGGAGTGCGGGCGCCTTCCGCGCCAGGATGATAAATACAGCTTGCGTGATTTCCTCGGCTAGGTGCGGATCGCGCACCTGCCGCACGGCGGCGGAATAGACGAGGCCGAGATGACGTTCCACGAGCGCGGCAAAGGCCGGCTCGGAGCCATCCGCCGCGAACCGCTGCAAAAGTTCCAGATCATCCATCACGCGAATCTAATGGTAAATGGACGCCGAAGGCAAAACCGGACAAAAAACTAAAAGGTCAAAATGCCGTGGTTGTCCGGGAATTTTGATAAAAATCCGTTTCTTCGTGTCTATTCGGGTGAATTCATGGTTTAATTTCCAAAAATGAAACTGTCACTGTTGACCATTTTGCTGGGAGCGGGCATGAGCGTGCCACAGGTTTACGGCCTCGCGCGGCCCAAGGAATTTACCGACGCAGTGCGGAAATTTCCGCGCAATTACGCCGTGGGCGTCGTCCTCATGCTGCTGGCCACGGGCTGGTTCGTGTGGAATGTGAACAGCGAGCCGATCGCGGATTTCTCGGCATACAAGCCGGCGATGCTGGCGGCCTTTACGGCCATCGGCGTGGCGTCGTGCATCTTCATCCGTGACTTTCTCGCGGTGCGCGGGTTGGCGGTCGTCTTTTTGCTGCTCGCCAAGCTGATGGTGGATACCGGCCGCCCGCACCTTGGCCAGTCGCCGTTCGTGCTGGTGATCCAAGCCTGGGCCTACGTGCTCATTCTGGCCGGCATCTGGTTCACGGTCACGCCTTGGCGGATGCGGGATTTTTTGAACTTCGCCACAGCCAACGAAACCCGCGTGCGCATCGGCAGCGCCATCCGGCTGGCATTTGCGCTTTTCATTGTGCTGCTCGGCCTGACGGTTTTCCGGGGAATGTAAAATGAACCTGAGCGATTTCCGCGAAGATTACCGGCGCGATGCGCTTGATCGCGCGGGGTTGGACGCCAATCCCATTTCCCAGTTTGAATCATGGTTCCGTGCGGCCGCCGGTGAACGGTCGCAAAGCCGCTGGCGCAAAATTGGCATCGCCCTCTACAAACTCTGGAGCGCCGTCTGCAATCATCGCCCCCCCGACATCAACGCCATGACGCTGGCCACGGTGGATACAAATGGGAAACCTTCAACTCGCACGGTGCTGCTTAAATCAGTGGACGAACGTGGCTTCATTTTTTTCACGAATTACGACAGCCGCAAAGGCCGCGAGCTGGCGGCAAATCCCAACGCGGCGCTGACTTTTTTCTGGCCGGACTTGGAGCGGCAGGTATGCGTGGCGGGCACGGTCACGAAACTGCCGGTGGCGGAATCAGAGGCGTATTTCAAAAGTCGTCCGCGCGGCAGCCGCATCGGCGCGTGGGCCTCAAATCAAAGTGAAGTGGTTCCTGATCGCGCCGCGCTGGAAGCAAAATGGCGTGAACTGGAAGCAAAATTTCCGTCCGACGTTCCCTTGCCACCGAACTGGGGCGGCTTCGCCTTAAAGCCGGAACGGATCGAATTCTGGCAGGGCCGGCCGAGCCGGCTGCATGACCGGTTTGTTTACCTACGGCAATCCGACGGTGAATGGAAGATTGAACGACTGGCGCCCTGATTTCAGAAAATTAAAAACGGCGGCTTGGAATGAATCTCAAGCCGCCGTTTTGTTTTTATTTCCAAAATCAGAATTTATAGATGAGGGCGCTGACCAGCTTAAAGTCATTTTTTTCACGACCAGCCGCCGGTTGTGAAGCATAGCTGTCGTCCACATAAGTCCTCAGGCCAAATGATTTGGTGATGGAGGTATCAATGCCGATTTCAAAATTGACGATGTAATTATCCAGTTTGTCCACCTGGGGGAGAATTTCCGCATTTTGCCAGAGCCGCGCCCGGTCGTTGAACTTGTGCTCGAAGCGTTCCGCGCCGCGGACGGTCATGAAGGAATCGTAGTTGCCGCCGAGATGCTGGTATTGATAGCCGGCACCCGCTTCCACCGCGAAGGTAGTATTGGTCTGTTTGATGAGGTAATAGCCGGCACCAGGACCAATGTTGAAACGGTAGTCAACGTCGGCGATCAGGTCGCGCCGGGCGTCTCCACGCACATAACTATAAAGCCGTTCGGAGAACAGGTGGTTCCACTGGGCGAAGCCGCCATAATTATTGACGTTGTCCACAGAATCCTGGCTGCCATAGGCACCGTCAGCTCCGATGGAATATTCATTGTCTGGCGTCTTCTTGGTGGTCAGAAAAGTGGCGGAATACAGCAGCGTATGACTGTTGCCGCGAGTGAGGGTCAGGCCGGCGGTGATCGAACTTTCCCATGGATATTTAGGAATTGCATCCACGACGGGAGCAGCCGGCGGCGGAACGGTGACCACATTCGTCACCGTGACGACATTGGTTTGCAGCACCGTAACGACATTGGTTATGGTCGTGACGTCTGATTGTGCCTGGGAATGGAGCAAACCGGCTGCCAGAACTACAGCGGCCACGATGATGGACTTGGTTGTTTTCATTAAAGGGCAATGAATAAAAAGCATTTTTCCGGGCAAGGCAAGCGTCATTTCCTAGTCTTAACTGACTGGTTACGCGCATTAATTTCATGAAAGCCAGAAGAAATTTTCCTCTGATCATTCGCGCCAGCCCGCTCAATAAAACCTGTCTAAAAGATGACGCCCAAAGTAAAGCGGAGTTCAAAAACGTTCCGATTAACACCTTGGGCCACGTCAGTGTTGTAATTCTCATCAGCCATCAAATTCAGGGTGAGATTCTGCCAAAAGCCATAACTTAGGTTGGCATGGAAATCACAGTGATACTGGCTCGCCCGTTCCAGATCCGGGAAAAATTCCAGCTTTTGAGTCAGCGTCAGGTTCTTTCGGAGCTTCCAAGTGAGATCTTCCGCCAACCGCCCGTAAATTGATTGCGAGATGGTGTCGTCAGTCCGGTATTCACTCTGGTATGAGACACCGCCTTCAAAATTCAATACAAAGCCATCGGTTCGAATCATGTGCTTGCCAAGACCAGCTCCAATATCATACTGCGAACTGATCTTTTGAATCTCGTCAAATCCACCGCCACCGCTGACATATCCATAACTTTTTTCTCCGATGTCAAAATCGCTCTTATTGCTGGCACTGCCGCGATTGGAGGATACTTTCCCATCCGTTCTCTGGTAGTCGCCGTTAATCTGTGAAGTGTTTCTGAAAAACTTCTTGGCGTTGGAGGCGTAAGCCCGTTCGTAGGTGAGGTTAAATTGACCAAAATAATCCTGCTGGGTCGTGGTGCTGAACAAGGCGTCCAGGCCGACATTTATCTGTCCATGCCATTTTCCTTTTGGCGGCGGCGGTTTGGCCACGGAAGGCGAACCGGCGGCCATTTGAGCCGGTGGCGGCGGCGTGGCTACAGGTTTGACAGCAGGTGCGTTTGTCGGCGTTGCAATCGCAGCGACAGTCACGGTTTCACGTCTTGAAACTTCGGCCAACGGAATGGAAAGGGCCTTGGACCAGGCGTTGGAAATCACCAACTGATTTGTGCCCTCGGAAACAACCTGCCCGCTGACCAGATCGCCACTTTTCAGGTGCAAGATGACATCTTCCGCACGGAGCGAGCCAGCCAGGATGCCAGCCAAGAAAACAATCACCCCCACAAAAACGGGAGAGAAGAAATGTTTGAACGGTCGAATTTGCAAAATCATTGGTAAGTTGCCAAAAATGTCCTTGTTGTCAGGCCGGATCAATTCGCAGGTTCTGGCATCGTGCGCCATGATTGAACTCGCCCGTCGAAGAAAACAATTTCAGCGCGAACAAACGATCTCGGTTCGTAATCATGCTGCAAACGAGGCTGTCGCTGCCCCACCCAATAGCGCGTTTCATCCAGATAGCCACGGCGGTAAACCCAGGTGGTAAAGGCACCGCTTTGATTTCCACTTTCCAAAACGTCGTCCGGTTTTCCCCAGGCAATGTAAACCGCGTTGGTATCCATGCCGGCCTGGATACGGCTTTGCTCCACCAATTCTTTGAACTCGGGCGAGAGTGAAGCGTAAGCGGTCGCCCGCTCTTGGATACGGGTTTGAATCGTGCTCCGGGTGGCGCAGCCGACCAAGACCAAGACCAACAGCAAGGGAATGCAATTTATCTTATCAACGATTCCACCGGCACGGTATTGTAGCTTCATTTTCATCACTTCATTTTCAATTTCGAGAACATCCGCAGACCTTCGTTCAATTTTTCACAAGCTCAACCAGACGGTCTGATTTGTCATGAAAACAACTCAAGTGTCCAAATAAAATGCTTGTCGGCGAACCTACAGACGGCAAAACGGGCTGGTGGTAACACTAATCTTCAGAAAACTCAAAACGCTGGCAGCAAAGCGCCGCAGCGTAAAGGCTGTCATCAGACCAAAGGCGCATCTTCAATTTTCAAATTTAAAAATGCGGCAGGCCGGCTTCAATTACAACCCTACAGGACAAATTATTTTAATTTGCCGGTCTATTTTACCGTTGCAGGCATCCGTCTCAATTCACGCTGGTGGATTCAGATTGTGGCTGATCCAGCACTTCATCTTTGTCCTCGCTGATGACGGGCGCGATGGCCTGCAGCTTGTCGCCCACGTCAAGGTTGACGAGTTTCACGCCCATCGTGTTGCGACCGGCTTCGCGAATGCCGCCCACCGGAATGCGAACCATCTGGCCACCAACAGTGATCAGCATGATTTCATCGGCGTCACGCACCGTCAGCGCGCCGATCACGCCGCCGGTTTTGTCGCCGGTTTTCATGGTGATGATGCCCTTGCCGCCGCGTGACTGGACACGGTATTCGTCAAACGCCGTGCGCTTGCCAATGCCATTTTCGCCGGCGACCAGCAAGGACGCGTCAGGCACAATGATCGCCGCCGCGACAACTGCATCGCTCTTTTCCAAACTAATTCCGCGCACGCCACCGGCCGCGCGGCCCATTGAACGCACATCGGCTTCATGGAAACGGATGCTCATGCCTTCCTTGGTGATCAGCACCACGTCGTCGCCGGGGTCTTTGACCTCGTTGTTCTCCACGATGCTTCCACGCGTCAGTTTCACATCAATCAAAGTGTCGCCCGGCTCGATGCCG
>Ga0310811_10011341_pt1 | contig 11551 bp, 16 predicted proteins | sample YCmetagenome_FD_207642 | JGI IMG/M metagenome (GOLD analysis project Ga0310811, IMG submission 207642) | Soil microbial communities from experimental microcosm in Duke University, North Carolina, United States - YC | ecosystem: Engineered > Artificial ecosystem > Soil microcosm > Unclassified ... | reverse complement strand
AGATTTGGAATCGTCGTCAACGCATCGAAAGGAGGTGATCCAGTGTCTCATAGTTTCATCCGCGAGGGAGAAACCCTGGACTGGACCTCCGCTATTGAGGTCCGAGCCTAAGCCCCCGATGGGGCTCGGGGTTTTGGACCCTTCGCGGTCCTGACTATGGAAAGGTCGCCCCCGACAACGGGGCGGCCTTTCGCATTTCATTGACTAGATCGGTGACTAGTTCAAGGGACGCAAAGGGAGCGAACGGGAAAGTCCGACTCCGATGCCCCTATTTGGGCCGCCAATTGAAGCCGACAATCGCGCCCAGGACGCACCCACCGAGCATCCCGCTCAGAATTACCCCACCGTCCCCGTTGGACGCGAACCCGCCAACGAAAAAGCCAACGATCAAACCCAAAATTGCCAGGCCGACGATCCTTGCAAGGGACGGTGGATGCCGACGTTCGACCTGCTGTTGAACGGTCACGGACGCCAACCGCATATCGGAGCAGAATGCCTCTAACTCTTCATTGAAAGTGGAGCTTAGACGGGCCTGCTGATCCTCGGGAATGTCGGCAAAGTGTCGCTCTGCGGCGTCGCGCAGGTCGAGCTTTGAACGGGCCAAAGCACCGTCAGCCTGCGCTCTTTCCAGCACGGCGGCGTTGGCAGCAATGAATGCTCGGACTGCAGCCCTGTCGACGGATGTAACGCCCCCCAATTGGCACTCCTCTCAAGGCTCAGCTTGGCTGTGGTTTTGTGATGAGTTGGCGCAACTGGTCGATGGAGAGCCAGGGGCGGGCTGAATGGACCATCCGGTGGCAGTTGGCGCAAAGCAACGCCAGATCGACCAGCTTTGTCGTCGCTCCTGGCTCAAGGCTGTGGACCGGCTTTGTATGATGGGCCTCGATGAAGCCCTGCCCTCTCTGTCCATACCGAGCCGCAAAGTCGAAGTCGCAGGCTTCACAGCGAAGCGAGCCCGTCGCGGCCATCGCCTTCCGCTTGCGCTCGTCCACTAGCTTCCGGCTCCGTTCCCGGCTCCGATGAAGGCGGGTGAGGATGCGCCCTTCTTCGGCCTCAACGGTGCCATCCTCGTCATACGGCTCGGGTTGCTCTGAAGCTGGCAAGGCGATGGTAGATCGGAGAAGGTTCGCCACTTGGTGCAGTCGGTCAGGCTGGTCCGCGAACTCGTTCCAAACAGCTTCTTCGTCCTTACCGCCCCGTTGCAGTCCGACCTTTCCAGCCTCTGTGACGGTGGGATCGAACCTTCGGAAGTTCATCATCTTCATGTAGACGCCGTTGGCGTTCCGATAGGTCACCTGGCGTTGTTGGCCGAGTTGCGACCCCAGACGGTTCAATACGTCCGATAGCTCCAGCACGGCCTTAGAGGATTTTCCAGGCGGCGACGCCCGGCTCATCAGATAGAGATCGAGGGCGAGGATCAGTTCGTCTCTGCTCCAGGGAGGGTTGCGGACAGACGTTTCGTCCTTCGCAAATTCAAACCCGAGCCGCTCAAGCGTCGCCATGACGGTAGTCTCACCGCCGCTGAAATCGGTTGAGCGAAGTGGGTGGACCCCATTGCGAATGAACCCATGGGCCGCCCCAGCAATGGCTTTGGAATCGTAGAGCCGACCATCAACCTCAAGGAAGTAGGACCGAGCCGACCCGAAGCCGTACTTTTCGAGGAATTCGGTTCGTCCCAATCGGTCAAACTCGCCGACGGCCTTAAGCACGGCTTCCCTGGTCAAATCGGCTAATGCCATCGCGCCACTCCCCCATGGTGCGAACACGTTCCACGATGATGTTCGCTGAAGCTGTATGTCCCGTCGCGACATTGGGCCGTCCAGCTTGGAGGGGGAGACACCGTGGCCACTGGCCGGTGGACCTGATGGCCTTCGGAGTTCGTGTAGCTATCACCGGCCTCATAGTGCCCCTTGCGTGCCTCCGCTGGGGCGACGATTAGGCTTAACGCCATTAGCGCAAGCGATCCGGCTCTGAGCAGGCGCATTGGAATTCCCCCAGCCGTAGCGTTACTCAACCGAGGGTGTTCCGCAACCCTAGCGTACAGCTTGAGGTTCCACCTGACAGCCGGTCCGTTGGGCCGATCAACTGAATGCTGTGGATGACCTTGGTTCGGACTCGACTCGCCCCGCCAAGGAGAACAAATTGGGAACTCCACGAACGGAGGTTGGCCATGCTCGCAACGGTCAGACAATTTTTCCGCAATCACGGCCCCTGGGGGAGCTTCCCGAAAATCAAGCACGCGCCGGTCTGGGGAGCCGACTATCAGACGCCCCCGGAACTCGTAGCCGAGCAGGAAGCCCGCCGTCGCGGACGCCGGATCATCGATGTCGGCAATGCCCCTGGGGGTGGTGCTGTGTTCGTATATGAAGGCGATCCGCCGCCTCCCGGCACGACCCTGCACCCAACCCCATCTAAAGCTGCGGCGGTCTAGCCATGGTCCGGGTTCGATATCTCGGCGTCAGGGACCCGGAAGGCCAGTTCAAAAAGTTCGCCCCGATGCACCGGGAGTTGGCCAACATGCGCACAAGCTGCACGCCTTCGTCAGCGGACTACAAGGCTGTCTGTGACTTGATCCACGAATTAGACCGATGCGCCACGCACTTCACCGGACGGGAGCATTTCTTCACTGGCGACCCGTCGCCAAGCGATCCGCGAACACCCCGCTAGGAGCCTCTACGAACGGCTATGTCGGGATCGGTCAAGCACTCGCATTGCAAACATTGCAGCGCGCCTGTCGTGCAAAGCTGAGAATGTATGCGGATCAGGTGACATAGCGGTGTGGCAGCATCCACGCGACGGCTAGCCCTACGTTTTTCGAGGATGCGCTCCTCTGACCGCCTTTAGCCCATCGACGACAACTTTGCCTCCGACAATCACGCTCATCGTTGTCGAAGTTATCTGCGCAACGCCGCAAAGGTGTCCCACGACGGTTAAGAGGCCGATCAGCGCGCCCTTGAATGTAAGATGAATGGCGTCTTGTCCATTTTTCCTTATATATTCTATCAAAACATGATGTATTTCGTCCGCTATGGAAACTAACTCATCTTCGCCTTGACGCTTTTGAGAAAAAGCAGAAACCGTCGCCTCCAGCGACGATATCACTCTCTTTATTTCCTCAAGTTCTTCAATCTGTTGCAAATTTTCAAGGTTAGCCGAGACACTGTTCGGTCTTTGCCCCCTCAAAAGGCCAATCCGCTCGTCAATTACATAGTGAACCGCATGAGATTGTAATAAAATCTCCTGATTATTCCTTATAACAGATTTTCCGATTTTGGTTTTTGGTCGCCCCTTGCGACGATCCTCCTTCTTTTTACCTAGCAAAAACTGCTGGCTTTTCAGGTATCCCTCGTCAAATCCTTCAAGGATTCGGGTTTTGTATTCCAGACCAACTACATGGGCCAGATTGACGGCGACCAGAGGAGCGATATTGGATGTGGTCAGTCCAACATTCTTCAGAAATTCGCGAGCCTTGGAGTCGTAATCATACGATATTGCGAGGAGCAATTGCGCTCCATCCACTTCATCGGCAAAGCCCTTTATTCCGCCTGCGTCGTGTGGCCAAACATCTCGTAGATTGTCTTGAGCGGCCTGAAGCTGAATTACCGCAAGTTGCACTGCGGCCTGAAATCGAGATGTGGGCTTTGCGTCTCCTTCAGCCCATTTTAAATCATTAAGTTCATTGTCTATGTATTGACGAATCCATCGTCTCAGTTCATTTGCGTCAATTTCAGCATCATGGAACACCTGAACAGCATCGGCATCATCAATCAACGACAACAAAAGATGTTCTGGCGTGACATATTCATGCCGACGTTGGTTTGCATATGCTACGGATCGATGGAGGGTCTCTTCCAAATCTCTCGAAAAGCTAGGCATTTTGTCCGTTTTTCTGCTTCTTTAGCCTGGGACAAATTCGTCTTGTCGGACCCCAGTTGCCACCACTTTGAGGGAGCCGTCAGCCAAAGGCCGCTGCAACTCGCGCACCTCATTCCAAGGGGCATCGCTCATCCAGTGGTCCCACTGGTCTGACTCGGTCAAAAGGACAGGCTGCGCCTTGCTGTGATAGGTTCTCACCGGCTCAGCAGCATCAGTGGTCAGGAAGCCGAACAGGTCACAGGTCTCCAGGCCCGTTTTGATTTTACGGACACAGGTCCATTCTCGGACGTGGACACCGGCGAAAAACGCCAATGGCCGATTCTCATCAAGGGCGAACCAGATGGGTTGATTGGGCTTGTCGGTAGCGCCTAGCTGGTCGGGTTCGCTGAAGGATGTAAGAGGTACAAGGCACCGGTTCTCTGGCCCCAGCCAACGCACCCAATGCTTGCTTGAGGTGTTGCGGACATTGGTCGTCCCGCCGTCAGGCTCAAGCTTCAGCAGCGCCTGGAAATCGACCTCTTGACCCTTTGCCCTCAGCTTATCGGCTCGCTTGGTAGCAGCCACGTATATAGCTTGTGAGGACGATGGCAGGCCCCATCGAAGATCGCGCATCACCCTCTCGCCGCAGTCATTTTTGACGATCACAGGACCTTCCTGATCGGGGTAGATCGCGGGCCTCAGCGGAGGCGCGTTGTGGTTCAGATCGCGGAGAACCCGACCCAGTGAGGCGGCTTCGGCCCTAGACCGCATATAGGAGTAGAGATTGCACATGTTCCCCCACCAACTGGCCTAATTTACCTTGTGCGCCCACGACAACGCTAAGAAGTTAGCTGTCGAAGATTCCATAATATACGCCCGCTTGCCAAACAGGATCGTTATAACCATCTATATTGACGCTGGCCGTTCTCCACCAATTATTTACCACATCCACATCAAGCGGCCTCGCCAAATAATACCCCCTCTTTACGACGTCAGTCATCATTATAGACGACGTCCACGTTGTTTCATCAAGTTGCCCTGACACTGCTGCCCTGAATTGCGGATCAACGTGAGAAAGCGTGTTATTTAGATAAGTTGGCTGTAATCGATCTATAAACTCCCTCACAGAGATTGCAGATCGCCATTGTAGTGTATTGAAGGCATCGTAAAACCCTTCGATGACCCCAGGTACTGTGGTAGTCGTTTGCTTATTTGCCAAATCAGTGAGTTTGCTAGCAATGTTCGCGGGTCGACCAAGCCAGACCAAATTTTTATAATTATGAGTCTCGGCTCCATGTTTCCGAATTCCAGTCTTCGCAACCAGCATTCTTCCATAATCGATACCAATGCCGCACTTAATTTCATTCGCTAGAAAGTGCTTATTTAGAATGAATTGAACTGTTGAATTCATCAGCACCGCTGTGTCCACGGCGTTTGCAAAGCAATTATCTGAGTCAAAAATTACCATCACTCTATCCCCAATAATGCCGCGCACATGACCACCATAGTATATGGCGCACTTGGTCATGCTTCGCACAAATGACGAATAGAGTTTAGCGACGGTACCGGCCCTATGCTGTAAATTTAGGGTGGTCGATCTCCGAATATCGATATACAGCACGCATGTCTCTATAAGTTTACATTTCAATACCTTGGTGTCCAAATTGGGAAAAGTGATCGCGGGATCGTTGGAATGCGGCACTGTATTGGTCTTGCTCACTTCAACCGAAAACCCCGCATCGAGCAATGCAGCGATCTCGTCAGCAATATCATCCTTGAAAGAGGCGATTGTCATTTCGGCAGCTTCGACAACCCGGAGATCAATGGCCAAACGAATATTACAAACAAAAACATCGCGACTCCGATCCCCAATACACAAATAGAGACATTTGCGTAGCCGAATTTTCTGGACGCAATCTTTCCGTTTATTGCGACCTGAGCACCTAGATCATTCAGGTAATCGTCTGTGTAAATTCCGATTCCGCTGCTGATATATCGGATTTGTAATTCTCTAGCGAAGCGAAGAGGCGCGACATCACCCGCATGTCGATAGAACAGCAGATTGGGCCTCAAATTTGCTCTAGCTCTCTTTCCTGGAACAAATTTCTTTGGATTAAGTTGAGGTACTATTGACCAAAAGCTCACGATAAGTGAGATTACAACAAAAGGAGATGACCACATAAATGCAAAATGCACTTTATCGGGCAACGGCTCGGCGCGGTATGAAAGATTAAACATCGCAACAAGCCATGCGGAACTAAAGGTTATTAAGGCCGCATTCTTGGCTTCTCCGAACTTAAGCATGTCAATTGACCGAGAGAGCGCATCTTTCAACACTTGCTCCATCGCTTTTTCTTGATCTGCATTCATGGCGACGATTAGACCGATCTCTGGAGGCGCAGCCACCCATACCACGCTCACTACATTAGGGCAGAGCTTGTTGAGGAGGGGCACCTCATCAGACTTGCGCAACCAACGGTGTTCAGCAAGCCTACAGTTCAGCTTGGGCTGGCCACGCACCCTGCAACCTCGGGTGTGAGCGCGACGAAGCTCAAGTGTCTCGTGTGCGTATAGCCTACCGAGTCACTGCGGCGAGACGCGATCCGCGTCTCATATGGGTTGATTTTCATTTTCGAGACAGGCAAACTCCTAGGGTCTAGAGCCTAAGGAGACAGATATGGCTTGGGTGGGATACGCCAGGGTCAGCAGCGTCGGTCAGAGCCTCGATATCCAACTGGAGCAGCTTCGTCAGGCCGGGTGCGACAAGGTCTTTGCCGAAAAGCGCAGCGGACGAAGCACCAAGGATCGGGAGGAGCTAGAGAGCGCCCTCGGATATGTCCGTGAGGGTGACGTGTTTGTCGTCACCCGGCTTGACCGTCTGGCTAGGTCCATCACGGACCTACGTCAAATCGTGGATCGACTCTCGGCTAAGGGGGTCCAGTTCAAGGCGCTCCAGCAGGCGACCATGGACACCACGCGCTCTGACGGGAAGTTGCTACTCAACATCCTCGCCAGCTTTGCCGAATTCGAGGCTGATATCCGGAAAGAACGCCAGGCTGACGGGATTGCGAAGGCGAAAGCTGACGGCGTCTACAAAGGAAGGAAGCCCTCGATCAGCAGCGCCGAGATCGAAGCCCTTCTGTCGCAGGGCCTCGGTGCAACCGACGTTGCCAAGCGGCTAGGGATAGGACGCGCATCCGTCTATCGACTCATAGGCAAGAGGACCGCTTAGAGGGGCTCGCCAGGGTATTCAGGCGCACAGCTTCTTCCAGTGATCCGAGAATTTGCTGTCCCGCGACTGTAAGAAAGTCGTCTTTGGCGTCCCTGCCGAAATGAAACCTTCAAAGCCCGAATATCCCCCAAATCCATTCCTGGCGTTCACCTCGCCACAGACCACCTTCACGCCATTCTTTAAGGTGTTCACTCCAAGGTTTCTGAACTGCGCGGAGCCTGGGTCCTTAAGCAGGTCCTTGATAGCCAATTGAGCAAGGGTCCGGGCAGCGGTCTCGGAATACACTGTTTCCTGAGCCTTCCTCTCCTCCGCCTCCTTCGCGACCAGTTCCTTATGCTCCTGCTCCGCCTCCAGGCCGAACTTCTTCAAGCCCACCGCAGCGGAGCTGTAGCCGTTGGATAGGGGGAAAGCGAAAGCGCCGCACACCACAACCATCGCCGCTACCTTTAGCCAGGGACCCGCCCCCCTGGACCGAGCAGGCAATGCCATAGCGGGAATCGCCAGAGCGATGACGACGATCAGCAGGGAGGTAGCCAGGAAGGCGATGATCTGAGGTCGATAGGCTTCGGAAGCTGGGACCGTACCCAGATGCAGCGGCAGGAAGTGCAAGATGGTCCCGATGATGACCGCTCCCCCCAGCCCTGCGGTGTGAGGCTCATCCAGACGCTTGGCGAGAAGGGACGCAACCGTCCCGGTGAAGAGCATTCCCCAGAAGATACCGTTGGATATGGCCGCCCACACCTGAACTTCCATCACACCCCCCGCGCAAATCACACCAATACGGTGTAAATGGCCCTTGGCCTTAGGGGAAGTGCTCTCGTCTGCGGGAGCGCCTTCTTGGTCAGGGCCTTGCAATCCGAACTCTATCGTCGGTTCGTCCTCGCCATCATTCAGGCGAGGGAAGACGCGGGGGTGACTCAGACCGGGCTAGCCAAGCTGATAGGCCGTCCCCAGCAATTCGTTTGGAAGGTCGAGAAGCAGGAGCGGCGCTTGGATGTTGCTGAATTCTGCGAGATCGCGTCTGCCCTCGGTCAGGACCCTGCCGCACTGATCCGTCGGGTACTGGACAAGGCTTGATCGGGTCGAACCTGAAAAATCACAGACGGGGTGCCCCTTCGGTTGAAGTGCCAAACCTCGACAAAAAATCCATGGTCCCTACTACCGCCGGAAAGCGGAGTGGTCAGCGCATTATCGATTGAAATTCCAAGTATTTTGTAGTATATCTCACTCTCTATTGGGCGTGATCGACGCGGCTCTTGACACGAGTGTCGGTTTATGCCAATATTAAGTTTCCACATAATCCAATTTCGTAAAAACAGATCGCTTTGTCCTTTATAGGCGGAGCGATAAGAAAAATAGTTCTGTAGTTTTATAACTTGCCAATTTCGAACATCCACGCATTACAACCATCGCAATCTCGCTCATTCGCATTCATAACGATCCAGTTAGCTGGAGAACCTGATCATACAGAGCGTGGGCCTAAGCCACGCCTCAAAGGAAATTCCACCGATGTTGGCTTCGGAGTTGAATTCCTCAACACGTTCGCAAACGAGAGCTTCCGCCGCTTACTCGGCAAACGATGGACCTCTCATCTAGAGGATACCGAGTGGCTTCTCTTTACCGAGTGTCAAAGCTCCGCTGGAGATTCACGCCAGCTTCACGCCCATTCCATGCTGACCGGATCGGTAATTAGGGACAAACCCGCAGCAGTCATCGAAAATCGTCTTCAACAAGCTTTCGAGGAGATCGCTTTGAAGATGTATCATACCCTACCGCCTCCTCTGGATTTCTCCTGGCGTGAGGGCTCCCAAGCCGTTTCCACCTACAGCTACATGACCAAGCGCATCGGCGAGCCCGGCGGATACACTTATGGTCTGCGCAAGAGCGCGGGTGGGGTCGAGTACCTCTGAGCGTAGGCGCGCCATTCCTTTACAGTGTCGCGGCCCATCTGGCTCGCTTGCGTGGTGTACTTGCCAGATCGCGACTCCAACGCCTTGAACTCGTAGCTTATCGGCTAGGGGATGTAATACATATCTAAACAAAATAAGAACAATGTGCAATGCCGAAACGATACAACATTACAGTCAGACTATCAAAAGAGACCCTTCTTCCAGAAACTCCTATCGCTGAAAAAGCTCATCACAGAGCATACTGGTACATCGCTCTGATCCTCTTTGGTCGTGCAGCCGACAGGGGCGATAGCCCCGCAAAGGTCTATGAGCGGATTAAGACGCATCTCTTTAAAATCAGAGATGAATGTCTAGGAAAAAATAGTTGGGACTCAACAATCAAAACCCAACTAGCAAGCGCATATAAGATCGCTAAATCGAACAAGAATAACTTCTATAAAATGTTAGATAAAAACGATCCATCCGCATATACTTTTACAATATAATTTCCCGCATTCAGCGAACATACCGCACACGTTGCCTACGCGTTCCCGCAAAAAAGCGACTTCATGTCATAACGGTCTTGACGATACTCAATGCACAACCTAGCTCCCGGCGCGGTTTATACACCCGACCTGAGTAGGAGCTGGAAATGCATTTAAGCCGCCCCCAACTGCACGCCCCCAATTCGAAGCATAGAGAAGCTAGGACGGAATTTCTGAGCGGGGTGAAAGCGTGATGACCGGCCCAATTCCACGTCCACCGTCGAAGCCGTCGGACACCCCCAAGCACCTGCTAGGAAGTGTGGCGCAGCCGATCCTCCCCTCGCACCTGAATCGCAAACAAGCTGCCCGGTATATTGGCTATGCACCCAAAACGCTGGCGAACTGGGCCGTACTTGGTATCGGGCCTCGCTTCACCAGGCCCAACGGTAAGGCCCTGTACGCACTAGCTGATCTGGACCTTTGGCTGGCTACCGTGGGCAGTCGCGGGGTCTAGTGCAATGATTGCAATGGATCATGGCCAACGGACTGCACACCTGAAAGTGCAAGAGCGACTAGCTCAGCCGCTTCAACGAGGCGGCCATCACGGAATTTCCTATAATATTTCAGCGTCGTTTTCGGGTCTGTGTGCCCCACGTTCTCAGCAATGGTATCCAGCCATTCGTATCCAAGGTGGTCCATCGCGAAGTTAATGAAGGCAGAACGCAAATTGTAGGCCGTGAAAGGCACACCGGCAGCCTTCCCCAGTTTCTCAGCATAGTGTGAGAACGCTGCGATATGGGGATTCTTCTGATTCTTCTGGCGTCTACGCTGTGGAAAGAGATAATCACCCGCGAATGCGGAATGTTCCTTTGCCTTCAGAACAATTTCCCGCGCCTCGCTGGTTAGGACTATGCGTCTTGGCCTCCTTGTCGTTGCCCAGGTCTTATGCTGATCTTTCACTATGACCATATAAGTTCCGTGGTCAGTGATCTCCTTCATCCGAAGGGAGGCGATCTCTGTCGGCCTAGCCCCTGTCCTTAGCAACAACTCCAGAACCATGATCCCTTGGGGTGCATCGCACTTCGCGTAAGCTTCCGAGCAGGCATCGAACAGGCGTTTGATAGTGGTCGGTTCAAACGAAGTCGCGTAGGAGCCGGGGGCACTGTCACGAAGCGGCTTCAGCTTGCTTTCGAGACGCGCTGACGGGTTTTCGAATCCCGGCGGTAGACGGAGACCCGAAAGGGAATCCTGCGCCCTGTTGAACGCTGAGGTAAGGTACGCGACGAGCGTTCTGAGAGCCCCTGGCCGATCCGGATAGTTCTCTTCCAGCCAGTCCTTCAGCAGGCGTCGGTTGAGGTCTTGCACCTTCGTCAGCCCATGCGCTGCTCTGATACTCTTGAAGGCACTGGTTGCATTCCGATTCGTGGCCGGATTCGCCAACGTAGCAAGGTAGTGGTCAAGCACGTCCCCCAGGCAAGGCGCTTCAATTGGCTGATATCCAGCGTGCCTGGGGTCATGCCCCTTGGATAACAACTCCTCGTATCCCTGGACCGCCTTGCGTGCATCAAAGGCAGTGACCGCAGGAAACGCACCGATTGTCAGAGGCGTCCGCTGCCTGCCCCCGAAGGTGTAGCGGAACCGCCAGGTCTTTGAGGATGGGGACACGCGCACCGACAGGCCGCCTGCCCTGTCTGTGACGACAAAAGGACGTTGGCCTTTCGCGCAGACCAGGGACCGAACATAATTGTCTGAGAGCTTCACGTTTGTCATGTGAGGGTCGCTACCAGGCCCTCAATTCGATGACTAGCCGTTGACTAGTTGGCGGGATTTCCCAGGACAATTTGGGAAACTGGGAGTTGATCGCACCTTTAAATGAGTAGGCGTGGATGAAATATTCCATTTGATTTTTCATGTCCTTAGGCACTTTTCCTGGCGACACTTGTCGAGTTGAAGAGCCATAGCCACGATCATCCAGTGTCTCATAGTTTCATCCGCGAGGGAGAAACCCTGGACTGGACCTCCGCTATTGAGGTCCGAGCCTAAGCCCCCGATGGGGCTCAGGGTTTTGGACCCTTCGCGGTCCTGACTAT
>Ga0310811_10011339_pt1 | contig 11552 bp, 10 predicted proteins | sample YCmetagenome_FD_207642 | JGI IMG/M metagenome (GOLD analysis project Ga0310811, IMG submission 207642) | Soil microbial communities from experimental microcosm in Duke University, North Carolina, United States - YC | ecosystem: Engineered > Artificial ecosystem > Soil microcosm > Unclassified ... | reverse complement strand
CACCCTTTCCACGATACGGAAATATAGTTCTAAAAGGTGGAATCGACGCTACTCCACCGCTGATCCGAGGGTCAATGCAGGGGACGCGTCAGGGGCACTCTTGGGGATCTCCCTGATTGGGCGGGCCGTACCAGACTGAAGAATCGGTGTCATGAGAAAGCAGAGCATGATCATGGCGGGAGTGGCCCTGGGCTCCGCCCTCACTCTCACCGCGTGCGGCACGGACCTCGATCTGGGCAAGGTCGGTTTCGGCGGCGAGCAGGCCGTCCAGTCCTACGACGTGACCGACGAGATCACGGCCCTGCACGCCAACACGGGGGCAGGCGAGATCGTCATCAACGAGTCCGACAGGACCGGCGTTCACGTCACCGAGACTCTGCACTGGCGGGGTGACAAGCCGCAGGACGGGCACCAGGTCGACGCCGGAACGCTCACGTTGCGCTACCGGTGCCACGACTGCTCCGTCGACTACGAGGTGGAGGTCCCCAAAGGCCTGGACGTGAAGGTCGACTCGGGGTCGGGGACGATCACCCTCCGCCAGCTGACCGGCCCGGTGAGCGCCGCGACGGGCTCCGGCGACATCGAGGCGAGGGGACTGGCCGGCCGTCAGGTGACCGCGACGACCGGGTCGGGCGAGGTCAAGCTGCGCTTCGCGGCCGCCCCCGACAACGTGCACGTCGAGACCGGCTCGGGCGAAGGAGCGGTCTGGGTGCCGTCCGGGTCCTACAACGTGACCGCCGACCCGGGCTCGGGGGAGAGGGAGGTCTCCGTGGTCCAGGACCCGTCGTCCCCCCGGACCGTCGTGGTCAAGACCGGTTCCGGCGACGCCCGGGTCCTCAAGGCGTGAAGGTCCCCCCGGGGCCCCGGGCCTGGCGGAACGCGGCACGACCATAACCAGATGCGGACATCGGGGCGTCGTGCAACCATCGATGGGAAGACACCAGGGGTGTCGGACCGTTCTTCTAGAAGAGATGACATATATGCATGACGAGCCCGAAGACCTTGCCATGGGCGAATACGAGCTGGAAGAGCGCCAGGCGCTCCGCCGCGTGGCCGGTCTTTCGACGGAGCTCGAGGACATCACCGAGGTCGAATACCGCCAGCTGCGGCTGGAGCGGGTCGTCCTCGTAGGAGTCTGGACCAGCGGCTCCGTCTTCGACGCGGAGAACTCGCTGCAGGAGCTGAGGCTCCTCGCGGAGACCGCGGGATCGGACGTCCTGGAAGGGCTGATCCAGCGCCGTGACAAGCCCGACCCCGCGACGTACATCGGATCGGGGAAGGCGATCGAGTTGCGTGACACGGTTGCCGCCTCCGGCGCCGACACCGTGATCTGCGACGGCGAGCTCACCCCCGGTCAGCTGCGCCAGCTGGAGGAGATCGTCAAGGTCAAGGTCATCGACCGGACCGCGCTGATCCTGGACATCTTCGCGCAGCACGCCAAGAGCCGCGAGGGCAAGGCCCAGGTCGAGCTGGCCCAGCTCCAGTACCTGCTGCCGCGCCTGCGAGGCTGGGGCGGCAACCTCTCCCGGCAGGTCGGCGGCCGCGCCGCCGGCGGCGTCGGCATCGGCGGCCGTGGTCCCGGTGAGACGAAGATCGAGCTGGACCGGCGCCGCATCCGTGAGCGGATGGCGAAGCTGCGCCGTCAGATCAAGGGCATGTCGACGGCGCGCGAGACCATGCGGCACCACCGCCAGGCCCGCGAGGTGCCGGCGGTAGCGATCGCCGGCTACACGAACGCGGGCAAGTCGTCGCTGCTCAACCGGCTGACGGGTGCGGGTGTGCTGGTCGAGGACGCGCTGTTCGCGACCCTCGACCCCACCGTGCGCCGGGCCCGCACGCCCGAGGGCCGGCTGTTCACGCTCGCCGACACCGTCGGGTTCGTCCGGCACCTGCCCCACCAGCTGGTCGAGGCGTTCCGCTCGACCCTGGAGGAGGTCGGCGACGCCGACCTGATCCTGCACGTGGTGGACGGGTCGCACCCCGATCCCGAGTCGCAGCTCGCCGCCGTCCGCGAGGTGTTCTCCGAGATCGAGGGCGCGAGCGAGATCCCCGAGATCGTCGTGATCAACAAGGCCGACGCCGCCGACCCGGTGACGCTCGCCCGGCTGACCATGAAGGAACGGCGCAGCGTGGTGGTGTCCGCGCGCACCGGCGCCGGCATCGACGAGCTGATGACGATGATCGAGACCGAGCTTCCCCGCCTGGACCACGAGGTCCGGATGCTCGTGCCGTACGACAGGGCCGATCTGGTCGCGCGCGCCCACAAGGAGGGCGAGGTGCTGTCCCTCGAGCACACCGGTGACGGGACGATCCTGCACGCCAGGGTTCTCGGGGCGCTGTTCGCCGAACTGGACCGGGCCGCCAAGCCCGTCGAGACCGTCTGAGGGACGTTTTCCGTCCTCCCGACACGCCCCTGTGAGGGTCACGATTGGTTAGTGGCCCTCCGGGGGTGACCTTGGTACGATAACGCCAGCCTAACGAGACCTTATGGCGCGGGTAACAAAATGACACTAGAACGTGCTGTTACGCGTTGGCGAGTGCGAGGGCATCGGGTTCAAGCTGCGGGGAACGGCTGCCGGTGCGAAGTCGGGGACAGATGTGACGTATCAATACGGCTGTGGCGTATTGGCGTTCTTTCTCAATAGCCCTGTACATCCAGTCGACCTGTGAAATAACGTAACTGAACTGAAATCGCCCGGGTTCAAGATCCTGGCGATAGGGTCATCGCACAACAACCGGTGCGCGATGAGGCAGGAGACCCCCCAATGACGTCCGGACACGGAGCGGACCCAGTGGGCGCGGCGCCCATGACCTGGGACTTTGTCGTGTTCCGGGATGACGGGCAGGTGGTCGGATGACCGTTCGGCTGCTCACCAACATCGGCCGGCTCTGGACCGGTCACGACGTATGCAGCAACGCGGCCATCCTGGTCCACAACGACCGCATCGCCTGGGTCGGACGGGCGGCTGACCTGCCCCAGAGTGTTCCCGGGGTCGTCAACGACATCGTCGACGTCGACCATGTGGAGAACCTCGGCGGCGCCCTCGTCACGCCCGGTCTCATCGACGCCCACACCCACCCCGTCTACGCCGGGAACCGCTACGCCGAGATGGCGATGCGGTCGGGCGGCTCGACGGCCTCCGCGATCAACGCGGCGGGCGGCGGCATCGGCTCGACCGTCACGGTGACCCGCGGCACCGACCCGTGGACGTTGTGCAACGGCGTCCGCGAGAGGCTGCGCGAGTGGTTGCTGGCCGGAACGACGACCGTCGAGGCCAAGACGGGCTACCACCTGACCCGCGACGGAGAACTGGCGGACGTCCGCCTGCTGCGCGAGCTCGAGAAAGAGCCGATGATGCCGCGGGTGCACGTCACGTTCCTGGCCGCTCACGTGGTCCCGCCGGAGTATTTCGGCCGCCAGCGTGACTACGTCGAGGCCGTCGCCACCTGGTGCGCGGACGCCGCCGCCGCGGGGGCCGACAGCGTGGACGTCTACTGCGACGACGGCCACTTCAGCGTCGACGAGGCCCGCTGGGTGCTCGCCTCCGGCCGCAACGTCGGCCTCCTTCCCCGCGTGCACGCGGGCGCCTACAACCGCCGCGGCGCGGTCCAGTTGGCCGCCGAGATGGGATGCTCGTCCGCCGACCTGCTCCACCACACCTCTGACGAGGACATCGCGCTGATGGGCAGGTACGGCGTGCCGGCCGTCGTCTGCCCGGCCACCGCCCTGCAGGGTGGCAGCCTTCCCCCGGTGCGCCGCATGATCGCCCAGGGCGTCCCGATCGCGCTCGGCAGCGACCACAACCCGGGTCACTGCGGCATCACGTCGATGGCCCTGGTGATCAGCCTGGCCGTGTCCGCGTTCGGGATGAGCGTGGGGGACGCGCTTCGCGCGGCGACGCTGGGCGGAGCCCAGGTGCTGGGTGCCCCCGACCGCGGCATCCTCGCGCCGGGTCGCCTGGCGGACATCGTGCAGTGGGACGCCGACCACGAGGGCGCGTTCGCCTGGTCGTACGGCCTCAAGCCCCGCCGGGTCTGGCGTGGCGGCACCCCCGTCCAGTAACCCCAGCTAACCCCGCATCCCTTGAGCGTGATCATGCACAGGTTCGGCCGAACCCCCGCCGACCTGCCCCTCCCTTGAGCGTGATCATGCATGGATTCGCCGGCAGCACACATGACCTGCGGTGATGCACTTCGTGATCATGCGCACTTTCGCTTATGTGTGCTCTCACCTGCGAAGACACATTCCGTGATCATGCACGTGCCCAGCGGATCGGGAGGGGTTACTCTCTCGATATGTCCTCGATGATCGCTGTCGTCACGGATTCCACCGCGTATCTGGGTGAGGCTGAGGCGGTCAGGTGGGACGTCGCCGTCGTCCCGCTGCAGGTCGCCTACGACGATCAGATCCTTGAGGACCGGACCCCGATCGACGCCGCCGCCGTGGCGAGCGCTCTACGTGGAAGGGCCACCACGTCGCGGCCGTCGCCGCAGGTGTTCGCCGACGCCTACGAGCAGGCTGCCGCGCGGGGGGCGACGGGCGTCGTGTCCATCCATCTTTCTGGCGATATGTCGGGCACGGTGGACTCCGCCCTCATCGCCGCGCGGGACGCACCGATTCCCGTCGAGGTGATCGACAGCCGGTCCGTCGCGATGGGACTCGGGTTCCCCGTGCTGGCCGCGGCCCAGGCGGCCCAGCGGGGGGCTGCGCTCGCGGAGGTCGTGTCCGCGGCGAGGCGATGCGCCGACGTCACCCGCACGTTCTTCTACGTCGACACGCTCGAGCACCTCCGGCGGAGCGGCCGCATCGGCGCCGCCGCCAACCTCGTCGGCTCCGCTCTGGCGATCAAGCCGCTGATGCATCTCGGCGATGGTGCGATCACCGTCCTGGAGAAGGTCCGTACGGCGGGGCGCGCGATCGCCCGCCTTGAGGACCTGGCGGTCGGGGCGGCCACGGACGGGCCGGTGAACGTGGCGGTGCAGCATCTGATGGCGTCCGCACGCGCCGACGCGCTCGCGGAGAGTCTGAGCACGCGGTTGCCGAAACTCGCCAGCATGATGGTCGTCGAGGTCGGGCCGGCGCTCGGCGCCCATGTCGGCCCGGGATTGCTGGGTGTGACGATCTCCCCGACGGTCCAGTGAGCGCCAGGTCTCGGCGGCGCCGCGGTTTCCACAGGCATCCGGTCATCCACAGAGCGCCGTTCTGGCGGAGGCGGAACACCCGCCCGCACCTAGCGTCTCCCGCGTGCGAACCACGCAGCAGGCGGCTCATCGCGTCGCCGCAGAGGCACGTCTGCGCTGTCTGACAGCGTCGGCGCGGTCCGGGCCGCCGGCTGCTCCGCCACGGTCCTCGCCAGGCTCGCCACCGTCACTCGACCCGCCACCGTCACTCAGCCCGCCACCGTCGTTCGGCTCACTCCATGAGGCTCGTACGGCTGCCGCGACGCGTGAGGCTGACGAACCCGGCCCATCGGAGGAGGAACCACCGACCGTGGACACACTCGGGGCGCGGATACGCGGGCGTCTGTCCGGGACGGTGCCGCTGCTCGATCCTGGCGTGCCGGGTCTCAGGGTGCTCGTCGTTCTCGGCGTGCTCGCGGCGATCGTGGCCGGCATCTTCGCGTTGCGGTCACGACCGGTGGCCGAGCCGTTGGCTCCTCCCGCGCCTGTGAGCGTGGCCTCGGTCGTGGCTTCCCCGTCGCCGACGACGAGTGTGGTCGTGTACGTGACCGGCAAGGTGCGGCGACCGGGGGTGCTGTCGCTGGTGACGGGGTCCCGGGTCGCCGACGCCATCGAAGCCGCCGGCGGGGTCCGGCCGGGTGCGAAGCCGGGTGCCGTGAACCTGGCGCGACGTCTCGTGGACGGCGAGCAGATCGTGGTGGGTTCTCCCACACCGATGACTCCCGGCGACGGCTCCGTTGCGGGCACGGCGGCAGGGTCGGCGGCGAGCGGCCTCATCAGCCTCAACTCGGCGACGGCGGAGCAGCTCAACGGCCTGCCGGGGGTCGGCGACGTGCTCGCCGCGCGCATCATCGAGTTCCGCGAGGCCCACGGCGGGTTCCAGAGCGTCGACCAGTTGCGCGAGGTGTCCGGGGTCGGGGAGAAGCGGTTCTCGGAGATGAAGGACAGGGTCGCCCTGTGACCGCCGGGCAGGCCGATCCCGGAGGCGGCCCGATGCCGAAGCCCGGGATGGCGCACTCGCTGCTGCTGGTCGCACCCGCTCTGGCGTCTTGGGCGGCGGCGCTCGTCCTGCTGGGGCAACCGGCCGTCGTCGGAGCGGTGGTAGCGGTCACCGCCGCCGTCGCGGCGGCGGCGTGCTGGGCCCATTGCCCGCGTGCTTCCAGACCATCCGGCCTGCGAACACGGAGGACATGGCGGTGGGCCCTGGGCGCGAGATCTCCTGCTTTCCGGAACGTGGTCGTGGGAGTCCTCGCCTGCCTGTCGGCCACCGCGGCGGTCGTGGCCTTCAAGGTGCACACCGTCAGCACCGGCCCGGTGCCCGGACTGGCGGCGCGGAGTGCCTCGGTGACGGCCGACGTCGTGATCACCGACGACCCTCGCGTCCGGCCCCATCGCGGTGGGGTCGCCCGCCGGGACAGCGCGGTCGTCGAGGCTCGGATGGTGTCCGTGAGCGCGGGCACGGCGCGGTTCACCGTGGACGTCCCGGTCGTGTTGTTCGGGTCGGGGGATGGATGGAGTTCCCTGCTGCCGAGCCAGCGGGTCAGAGTGCGGGGGCGTCTGGGGCCCGCGGAGCCGGGCGAACTCACCGCGGCCGTCATGCTCGTGCGCGGGCCTCCGCGATCCCTCTCCGGGCCATCGGCGCCGCAGACGGTGGCCGGCGCGCTGCGCGCCGGCCTGCGGGAGGCCAGCGATGTGCTCTCTCCCGACCAGCGGGGTCTGCTGCCCGGCCTGGTGGTGGGCGACGTGTCACGCCTGGACGACCAGGTCAGGCAGGACCTCACGACGGCCGGGCTCAGTCATCTGACCGCCGTCTCCGGCGCCAACCTCGCCCTGATCGCGGGAGCCGCCCTCGCCCTCGCGAGGCTCGGAGGGCTCTCACTGCCGTTGCGCGCCCTCGTCGCGGTCGCCGCGATGGTGGGCTTCGCCGTGGTCGCGAGACCGTCTCCCAGCGTGCTGCGCGCACTCGTCATGGGGACGATCGCCGCCGTCGCACTCGGCACCGGCCGGCCGAAGGACGGGGTGGCCATCCTCTCGGCCACCGTGCTCGGCCTGATCCTCTTCGATCCGGGACTCGCCAGGCAGTACGGCTTCGCCTTGTCCGTCTTCGCCACCGGCGGCATCCTGGTCCTCGCCCCGCCCTGGCGCGAACGTCTGGCGGAGCGGATGCCCGTGCTCGCCGCCGAGGCGATCGCGGTGCCGGCCGCGGCCCAGGCGGCCGTGACCCCGGTGCTGGTGCTGATGTCCGGCAGGATCGACCTGGTGGCGATCCCGGCGAACCTGCTCGCGGGGCCGGCCGTCGCACCGGCCACCGTGCTCGGCTTCGCCGCGGCGATCGTCGCTCCGTTGAGCATGGGCGCGGCGCAGATCCTGGTCCATCCCGCGGGCTGGGCGGTCGGCTGGATCATCGTCGTCGCCGAGCACGCCGCCGGGGTCCCCATGGCGACGATCGGCTGGCCGGGCGGTCCGGGCGGGCTGGTTCTCCTGGCGGTCGCGGCGGTGACCGGCTGGGCGCTGCTACGCGGACGGGCGCGCAGGCGGATCGCCCTCGCTCTGCTGGCAGGCGCACTGGTCGCCATCCTGGTCGCCGGGCCGGTGGCCTCGCGATGGCCGCCTCCGGGCTGGTTACTGGTGGCCTGCGATGTGGGCCAGGGAGACGCGCTGGCCGTATCGGCGGGGCCGGGCAAGGCCATAGTGATCGACACGGGCCCGGAGCCGGGACCGGTCGACCGGTGCCTGCGTGACCTCGATGTCCGGCAGGTGCCGTTGATGGTGCTCACGCATCCCCACCTCGACCACGTCGGAGGCCTTGAGGGCGCCATGCGAGGCAGAGCGGTGGGCGCGGCGCTGGTGAGCCCGGGCCGCGTCCCGGAGCGGGAGAGCGCCCGCGTCTCCTGGCGCCTGCGGACGAAGGGAGTCCCCGAATGGGTGATGCCGCCAGGGACGCGGTGGCGGTTCGGCGGCACGGAGATCACCGTAATCGCCCCGTCCCCTGACGCCGCCCGCGCGGGTCTGGGAGAGGGAGCCATCGCGAACAACGCCAGCGTCGTGCTGCTCGTGCGCTGGTTCGAACCGGCGGGGAGGCTCCTCGGATCCGCGTTGCTCGCCGGAGATCTCGAGACCGAGTCGCAGGCCGTCCTGTCGCGTCTCGGAATCCCGCCCGTCGACGTCCTGAAGGTCCCGCATCACGGTAGCGGGCGCCAGGATCCGGGATTCCTGGCCGCCACCCGGGCGCGTGCCGCGCTGATCAGCGTCGGCGCGGTCAACGATTACGGGCATCCTGCCCCGTTGACGACGAACCGGCTCAGCCGGCTCGGCATGCGGGTCTACCGCACCGACCTGTCCGGTGACCTCGCGGTGACCGTCCAGGAGGGCCGGCTCGGGATCGTGCCGCGGAAGGGCTGAGATCCATGCGCCGGCGGATGTGCCACACCCGGCCCGGCGTGGCATGCTGCCAGACATGGCGAACCCAGCTCCCGTGACCCTTGTCGTCGGCGACGAGGAGTTCCTCGTGGACCGCGCCGTCGGGTCGATCGTGTCGGCGGTGCGCGGGACCGACCCGGAGGCGGAGGTGCACGACCTCGTGGGAGGGAAGGTCGAGATCGGGGAGCTGACCCGGCTCGCCTCGCCGTCCCTGTTCGAAGACCGGTCAGTCGTCGTGATCCGCTCGGCTCAGGATCTCCAGAAGGACGTCATCGCCGAGATCGTGAAGTACACCGCTCACCCGGCGGACGACACCGTCCTGATCCTGGCCCACCCCGGCGGGGTCAAGGGCAAGGCCCTCGTCGACGGCGTCAAGAAGGCGGGCGCCGAGGTCGTCACCGTGGCCAAGCCGACGAAGCCGGGGGAGCGGCTGGACTTCATCAAGGCCGAGGTCAGGCGGCACGGCCGGACGATCGCCCCCGCCGCGGCCCAGGCGCTGCTCGACGCGGTGGGCAGCGACCTCCGCGAGCTGGCCGCCGCCTGCGGCCAGCTGGCGTTCGACACCTCGGGGAAGAACATCGACGAGGCCGCGGTCGCCCGCTACCACCGTGGCCGGGCCGAGGTCACCGGATTCGCCATCTCCGATCTCGCCGTCGAGGGACGGCTCGGCGAGGCGCTCGAACAGCTCCGGTGGGCAGTGGCCACCGGGGTGGCGCCGGTGCTGATCGTCAGTGCCCTCGCGGGGGGCCTCCGCTCACTTGCGAAGGTGGGGGGCGCGCCGCGAAACCTGCGCGGAGCTCAGCTCGCCGGCCACGTCGGGATGCCCCCCTGGAAGATCGACAGGGTCAAGCGCCAGCTCAGCGGATGGGGGCCGGAGGGCATCTCCATCGCCATGCAGGCGGTCGCGTCGGCCGACGAGCAGGTCAAGGGCGCCGGCACGGACCCGGCGTACGCCCTGGAACGCGCCGTCCAGGTCATCGCCGCCAGCCGTACCGGCCGCTGAGCCTCCGTACCGGCGGGCCGCGAACAGCTGAGCCTCCGTATCGGCCGCGAACAAGCTGAGCCGTCGTACCGGCTTCGGCCGCCGATCCTGGCGGGGCGCGAGCTCACTCGGCCGGAGCCGCTGGAGCGTGGGGTCCTTCCACCTGCAGCAACATCCGTTTGAGGAGTGCGGCCAGCACATCTTGCTCGGCCGGGGTGAGAACGCCGACCATGTCCGTCTCGGTCTCGCCTCGCACGTCCATCGCCCTCAGCCAGGTCGCACGCCCCTGTTCGGTGAGCTCGACGTCCACGCGCCTGCGGTCCTCCTCACTGCGGACCCGCCGCACGAAGCCGGCCTTCTCCAGGGTGTCGAGCCGCCCCGTCATGCCGGCCGGTGACAGCTTGAGGTCCGCGGCGAGCTCTGAGGGAGTGGCTCGGCCGTGCTCGCCACGTGAGGCGAGCTGATGCAGCGTCTCGAACTCGAAGTCCTGGAGGCCGACGACGGCGAGCGCGGTGTCCTTGCTCCGGTAGAGGTGTTTCACCAGGAACTGCAGCCTGGTGACGATCGCCTCCGCGCGTTCGTCGAAGGGCGCCTTGCCGCGCCAACGGGCGATGTGCCGGTCCACCGAGTCGTCCACCCCCCGATCATACGGCGAAATATATTTAGTTGACGAATAGTTTGCTGACGAAATACCTTCGAAAACATGATTGCTCGACTCCTCGCCGGACGGGCGGTCGCCGCACTGGCCACCGCACTCATCCCCACCGGGCTGACCCTCGCCGTCATCCGGGCCACCGGCTCGGCGCTCGATCTCGGCATCGTGCTCGCCGCCGAGACGATCCCGATGTTGCTGCTGTTGCCGATCGGCGGGGTGGTGGCGGATCGGCTGCCGCCAAGACGCGTCATCCTCGTGGCGGACCTGGCGCGATGCGCGGCCCAGGTGATGATCGGCGCGAGGCTGCTACTCGGTGATCCCTCCGTCGCTGAGATCGCCGGGCTGGCGGCACTGACGGGTGTGGCCGTGGCGTTCGGGATTCCGGCCGTGTCACCACTGGTCGTAGCGATGGCTCCGCCCGACGGGAGGCTGAGGCTCAACGCGCGACTGGGGATGGTCAACGGGTTCGCCCAGATCGGCGGGCCCGCGCTCGCCGGAGGTCTGACCCTCTGGGCCGGCCCGGGCTGGTCCTTCGTGATCACGGGGATTCTGTTCGCCGGCTCGGCCGTCACCCTGGGCGGGCTCGTCACGGCGCCGCCCGCAGGCCCGCGGCGGCACTTCCTCGCCGACCTGCGTGAGGGCTGGCGTGAGGCCAGGCGGCACCGATGGTTCCTCACCAGCCTGCTCGGTCACGGCGTCTGGCACCTCGCCGCCGGTTTCCTGCTCACGCTCGGGCCCATCATCGCGGTGCGCAGCCTGGGCGGGGAGTCCGCATGGATCGTCATCGCCCAGGCCGGGACCGTGGCGACGGTCGCGGGCGTCTTCCTCGCGCCGAGGCTTCCGATCTCACGGCCGATCGCTGTCGCGAACGCCTCGGCCGCTCTCTACGCCGTCCCCCTGGTGGCCCTGGCGATTCCGGCGCCGCTCGTGGTGGTCGCGTGCGCCTATTTCGTCGCCATGTTCGGCCTCGGCCTGCTGATCCCGCTGTGGGACACCGTCATGCAGCGCCGGATCCCGCAGGAGGCGCTCGGCCGGGTCGGATCGTTCGACGCGCTGATCTCGTTCGCGTCGCGTCCGATCGGTCTCGCCGTCGCGGCTCCTCTCGCCGCCTGGGCGGGGACCGCGATCCCCCTGATCGCCGCAGCGGTGCTCGTCGCCTCGGTCAACCTCGCCGTCGTCGCCCTGCCCGAGGTCCGAGAGCGTACGGACCGGGCTCGAGAGCGTACGGACCCGGCTCGAGAGCGTACGGACCACGTCCGCGAAGTGGGCACCCCCGTGGCTGCTCCCGAGAGATGAACCGCACGCTAGGAGGCG
>Ga0310811_10011337_pt1 | contig 11553 bp, 8 predicted proteins | sample YCmetagenome_FD_207642 | JGI IMG/M metagenome (GOLD analysis project Ga0310811, IMG submission 207642) | Soil microbial communities from experimental microcosm in Duke University, North Carolina, United States - YC | ecosystem: Engineered > Artificial ecosystem > Soil microcosm > Unclassified ... | reverse complement strand
GCACGGCGCATCTAACGCACCCGCCGAGCCCGAACGATATAGCATAGAACATTGCCAGTCTGATCTCCTGGCACTACTGCAACAGCTCGCAGTCAAACCTGGAGAAGCCATTCTGCTTGGCTACTCTATGGGCGGTCGCATTGCACTCTATAGCGCTTTCTCCCATTATTTTCGCGCCCTTATTCTGGAAAGCGCCTCCCCAGGATTGGCAGATCCTCAGGAGAGAGCACTGCGCCGAAAAAATGATCGCGCGCTGGCAGAACGCATTGAGCGTGAGGGAGTAGAAGCCTTCATCAATTATTGGGAGAAGCTTCCCTTATTTGCCAGTCAGAGTAATCTACCAGCAGAGCAATGGGAGGCACAACGGAGGAAGCGCCTCAATAATCGTGCTCAGGGATTGGCAAACAGTCTGCGTGGCGTAGGAACCGGCGAACAACCGGCACTACACGAACGTTTAGCTGATCTCAACATACCGGTACTTCTCTTAGCAGGAGAGTTGGACACGAAATTCTGCCGTATCGCTCAGGAAATGGCGGCCCAACTTCCCCAGGCAGAACTGCAAATTGTCCCCGGGGCAGGCCACACCATTCATCTGGAACAGTCGAAGCAATTCGGTCAAGCAGTATGTACATTCTGTACAACTGTGCTACGATAGTTTCAGGTTTCGATCTTGCAAGCGGAAAAGAGGAACGGTTTTAACCGGTCTCAAGAAGAGAAGTATAAGATCTAAAATCCAAAAAAGTCAAAGTAAACATGCATCAGGAAGGATAAAACAATGACAGTTGAATGGACACAGGTCCGTGAGTACCACGATATCCTGTTTGACAAAGCTGAGGGTATAGGCAAAATCACCATCAATCGCCCTGAAGTACGTAACGCCTTTCGGCCCCAGACCCTCTCAGAGATGATCGATGCCTTCAATATTTGTCGAGAAGATCCCGAGATTGGCGTCGTCATCTTAACCGGTCAGGGAGAGAAAGCGTTCTGTTCGGGAGGAGATCAACGCATACGTGGCGAAGGTGGCTATGTCGGCGATGATGGCGTCCCGAGGCTGAACGCGCTCGATCTGCAAAAAGTCATCAAATATTTGCCCAAGCCCGTCATCGCCATGGTGGCAGGCTATGCGATCGGCGGCGGACATGTTCTGCACCTGCTCTGCGACCTGACGATTGCCGCCGATAATGCACGCTTCGGCCAGACCGGTCCACGCGTCGGCAGCTTCGACGCCGGTTGGGGCGCAACCTATATGGCCCGTGTTGTTGGACATAAAAAAGCACGTGAGATCTGGTATCTCTGTCGCCAGTACGATGCGCAAGAGGCGCTGGACATGGGTCTGGTCAATACCGTCGTACCATTGGAGAAACTGGAAGAAGAGACTATCCAGTGGTGCCGCGAAATACTGGAGAAAAGCCCCATCGCGTTGCGCTTCCTGAAAGCCGCCTTTAATGCCGATACCGATGGATTAGCTGGTATTCAAGAGCTGGCAGGCAATGCTACCATGCTCTACTACATGACGGAGGAAGGAAAAGAAGGGAAAAACGCCTTCCTGGAGAAACGGAAACCTGATTTCAGCAAGTTCCCCCGTCTCCCCTAGCGGCGCAATCGTAGGGATGGAGCTTGTTTGCAATGCCACGGAAATAAAGAGAATCTCGCATCATTTCCGTAGAGTCGCTGCCTGTCCGCGACCGGGGCGACGACAAGGTGGGAGGTAGCCGTCCCTGGTCGCAGACAAGCAGCGACTCTACAAGGGCCGGGGTCGATGGGCACCGGGTATAAACATATTTACGTGACATTACAGACAAGCCCCATCTCTACGATCATTGTGGGATCGATGCAAAAATATGACGTTCACCCTGGACAGGATAAAACCAGTGCAGAGATCAGATCGAACAAGAGAAGCCGGGCACGTCCAGGCCATATACTGGTATCCCTATCAAATACCGTTCCGCCGTGGCTTCGCCACAGCCCATGGTCTGCTCACGATGCGTACCGGAGCTATTGTCGAAGTCCTCACGACTGATGGTTATCGTGGTATAGGCGAGATCGCACCCCTGCCAGAATTTAGCGGCGAGAGCCTGGCAAACGCCCTCGAAGCGCTACCGCCAATCACAGTACATCTCCAGGGCAACTCGCTCCACGCTGCTCTCGCGCTCCTCGATGAAAGCAAACCTGTGCCCGCAACGGTACGCAGCGGGCTCGAAGTAGCCCTCTTTGATGCGTTGGGGAAACAGAGAGGACAAACCATTGCAGAACTACTCCAGACAAATAGTTCACGCAGAAAAACCCATGTGCCGATCAACGCGGTCGTTGGCGCCAGCGATGTCAGCGAGGCAGTCACACAGGCAGGCAGAGCAGTAGAGCAAGGCTTCTCCTGCATCAAGCTCAAAATGGTGGGGGATGAGCGAGAACAGGTTGAGCGCGTGGCAATGGTACGCAAGGCTATTGGGCCAGACATTCAACTCAGACTCGATGCCAATGAAGGATGGAATTTCGCTCAGGCGAGAAATATTCTCAAGCAATGCGAGCGCTATCATATACAGTATGTAGAACAGCCTCTCCCCTCGACAGAGATCGCTGGCATGCACGCACTCCAGCAAGAGGTCACGATTCCCCTCGCAGCAGATGAGGCTATCGATAGCCTGGAGAGCGCCCGAAATGTCCTATCTGCCCACGCCGCCAGCATCTTGATTCTGAAGCCCCAACTGCTCGGAGGTCTGCACAATACACAAAAAATCATCGATGAGGCAGAAAAGCAGGGCGTCACTAGCGTCATTACCAGCAGTATTGAGACGGGGGTAGGACTGGTCGGAGTCTTGCACCTTGCAGCAGCCTGTCCGACGGTTACACTGCCATGTGGTCTGGCAACACTGGCACTTCTGGAAGACGACCTGCTCGCCGATGACCTGAACATACAACAAGGATGCCTGACCGTCCCCACAACACCCGGACTAGGCGTCACTCTTGATAGAGCGGCCCTGGCTCGCTACAGTGCAAAAGCAATCTGAAAGGATCGAAGTGACAACACACGCTATACTCTTACCCAACTGGTTAACAAGGTGCGCCGAGAACACACCCGAGAAGCTCGCCATACAATTTGGGCAGACGCAGTGGAGCTTTGCCGAGCTCGATCGACAAGCAACACAGCTCGCTCATCAGCTCGCCGCAGCCGGAGTACGCCAGGGTGATCGCATCGCCTTATTGGCCGCAAACGGACTCACCTTTGTCAGCTTCGTCCATGCCCTGATCAAACTCGGTGCAATCCTTGTGCCGCTCAATACACGCCTGACGCTGGATGAGTTGTGCTGGCAGCTCAAGGATGTGAAAGCAAGCATGCTCGTACACGATATCCAGCACGAAGCAACGGCGGCCAGCATTGCCAGACAATTACCACAGCTCCTCCAGGCGACATTACAACTGAACGGCGATCAGGTAACGCTTCAGAATGGGCCGGAAAAAGAGGTCACCCTCCGAGCACTTATCGACTTGAGCGCGACCCAGGCCATTCTTTACACCTCAGGAACCACCGGAAATCCCAAAGGCGTCTTAATCACCTACGAAATGCAATGGTGGAACGCTATCGGTTCAGCCCTCAATCTGGAACATCATGCTGATGATCGCTGGCTGGCCTGTATGCCCTTCTTCCATATCGGTGGCCTCTCGATCTTGCTACGCAGCGTCATCAATGGCATCAGCGTGATCGGACTTGAAAAATTCGACGCCATCCCCGTCAATGAAGCCATCCAGAAAGACGCAGTCACGATTATTTCCGTTGTAGCCGTCATGCTCCAACGCATGCTCACCGCACTGGATCAACAGCAGGAGAATGGGCGCTATCCATCTACGCTCCGCTGCGTCCTGCTTGGCGGCGGTCCAGCACCCCTACCGCTGCTGCAAAATTGTGCCCGGCGCGACATCCCGATCGTGCAGACCTATGGGCTCACCGAATCCTGCTCGCAGGCGGTTACCCTGGCCCCACATGATGCGCTCCGCAAGCTCGGTTCAGCGGGACGGCCACTCCTGCCCGTGCAGTTGCGCATCATGAACGAGGACCAAATTGCCGCCCCCGGAGAGACAGGCGTTATCTGTCTGAAAGGGCCATCGATTACGCAGGGCTATGCAGATCGACCCGAGGCGACAGCTGCTGCGATCAAAGATGGCTGGCTCACAACAGGCGATCTGGGCTATCTGGACGAAGAGGGCTACCTCTATGTGCTGGATAGGCGCAGCGATCTGATTATTTCGGGCGGAGAAAATGTCTATCCGGCTGAAATCGAGAGCGTGCTACGCAGCCATGCCGCAATAGAAGAAGCGGGCGTCTGTGGTCAGGTCGATCAGGAATGGGGACAGGTACCGATTGCGTTTGTGAAGTTCTATGAGGGGAAGACGGCAACCATAGAAGAACTGCACGCACATGTGCAACATTATCTGGCTCGCTACAAACAGCCACGAACGATCTATATTGTTGAGCAGTTGCCAAGGAACTCAGCGGGAAAACTGTTGCGCAGAGAACTGCATACATTGTTGCCAGAGGGATAAGTAGAGAAGGCTTCAGCGCATCTAAGAGCAAAAACAAGAAAGTGAGAACACCACCAGGAACGTGATTAGATAGAAGAAAGGAGACGCTCAGAGGACGCGCTGAAATCTAACTAATATTTATAGTACACGTTTCCAAGTCGATGTACAAGTCTTATAGCAAAAATTGTCTATTACACTGACAATAGAAGAGATTTGTAAAGAAGATTTCCAGAGGCTGGAATAAGACAAAAAGAAAAGCTCTTGCAAATCAAGAGCTTTATTGACAAGGGCAAATCGAATCTGCAACTACTCAATAAAATGACGCCACCAGCCGCCACGCTCATTAGTCTTGATACGATGGCAATTGGCACAACGAACCTCACATTTTGCTATTTCAGCGTCTATGGTAGGCCAGGAGGTAGCAAGACGCACTAATCTAGCTATAGACTCTACTTTTTCGCCTCGCACATGATCAAATTCTAAAACACGCACGTCTGTATGGCCGCAGTCGACACAAGGATGTTCAGATAAATAGGCATAAAGCTTTCTTTGATTTTCCTCAATAACACGACTGTTACGCAACTTAGCACGATCAAGATAGACTTGCTTATTATTCTGATAATGAACTCTGTTTGCTTGCGCCTGGCAAAATCTACACCACGTCTGACGCTTCTGATCTTTGACCTTCCAACGAAAATCCTCCTCAGCGTCTTTCTCTTCACCACAACCAGGACAAACCTTTTTCATAGTAAAAGGCTCCTATTAGAGAAAAGTATCCAGGTAAGGCACTCCGACATCTGTACAGCCATTATTTACTCCTTTCGCATAGGATACTACTGTGCAGAGGCACATATAAGATGATAATATATCATATCAGAATATATTACAATATTCAGCAACATAATATAATAATATCAAAAAGTGATATACAATATAAATACAGTATTTAAAGTTTAAGAGCTTTCACGGAATAAAAAGTCATAACTCAGTTGAAACTTATGTGTATAGCTAATCTGCATACGAAGGCTGTTCATAAACCATAATGGTTTATTTGAGGAAGTAGAAAACGGAAGAAATAATTTATGGGAACCAGGCACTCTCAAAAGCGTAAGCGAATATCCGCGCTGAAACGAAAAACACCTGAACACGTTGTGTTCAGGTGTTTTGGCAGGGGTGACAGGAGTCGAACCTGCTGAAACTCGTTTTGGAGACGAGTGCCTGACCGTTTGGCGCCACCCCTACAAACCATCTTCCCAAAGAGCTAACTCTTTGTTTCGACCTCATTAGTATCTCATAATCGAGCCCTATTGTCAACAGGCTTTTTGTAACTATTCTTTCAAGCTCTTGCTTCCGACCTACGATCACGAAGTAAAAATAAATTGCTCCACGATCAGCACTTCGGGATGCCCTTCGGCCTTTTGCGCTTCCTGTAAGGCCGGTCCGACGAGGGTCGCGGGCGTGAGGAACCAGAGATCGTTTTGGGCCGGATGCTCGCTAATGATAAAATGGAATTCTGCTTCACGCACGGATTGCCAGAATTGCGAGCCGGGGACAAGGATGCAGTGGCTTTCCGAACGCTTTAAGGCTGTGTCAGTGACAAAGGTTGCGCGTGAATAGGTCATACGGCGGTAAAGCCAGCAGTGAGCGCTCTCCTCCGAAGAGAACTCGTCAGGATCAGCCAGCATCGCTTGAATACGCTCAGTGACAATCGGCGAAAGGGGTAGTTCTTCGTCTCTCGCACAAACGCGATACAGTTTTAGCGTGTTGGTGGTAATATTCATGCTAGACTATTTTTCTTTCTCTTACAAATATCTGAGTTGCATGCTCAACCTCTTATACTGTATCTCGGAACGTGACCAGACTGCAATAAGGAGGAAAACCGGTGCATATTCACGACTATCTGGAACGATTGCACTACGCTGGCCCACTCGAACCGACACTGCAAACGTTACAAGCATTGCATGAGGCGCATTTACTCAGCATTCCTTTTGAGAATCTTAATATACATCTCGGGAGAAGGCTTCTTCTCGATGAAGATGCTCTATGGACGAAGATTATCGAGCAGCGGCGTGGAGGCTTCTGCTACGAGCTCAATGGCCTGTTTGCGTGGCTATTGCGCACCCTTGGTTTTCAGGTCAGCCTGCTCGCAGCTGATGTCGCACGTCCTGCGGGCGGATTTGGTCCGGAATTTGATCATCTCGCCTTGCTGGTCCATCTGGAAGACGATTGGCTGGCAGATGTAGGCTTTGGCGAATCGTTTCGTCAGCCACTACAGATGCAAGCATCGCTCGTTCAGGTCCAGGAATGGGGAAAGTATCGGCTGGAGCGAGAGGGAACATACTGGCTCTTACAGAGCTGGGACGACGAAGAATGGAAACCGTCGTATCGCTTCACGCTACATCCGCATGTATTAAGCGAATTTAACGAGATGTGCCAGTATCACCAGACCGATTCGCTCTCGCACTTCACGCAACGACGCATCTGTACGATCGCAACTCGCATCGGTCGAACGACACTGAGCGATAAACGGCTGATTATGACTGTACAAAAAGAGAAAAAAACACAACAGCTTACCAGTCAGGAAGAATATACGGCTGCTCTCGCTGAACACTTCGGGATCGTTTTATGAGTGAAGATAAGAATAGCGGCATTATCTGATAATGTATGCAAACGGAATATCTACGGCTGACAAAATTGTAGACGTGAAGGTATTGACAAGCCCGGATAGGTCTGCTATTATACTTTTCGTAGCCGGGAGAGGTCGCATAGTGGCCTAGTGCGGAGGTTTGCTAAACCTCTGAAGGAGCAATCCTTCCGTGGGTTCGACTCCCACCCTCTCCGCCATTGAGAAAACTCTTGAGCGAAATGTTCAAGAGTTTTTGTTTACTATAAAATGGGATTCCTCTTCATATCAGATCAATAACCTCTATCGGAACTGAGTAAGCTTCATTATCAAAATAATAAACAGAATTACAAAGATCGCACTCGTCTTCGCAAGGCTCTAATACTCAGCGAGAACAAACCTCGGCTTCACACTTATCTTGCTACTCACCCCTGTGTTGATTGCGGGCAAACAGATATTCGCATTCTCGAGTTTGATCATATTCGTGAGCAAAAATCCGGTGAAATATCTGATCTACTCAGACAGGGCCACAATTGGTCCACAATTGAAGCTGAAATCGCTAAATGCGAGATTCGCTGCGCAAATTGCCACCGTATTAAGACCTTTGAGCACAGCAGAAGTTGGCGTGATATCCAATATGATTTACAGTCAGGCAAAATCTACCAGCAGATGCATGCTTATCTCTCAGCTCACCCCTGTGTTGACTGTAATGAAGCAGACATTCGCCTTCTCGAATTTGATCATGTACGAGGATATAAGATATCTACTATATCGCGCTTGCTTACGCAAGGTCGCAATTGGTCTACTATTGAAACCGAAATCGCCAAGTGCGAGATTCGTTGTGCCAATTGCCATCGTATTAAAACTTTTGAGCGCGACGGTGATTGGTGGCGAACTGAAGAATATGGGGAAGCACATGAGCACATTTCATCATGATGATCCATCGGATAACGATCAGGTCCAGATTATAGATCTCGATGCAAAAACAGTGCTCTTCTTCTGGCAAATATTGCTCGTGTGGTCTGGGCTGCCAATGATCCCGGCTACGGAGCATTGCACCCGCCCTACGATAGTGGACTCTACCCTGCATTATTCGCTCGCCTTCTTCTCACAGCCACCCCAGAACCCGATCTCGCTGATCGTGTCCAGGAGTTGATGCAAGGGTGGATTGCTGATCCCAAGCCACAAAAACTTCGCTGGACAACAATGAACAGATAACCCTTGTTATTCACATGCAAGCCTTCTGGTAGCGAGAGCAAGGACCATAGCACCCCTACTGGTCTGTCAAACTGCATGGTATCCTTTGAGAGGCGTACCGTGAGCGAGATGGCCGGTGGGGGCGGACGCCATGATGTTTGTCAAAGTGCTACGTGGTCTGCACCTCGCGCAGGCGTTCTGTTTCCATGAAAGCGGCTTGCAAATCGGCGTCGTGCATCGCGATCAGGGGGACTTCTGGATGACGGCGGGCATAGTGGTAGAGCGACAGGATCGTCTGGCGCGCAGTTGCATCGTCGCTGGTCACCTGCGACCAGAAAAATGGGTGCATGATCGAAGGACGCTGGTAGTGATCGGCAAGCCAGACTGCGTCTCCCAGCAGGAAGAGCCGTGGACCATGAGCACGATTGATAAATAGTCCCGTATTGCCCGCAGTATGACCGGGCAGCGGGACAGCTATCACTGAGCCATCGCCAAAGAGGTCCAGGCTGGAGCGGAAACCTTCATAGGCCGGGCCAGCACAATCAAATAACTCAACGGGATTCGCATCTCCCAACAAACTCTGCACCAGACCATGCCGATGCTCCAAAAGACCAGTACTGGCGGCAGCATCATACTCCACACGATTGATGCGCAGGGGAACCCCCGGAATGTCAGGGATACCGCTCACATGATCCCAGTGCAAATGCGAGAGGAAGGCAAACTCGAGATCACGCGGTCGCAATCCCAGCGTGGTCAGGTGATCGCTCAGGGAATGCTCGAAGGTGAAACGAGCGAGCGTCTGGTGGAACAGAAACGACTGGTGTTTCAAAAAGAGGTAAATATCGCTACAGAGGCCAGTATCGTAGAGGAAGGTCGCCCGGGGATGGCGAATAAGCACGGCTCCATAGTTGATGGCACGAGGAGCGAACGAGCGCGAGCCGCGCACCGCCACACATTCTGGAATCGAAGCAAGACCACAGCGCAAAAACGTTACCTCGATATCCGGCAAGGAAGCAGGAGGCGAGAGGGATTCAGGAACCACTTGCGGCGGATCGAGAGAGAAAGCGGGAGGCAAAAAACCCCTGGCCACCCAGCCAAGGCCAGCCAGGCCGAGAGAGAGTGCACCAACACGAGCCCAGTCACGCATATGCATAAGCGCGTTCCTCCATAAAACACCACGAAGCACGTTTTGTCTGGAACGTGCTTCGTGATCATGAAGCGATCTATTAAACGACCGGCTGGTATTCCTGAGAAGAGACGACAATCTTACCATCTTGCATCGTCAGGAAGGCTTGCTGTCCGCTGGTAATCTCGCCCGTCAACAGAGCGTCCGCCAGAGCATCGTCGACATAGGTCTGGATGGCACGACGCAGAGGACGCGCGCCATATTCCTCGTCGAACCCCTCCTGAAGCAAGAACTCACGCACCTCATCATGCACTACCAGTTCGATCTTCTGCTCGCTCAAGCGCCCACGCACCTGCGCCAGCAACAAATCGACGATACGATAGAGCTCGTTCTTACCCAACGAATGGAAGACGACAATTTGATCGATACGGTTGATAAACTCTGGACGGAAAACACGCTTCAAACCGTCCATCGCCTTCGAGCGCATCGCCTCGTGCTGCTCATCGCTGGAGCCCTCATCATCGCGCTTCGCCGAGAAACCAATGTGCGCCGCGCGCTTGAGATCGGCACTGCCAGCATTGCTGGTCATAATCACCACGGTATTCTTGAAATCGACCGTGCGACCCTGACCGTCCGTCAAACGACCATCATCCATGATCTGCAAGAGCGCGTTGAAGACCTCGGGGTGCGCCTTCTCCACCTCATCGAAAAGAATGACACTGTACGGACGACGACGAACCTGCTCGGTCAACTGACCGCCCTCGTCGTATCCCACATAGCCCGGAGGGCTCCCAAAGAGACGCGCCACCGTATGCGGCTCCATATATTCCGACATATCAAAGCGGATCAGATTCGTCTCCCCACCAAAGAGTTCAGCCGACAGCGCCTTGGCGAGCTCCGTCTTACCGACACCCGTTGGCCCAAGGAACAGGAACGAGCCGATAGGGCGCTTCGGATCTTTCAGGCCAGCTCGCGAACGACGAATGGCTCGCGCCACAGCCGCAATCGCTTCATTCTGACCAATCACACGCTTGCGCAGGTCAGCCTCTAGCTCGCGCAGATTCTGACGCTCGCTCTCCAACATCTGACTTACCGGCACACCAGTCCACAACTCAACCGTTGCCGCAATATTCTCCGGCGTCACAATCAGCGTCATGGCATTGCTCGCCTGAGAGCGCGCATGCTCCAGATTCCCGATCGTCTGCAACTCCTGCTGACGCATCAGCGCGGCCCGTTCATAATCCTCAGAATTGGCCGCAGCCTCTTTCCTGGCCTGAATATCGGCCAGCTCTTTCTCCAGATCAGCGATGAGCGTCGGACTGATAATGCCCTTCTCGCTCGCCTCCAGGCGCAGAGCCGAACCGGACTCATCCATGACATCAATCGCTTTATCCGGCAAGAAGCGATCATTGATATAGCGATCAGAGAGTTTTACCGCTGCTTCAATAGACTCATCAGTAATGCTCACCCCATGGTGCGCTTCGTAGTTCGGGCGCACAATCTTGAGCATCTCAATCGCCTCTTCAAGCGAAGGCTCATTCACCAGCACCGGCTGGAAACGACGCTCAAGAGCCGCATCCTTCTCAATATGCTTGCGATATTCATCGAGAGTGGTTGCCCCAATACAGCGCAGTTCGCCACGCGCCAGAGCAGGCTTGATCATATCTCCAGCACCGACCGCGCCCTCAGCCGCACCCGCACCCACCACCGTATGCAATTCGTCGATAAAAACGATCACTTCCGTTGCCTGACGCAACTCTTCAAGAATAGACTTGATGCGCTGCTCAAATTGACCGCGAAACATCGCGCCTGCAACCATACCACCAATATTTAACGTAACGATGCGCTTCCCACGCAGCGTCGGCGGAACGTCTCCTTCGAAGATGCGACGGGCCAGCCCCTCAACAATCGCCGTCTTACCGACACCCGGCTCACCAATCAAGACCGGATTATTCTTCTGGCGACGACCCAGAATCGTAATCATACGCCTGAGCTCACGACTGCGACCAGCCGCAGGATCGATCTTGCCCGCCGCAACTTCAGCGGTCAGATCACGGCCATATTGATCAAGGGTAGGCGTTTTACTATTTGG
>Ga0310811_10011336_pt1 | contig 11555 bp, 12 predicted proteins | sample YCmetagenome_FD_207642 | JGI IMG/M metagenome (GOLD analysis project Ga0310811, IMG submission 207642) | Soil microbial communities from experimental microcosm in Duke University, North Carolina, United States - YC | ecosystem: Engineered > Artificial ecosystem > Soil microcosm > Unclassified ... | reverse complement strand
ATCGAGGTCCTCGGCGCGCTCGGCCTGATCCTGCCGGAGCTCACCGGAATCGCCCCCATACTGACCCCGATCGCCGCGGTCGGGCTGGTCGTGGTGCAGATCTTCGCCATGCGAGTCCACCTCACCCGGGGCGAGCGGCAACCGTTGCCGGCCAACGGAATTCTCCTGTTACTGGCCGCCTTCGTCGCGGTCGGCCGTTTCCTCGGCTGACCGCAGCCATTAACAAAAGGCCGCCGGCTCGCCGGCGGCCTTTTTTGTCGGACACCGACAGGTCAATAGGCATCACCCAATCGGTGGCATTTCCCGCCCATGGGGAACTCATTGACAAGTTACTCCGAACGCAGCATCATCTTGCGCATGATGCGCGGGGTCTATCTGACCATTCGCCGGCATGTCGACCTGCAGCGGCAGGCGAGCGACCTCTGTCTCGGCCGCTGAGGCCATCTCATATTCGTCGGTGACCGACATGTTCGGGAGCCGTTGAAAGCGCTTGCCCGAACACCGGAACGGTGTCCGGTCGGTCAGTCGCGCGCATTTTCTCTTTGACGAATCGGGAGCACACATGTCTGTAAATCCGCCTGGCCGGCGCAGGGCCAGGATGGTGGGCGCGGCCGTGCTGGTCGCGGCCGGCGCCACCTTCTTCCCGGCCGCGGGCACGTCCGCGTACGCGGACGTGCAGGTCAGCACCGAACACGTGACGGGCTCGGACGGCAAGGACTACTCCGTCACCAACCACCTGGTGCCGCAGTACGCGGCGAAGTCGAACAGCCGCAAGGAATGGCTGCTGGTCTGGGCCGGCGACGAGAACATCGCCGACACCATCGTGCCGGACGTCAAGAACCTGCCGGGCACGCTCGGCGGTGGCCTGACCAAGGTGCGCAACGCCTTGCCCGGCCCGGACTTCCTCGCCGTCATCGACGCCACCAAGGGCTCGCCGGAGTACGGCAAGGTGGTCAACACCGCCACCGTCGGCCCGCTGGTGGAGAACGAGCCGCACCACATGCAGTACGTGTGGCACAAGGGCGACACCATCTACGCCGGCGCGCTGTTCGCCGCGGCCACCTACGCGTTCGACGTGTCCTCGTTGCCGCAGCTCAAGCTCAAGGGCATCAGCCTGCCCAGCCAGACGCTGGGCGGCTCGGTGCCCGACGCGTACTGGACGCTCAAGGACGGCACCGCCTACGGCACCTACATGGGCGGCCCGGTGGTGCCCGGCCCGTACCTCTACGGCGACGGCTCGTCGGTGATCGGCAACGGGTTCGCCGGCAGCCCGGGCGAGGTCATCCACTTCGACCAGAACGCCAAGGTGCTGTCCCAGTCGCCGGCGGCCACCCCGCAGGGCGACGACGCCAAGCTGTGCGACAACCTGCCGCAGCTGGGCAGCGCCACCTGCGCCAACCCGCACGGCATCCAGGCCCGTGAGGACCTGAACACGCTGATCACCAGCGACTACGCCGAGCCGCGCAACATCATCCTCGACCCGGTCAAGCAGCCCTCGCCGTACCTGCGCCGGCCGACCATCCGGACCTGGGACATCTCCGACCGCAACAACCCGAAACTGCGCGCGGTCAGCTACCTGCCGGACGGCCCGCGGGCCAACCCGGCCGATCCGCTGCACGCGGAGAGCCGCGCGGCCATGGAGAACACCGTGACCAACCAGCCCGGCCACAAGGGCGCGTTCGCCCAGACCATGCAGGGCGGGGCGATCTTCTACACGCCGGACATCACCGCCGCGCAGCCGCACTGGCGTGAGGTGTTCGACGACGGCACGGCCACGAAGGCGTTCAACCCCAACGCCACCGAGGCCAACGGCGGCGGCACCAACGGCGGCTGGGTGCAGGTCAGCCCGGACGACCACTACCTGTACCACGCGGTGATCGGCCGACCCAAGGGCACGCTGTCGGCCGACGACCCGGGCACCATCGGCGGTGTGTACACATTGGACATTCGCAAGCTGCTGTCCGCCGGCGACTCGTACACCTGCACCATCGACACCGTTGCCAAGGCGCAGAACGGCGGCGGCGCGGACTGCCCGACGCTGGTCGGCGCGGCGGCGATCAACCCGAGCACGCCGGGTCAGGGTCCGCACTGGGGGACCTATGACAACTTCACCATCGGGGCCGACGGCTACTACCACGAGACCGACGACCCGGCCCGCGTCGCGGTGTCGGACTACTTCGTGGCGCGGTCCGGCATCGACGGCGACCACAAGGTCAACATGGTGAACATCGGCCCGGACGGCAAGCTGACCGTCGACACCGCGTTCCGTGACGAGTACACGGGGCAGGTCGGCATCAACTTCAACCGGAAGTCCTGGCCGCACGGCGACTTCGGCAACGCGAAGCCGCACTCGGAGCTGTTCGTCGTCGCTGACGCGGACGTGAAGTAACGGCGAGCGGGTGGCGCCGCCCCGACCGCGGCGCCACCCGTTCCTACCCGAAGCGGGATTGCCTTGAACATGACCGACATGGGCATGGACACCTCCGTCACCGGAGTGCCCCCTGCCGTGCTGCTGCTCAGGATCGTGCTGCTGCTGGCGACGGCCACGGTCGCCGGTATCGGCCTGCTGCGTCCCACCGTGGTCTCGGTGCGCCGCAACACCTTCGTCATCGCGTGGGTCGCCGCCGCCGTTACGGCCGTTGCCGACCTGATCTCCCTGCTGTGGCTCGAGAGCAATGTGGTTTTCGCTGTCGGGCAGGTGGTACTGGCCGTCGCCGTGCCGGCCACGCTGCGCCGGCGCACGCCGTCGGCCTACCTCGGCTTCGGGCTGCTGGTGGTGCTGATCTCCGAGATCTCCTTGAGCCACATGGGCATCGAGTTCCTGGCCGACACCGGCTACACCGTCGGTGTGGTGGCCTGGCTGGGGTTGACGCTGATCAGGCCGTCCACCAACCGTCTTCGCCCGCTGGCGCTGACCTTGGCCGTCGTGTTGGCGTTGGCCGGCGTGTTGCAGATCGCCGTGTCCGGGGTCGGCTTCGACCGCCGGCTCTACGACACCGGCTTCGGGCTCGGGCTGCTGGTCGTGGCCCTGCTGCCGATCGTTGTCACGGCGTTGACGATCACCTTGCCGGCCAATCGTCTCTACCCCGTCGGTGCTTTGCTGGTCGTCGTCGCCTACCTGGCTTGGGCCGCCCTCGGCGCGATCCCCCGCCCCGCCGACCTGCCCACCCCTGGCGTTCCGTTGCTCGGCTCCGCCGCCGGCACCCCGGTTCTCGTTGTCCCACAACGCCCCGGCCACAACCTCGTCCACTTGCCGGTCGAGGCCGTCGTCAACGGCGTGCACGCCGTCCACCGTCCCGGCACGAACGGCGCCTGGGCCGCCATCGACCTGCCGCCCGGCCGCAGTACCTTGCAGATCTCCGCTGCCGGCAAGGAATCTGTCGTGTCGGTGGACACCGGCTCCGGCCCCGCCGGCCGCCCTGTCGACCCCGAGTGCGCCAACGCCGCCCTCGGCGGCCTCATCGGCGGCAGCCGCGTCGCCTTGACTTCTTGCCCCAGCGACACGTTGTCCACAGGCGATGCCGAGTCTGTCCACAAGCTTGTGGACTTCTTGGCCGCCCGCAAGATCTCCGCCCTCACCGTCATCGGCGACGACTCCGCCCGCGCCAAGGCCGCCGCCGACGTCGTACGCCGGGCCGGCATTCCCGTCTTCGACACCGAGCAGCCCAACAGCGCCCTGGTTGTCGTGTCCGGCTGGTCCACCGCCGCCGACACCCTGTCCCGCGTCGCCGTCGAGCAGACCCGCAAGCCCACCTATATCAACGGCATCTACCTGGCCCCTTGGCTGCTCACCGCTCCCCTGCTCACATCCGTCGTCAGCTCCGCCATCCCCCTCCGCTTCGACCCCCGCGACCCGCAGACCCTCGCCTACACCGTCGCCCTCTCCAACGCCTTCCCCGGCGAAACCGGCTCCATCGGCGGCCTCTCGTCGTGGCTCGCCGCCCAGGGCCAGCAGTCCGCCCCTCCCGTGCGGCTGTACGCCTCCGCCCAGGTCGACGCCATGCCCATGGACAACACCATGGACGGCATGGAGATGGCCTACCCCGGCCAATGGGTCCCCAACGGCACCATCGTCCCGATCTCCGGGCCACTGTCCTGAGCAGCGACAGATCCCCTTCCCTGCACCGTTAGGAGGCACGATGTCCCTCGCCAGCGAGAGACTGCCCGCGGTGGCGCTCGAAGCGCCGTCGGCCCGTTCCGGCGTGATCATCGTCGGCACGGCACTGGCCGCGACACTCGGCTTCGCCGTCTACCACGCGGCGGGCTGGAAGCTGGCCCTGCTGTACGTGGTCGGCCTGGCGCTGGGCCTGGTGTTGTTCCACTCCCGCTTCGGGTTCACCTCGGCATGGCGGCAGATCGTCGCGGTGGGCCAGGGCGCGGCGATCCGGGCCCACATGCTGATGCTGGCGGTCGCGGTGGCACTGTTCGCGGTGATCCTGCAGTCCGGCATCGGGCTTTCCGGTGCCCCCAAGGGAATCATCCTGCCGGCGAGCATCGGGGTGGCGCTGGGCGCGTTCATCTTCGGCATCGGCATGCAGATCGGTGGATCCTGCGCGTCGGGCACGCTGTTCGCCGTCGGCAGTGGACAGACGGCGATCCTGTACACGTTGGGCGGCTTCATCCTCGGCTCGATCGGCAGCGCGTTCGCGGCCAACTGGATCGGGTACCTCCAGTCGCTGGGCCCGACGGTGTCGCTGGCCGACACCCCTTGGGGGTACGGCGGCGGAGTGCTGTTCTCGTTCCTGATCATCGCGGCCATCGCGGGCGGATCCCTGCTGCTGCAACGGCGCCGCAACCCGCCGCCGATCGAGCCGGCTCCCGTGGCCCGGGGCTGGACGCGGGTGCTGCGCGGCGCGTGGCCGTTGTGGGTGGGCGCGATCCTGCTGGCGGTGCTCAACGCGGTGACGCTGTTCGTCTCCGGCAGCCCGTGGGGAATCACCGCGGCGTTCGCCTTGTGGGGAGCGAAGTTCCTTGGTTGGATCGGGATCGACATCTCGAACGCTCCCTATTGGACGGTGCCGAAGAACGCCGCCGCCCTGCACGCCTCCGTGCTGGCCGACCGCGTGTCGGTGATGGATTTCGGCATCATGCTCGGGGCCCTGATCGCCTCCGCCCTGGCCGGAGCCTTTGTCCTGCATCGTGCCGTGCCGTGGAAGATGGCCGTCGGCGCGGTGATCGGCGGGGTGCTGATGGGCTTCGGCGCGCGCATGGCCGGTGGCTGCAACATCGGCGCCTACTTCTCCGGTGTCGCCTCCTTCAGCCTGCACGGCTGGCTCTGGGGCGCCGCCGCCATCGTCGGCACCTACGTCGGCGTCCCGCTGCGCCCGCTGTTCGGGCTCGGCAATCCCAAACCCACCGATTCCGTCTGCTGAAAGGTAAGACCCATGAAGCCCAAAGCTCTTACGGTCGGCCTGCTGACCGCCGCGCTGCTCGCCCTCGGCGCCGGCACGGCCGGCGCCGACACCCTGCCCATCTGGGCCCTGCCCGGGCTCGACGTCGGTTCGCTGCTCGGCCCGACCGTGCCGCTGCCGACCACCGCACTGGCCCCCGTCGACGGCCTGCTGAAGCTCATCAGCGGCTGAAACAGGAAGGAACCCTTATGCGCAAGGCACTTGTCACCACCACCCTGGTCGCCGCCGCCCTCGTCGGCGCGGCCTCGCCGGCCCTTGCCGACGGCGTCACCGTCGTGGACCAGCCGGACACCAGCTCGCTGAACAACATCTGGACGTTCACCGTGCTCGGTGTGCCGCCGCTCGGCGCCCTGCAGTCGGTCTCGCAGGCCGTCGGCCGGTTGTTCTGAGCCGTTGAGCCACCGTGGCCCGGCCCGTCGTCCCGCCGGGCCACGGTCCTTTTTCCCTGATTGGAGTCGCCTTGTCCAGCCGCGCCCGCACCGGCTTGCTCGCGCTCGCCGGCGTTCTGGCCGTCACCTGCGTGGCCAGCACCACCCCGCCCGCCGTGGTCGAAGCCCGGTCCGTCGCCGCGCCCGATCACGTTGTCCCGCCGGCTGCCGTTCCCGTTGCGCCGCACCAGCGGGCCGACGTCCAGGTCGTGCATCCGGATCACGTCGTCGCCTACCGGCCCGTCGCCACCGTGACCGACAACCGCATTCCCGCCGTGCTGCTCGCCGCCTACCAGCACGCCGCCGGGCGCTCGACTTCGTGCCATCTGCGCTGGCCGGTGCTGGCCGGCATCGGCAAGGTCGAGTCCAACCACGCCCGTGGCGGCCAGGTCGACAATCGCGGCACCGTCACCGAGCCCATCGTCGGTCCCGAGGTCCTCGACGGCACGCATGCCCTCGGGCCCATGCAGTTCCTGCCTTCCACCTGGGCCCGCTGGGGCGTCGACGACAACCACGACGGCGTCGCCGATCCCCAGAACGTCTGGGACGCAACAGCTTCCGCCGCCGACTACCTCTGCGCCGACGGCCGCGACCTGTCCCTCAACGGCGATCTCGTCAACGCCGTCCTCAGCTACAACCACTCCGGCGCCTACCTGGCCGAGGTGTTCCAGTGGATCACCACCTACTCCGGTGGCGTGAGCACCATCCCCGCCGTCGTCTCCCCGGTCACGCCCACCACCGCCGCCACGCCGCCCACCACCGGAACTCCGGTGCCGCCGACCGGCACCACCACGACTGCTCCGCCGACGACTACGACGACCACGCCGCCGAACGTCCTGGACGCGGTGGTGGGCGGGTTGTTGGGCGGGGTTGGCGGGCTGTTGGGAAAGAAGTGATCAGGGCCGCGCCAGGATGCCCTCGGCCAGGGCGATGGCGTGGGCCTGGCCGGGGCACTCGTGAGTACCGGCCCCGAAAGGCTGGTTGTCGAGGCTGACCATGACAACCTCACCGCCCCGGACGCGGCGGGTCTCCCGGAGCGGTGGGTCGTTGCGGAGGGCGTCCTCGACGCTGGCGTGGTTGCGCGCGTTGGCGACGAGGGCGGCGGTGGCGTCGCAGCTCTGGATGAGCAGGCTGATCCGCGCGGCGGTGAGCTCGTCGGGGACGCCCCCGAAGGCGTCGACGAGGTGGGCGACGGCGAGGTCGGCCTCGGGGGAGGCGACGGTGTGGGGGTGGTAGGCACGGGCGGCGATCGCGACGGCGGCGCCGACCTCGATGCCCATGGCCTGGGCCAAGACCTCGGCGGGGGTGCCGGTGGTCGAGGCGGCCAGTTGCCTCAACGCGGCCGGGTCGATCTTGGCGAGTTCGGCGACGGCCAAGGCCCGGCGGCGCTGGTGGTCGGGCCCGGAGCTGAACCGGGCGACCATCGCCCGCAGCCAGGCGACGGTGGGCATGGGCGACGGCACGGGCAGGTCCAAGTCCATACGGAAACGCTAGTGCGGCAACACTTCGGTGGCGGCCGAACCATAGGCGGCGGCCAACGCGGCGAAGACGGCCTTGGGCTGGAACCCGCTGTCCGTCAGCTTGACCACGCTGTAGCCGGCCATGTCCAGGTCGGTACGGGGATCATCGGTGTGCGGCGTGTCGTACGAGGCGAAGGTGAACCAGAAGGCGGCGTCCACCCCGACCTCCTCGAAGATCGGCAGCAGCGCCTGGAGGTAGCGGACCTGCTCCTCCTCGTCCCGCACGTACTCCCCGTTGATCACCGGCGGATCGGCCTTGTCGTCGACGATCATCCAGCCCATGCCGCCGCGCTCGCCGGCCCCGGTGTAGGTGCTGGCGCCGAACTCGGTGATGGCGACGGGCTTGCCGTGCTTGGTCCGCGCCATCAGCTGGTCGACGAAGGTCGACGCGTTCTCCTTGTCCCGGTAGGCATCCACGGACACGAAGTCGAACGGCGTCCAGTCGATGTCCTCCCACAGGCCGGAGGCGTAGGTGATCGGCCCGCCGAACCGCTCACGTGCGGCGGCGACCGCCGTCTCCAGGAACGCCGCGACGGCAGCGGGCGCGGTGGCGAAGGCGGCGTAGGTCTCGGGCGAGGCGGTCATGATGCCCTCGATCCGAGAGTAGACAGTGTCGCCAGGCAGGAAACCCTGGGCGAACAGGCTCAGCTCGCAGCCCAGCACCAGCACGACGGACGCCCCGCCAACCCGCAACGCCTCGGCCCGGGCCGCACAGTCCAGGAACAGCGGCAGCATCTCGTCGGTGGTCAGGTCGCACGGGAACGGCGCGAACCACACCTCCAGCCCCAGCTCAGCGGCGATCGCCGCGGCCACCGCGATCCGCTCGGGATCGAAGCCGGTGATCCGCACGGCGGTGCAGTGCAGGTCCTCGACGATCATCAGCAGCTCGCGCCGCACCTCGTCGGGCTCGAAGGTGGTGCGGCTGAGCTTGCCGCCGGGCGTGAAACCGGTGTCGTAGTTGATTCCCCTGGCTCGCATGACACCAAGCCTGGCACCGCGACCGCCCCGGCGCCCACGACAGATGTCATGGTCCACATCAGACAGTCGGGCTACGCCGCTCCAGCAGCACCACGTCACGCCACCGGCCGTCGTGGAACTGCCCGACCCGCTCGGTCACCCCGATCACCCGGAAGCCCAGCTTCTCGTGCAGGCCGAGGCTGGCGGTGTTCTCCGGGAAGATCCCGGCCCGCAGCGTCCAGACGCCGGCGGCCTCGGTGCTGGCGATCACGGCGTTGAGCAGCGCCCGACCGACCCCGCGACCATGGGCGTCCGGGTGCACGTACACGCTCTCCTCGACGACCCCGGCGTACACGGCCCGCTTGGACGTCGGCGAACACGCCACCCACCCCAACACCTGGTCCCCGTCCAGCGCGACGAACCGGTGGTCGGGCAGATGCCCCTCGTCGAACTCGGCCCAGGACGGGGCCGACGTGGCGAAAGTGGCCTGACCACTGTCGATGCCCAGCTGGTAGATCGCCAGCACGGCGGCCGAGTGGACGGGCAGCATCGACGTGACGGCCATCATGGATCGGACGCTACCCCATTCGGGCGACGTACCCTGAGCAATTGTGACGAAGGCGAGAACGGCCTGGTTGGCGGTCGTGCTGGGCAGTCTGTCGGCGTTCGCGCCGCTGTCCATCGACATGTACCTGCCGGCTTTCCCGGCGATGGCGCGCGAGCTGACGGCGACGCCGTCGGACATCCAGCTGACGCTGATGGCGTGCACCATCGGCCTCGCGGTGGGCCAGCTGATCGCCGGCCCGCTGTCCGACCGTCTCGGCCGGCGCGGACCGCTGCTGGTCGGGCTGGTGATCTACCTGATCGCCTCGGCCGCCTGCGTCTTCGCACCGTCGGCCCTCACGTTGACGATCTTGCGACTGGTCCAGGGCATGGGCGGTGCGGCCGGCATCGTGATCTCCCGTGCCGTCGCGCGGGACCTGTTCGACGGCCGTGAGCTGGCCAAGTTCTTCTCGCTGCTGATGCTGGTCAACAGCCTGGGCCCGGTGATCGCGCCGACGCTGGGCGCGGTGGTGCTGCACTGGACCACCTGGCGCGGCGTTTTCGTCGTGCTGTCGGTGATCGGGTTGCTCCTGCTGGTGCTGACCACCCTCACGCTGACCGAGTCACTGCCACGCGAACGCCGGCACAAGGGCAGCCTGTCGATCGGCTCTCTGCTGGTGGACCGGGTGTTCCTCGGTTACGCCCTGTCCTGCGCGCTGGCCTTCGCCGCGCTGTTCGCGTACATCTCCGGCTCGTCGTTCGTGCTCCAGGACACCTACGGCCTGTCGGCGCCGCTGTTCAGCCTGGTGTTCGGCGTGAACTCGCTGGCCATCATGGGCGCGAGCCAGCTCAACAGCTGGCTGCTCGGCCGGTTCGCGCCGCGTCCGCTACTGGCCGCCGGCCTGGTCGGCACGGTGGTCAGCGCGCTGGCCCTGCTGCTGTCCGTGCTCACCGGGCTCGGGCTGGCCGGCGTGCTGCCGGCGCTGTTCTTCCTGGCCGCGAGCGTCGGCGTGGTGTTCCCGAACGCCACGGCGCTGGCGATGAACGACCACCCGGACAAGGCCGGCAACGCGTCGGCCCTGCTCGGCACCGCCCAGTTCCTGATCGGCGGCGTGGCCGCGCCGCTGGCCAACTCGGCGGTGTCGATGGGCGTGGTGATGATCGTGGTGGCGGTCGCCGCCGTGGTGGCCTTCCTGCTGCTCACACGGGCGTCAGCGCGGAAACCAGCCACTGGCCGTCCTGTCGTTGCAGGGTAGCCCGCACCCGCGCGCCGTCGATCCGGGACGACGGGTCGGCCTTGGTCCGCGTCACCTGATCCAGGAACACCAGCAGCACAACACGATCCGTCTCGGCACTGACCACGGACGTGCCGGCCACCGTCGTCTTGGTGACGATCTCCTGCTGCTGCGCGGCCGGTGCGACGACCTTCGTGCTCAGCTCGGCGAACTGGTCGCGGAAGGCCCCGGTGGTGCCGGCCCGAGCCCCGGCCAGGTCGCGGTCCAGGGTGTGAAAGTCGTACGACAGCAGCTGCGGCAACCGGGTCCGCGCCGCCTCGACCGCCGACTGCCGAGCAGCGTCCACTTCGGACGAGTGCTCGACCCGTTGGTACAGCAGGAACACAGCCGCACCCAGGCCCACGACCGCTGCGGCGCTCACCCATCGCACGAATCTCACGGCACGAACTCCAGATCCGAGACCAGCCAGCGGTCTCCCTCGTGGTGCAGCTGCAACTTCATCCGGTACTGACGCTGTTCCCCGGTCGGCGCGTCGGCGTTCTGCACAGTCGCGGACACCGCGGCCAGCACGGTGACCGTGTCACCGTCGACGCTGCTCACGCCGGCCTCGGCCACGGTGCCCTTGGACGTCACGGAAGCCTGCTGCACGACCTTGCGGAACACGTCTGCCTGCTGCGCGAACTGGTCCTTGAACGAGCCGGTGGCCACGCCCATCAGCCGAGTCACGTCCTGCTGGGCGGTGTCCTTGCTGACCGTGGTCAGGTCGACGGCGACCTGGCGGGCCACCTGCAACGCGGACTGCCGGCTGTCCTCGTCGGCGTTGGCGTCGTTCAGCCTGAGCAGCAACAGGGTGGCGACGGCGACCAGCGCGGCCGCCAGCACCATGGCGGCGGCCGTGAGAATCCGCCGCCGCCACGGCACTACTTCACCAGCAACTTCTGCCATGGGGGCTCCTGTTCTCGGCATTGCTCGGGGCTGGCGCCGCGCTGACCGGGCGCGTTCAGGCACGGCGTGTTCCGCGCTCCCCGCACCACCCGCGGATCGGCCGGCGCGACCTTGCAGTACAGGTCGCTCGGCGCGGCGATATCGCTGGTGTCGCTGGGATCCCGCCGCTGCGGGTTGGGCAGGAAGCCGGCGGTGCACGGCGGCGGGTCGTTGATGTTCAGCCGCAGCGTGGCGGCGATGTCACCGTGGTGCGCCAACAGCATGTTCTGGATCAGCGCCACGGTGGCCGGATAGTCGGAGAGGAACTGCTCGACCCCCGGCAGATAGGTGCGGACGACCTGCCCGGTGGCGATCATGTTGCCCAGCAGCATGGGCAACGTCGGCCTGAACCGGTCTTGCAGGCCCAGCAGCTGGTCGTCGAAGGTCGGCACGGTGGTGATCAGCCCACGCAGGTCGCCGTCGCTGTACCGGAGCTGATCGGTGAACGAGGCCAGATCCCTGGTGTACGACCGGATC
>Ga0310811_10011334_pt1 | contig 11556 bp, 5 predicted proteins | sample YCmetagenome_FD_207642 | JGI IMG/M metagenome (GOLD analysis project Ga0310811, IMG submission 207642) | Soil microbial communities from experimental microcosm in Duke University, North Carolina, United States - YC | ecosystem: Engineered > Artificial ecosystem > Soil microcosm > Unclassified ... | reverse complement strand
TCACGACGCTGCTCGAACGGACCAAGCCGGGTCCGCGCTGGCTGCTCTCCTCGCGCAGCCCGCTCCAGCTTCCGGTCGCCTCGTGGCTGGCGTACGGCGAGTCCGACCTGGTCGTCGACGCCGTCGACCTGCGCTTCGACCGCGTCGAGGCCAAGCAGAGCGCGCGCGCGTCGCGCCTCTCGATCCGCGACGAGGAGCTCGACGGGATCCTCGATCTGGTCGACGGCTGGCCTGCGGCGCTGACGTTCGCGCTGCGCACGTCGACGCGCGCGAGCGATCTTCTCGCGGTCTCGGTCGGCACGCGCGAGATGGTCTATCGCTACCTCGCCGAGCAGGTGTGGCACAGCCTCGACGATCGGGTGCGCGCGTTCCTGCGCACGGTCGCGTTCCTGCCGCGGCTCGAGACGCGGCTCGCCGTCGCCGCGGGATTCGACGACGCGGCGGCGATCATCGAGTCGCTGCGCGAGCGCGTCGCCTTCATCACCGCGCTCGATCCCGGCGTCTACAAGCTGCACGACCTCTTCCGCGACTTCGTCCAGCGGCAGATCCAGCTCGAGGGCGACGAGGCGCTGCGCGCCGCGCGCATCGCCGCCGCCGCGGTCCTCGAAACGGTCGGGATGCACGGCGCCGCGCTCGAACGCTACGTCGCCGCGCGCGCGTGCGCGCAGATCGAGCGGCTGCTGACGAGCGCGAACTTCGCGCTGCTCGAGAGCGGCCACTACGACGTGGTCGAGCGCGCGCTGCGCGTCCTGCCGTCGGGCGCGGTGCAGCGGCGCCCCGCCGTGCTCGCGCTGCGCGCCGCGATCGAGGATGCGCACGGACGCACCGAACAGGCCGAACGCTGGTACGCGAGCGTCCTCGAGCAGCCGATCGACGACGTCTCGTTCCGCATCTCCGTCGCCTGGCGCTACGCGCTCATGCTCTACCAGCAGGGCCGCTTGGACATGCTGCCGATGCTGCGCGAGCTGCGCGACCGCGACGACCTGAACTCGGCCGACCGCGCACAGATCTCCGGGATGCTGGCGATCACGCTCGCGCTCGGCGGCGAGGTCGCGGAGGCGCAGACGATCATCGACGAGGCGTTCGCGCTCGCCGAGCTCGCCGACGACGAGCTGCGCGCGCGCACCTACGGCCGGGCCGCGACGGTCGCGTTCTTTGCGAAGGACGAAGAAGCCGTCGAACGCTACACCCGCGAGGGTTCGCGTCTCGCCGTCGACTGCGGCGCGTTCTCGCTCGCGGCGCGTCAGTTCACGACGCTCACGTCACTCCACGGTGCGGCCGGTCGGATTCCGACTGCGGCGTGGTACGCCTCTCAGATCGCGGCGAACGCCGAAAAAGGCGGCGACCCGCAGATGCGCGCCCTGGGCTTGCGGGCGCTGCTCGAGTACGAGGCGGAGCGCGGCAACGCCGAGAGAATTACCGAGATCGAACGCGAGCTGAGCCTCCTCTCGTACCGCGGGAACGTGGCGCTTTCGTCGCTGATCTCCGGCCGGGCGATCGCGGCGAGCTGGGACGGGCGCTTCGCCGAAGCGGTGCGTGAGCTACTCTCAGCGACGGAACGCGATCTCCAGCCGTACCAGCATCTCTGGCGCCTGGCGATGCTCGCGGCGATCGCGGCGGGCGGCGGCGACCGCCGCACCGCGAGCGACGCCCTCACCGCCTACGACGCCACGCTCGAGACCGAACCGGGCACCCTGTACGGCCGCGACCGCGCCTACTGCGAGCGCTACCTGGTGCTGGCGAACGTCGTCCTCGGCCGCAATGCCGTCGCGCAGCGAGCCCTACGCGCGGCGACCCCGGCAGAGGATCTGGAGCCGTTCGACGCGGCCCTCACGGCGCTCCTCAACCGCAGTACCGATGCATTCGAGGGGGCGCTGCGCAAGATGCGCGTCAACGGCGTCGCCGGGATCGCCCGGATGATCGAGGCGATCGCCGCCCCCCTTCTCGCGGAGGCGGAGAAGACACCGGTCCCACTCACCGCCGTCGAGCTCCAGGTGCTCGCCGCGATGGCGCTCGGACGATCGAACCAAGCGATTGCGGACGAGCAGCGCCGGACCGTCAACACCGTCCGCACCCACGTCTCCTCGATTCTCCGGAAGCTGGGCTGCGAGAGCCGCGGCGAGGCGGTCGCAATCGCCAGGCGCCGCCAGCTCGTCTAAGATGAAACGGGCTCATCCTTTCGGACGAGTGTGGGCTCTCTGACTCCTTGCTAGGCTGGGTGAGTCACCCGCCTCTTCAAGGAGTGCCCGCGTGTTCACAGCTCTGGTTACCGCCCTCGCCGCCGCCGTCGTCGTCTGCACCACAATCAGCCCGAGCGGCATGTAGACCGCTCGAGCGCATTGAGCATCGCCATGGAGGGGTGCGCCGCGCTTGCGCGGCGATTGGCCGAAACCCGAGCCACGGTCGCCGACACGGTGATCGAACGACTCGGGACGCGCTCGTCCGCCCATGCCTCGACGCTCGTCGTGCGCTCGCTGGTCTCCGCGCTGGGCCAGGCGATCGAGTCGGCAAGCCCCGATCCGGTCGTCGCCTGGGGCCGCATGGCTCACGGCTCCTACACGCTTCCCGTCGTCCACGACCTGCTGTCGGCGGCGACCGAGGTTGCGGCGGAGGAAGCCGAACCGCTGGAGATCGACTTTTCTTCGCTCCTGGTCTTCCTCGAGATCGTCAAGGCCGAACTCGTCGAGGTTCTTCCGCTTCCCGACGCCCTGAACGTGCGCTCCGATGAGCGCCGCGGGGCGACGAGCGGGATGATCGACGGGATCCTGGCGATGCTCAAGGCCCGCGACGAAGCGACCTGCGCACACGCGCAGGCGACGGGTGCGTGGTGCCGCCGGCTCGCCGAGGCCCTGGATCTCTCGCCGTCGGTGACGGACACGGTCGTCAAGGCCGCGATCCTGCACGACATCGGAAAGATCGGGACCCCCGACGCGATTCTGTTCAAAGCCGGCCCGCTCGACGAAGCCGAGTGGGAGACGATGCGCGCGCATGCGGACTTCGGTGCGGATATCCTCGCCGAACTGCCGGCGCTCGCCCCGTACGCCGGGATCGTCCGCGCGCATCACGAGCGCTGGGACGGGTACGGCTATCCGAACGGGCTGCGCGGCGAGGAGATCCCGTTCGAGGCACGCGTCGTCGCCGTCGCCGACGCGTTCCATGCCATGATCTCGAACCGGCCGTATCGCGCAGCGATCGGCCAGCGTGAAGCGATGGAGATTCTCCGCGCGGGCAGCGGGACCCAATGGGACCCCACCGTCGCCGCCGCGATGATCGCAATGTTGGATGCGCCGCGTACCGCCGCAAGGCGGGAGGTGGCCACCCGATAGCCCCCTACCGGGTGTGGGCCGAAAGAAGGGTCGTGTACGGGTGTGCGCGGCCCTTCTTCCGTTTTTCCGGGAGCACGTGCGGAAGCGAAAAAGAAACGGGCGGAGCGCATCGCGCTCCGCCCGTCGTTTCGTGACAGCTCCAGACGTGGATCAGTAGTCCTCGTCGGTGGAGTGCGCGATCGGACCGTCGTCCTCGTCGCTCTCCTCGCTGTACTCCTCTTCGTCCTCGAGGACGTATCCCTCGTCCTCGTCCTCGTCGTCCGCGGCGACCGCGACGTCTTCCTCGGGGACCTCGTCCACGACGATCTCCCCGTCGTCCGTCATCGTCGCACGCAGACCGCCGAGCGGGCTGGCCGGGATGAGCTCCTCTTCCTGCGCACGTCCGCCGCGCGCGGGGGTCGGGCTCACCAGCGGAGCCGAGTCGTCGATCTCTTCCTCTTCTTCCTCGGGCTCCTCTTCGACCGCACCGGCGGCCTCCTCGCCCTCGGCACCCTCGACCGGGACGCCGACCGCGGCCGCGGCTTGCGCCTGGGCCAGACGATCGCGTTCCGCCTCGCGTTCGGCCAGGGCCGTCTGCGAGAGACGCGGGTCCTCGTCGCCCATCAGGAGACCGATCTCCTGAGCGCGCTCGGCCATGTCGTCGTCCTGGATCCGGATCTCGACCTCTTCGCGCTGCTCGGTGAGCACCTTGACGTCGAGCGCCAGCGACTGGAGCTCCTTGATGAGGACCTTGAACGACTCCGGAACGCCCGGTTCCATCACGTTCTCGCCCTTGACGATCGCCTCGTACGTCTTGACGCGGCCGACGACGTCGTCGGACTTGACCGTGAGCAGCTCCTGCAGCGTGTAGGCGGCGCCGTACGCTTCGAGCGCCCAGACCTCCATCTCGCCGAAGCGCTGGCCGCCGAACTGCGCCTTACCGCCCAGCGGCTGCTGGGTGATCATCGAGTACGGGCCGGTCGAACGCGCATGGATCTTGTCGTCGACCAAGTGGGCCAGCTTGAGCATGTAGATCATGCCGACCGTGATCGGGCGGCCGAAGCGGTCGCCGGTACGGCCGTCGCGCAGCCAGGTCTTGCCGTCCGCCGGGAGACCGGCGTCCTGCAGCCATTCGGCGATGTCCTCGGCGTGCGCGCCGTCGAACACCGGGGTCGCGATGTGCATGTCGAGCATGCGCGCCGCCCAGCCCAGGTGCGTCTCCATGATCTGCCCGAGGTTCATGCGCGAGGGCACGCCCAGCGGGTTGAGCACGATGTCGACCGGCGTGCCGTCCTCGAGGTACGGCATGTCCTCTTCCGGCAGCACCTTGGCGATGACGCCCTTGTTGCCGTGCCGGCCCGCCATCTTGTCGCCCTGCAGAATCTTACGCTTCTGCGCGACGTAGACGCGGACGAGGTGGTTGACGCCCGGGCTCAGTTCGTCGCCGTTCTCGCGCGAGAAGCGCTTGACGTCGATGATCTTGCCCTTCTCACCGTGCGGGACTTTGAGCGAGGTGTCGCGGACTTCGCGCGACTTCTCGCCGAAGATCGCGCGGAGCAGCCGCTCCTCGGCCGTCAGCTCGGTCTCGCCCTTCGGGGTGACCTTGCCGACGAGGATGTCTTCCGGACGGACCTCGGCGCCGATGCGCACGATCCCGTTCTCGTCGAGGTCCTTGAGGGAGTCCTCACCGACGTTGGGGATGTCGCGCGTGATCTCTTCCGGCCCGAGCTTCGTGTCGCGGGCTTCGCACTCGTACTCCTCGATGTGGATCGAGGTGAAGCGGTCGTCCTTGACCATCCGCTCGGAGATCAGGATCGCGTCTTCGTAGTTGTAGCCTTCCCACGGCATGAAGGCGACGAGCACGTTCTGCCCCAGCGCCAGCTCGCCCTCATCCGAGGACGGGCCGTCGGCGAGGATCTGCCCGCGCACGACGTGGTCGCCGACGGCGACGATCGGGCGCTGGTTGATGCACGTGCCGGCGTTCGAGCGCGTGAACTTGAGCAGGTCGTAGGTGTGCTCGAGCTGATCGTCCTCGTGCTTGACGACGACCGAGTGCGCGTCGGCGGAGACGACTTCGCCGTCGGCCTTCGCCAGGACGCAGCCGCCCGAGTCCTTCGCCGCGCGGTACTCCATCCCGGTGCCGACGATCGGCGCCTGCGGACGGAGCAGCGGTACGGCCTGACGCTGCATGTTCGCGCCCATCAGCGCGCGGTTCGCGTCGTCGTGCTCGAGGAACGGGATCAGCGCCGTCGCGACCGAGACGATCTGCTTCGGCGAGACGTCCATGAGCTGCACCTTCTCGGGCGGCTCCTCGACGTATTCCTCGGCGTAGCGGGCGACGACGGTCGACGCGGTGATCTTGCCGGCCTCGTCGATCTCGGTGTTGGCCTGCGCGACGATGAACTCGTCCTCGCGGTCGGCCGTGAGGTAGCGGATCTCGTCGGTGACGATGCCGTCGCTCACCACGCGGTACGGCGTCTCGATGAAGCCGTAGCGGTTGACGCGCGCGAACGTCGCGAGCGAACCGATCAGGCCGATGTTCGGACCTTCCGGCGTCTCGATCGGGCAGATGCGGCCGTAGTGCGAGTGGTGGACGTCGCGGACTTCGAAGCCCGCGCGCTCACGGGAGAGACCGCCCGGCCCGAGCGCCGAGAGACGACGCTTGTGCGTCAGCTCGGCGAGCGAGTTGGTCTGGTCCATGAACTGCGAGAGCTGGCTGGAGCCGAAGAACTCCTTGATCGCCGCGACGACGGGGCGGATGTTGATCAGGGCCTGCGGCGTGACCGTCTCGATGTCCTGAACGGTCATGCGCTCGCGCACCACGCGCTCGAGGCGCAGCAGACCGACGCGGAACTGGTTCTGCAGGAGCTCGCCGACGCTGCGGATGCGGCGGTTGCCGAGGTGATCGATGTCGTCCTTGTGGACCTGCTTGGTCGCGACCTTGATCAAGCGGTTGATGACCGCGATCATGTCCTCGCGCGTCAGCGCCTTCTTCTCGATGTCCGGGATCGGCAGCTGCGCGTGCTGGTACTCGCGCTCCAGCTTCCCGGAGAGCTTGTAGCGGCCGACGCCGGCGAGATCGTAGCGCTTCTCGTCGAAGAACAGCGACTCGAGCAGCTTCTCGGCGTTCTCGGCGTTCTCGGGCTCGCCCGGGCGGAGCTTCTTGTAGATCTCCTTGAGCGCGTCTTCCTTGGTCTTGACGTCCTTGTCTTTTTCCAGGCAGTTCGCGATCAGCGGCGAGTTGCCGAACAGCGCGAGGATCGCGTCGTCCGACTCCCAGTCGAAGCCCAGATCGGGGCGCGAGAGCGCGCGCACGAACGTCGTCGCGTAGATCTTACGGTTCTTGTCGATGCGGACGCCGATCGTCCCCTCGGTCTCGTCGTTCTTCGTGCCGTTGTCGGTCTCGAACTCGATCCAGGCGCCGCGGTTGGGGATGATCGTCGCGTTGAACGTCGGCCGGTTGTTCGTGTCGACGTCCTGCAGGAAGTAGACGCCCGGCGAACGGACGAGCTGGCTCACGATCACGCGCTCGGCGCCGTTGATCATGAACGTGCCCTTGTCCGTCATGAGCGGGAAGTCGCCCATGAAGATCTCTTGGTCCGGGATCCCCTTGATCTCGCCGGACTCGGCCGTGATGAGGCGGACCCGCACGCGCAGCGGCGCGCTGTAGGTCATGTCGCGCTCGCGGCACTCCTCGACCGAGTACTTCGGATCGCCCAGGCTGTGCTCACCGAACTCGAGGACCAGGTTGCCCGTGAAGTCCTTGATCGGCGAGATGGAGTCGAACGCTTCCTTGAGCCCGTCGCTGATGAACCACTTGAAGGAAGCCTTCTGCAGCTCGATCAGGTCGGGCAGGTTGAGGACGTCGTTGATCTTCGCGAACGTGTGGCGCTGACGCTTCGGGCCCGGATCCTCCGGCAGCTCGACGGTGAACGCTTCCTCGGGAACGTGGAAGCTCGCGCTCGCGATGTTCTCTTGCTTGACCGCCGTGTTCGACCCGTTCGGCGCCGCGGGAGCCGTCTCGGTCTTCTTGCGGCTACGCGTCGTCTTGGGTTTGTCCGCCGTCGTCTTCGTCGCCATTCTGTTTCTGGGGGGTCCTCTGCTTGGCTCTACGCGCGCTCAGGGTTACGACACGCCAAAAAGGCAACGGCCGCCCCACCTGAGTGAGGCGACCTCGCTCATCCGTTATGCCGCTATCCGCCGAGGGGCATAGGGCCGTATCCTACCACCGACCTCCGACCGCCGTCAAGGCCGAGGGGCGCAAACCCTCCCAGTCGGCAAGGGAGCGACCGCACGCGCCGCGGACGCGTCCGGCGTCAGGCGGCGTCGTTCGAGCGCGTTGCGTACGGGGTTTCGTAGGCCGGCGTCGTCCGCACGCTGTCGACCGCGGCTTCCAGCGCGGCATGGCGGTCCCGCTTGCATGCACAGCGGCGCAAACGCTCGCCCGCGCAGCCGTCGAAATCGTGCAGCGCGAGGTTGTGACCACAGGGGCAGAGCACGAGATTGTCCATGAACGGGCCTCCAGAAGCGAGGGAGCGACTCACGAACCAGCCCGCTCCGCGACGTGCTCCGGGGAGCGTACGGCGCTGCGAACCGTCGTGGGCCGTTCCGGTGGGCATCGAGTCGGCCCACGGCCGGTTATTTCCCGCCTGGAGCGCGGGGTTAACGCCGCCGCCGCGGTGGGCCCGCAGGAGTAGCGGGCCTCACGATGCGAGCGCGCTCGGGCGCGCCAGGTTCTCGAACGTCGCGAGCGCCGACGCCACGACCTGGTCCATGTTGTAGTACCGGTACTCGGCGAGTCTGCCGACGAAGACGACGGCGCGCTGCGTCGCGGCGAGGCTCGCGTACTTGCGCGCGAGCTCGCGGTTCTCGGGCCGCGGGATCGGATAGTAGGGATCGCCCTCGGCGCTCGGATACTCCCGGCCGAGGACCGTTCGGGCCGCCCGCTGCCCGGTCAGATAACGGTAATCGGTCGTGCGCGTGTACGGCACGGCGGCGTCCGGTTCGTTGACGCACCCCGCCGGGAGCCCGTCGGCGGCGACCTCGACGGTCTCGAAGCGGAAGGTCAGCGAGCGATACGGCAGCCGGCCGAACGTGAAGCCGAAGTATTCGTCGATCGGGCCGGTGTAGACGACGCGGTCGAACCGCTCGCGATCGGCGATCGTCGCGAAGTCGCAGCCGGTGACGACCTCGATCCGCGGATGGGCCAGCATCCGGCGCACCAGCGCCGTGAACCCGTCGGCGGGGATCGCTTGGAACGCGTCGGTGAAGTAGCGGTCGTCGTCGTTCGTGCGCGTCGGGACGCGTCCGCAGACCGAAGCGTCAAGTTCGGCCGGGTCGAGTCCCCACTGCTTGCGCGTGTAGCCGCGGAAGAACGTCTCGTAGAGCTCACGGCCGACGCGCGCGACGATCGCGTCCTCACTGGTGACGATCCGCGACGGCGACTCGACCCGCGCCGCGAGGAACGCCCGGACCCCCGGCTCGTCGAGCGCCGTGCCGTAGAGCCGATTGATCGTCGTGCGGTTGATCGGGATCGGGACGAGCCGATCGCCGACCCGGGCGAGAACGCGGTGCTCGTAGGGGATCCAGCGCGTGAACCGGCTCAGGTAGGCGACGACGTGCGGGGCGTTCGTGTGGAAGACGTGCGGACCGTATTGATGGAAGCGCAGGCCGTCCTCGCCGAGGGGGTCGTGCGTGTTGCCGGCCACGTGCGGCCGTTTGTCGACGACCAGCACGCTGGCTCCGAGCTGCGAGGCCAGCCGCTCGGCGAGGGTCGCGCCGGCGAGCCCCGCGCCGACGACCAGGTAATCGTACACTCCGAAGTGTTCCTACGCGCCGCGGCGCGCGGACCCATTCCCGTGATCCCTATGCGGCCCCGGATCGGAGCAGCTCGGCGGCCTTGGCGTAGCACCCGCAGGCGACGCTCCGCAGCCGTTTCTCGTCCAGGACCCGGACGCGCGCATAGCCGTGCCCGACCAGACCGTCTTCGACGAAGCGCCCGAGCGCCGTCACGACGCTCGCGCGGCGCACGCCGAGCATCATCGCGACGGTGTCCTGGGTGATTTGGATCTCGTCGCCGACGCGATCGCGGGTCACCAGCAGCCATTTCGCGAGCCGCTGCTCGATCGTGTGGCGCGCGTTGCACGCGATCCACTGTCCGCGCACCGCGATCACCGTCGCGGCGTAGCGCCCCGCGGCCTCGCGGAACCCCGCGTCGCGCTCGAGCAGTTCGGCGAAGACGTGGGCCTCGACGCGGGCGAAGCGCCCCGGCGACTGCACCAGCCACGTGTCGGCCGTCGTCCGCAGCCCGAGCACGACCTCCAAGCCGAGAAATCCCTCGATCCCGGTCGCGTCGACCTCGACCATCCCGTCGTTCTCGAGCGGTCGCATCGTCGAGACCATCCCCGAGAGGGGAAACCACACGGCCTCGACCGTCGTGTTCGGCGCCTGCAGCACGTCTCCGATCGCGCCGCCGTGGACCGTCATGCGCGACTCGAACAGCGCGCGCGTCGCCGGCGAGAAAGTATTGATGAAGCGGTTCTTCTCCGCCGTTCCGGCGAGCATCGTCCTGGTACGTACCCCTTCGCACAAACAGCGTCTTTTGACGTTTTCGGTAGTAAACGCAAAAATACGTAGTACGAACGGATAAACGGAGACGAGTCCGCCGGAAAGGATTCCGCGCTGCGGAACTTAGGCTTCGGCGCGCGTCGCGCGCAGCGTCATCGTCAAGCGCACCTCGGTGCGCGACTGATGCGTGCGGATCTCGACGGCGTCCATCAGCGCGCGCATCAACGGAAGGCCGCGGCCGCGTTCCTCGCGGCGTTGAGCGGGCTTCCACTTCCCTTCATCCTCGACGCTGACGACCAGCGCGTCCTCGTGCGCGTGCGCGCTCACCCGTACCAGCCCCGGGGCGCCGAGGTAGGCATGCTCGACGGCGTTCGCGATCGCCTCGCCGCACGCCGTAAGCAGCGCGAAGCGCGCGTCCTCGTCGAGCCCGAGCCGTTCGGCGTAGCGCTGCATCGTGCGGCGGACGATCGGCACCGCCATGGGGACCGCCGAGAACGTGAAGCCGAACGAGCGCGAGGGGACGTCGGCCGACGCGACCGTCAGCGTCGCGACGTCGTCCGTGTTGGTGCACCGCGCGAAGACCCGCTCGATCAGCGCGCGCGCCTGCTCGCGGCCGCCCAGGCGCGCGCCGGTGCGGACGGCGTCGAGCAGCCGCGACTCGCCTTCGAGGACGTCGCGCGAGTATTCGATGAGCCCATCGGTGTAGAGCGTGAAGAGCGCACCCGGCGGGAGCGTGAAGGTCCAATCGGAGGCGCCGACCTCCTCGACGATCCCGAGCGGGACACCGTCCTTGGGAAGCGCGTGCACCGTCCCGCCGGGCAGACCCAAGATCGGCGGCGGGTGGCCCGCGGAGGCGTAGGTGACGACGCCGTCGCGGGGGTCGATGATCCCGAAGATCGCCGTCACCATGACGGGGTTCGCGCGCATGTTGACGATCGTATTCGCGCGCTCGAGGACCAGCGAGGGCGAGTTCGGGTTGAGCGCCGCCGCGCGAAACGCCTGACGAACCTCCCCCATGACGATCGCGGCCCGCAGCCCGTGACCCGCGACGTCGCCGATCGAGAACGCGATGCGTCCGTCCGGAAGGTGGAACGCATCGTACCAGTCGCCGCCGACGATCGCCTCTTCCGTCCCCGGGAGGTAGGCGGCGTCGAAACCGAGGCGTTCGTCGCTGGGCAACTGCTCGGGGAGGAGCGCCCGCTGCAGCGTGTCGGCGACGTGATGTTCGCGCGCGTAGATCTTCGCCGCGTCGACCGACGTCGCGATGCGCAGCGCCAGCTCATCCCAGAGATCGAGCTCGCTCGCGCCGAGCGTCGCGATCGTCGGCCCGGCGATTCGCATCGCGCCGAGGATCCGGCCGCGCGCCGACAGCACGATCTCGCGCGTCGGCTCGTCGAAGCCGCCCGCGTGCGTGAGCGTCGCACGGATCTTCCCTTCGTCGATCTCGACGCAGAAACCCGAGGCGAACTCGGGTACGATGAGGCGCGCGACCGTCGCGAGCGTCTTCGGATAGTCGAACGAGCTCGCGAGCTCGCGCCCCGCCGCGACCAACAGACGGAGCGACGCCGACAAACGTCGCTCTTCGTTCGCGCTCACCGCCGTGCCAGCGCTCAGGACGTGGCCCTCCTCTTCCGCTTGCGGCGATACCCTCGCTTGCTCGATTCCAAACCTCGCGCCGGCGCGA
>Ga0310811_10011333_pt1 | contig 11557 bp, 9 predicted proteins | sample YCmetagenome_FD_207642 | JGI IMG/M metagenome (GOLD analysis project Ga0310811, IMG submission 207642) | Soil microbial communities from experimental microcosm in Duke University, North Carolina, United States - YC | ecosystem: Engineered > Artificial ecosystem > Soil microcosm > Unclassified ... | reverse complement strand
ACAGCGCCGGCCAAGTTGGGAACGGTTACCGCGTATCCGTCTCCGGCCAGGTCAGCTGCGACTGGCTCCCAGGTCCCGCAGCCGACCAGCGGGCTATGGACCAGCAGCAGCCGAGCTTGCATGCCTCCATTCGTATCACCGATGCAGCCGACGCCCACCGATCCGCACGTCTGCACCGGTCCCGGTTTTGCGGCTGGAGTACTAACCGAGTAGGCGGCAGAGGCTCCGCACCCGGTCGATGTAATGGCGGGCCTTGCCGGGGTCGGGGGCGCCGTCGAGGAAGACGTGGCTGAGCATCACGGCGGTGTCGAGCCGGTAGCGGGCATGCGGCACCCGGAGCGCGACGTCCCCCAGCGTCACGGACGACCCTCGGTAAACCCGCGCGTCCAGCCCGTGCCCGATCTCCCGCAGCCCGGTAATGCCCAGGTGCCCGTACTGCTCACGCAGGACGGCAGCTAGCCGGCTCACAAGCAGACCCTATCGACCTGCGGCTCCGTCGGCGGCTAAAGCGTGCCTCAGTCAGATGCGAAATCGATGGTTATGAAAATGAATGGAACAAATGTTCTGGTTCTGCTAGGCTCATGCGCGGCAAGGCTGTAGCGCAGAGGTCGTCGCGCCTGAGCTGCAAGCTGGAGGACGCCGGTTCGAATCCGGTCAGCCTTGCTCCCATCACGAAGACGAAGCCGAGATCGGAGCGAGGTGGCGGCACCACCTGGGCCTGAGGTCATCCCCGAGGACACCGACATCGACACGTGCCTGAGGATCCTAGCCCAGGCAAGGGAGGCGGCGCCGGAGGATCCGCGGTGGGCGCGGGTGCACGACGCCGCCGCGCAGGTGTACCGGGCGGGCAAGAAGTCGCGGAAGGCCGCCCGCTACGCCGGCCGGCGGCAGCACGACCGGGAACTGCTCGGCGATGCCGCCCGCTACCAGGACCAGAACCCGTCAGCTGAACCGGCACCGGCACCCGCGCAACCGGAACCGGAGCAGGAACGGCGCCTCATCGGCGCCCGGCGCTGCTATGTCTGCAAGGCAGCCTACCGGGACGTCCACCCCGACTATCACCTGCTGTGCCCGGAGTGCGCCACGCTCAACGCCGGCCGCCGCAACGCCCGCTGCGACCTGCGCGGCCGCCGCGCGCTCGTGACCGGCGGCCGGGTGAAGATCGGCTTCCACGTGGCGCTGAAGCTGCTGCGCGACGGAGCGGAAGTCATCGTCGTCACGCGGTTTCCCCGCGACGCGGCCCGTCGGTTCGCGGCCGTGCCCGACGCGAACGACTGGCTCGCCCGGCTGCATGTGCACGGCACTGACCTGCTCGACATGACCGCCGTGGCCGGGTTGCTCGGCGCCGTTCACGAGCGTTTCCCGTCCCTGGACATCCTGGTCAACAACGCGGCCCAGACAGTGCGACGGCCGTCGGCGTACTACCGCGAGGTCCGCGCGGGGGAGAGCCAGCCGCTGACCGGCGTCGCCGGGCGCATCGACGTTGCCGACTCGGCCGCGTCGGCTCGCGCCGCTCTCGGCGAGCCGCCCGGACTGCTGGCGCTGCCCGCCGCGGACGGAAGCGCTACGGCACAGTTCCCGGCGGAGCTGTTCCCCGCTGGCCAGACGGACGAGACGGGCCAGCCCCTCGACCTGCGGGCGCGCAACAGCTGGAGCCTCCGCGTGCACGAAGTCGACCCGGGCGAGTGGGTCGAGGCGCACGTGGTGAACGCCTTCGTGCCGTTCCTGCTCACCGCCCGGCTGCGCGGGCTGCTTGCGGCGTCGCCCTGGCCCGACCGGTACGTGGTGCAGGTCTCGGCGATGGAAGGCAGCTTCTCCCGCGCGAACAAGACCGTCCGCCACCCGCACACGAACATGGCTAAGGCATCCCTGAACATGCTCACCCGGACGGCGGCGGCGGACTATGCCGCGTCTGGGATCTCGATGAACACCGTGGACACCGGCTGGGTCACCGACGAGCGGCCTCACCCGGACAAGCTGGCACAGCGGGAAGCCGGATTCCGGCCGCCGCTCGACGTCATCGACGGTGCCGCCCGCGTCTACGACCCGGTCGTCCGCGGGGTAAACGGCGAACGGATTTACGGAATGTTCCTGAAGGACTACCAGCCGGTGGAGTGGTGACGATGAACCCAGCCCAGGTGCGGTGCCCAGCGATCGAGCATCCGGACGTTCCGCCGATCGACCCGGCGGCCCTTGCCCCGCTGCTCGACCGGCTGGCCACCGCGGACCCGGTCGCGGACGACGAGACGTTCCCTGTGGGCACCCTGCGGACCGGCGGGCGGGTCGACCTGTGCAAGCAGGGGCTCGGGGCCGAGGGCGTCGCCCGGCTGCTCCCGGCCGCGACCGCGTCGCACCACGCCGTGCACCTGCTGCTGGGGACGAACGCCATGGGGGACGAAGGCGCCGCCGCGATCGCGGCCGCCCTCACCCCTGGGCATCACGTCGAGACCCTCTACCTGGGCTGCAACCGGATCGATGAGGCCGGGGCGACGGCCCTCGCCGAACGCCTCGCCGCCGACCGCACGGTCCGCGCCCTCTGGCTCAAGCGCAACCCCGTCGGCGACGCCGGGGTCCGCGCGGTTGCCGCCATGCTGTGCCGCAACGACACCATCCGCACCTTGGACCTGGTCAACACTGGCGTGACCGACGAGGGTCTGCGCACGCTGCTCACCGCGCTCACCGGGCGGGCGCACCCGCTTGAGCGCCTGTACCTCGGCGGCAACGGCCTCGGCCCGGACGTGGCCCAGACGCTGGCGGCGCTGATCCGGGACGCGGGCATCAGGGAGCTGTACCTGACGGCGAACCACCTCGGCGACACGGGTGCGGCAACGCTGGCCAAGGAGGCCAGCGCGACCCGGCCCATCAGCCTCGGCCTTGGCGGCAACGGCATCGGCCCGGACGGCGCGCGGGCGCTAGCCTGCGCCCTCGGCGGCATCGACGCTCTGGACCTGGGGCGGGCACCGTCCGAGCGCACGCTGGGCGCACCGCCGAACCATACGGGCGACTCCGGGGCGGCCGCCCTGGCCGCGGCGCTGCCCGGTAGCCCGCTGCGCCGGCTGGAACTGCGGCATACCGGCATCACCGGGCGCGGGGCGAAGACACTCCTGCATGCCCTGCCGGCCGACACGCTGCTGGAGTACATCGGCTTCGGCCCCGGCGTGCCGCGCCGCGTGAAACGGGAGCTCGCGCCCCGGCTGCGCCCCGCCGCAGGCGTCCATCCCGACCTGCACGCGATCGCGAGCGTCTACCGGTGACCACTCGCTACCCCCAGACGTTCCCGCCAGATGAGGCGTCGAGCTGGCGGCGGGTCAGGAAGTACGCGGTGCCGCGCCGGATGATCGAGCAGGCCGCGCAGCGGCGGCTGGCCGGCGACTGGCGCGGTGCCTGTGCCGCCGCGAACGTCGACGTGGAATTTGACCTGCCCGATGTCACGCAGCGGCATGGCGCGGAAACCGCGGCTCAACTCGAAGCAGATCTCCGGCACTTCGCCCCTGACCTGCTGCGCTGGCACCTACCGCGCTGGCTGCACGGGCGCTCGACGCTGACTCCCGGCCAGTGCGTGACCCTGGCCTCCTACGCCGGCCACCCGTCCAACGGCCCGCACATGCACGTCATCACGCGCAAGATGATCGACGGGCCGCAACGGCTCACGCTGCGCTTCGGCGCGATCGACGCGGAACGGTACTCGCCGCGCTACGGCCACGTGCAGGACTGGCGCTTGACGCGATACCTGTGGGACACCCGGCACTCGGCGGAGCTGCTTGAGCACTGCGGCGGTGGGAGCCGGGCGCCGTTCCGCAACGCCGACGGCACGCCGCGCGCCGCCAGTGAACTGCCCACCGACGACCCTGGCCCCGGTGATCCGGTCGGCCGCGCCGAGTGGATCACCCTGTTGTCTGACCGCGACGGCATCGAGCAGGCGTGCGCGGCGGCGGGAATCACCCTGGACGACGCCCTGCGGGAGAACCGCCGCTACGGGCGACCGACCATCGAGGCGCTGGCGAAGCAGCCGCTTGCCTTGGCCACGCTCGAACCGGAAGTCAGGCGGCTGGCTGCGGCTGGTCTCGGGAACCGCTGCCAGTTCGCCAGCAACCGGCTGCAGCTGCTCCAGCTGAACCTGAACGCGGGTGCGCCAGGCCTGAGCATTCGCCCGGCGGACTGGGCCGACGTGGAACGCGCGCCAGCGCTGCCCGAAGCGGTCTGGCGCCGGCTGCCGGACCTCGATCTGCTCAGGTTCGGCGACATCGCTCCCGGGCAGTTGCACCCGCTGGTCAGTGCCAGCCTGTTCCCCGCACGCGCGCCGCACGACACGGACGGCCCGCCCGGTCCCGCTCTCCGCCCGCCGGCGGCGACACGGGTCCGCTGCCGGGGCGAGTGGCATGAGGTGCGTTCGCTGGACGGCCGTCTCCGCACCGCGCACACCGAGGAAGAAGAACGGCGTGAGCGGGCCATCCGGGCCTTCGGCGGCCCGGTCACCGGCTGCTTTGCCGTGGCGCAAGCTTGGACCTCCGGCACGGGCTGGCTCCCGAAAGCGCTCCGCGAGCAACGGCTGGAATTCTTCTCCCGGGTCCAGCAGGGGGACACCGCCGAAGTTCTCCGCCTGCTGGACGCGGGGATCGACCCGCGCATCAGGGACGGCCGGCAGCGCACGCTGCTGCACCAGCTCCACCTGCTCGACCACGAGGCCATGCTCCCGAGGCTCCTGGCGGCAGGCCTCGACCTCGAAGCCCGGGACCAGTCGCAGCGCACCCCGCTGCACGTGGCCGTCGGCGAAGGCCCGGAGGCTCTGGTACGGGCCCTGCTCGACGCGGGGGCACGGACCGATGTGGCCGATGACGGGGACCGCTCGCTGCCGTACGTCATCCTCCACCACCGGCGCAGAGAGCTGCGCTTCCTGTACGACACCGTGGTCCGCGACCATCCGAAGCTCGCGGACGAGCTTTATTACTCCTGGGAAGACCTGGACGACTGGGAAGGGCAGGACGACGATTGAGCACCCACACCCCACTCGCCGCCGCCGACGACCTGAACGCGTTCCAGTGACATCCCGCTATCCCCGGGCGTTCCCGCCGGATGAGGCGTCGAGCTGGCGGCGGATCAGGAAGTACGCCGTCCCGCGCTCGATGATCGAGCAGGCGACCGAGCGGCGGCTGGCCGGCGACTGGCGCGGCGCTTGCGCCGCCGCGCACGTCGACTTCACCTTCAACATGACCGATGTCGCGGAGCAATACGGCGTGGAAACGGCCGCGAGGCTCGAAGATGATCTTCTGCATCTCGCTCCCGACCTAGTGCGCTGGCACCTCCCGCGCTATCTTTGCGGGCGCACGACGCTGCGTCCTAACCAGTGCGCGGTCCTGGCCTCGCATGGCGAACACCTGCTCCACCGACCGTGCCTGTATGTCACCACTCCCGCAATGATCGATGGGCCGCAACGGCTGATGCTGCGCTTCGGTGTGATCGAAGGCGAACAGTACTACCCGAAGCGCGATGCCGTGCGGCATTCCTGGCGGCTTGGTCAGATACAGGACTGGCGCCTCGCACGGCACCTATGGGACGCCCGGCGAGCCGATGAACTACTTGAGCGCTGCTGTGGCGGGTCCCGGGTGCCGTTCCGGAACGCCGACGGCACGCCGCGCGGCCCCAACGAACTGCCCAAGCATGACCCCGGCCCCGATGATGCGGCCGGGCACACCGAGTGGGTTAGTGCATTGTGGGACAGCGGCGATATCAAGCAGGCGGTCGACGCGGCGAGAATCACCCTGGACGACACCCCGCAGGCCGGTTACTACCCGCCCCCGCATCTCTTGGACGTACTCGCGAAACACTCGCTTGCGCTGACAAGGCTCGAACCGGAAATTAGGCGGCTGGCGCCAGGTGGTCCTGGAGACCGCTTCCAGATCCACCATCCCCGGGACCGGATTGTATCGATGCAGTTGGAACCCCAGGCGGGCACGCCAGGCCTGAGCATCCGCTTGGTGTCCAAACACGACACTGGTTACGTGCGCCCGCTTCCCGAGGCGATCTGGCGTCAGCAGCCGGACCTTGACCTGCTCCGGTTTGGTGACATCACTCCCGAGGAGCTGCATCCATTGGTCAGCGCTAGCTTGTTTCCCGCGCGCGCCAAGCAGTCCACAGACGGGCCACCCAGACCCGCTGTCCGGCTCCCGTCCCAGGTACGAGTCCGGTGCCGGGGCGAGTGGCATGAGGTGCGTTCGCGGGGCGGCCGCCTCCACACTCCGCATACCGAAGAGGAAGAGCGGCGTGAGCGGGCTATCCGAGCCTTCGGCGGTCCTGTCACCGGCTGCTTCGCCGTGCAGCAGGCATGGACCTTCGGCACGGGCTCGCTCCCGAAAGCGCTCCGCGAGCAGCGGCTGGAATTCTTCAGCCGAGTACAGCACGGCGACACCGCAGGGGTGCTCTGCCTGCTAGACGCCGGGATCGATCCGCGCATCAGGGACGGCCGGCAGCGCACGCTGCTCCACCTGCTCCACCTGCTCGACCACGAGACCATGCTGCCGAGGCTCCTCGAAGCAGGAGTAGACCTAGAGGCCCGGGATCATCACCGGCGCACGCCGCTTCACGTCGCCGTCAGCGAAGGCCCTGTGGTCCTGGTGAAAGCCCTGCTTGACGCGGGTGCGCGGACCGATGTGCACGATGACGAGGGCAAGTCGCTGCCAGATCTCATTCTCTTCCGCCAGCGCAGAGCGCTTCGTTTCCTCCACGACGCCATCCTCCGCGACTACCCGAATCTCACGAGGCTGATCACGTACCCGGCCTGGGGAGGCTGGGACCCTGTGGAGGACCTGGACCATTGAGCACTCAAAACCCGCTCGCCGCTGCCGACGACCTGAACCGGCTCCTGGCAACCCGCCGCACTGAGCAGACGACGAACACCCAACTAGAAGCCCTCGCGCTCGCGGTGGCCGCGAACCTTCCCGTGCTGCTATGGGGTGAGCCGGGCATCGGTAAGTCCGCCGCCCTTGAGCAGCTCGCCGCCGGGCTCGGCGTGCCGCTGGAAACGGTCATCGCCAGCGTGCACGAGCCGTCCGACTTCGCGGGCCTGCCGGTCATCGGCGACGACGCGGCGGCCAACGGCGTGCCAATGGCCCCGCCGGACTGGGCCGTCCGGCTGAGCAAAGCGGACCAGGGCATCGTCTTCTTCGACGAGCTGTCCTCGGCGCCGCCCGCCGTTCAGGCGGCGCTGCTGCGCGTGGTACTCGAACGCCGCGTCGGCAGCCTCGCCCTCCCGCCGAAAATCCGCGTGGTCGCCGCCGCCAACCCGCCGTCGAGCGCCGCCGACGGCTGGCATCTGAGCCCGCCGCTCGCCAACCGGTTCGTGCACCTGAACTGGACGCACGACCCGCGCACGGTCGCTCGCGGCATGGCCGGGACCTGGCCGTCGGTCACGATCCCGCTAGTCGACCCGGGGAAGGCCGCGAGCGCCGTCGCCCGCGCCCGGGGCGCGATCTCCGGCTTCGTTACCGCACGCCCCGGCCTCGCGCACCACATCCCCGCCGACGCGGAAAGCCGCGGCCGCGCCTGGCCGTCCCCGCGCACCTGGGAGATGGCGCTGCGCCTGCTCGCGACCGGCTACGCGGCCAGCGCGAGCACCGAGGCGCTGTCCGCCGCCCTCGTCGGTGCGATCGGCGACGGTCCCGGCATGGAGTTCCTCGCGTACCTGGACCAGCTTGACCTGCCCGACCCGGACCAGGTACTCAAGAACCCCGATGCGTTCGCGCTGCCCAAGCGCGGCGACCGCCAGCTGGCCTTCCTCACCGCAGTCGTCGCCGCGGTCCAGGCGAACCTCACCCGGCAGCGCTGGGAAGCGTGCTGGACGGTGCTCGCGAAGGCGGTCGACGCGGGCGTGCCCGACGTGGCGGCCCGCGCCGCCGCCGACCTGGCTGCCATGCGCGACACGGACTGGCCGGTGCCCAGCGGCATCGACGCTTTCCTTGAGCTGCTGACCCTCTCCGGCGCGTTCGCCTGATGCCCGCACCGCCCGGGCGCCTCGACCAGGTCAAGCTGCTCGCCGCCCGCTACCGGGCGGCGACCGACCGGCCCTACCTCGCATCCGCGCTGTACTCGCTCACGATCGTGCCGAGCGACCGCGTGCCCACGATGGGCGTTGACCGGCACTGGCGCTGTTACGTGTCGCCCGCGTTCGTCGCGGCAACCAGCGTGCCCGAACTGGCCGGGGTGTGGATTCACGAGGTCGCACACCTCCTGCGCGACCACCACGGCCGCGCGGAACGGCTCCCGGCGGCCGACCAGCGCGACCGCATCCGCGTCAACCTCGCGCAAGACTGCGAGATCAACGACGACCTGCTCGACGACGGGCTGACGCTGCCGGACGGCCGGGTGGAGCCAAAAACGTTCGGGCTGCAGGCCGGCTGCCTGTTCGAGCAGTACCTGCCGCAGATACCGCCGCATCAGGCGCTCCACGACTGCGGCTCCGGCGCGCACGCGGGCCCGGCGGACTGGGACCTCGACGGCACCGCGGGCGGGGTCAGCCCGGTCGAGGCGGGCGCGCTGCGCCGTCACACCGCTGAGGCGATGCGGGCGCACCAGCGCGCCCGGGGCACACTGCCCGCTGGCTGGAAGCGCTGGGCCGATGAGGTTCTCGAACCAGTAGTGGACTGGCGCCGCGTGCTCGCTGGCGCCGTGCGGGAGGCCGTCGCCTGGGCGGGCGGTGCCGTCGACTACACGTACCGGAGGCCGTCGCGCCGCTCGGCGGCGCTGCACCGTGTTGGCGTGCCCAGGGTCGTCTTGCCGAGCCTGCGCCGCCCGCTCCCGTTGGTCGCCATCGTGATTGACACGTCCGGGTCGATGGGGGAGGACGACCTGGAGATGGCCATGGCCGAGGTCACCGGCGTGCTGCGTGAGGTCGGCGTGGGCGGGAACCGGGTCTCCGTGCTGGCCTGCGACGCCGACGTGCACGCGGTCTCGCGGGTCACGTCGGCGCAGCAGGTGACGCTCGCGGGGGGCGGCGGCACCGACATGCGGACCGGAATCGAGCGCGCGCTCGCCCTCCCCGAACGTCCCGGGATCGTCATTGTCATCACCGACGGCTTCACCCCGTGGCCGGACGAGCCGTCGTCATGCCGCCTCGTCGTGGCCCTGACCCAGGCGGACGCCCCCGCAACGCCCGCCTGGGCGGAAACCGTCCGGATCACCGAAACCCGGAAGGGGACCTTACCGGCCCCAGAACTCGCGCAGGTGAGGGATGAGGTCGCCGGGCCGCTCGTCGGGGAAGAAGAGCTTCGCGCCGTCAACCTCGATAACCTCGCGCGCGCCAGGGAGGGTGTCCCGGAGCTGGTAAGCCCACTTGACGCCGAAGGTCGGGTCCCCGGTGCCCCATACCAGCTGGGCCGGAGCGTCCAGCACGCGCAGCGCTTCGCTGACCCCGCTCATCTCAGCCGGCACAATCGCGGCGATCATCCGCTCGAACTCCTTGGCGCGCTCCGTGGTCTCGCCGAGCACCGTGACGTAGGAGCGCCACACCTCGTCGGGCACCAGCTCAGGGTGCTCGAAGCCGGCCCCTAGCGGGCTTGTCGGCCAGGCCGCGGGGTCAGCGGCGATCGCCATGAGCCCCGGCGCCAGCTGGCCCGCCTGCGCGAGGTCGACGACCGGAGCGAAGTCCGGTGGCGGGAAGTTGCCCTCGCAGTCGCAGTTGGTCAGGGTGAATGACCGGATCAGGTCCGGGTGACGGGCGGCGAAGATCTGCGCGACGGCGCCGCCGGTGTCGTTACCCACCAAATCCACCTGCCTGACCCCGAGGCCGTCGCACAGGTCGGCGACGACCTGGGCAAGCGCGGAGGCCGACAGGTCGTCGCGGGCCGGGGTGCCGCCATGCAGCGGCAGGTCGATGGCGATGCAGCGGCTCGTGTCCTGCAGGTTCTCGATCACATGCCGCCATAGCAGGCCGTTGGTGCCGAGACCGTGCACGAACAACGCGACTGGTCCAGCGCCGAACTCGGTGTAGGCGATGTCGCCGGCCGGAGTGGTCAGCGTCTTTCGGTGGGCGAGGAACGTGCTTACGTCCATGATCAGTGCCTCCATGATTGACATACCGACTGTCGGTCTATTTAATACATACCGACAGTCGGTCTGTCAACCGTCAAACCCAACCCCGACAAAGAACGAGCCGTTGCTCCGCCTACACCTCCCGTGGTTGTGGCAACGAGCTGGTCCTAGTCGGCCCGTTGTCACAACCAGGCGGTGCGGCGGCGCGGACGCCCTTCGCCACGCCGTCACAGAAGGTAAGAATGAGTCCCATGAGCGAACAGCACGGTGTCCCAGGCAAACGAGCGGCCCAGGGCCGCGCCACGCGCGGCCAGCTCATCGAGGTGGCCACCGGATTGTTCGCCGAACACGGCTACGAAGGCACCTCGATCGAAGCGGTACTGGCCGCCGCCGGGGTCAGCCGCGGCGCGCTCTACCACCATTTCGCGGGCAAGGAAGCCCTGTTCAGAGCCGTCGTGCAGGCGGTGAGCGAGCGCGTCACCGCACAGCTTGGTGAGGTCATCCGCGACTGCACCGACCCGGTCGACGCGGTGCGCACCGCCGCCCTGGCCTGGATCGACCTGGCCGGGGACCCGGTCATCCAGCGGATCGAGCTCGTCGACGCGCCCTCGGTGCTGGGCGCGGAAGAGTGGCACGCCATGGACGAGGGGCGCACGGTCGGCGTCATGCGGGAGATGCTGCAGGCAGTCAGCGACGCCGGCCACCTGCCGGCCGAATTCGTCGAGCCGTTCGCGCCCATGATCCTGGCCGCCCTCGACGAGGCCGCCATGACCGTTGCCCGCGCCCCCGACACCCGGGCCGCGGTAGCGGAGAGCCGCCGAGCGGTCGAGGAACTCCTCAACCGCCTCCTGCGCCCGTAATTAAGCAACAAGCGAAGCACGGAGAGGCGGTTCGGCCACGCCAGCTCGGGAATTGCCGCATTGCGGGCGCTGATCTTGGAAACTGTTCACAACGCGGAAGAAAACACGCGTAGCACGTGCGAATGCTCCGCGTACTGAAAAGGTTCCACGTTACGTGCGCTGGAGCAGACTGTGGCGAGCCCGGCAAGAAGGGCATACGAGACGGTCGGCGCGGCTACGGGCGCGCTAGTGCTTCTGGTGGGGCTCGTGGGAGGCGAGGCGCCGGTGTTACTCGCTCGCCAGCAGGGCCTGCAGGCGGTCGAGCTGGGCCTTGGGGTCGCCGAACAGCGCGTTCTGCGAGATCGCGTTCTTGTAGTACAGGTGCGCGTCGTGCTCCCACGTGAAGCCGATGCCGCCGTGCAGCTGGATCGTCGCGGTCGCGGCCGCGACATAGGCGTCGGACACCGATACCCGGGCGACCGCGGCCGCGCGCGCGAAGTCATCGGGCCGCTCGTCGGCGGCCCGCGCCGCGTCGAGCAGCGCCGCGTGCGCGAGCTCCCAGTCGGTCCGCAGGTCCGCCAGCCGGTGCTTGACGCCCTGGAACGCGCCGATCGGCCGGCCGAACGCGGCCCGGATCTTCGCGTACTCGACCGTCATCGCCAGGGCCGCGCCGAACCCGCCGAGCTGCTCGGCGG
>Ga0310811_10011332_pt1 | contig 11558 bp, 6 predicted proteins | sample YCmetagenome_FD_207642 | JGI IMG/M metagenome (GOLD analysis project Ga0310811, IMG submission 207642) | Soil microbial communities from experimental microcosm in Duke University, North Carolina, United States - YC | ecosystem: Engineered > Artificial ecosystem > Soil microcosm > Unclassified ... | reverse complement strand
ATCATCAAGCCGGGCACCGAGCGCTCGGTGTTTAATCGCGCCGGCCTTATTGCGACGCCGGCTCAGGCCAATCGCAATCTCGACACCAAGCTGCCATCCGAGTTCGCCGAACTGCGCCAGGCGCTCAAGCCGCTTGTCGGTGGCTCGCTCGAACGCGTGGTCTATGTCTCCTATGGCGATCCGGCGCTGGCCGGTCCCGGGAAGGCCTGCGCCGGCGGCACCGACGGATTCGACATTCATCCCGTGTTCGACGCCAATCCGGAAAAGCTCAAAGAGGTGACAGCGTTCGTGGAAGGAAAATTCCTGCCGCAACTGAAAGCACTGGCGCTGTGCGAGGGCGGCGTTCTCTGCAACGCACCCGACAAGGATCGCATGACCTTCGTCGATTCACATCAGGCGGCATTTGCCCAGCACGGCGTCTGTGCCCATTCGGAGGACGATCCGACCTTCGACAAGACCTGCTTCCTGACAAACGGGAAGAGTTTTGATTCAGACCTGTCGAACGCCGCCCAGGCGCCGCTCGTGTGTGGCTTGCGGCCGAGCCGGTTCCGCCCCTACGCTCATCGCGCGCGCTGGATCCGCACGGCCAATGACAGCTACTTCACGGCCATGACCTATCCGACCGGGCTACCGAACACGATGCAGCCGGCCGACATCCACGATGCCTTGTGGGGCGCGACCAGCGCGGTGCAAGGCGGCGCGATTCATCCGACCGCGGAAGGCCACGCCGCCATGGCCGATGCGGCACTGCCGGCGATGCGCGCGGTTCTTGATATCGCGCAGCCGCCGGAGGTTGATGCCCAACCGCTGCCGCCGATCAATGCCAGTGCGCCGGCTGTCACGCTGCCGCCCGCACACAACGCCGGCCCGGCCCGGCCGGCACCGCAGCGCGAGCAAAGAACCGCGATCCCGCAACCGGTCGAGCCGCGTATGGCACGGCCGGAGGTTGTCCCGCAGCAGCGCCAGTTAGCGCCGCAACGCTCCGCAATCCCGCAACCGGTTGAGCCACGTATGGCGCGGCCGGAGGTCGTCCCGCAGCAACGCCAGTTAGCGCCGCAACGCTCCGCGATCCCGCAACCGGTCGAGCCGCGCACCCTTCGACCGGATGCCGTTCCGCAACAACAACCGGTGCAACGCTCCGAAGCGCCACCGATGGCGCCGCCTATCGTGGTGCCGCAATCCGTTGCGCCGCAGCAGCTTCCGCCACCACCGGAGAGACGCGAGAGCTTGCCGCCACCGCCAGCACAATCACAGCGACCGGCGCCGCCGCTCGACATCGCACCGCCGATCCCGCCAGGCGATGTGCCGGGGGGTCAATAGCGCGGATTCGTGAGGGATCAGACTTTGCGTTGCCTGTTACGGCGGCGAAACCATGCATACAGGCTCGCCGCCGAAAGCGCGTAAAGCGGCCATTGGACGGCGTCGTTCACGGACTCCGGCAAGACGAACGCGGCGATGCCGAAACTCAGCGACGCCATAAGCGACAGCGGGCGCCACGGAATCTCAAAATTCTGCCGGCGCGCCCGCTTCCATTGCCGCAATTCGTCATCGAGCGACGGCGATGCCGATTTCTCCGGGAGCGGAAAAGAACGTGCGACCGCCTCGAGGGACTCAAGCCTTGGTAGCTCAAGCCTTGGCGACGCGATCTTTGGGCTTTGCGCGCGTGCTTCGACCGCCTGCATCGAACCGTAGGGCCGCTGCAGAGGATCCCTACGACGGCCGAATGATTTCTGGTTCGCCACTGATCCGCTCTCAATGAAGAGCGAAGGCTCCCATAACCGGGTTAGTGGTCGTTTAACGGCCTCCCGAAGATTTGGGCATTCAGCGCTCAAAAGAGGCCGTCACGCGACGCCGAGCTTCTTCTTCAGGCTCGACGATGACGTCGTGTACTGGAACGTCAGCTTCTTGTCAGGGTGCACGTAGTGGTGCGCGCGTTGCGCCATCAGCGCGCCCTCATGGAAGCCTGACAGGATCAGCTTCAGCTTGCCCGGATACCAGTTGATATCGCCGATGGCGAAAATGCCGGGCTTGTTGGTCTCGAACGTTGACGTGTCGACCAGCACCAGTTCTTCCTCATGCAGATCGAGGCCCCAGTCGGTCACCGGCCCGAGTTTCATGGTCAGGCCGAAGAACGGCAGCACCGCATCGCAGGCCAGCGTGACATTCGTGCCATCGTTCTGCTTGAGCACCGCGCCGGTCACCTGACCGTCGCTGCCTTCGAGCGAGACGACCTGGCCGAGAGCCAGATCCATCTGCTTCGACTCGACCAGCGCATGCATCTTGTTGACACTATCGGGTGCGGCGCGGAACGCATCGCGGCGATGCACCAGCGTCACGTGGCTCGCAAGCGGATGCAGATTGAGCGTCCAGTCGAGCGCAGAATCGCCGCCCCCGACGATGACGAGCCGCTTGCCGCGAAACTCTTCCATGCGGCGCACGGCATAATGCACCGAACGGCCTTCATAGTCTTCGATGCCGGCGACCGGCGGCCGCTTCGGCTGGAACGATCCACCGCCGGCGGCGATCACGACAGCCTTGCAGATGAAATCCTTGTCTTGTTCGGTGTGCAGGTGAAAGCGTCCGTCCTCAATACGCTTGATCGCCGTGATCATTTCGCCGAGGTGGAATTGCGCGCCGAACGGTTTGATCTGTTCCATCAATGCATCGACGAGGCCCTGTCCGGTGACGAGGGGCACGGCGGGAATATCGTAGATCGGCTTTTCCGGATAAAGCTCGGCGCACTGGCCGCCGATCTTGTCGAGGATATCGACGAGGTGACACTTGATGTCGAGAAGGCCAAGCTCGAACACGGCGAACAGACCCACAGGGCCGGCGCCGACAATCACAACATCCGTTTCAATCGGATCACTCATGCTTTTCGTCACTCTTAATCGTTATGCTCAGGCGAGATAGTTATCCGGCAGGCGGATTTCGATGGCGGCCAAGGTCGTGAAGATCGCTGGCCCTGCACTTATTGATGTTTGCTCGGCTTGTCCGGATCGTGTCCCGGATCAGGCTTGAGGCCGAGTGCGTTGCCGGCCCGCGACACGGCAAGATAACCGGCCGCCGACACGGTGATCTCGACGATTTCCTTGCTGCTGAAATGCGGCGTCAGGCCCGCGAACAGCGCCTCGTCCACGGGCTCGTTTTTCGCAAGCGCATCGACATAGGCAAGCATCGCCTTCTCCTTGGCATCGAACAGATCGCTTGCGGCGAAATGCGGGATCGCCGCGACGCGTTCGCGGCTCGCGCCCCAGCCCATGGCGAGCGGGACGTGGCGGGAGCGGACGTAGTCGCCGTGGGCGATGTCCGCCACCTTGAGGATGATCAGTTCCTGCGTGTCGCGCGGCAGGCTGCTCTTGAAGCGGATCGCAAGCGTCAGCTCGTTGACGATGTTGAGCATCTCGGGCGCATGCGACAACGCCTTGTGCAGGTTGAGCGGTTCGCGGCCGCGCTTGTAGCTGCGCTCGTAGCAGGTGCGCGCCAGCGGATCGGTCGGCGGGTCAGCGGCAAGCGGCAGGCGCGAAACCGGCGGGCGGTCCTGTGCTGTCATCTGTCTTCCTCTAGGCCTGACGTTCCGGTGTCGTCACGGTCAACCCGTCGATGTCGTCGACGACCTTGATCTGACACGACAGGCGTGAGGTGGAACGCACATCGTAGGCGAAATCGAGCATGTCTTCTTCCATCGGCGACACCGGCGGCAGACGCTCGACCCAGTCGTCCGCGATATAGACGTGGCATGTGGAGCATGAACACGCGCCGCCGCACTCGGCTTCGATGCCGGGAACGTCATTGCGGATCGCGGCCTCCATGACCGTCAAACCGTTGTCGGCGTCGACCGTGCGGGATGCCCCCCCTTGGTCAATGTATGTAATTTTCGGCATGTCCGGCGTGTCGTCCGGCCGCGCTGGCGGCCCATCAAAAAGGGTGGCTGGAAAGGGCCTCGAGCCCCGGCATTCCTATAAAGCCTCTGCCGCGCGGACGCCAGTCGGATAGCAGCCGCACGGCGTCATAGGCCGGAACCGGCGGAACTCCGAGATTTCAGGAAATGGAAGCGTTTAGTTGGCGCGCAGCCGGCGCGCGATCGCCTTGCGGGCTTCGGCAACCTTCTCGGTCAGGGCTTCGAACGCCGCATCGGTCGCCTCGCGGCTCGACGAGGCGGCCGCCAGTTCCAGCGCCTGGGCGACGCGGGCGATGGTCCAGGCGCCGATGCCGCGCGCGGACCCCTTGAGAACGTGGGCGGACGCCGCCATCGCCTTGGGATCTGCGCGGCGCATGCGGTCGATCAGCATCGCGGCCTGGCGCTCGAACAACTCAAGCACCTCGCGCTCGAGGTTGTGGTCGCCGAACGTCATGCGTTCCAGATGTACGATATCGAGCACCGCCAGCGCCGGCGTTTCGCCGTTCGCGCGACTGGTCGGCACTATGGCAACGGACTCCATCATCAGGACTTCCCCGAGGGCCTTTGCCCTTGGTGCCAGTCTCCCATGACAGTCCCAAGACGCCGTAAAAGCGACCCCCGACCGGGGCAGCGCGCGAGGAAAATCCGGCATCATGGTTAACGCGCCGTTAATGAGAAATTTTGCTTTTTCACTGTCCGCGCAAGCATTCGGAGCACCCCGGAACGCGATGAAATGCCCAAGAGGCAGGCCCTTACCGCGCCCTGCAACCCCGTCGGACAGCCGATCCACAACGCGCCTCATTGCCGGCACTTTTCCGGCGCAATCCGAAAAGGGATGCGGGGCCGTTAACGATAATTAAAGAGACCTTACCCGCGCCCGGTTCTTTTCGGTCCGCCGAGACGATAGGATCGGCCGCGGCGAGCCCGGCTTCCGCCGACCATGGAGGAAGATGCGCCTCCATGCGTGTTGGGAACCGGCGGCCGCGTGCCGCTTGCCTGTCTTGAGTAACCTGCGAGGCGACGTCAGATAATGAACATTCCCAAAAAAGCTGTCGATCCAACCGAAGCCGCCCTCTCCGCCATCCGGGAAGCGCTGGCAGTCCGCGACGCCGACCAGATCTCGGAGCGTCCGGGAACGGCGGATCCGCGGGCGGGAGGCCGCCCCGAGACGACGGCGAATGGGCATCGCCCGGCCCCGGCCGCCGAGGACGAACTCTTCGTTTCTTCCGCAGACCGGCAGCCGCGCGGCGATTTTTCCATGTCTGACCGGCCCATGTCGGATCGGCCCATGTCGGATCGGCCCATGTCGGATCGGCCGATGTCTGATCGGCCCACATCTGATCGCCTAACGTCTGATCGCGCGCCGCGCGGAGACGAGATCGGACCACGCCGCCCCGCCAATGACGATCGTCAGTCCATCGGCCAAATTTTACAGGCGCTGCAGCGGCGTCCGTCGCGCACCACGTATGGCGTCGCGACCGTGTTCGCGCTGGCGTGGATCTGCGCCGGCTTCGGCCTCGCGTGGATCTACATGCCCGACCTGCAGGCGACGCTTGCAAGCGGCACGGCCTCGGTGCCGGCGCTGATCGGAATCGGCGGCATCTTCCTGGTGCCGGTCATCTTCTTCTACACCATGGCGCACATGGTCTGGCGCTCGCAGGAATTGCGCCTGATCGCGCAATCCATGGCGGAGGTCGCCGTGCGGCTTGCCGATCCGGAGACGACGGCACGGGAATCGCTCGTCACCGTTGGTCAGGCGATCCGCCGCGAAGTCGCCGCGATGGGCGACGGCGTCGAACGCACGCTGGCGCGCGCCGGCGAACTGGAATCCCTCGTCCAGAACGAAGTCACCGCGCTCGAGCGCACCTATAACGACAACGAAGTGCGCATCCGCGCGCTGCTGCAGGACCTTACGCATCAGCGCGAGACGCTGCTGGCGCAGGGTGAGCAGGTGCGCAACGCCATCACCAGCGTGCATCTCGACCTCACCCAGGACATCAACAACGTCACCGAACGGCTCGCCGAGCGTGTCAGCGACACGGCCAATCGCATCACTCGCACGCTTGCCGACAAGGGCGAGCAGATCACGCTCGCGCTCGACCACGCCGGCGGCACGATGATTTCCTCGCTTAGCGAGCGTGGCCAGGAATTGCTGGTGCGGCTGAGCAGCACCAGTGAAGATACCACGCATGCGATCGAGCAGGCCGGTCAGCTTCTGACCTCCAACCTCGAATTCAAGACCGATCATGTTCACGAGCAGTTTTCGTCCATCGCCGACAACCTCAAGCGCGACGTGGAAAACCAGCTCAACGGCGTGATCGAAGAATTCGAGCGTCACACGAATACCGTCTCGGAAACGCTCGCGGACCGGACGGGACAGATGACGAGCCGCCTGACCGAAGCCGGCGACGGCATAACGGATACGATTGCGCGGCGCGTCGAAGACATCAGCGAGACGCTGAAATCGATCGGCGAATCCATCGTCCTCGACATGGGCCTGCGCGGCGGCGCCGTAGTCGGCAATCTCGAGAACAGCGGCGCACGCATCGCCGATTCCATCGCCGCGAGCGGCGAACGGGCTCGGCAGATGATCGAGGAAAGCACCGAAGACCTGTCCAAACACGTCGACGGACGCGGCGAAGTCCTCAAGAACATGCTGGCCGCACGGCTCCTGGCCTTCGAAGAAGTGTTCAGCCACGGTGGCACCGAACTGGCCGAGCGCATCGCGCGCGACAGCGGCAATCTCGGCGGCCTGATCACACGCCATCTCACGGAGTTCGACCGCACGGTCAAAACCTATGGTGGCGATCTGGTCGACCGTCTCGAACATCGGGCGCAGGCCGTGTCGGAATCGATGCGCCAGGCGATCGACAGCTTCGATTCGCGCGTCCAGACCAAGGGCGACGAAGTCGGCAATTCACTCGACGCACGGCTCACCGACTTCCACGAAACGCTCGAGACACGCACGCGCGCGCTCGATGAATCCCTCACCGCGCGCATGCTCGATATCGCGGAGACAATCGCCGGCGGCGGCCGCGAAGTCGTCAGCGCGCTCGACCAGCGCCTTAGTGACGTGTCGACCGCGATGGACGAGCGGGCCGAAAAGATTTCCGGCGCGGTCTCCACCCGCATCGTCGATCTCGACAAGACCCTGTCCGGCCATTCGGAATCGCTGACCGGCAATCTCGACAGCCGCATCGGCCAGCTCGAAACCTTGTTGATCGGGCGTACCGAGGAAGTGACCGGCCAGATCGAGACCCGCACACGTGCGGCAGTCGAAGCCCTGCACGGTCGCTTCGAGGAGTTGAACGCGGCGATCTCCACCAACACCGCGGACGCCGAACGCTCGATTACGACCCTGACCGAACGCGTCACCACCACGATCACCGGCAATACGGCCGATACCGAACGCACCCTGACAGCCATCGCGCAACGCATCGCAGCGACGATCGGCGGCAACGCCGCGGACGCGGAGCATCTGCTGGGCGCCGTCGCGAGTCGCATCGCTGCGACGATCGTCGGCAACGCCGCCGATGCGGAGCAAAAACTCTCGGCTGTTTCGGAACGGATTGCGGCAACCATCGACGGCAATACCGCAGACGCAGAGCAGAGACTGACGACTGCTTCAGAGCGCGTCGCCGCAGCAATCGGCGGCAATACCGCGGACGCGGAACGCACACTCGGCGCCGTTTCCGAACGCATCGCGGCAACCATCGGCGGCAATGCCGCGGATGCGGAACGCGTGCTTGGCGCCATCTCCGAACGGATCGCGGCGGCCATCGGCGGCAATGCCGCGGATGCGGAACGCATTCTCGGCGCCGTCTCGGAGCGGATCGCCGCAACGATCGGCAGCAGCGCCGCGGACGCGGAACGTTCGCTGGGTACAATTGCAGAGCGGATCGCGGCCGCCATCGGCGGCAGCACGGCCGATGCAGAGCGCCTGCTCGGCGCTCTCTCCGATCGTGTCGCGCTTGCGATCAGCGGCAATGCCGCCGATGTCGAACGCAAACTCACCGGACTGTCCGAGCACGTCGTCACGACGATCTCAGGCCAGACCACCGATGCCGAGCAGACACTCACGAGCCTATCCGACCGCGTCACGCGGATCATCACCGCCAATGCCAGCGAGGTCGAGCGTACTCTCATCGCGGTCTCGACGGAGGTTGCACGCAACTTCATCGGCAAGGCGGACGAAATCTCCAAGGCCGTGAACGAGCGCTCGACCGAGATCACCCAGGTCCTCGACACCAACAGCGGCAGCCTCATCGGCGCGTTGTCAGACAAGAGCCAGGCGTTCTCATCGGAAATCGCCCGCGCGACCGACGCCGCCATCAAGGAGATCGAGGCCAAGGGTCTCACCTTCACCACGGCGATGACCGGCAATGTCGACGAGATCGCACGGCGCATCAACGAAGCGAGTGCCGGCGCCTCGAACACGTTCAACCGCGCCCTCGCCGGCCTGCATGAAGTGACCGAAACGGCGATCGAGAAGTCGAAACAGGCGGCTGTCATCACCGTCAGCGAGATGCATGAGACGCACAGCATGCTCGCCAACGACTCCACCGCGATGTTCGAGCGGCTGCGTGAGGCCAATATCCTGCTGCAGGAAGTGCTCAGCGGCGCCCACGACAACATGAGTTCGATCGAGCAGACGATGGTGCATCGCGTCTCCGAATTCGTGGCGACGATGGAGAAACTGAACGACCGCAGCGGCCAGGCGAGCGACCAGGTGCAGAGCAGCATCGGCCAGTTCAACACGGTGACCGGCCGCGTGCTGTCCGATCTCTCGGGGCTCGCAAACCAGTTCCAGGCTCATGGCCGCGGATTGGCCGAAGCGGTGCAACTTCTCGACAGCAGCAATCGGCGCGCCGACGGCCTGCTCGGCGAGCGCAAGCAGTCGCTCGAAGGCTTGCTCGGCACCCTCGACACCCGCACGAACGATCTCGAACAGCGGCTGCGCCGGTTCTCCGGCATGCTTGACGAGTCGATCGAGACGGCGACGGTCCGCGCCAACGACATCGCGACGGTCGTCAGCGAGGCGACGAGCGAGTCGACACGCGCGATCACCGAGCAGTTCGAATCCGCGCGAGCGAAAACCGAGGAAGAACGCCGTCGCACCAGTTCTTCGCTGCATGCGATCTACGAGGAAGTGTCGGAAGACGCCCAGTCGATGTTCCGTCAGGCAACCGAACGCTTCTCGGAAATCCTGCACGGCATGAAGCATATGGCCGCCGAGATGCAGCGGGAACTCGAGACGACGCGCGGCGAACTGCGTCGCGGCATTCTCGAATTGCCGCAGGAGACCGCGGAAAGCGCGGCGCAGATGCGGCGCGTCATCGTCGATCAGATCGAGGCGTTGGCCGAACTCAACCGCATCGTGGCGCGGCATGGACGTGGGCTCGATGTCGTCGACAGCGCACGTCGCGGCGCGACGCGCGAAGAGGCTGCGACATCCGAACGGCGCGAGCCGGCGCGCGTGGCATCGCGGTCCGACGTCGGCGCACGGCTCGACCTCAGCAACCAGCACGGGCCGCGTCGTCCGGAGCAGCCGACCGCTCCGGCCGCCAGCGGTCGCACCAACGGCTGGCTCTCCGACGTGCTCAATCGCGCCTCGCGCGACGAGCCGTCCACGGCATCGGAAGCGACCTACGACGCGCCGCGCGATCCGTCGCGGCCGGCCGAAGAACGCCCGGTCCGTCACAGCATCGAGTCGCTCGACTCGCTCTCCGTCGACATCGCCCGGATGATCGATCACGATGCGGCAACCGAATTGTGGGAACGCTACAAGCGCGGCGAACGCAACGTGTTCACGCGTCGTCTCTACACGCTGCAGGGCCAGCGCGCTTTCGACGAGATCCGCAAGAAGTATCGCGGCGATCGCGAATTCAAGCAGACGGTGGACCGCTATATCGGCGAGTTCGAGCGTCTGCTCGACGAGGTCTCGCGCGATGACCGCAGCCAGGTGGTGGCGCGTACCTACCTCACCTCGGAAACCGGCAAGGTCTACACCATGCTGGCGCATGCAGCGGGACGCTTCGAGTAACACCCTCAGCGCAGATCAGAATGATCACACTAAAAACGCCGGCCAAAAGGCCGGCGTTTTCATTATCGCGTGTGCGTTAAACGGAAAAACTAAACCAGCCGGGCGGCCCAGCGCACCAATCCGACCACGGCCTTGCCGAAGGCGGCATCGAGCGCGAACGCCGCCGCCTGCCCTTCGGCCGACGTCGCCGGGGCGCTGGCGTGAAAGACATTTGCGGAGACGATGCGGCCGGTCTGGCCGCTGACGATCTTTGCCGTGAACTCGACCTCGGCCACCGGCGTGTCGGTGACGCTGATTTCGAAACGGCGGATGTCGATGATGAGCTGATAGTCGCCGGTCAGATTATTGGCCGGCACGCCGACGCCGCGCATGCGATGCGCGTTCTCGAAGGTCTGGACGATGCGCTCCTGCATCAGCTTGGGCAGCCGGTCGCGCCACTGCGCGCCACCCGCGGTCGCGATCTCGCCGGACGGCGCACGCACGACGATCTTGTCGCTGTCGAGCACGGCCAGCGCCGTCGGCTCCGTGACGATCAACTGGCCGCGCGATCCGCGAAAGCCGGTGCCGAAATCATGCGGCGCCGTGAGGTCGTAAGCCGGCGACGGCGCGGCTCCTCCACCGAGCAAGGCGCACCCGGACAGGCCGACCAGAAGCGCAGCACCCAAGAGGCCACGCCGAATATGGGAAACACGCCCCCGACTTCTCAAACCGATCCCCGCTTCATTCTCAAGGCCCGAGCCGGCGCGATGGAACCCCAGCGCCGGAAAACCCCGCCGTCGAACATAAGAAACAACTGCGAAGACGGTTCCATGACCGATTCGCAGACCCCCTATAACGCCTCACCGGCCATTGTACTGCCTGACCGTGCTGGCGCTACCTCCTGTTATGATCCGCGACGGATTGCTGTCCAGATTGCGCACGGCGCGGTTCACCGTGCCGAGCGTCCGCTGACCTTCCGAGGTCAGCGAATCGATGCGCCGCGCACCGGTGGCCGTCAGGCGGTTGATGCCGGCAGCGACAGTCTTCAACTGCTTGTCGAGATTGTCGGAGAGCTGGCGGAACGACTCCGCGGTCTTGGTCAGTTCGCCCTTCTCGCCCACCGTCGCATCAAGTCCGGCCATGATGCTGTCGATATGCTGGGAATTGCGCGTCAAAGTTTCCGTAAAGGAATTAAGGCCCGAAATCGCGCTTTTCAGCGCCGCCGAATTCTCGGTCAGCACTGAATTGACGTTCTGCAGCACTTCGCGCGCCGATGCGACGACGTCCTGGCTCAGTGCCGGATCGGCGATCAGCAACGGCGGCTGCGCGTCGTTGCCGGCGATGCGCTTGGCCGTGCCGCCGCCGCCCTTGAGCGCGATGGCGGCAATGCCGGTGAGGCCCTGATACTCGAGACCGATCTTCGTATCGCCGCTGATCGGCGTCGCCTTGTCGACCTTGACGGTGGCGAAGACCTGATCGGGCCGTTGCTGGCTCAGCCTGAGCGCAGCGACCTCGCCGACACGCAGGCCGTTGAAGTTCACAGCCGAACCCGGGCGCAGGCCGGACACGCCATTGTCGAAACGGATGCTGTAGGTGGTGCGGTCTGATCCCGATCCCGCACGCTGCATCCAATAG
>Ga0310811_10011331_pt1 | contig 11559 bp, 13 predicted proteins | sample YCmetagenome_FD_207642 | JGI IMG/M metagenome (GOLD analysis project Ga0310811, IMG submission 207642) | Soil microbial communities from experimental microcosm in Duke University, North Carolina, United States - YC | ecosystem: Engineered > Artificial ecosystem > Soil microcosm > Unclassified ... | reverse complement strand
CTGCTTCCGTCGGATTCTTGGTTGTGTTACAAGCGGCCATCGAACTGGCCAGGGCGATAGCGGTCAGTGAAAAAAAGGTACGACGGTTCATGAGGGTCTCCTCGATTGAATTGCTGCACATTTGCGCCATGAGGCGCATGGGATTGCTGTGCGCGCATCCGTCAAAACAACGAAATGGCGCAGACTGACGCGCTGCCTAAAGGCAGCCTCCGATATCGCCGCTCGCGTTGCTGCCGGACCCGCTACCGGTGCGGAAGCCGACCCACGTCTTGCTGTTGCCCGTCCATGATGGCCGCACGATGGCGGCGGCGCCATTCGGAGGCCGCTGCCCCGGAACATAAACATCCATCGCCTGACTGTTCGCGAGAACTATCTGCGAGATAACTTGCTGTTGCGACTGATCTGCCCATCGTTGCGCGATGCACTGCGCGACAACGGCGACCGATCGTTGACTTTCCCCGACCGATTGTGGCCCCGGCGGCATGGGTTGGCTTGCGCAGGCTGACACTGCAACGATCAGAACGAGAAGCGGTAACAGTTTCATCTCTCACCCTCCAGTTTGACTTCGCGTTTCCGACGGTTTGATACAATTTCTCTGTTGAAGCATGTGCGGTCCGGCGCGACCTCCATCGCTCACCCGTCAACGACATACCCGAAGACCAGTTTGTTTTGGTTGGTACACAACGACGTTGATTGTCGAGCTCGATTGATGACGTTTGTCGATTCCGCAATGACTTTCACTCAGTGTTTCAGGTACCATTCTTACGACTGGTCTGCAACGACACGTCATAACCGATGGCGGCCCGCAAGGCAGGAGCATTCAACGCTTTTGCAGCGACCAGTCCGTCTTTCCCGTGCCGCAAACCAGCTGATGCAAATTCATCGACTGTCCTTTTGCGGATAGCATTACCGCAATGTGCTGACGGGTTTTCTTTTCAGCATGGGGTCGTGCCCCCGGTGTCATCGCCGCATCGATCCTGACGCTATTGCCCGAGCCCGCGTTCGTCCACTGACTGGTTTCTCCGTCTTTCTTTGTGTTAGCACCTCGATCGGTGCACGCCTGATCGATTCCGTATTGCTCGGCTTTATGTATGACAAAGGCGTATCGTTCAGCATGCAGCTGCTGCGATGAGCAGGAACGACGCAGCAGAAAAGACGTTGGAGAATGGCATGCCTGTCTCCTGTCACTGTCTTCGAAAGCCACGGGTGATACAAATGATACGTATTACTAAACGTATGCAGCAGTGACTGCTGTTTAGAAGTCGCGCCCGTCACCTGACCATCGCGACTCACCATGAACCACCTGCTACCGGCATCTTTGAAATGTGTAGTCGAGGCGGTGCAAATACTTCTTACCATGACCATTCAGTCAAAGCATTGCCATGCACGTGAGAGCCCGGTCAAGCAGCCTGCAGTGGTAACCGGCATTCAGGGCATTGCGCGGGATCGCATCCAAGGTGGCACCCGTACGCTCATGACGCGGATCTGCGCATGCCTCGGGGAATGCGCATGCACATACTTTCCCCGCGCTGCGCGAACTGACGTGTGGCCGGAATACGCTGCTTTTCAGTCTATGCACCGCCTCTCGAGAGGTGGTATTGGACTTTGGTCTTATGTGCCTCCGCTGACAGCAACACGATCGACTAAATGCTCACAGCAAACCCAGACCACCATGCATCGTGTCAGCCATTGCTCTTCGGCACGGTCAGTCCGCTTACGAGTGGGCGTACGGCGAGCGGGGCAACATGAAAGGGTCCCGATGTCGGCCACCGCCTTGCCGAACCTGAAATACACAGCGGCGCGCATGGCAGCAATCAGCGGCGTAGCACCCCAGAAAGTACTTTGGGCCCACGGCTCGATGCAAGCCATCCACAAGCCCGTAGGGCGATTGGTTGAATCGAGTTCATGAAAGATGCTGATATTGAAGTGCTGGATGATACGGCCGCCAACGTCCCAATTGGACGAGGGCGTGAATCCAATCTGGGTCGTCACCTTCTTCGGGCATGACCCAACAAATGCCGCCTTCGATATGAGCTCCAGGCAACCCGCTGGCGCGTGCCACCCAAAAGTCAAGTGCAGTCCCTTCAAGTTCCGAAACGTTCATGGCTCGCTCCGTCAGTTGGTCTCGGCCGAATACCAGGCGTTCGCGCATCAGGTGCGCGACGCAGACCCTGTGAATGTCCTGCTTGACAAGGCATCGTCCAGTCGCCGGTGCAATCGAACGGCATGTCATGGTCGGCTACGGTCGAAGGCGGACTTCGCTGTGCGATCCCGAACCGTCAATCGACGCGTCACGTAGACGCCTGCCGGTTTTGAAGTGGAAGCTGGCGTTAAGCGATCGACGGAACCGCGCTTATTCCACGCGAAACATAGCGCAGACCTGGCGTGTGGGTTTGACGCGGTCCCCAAACGGCGCAAATCGCTTGATTCGAAGCGCATCTTCTCATATCAACTGCAACGCCCTACCTATCAAAATTGATAAGTATTTTGTAAATTTGTTGAAATATGCGATGCGACGGCCTACGATGCGTCCCTATCAAGCAATTCCTTGAAAGACAGGGAAATCGCAAGACAAAGCCCACATCCGCGTCGCTCCCATGGGAAACGTGGGCTGTCAGGCTGGTAAGGAGACTTGAATGCTCAGTCCACATGAGTTCGCCGCGCTCATGCTCGTCAAAGATGCCGAACAAATTTCGAACGTAGATGCATCTGACCTCCGAATACTGCTCGAGCGGAACCTCGTCGAATGCGACATCGGCGCATGCGCGAGCATGCAGCCGAGAGTAACCGAACGCGGTCATGCATTGCTGGCGCGGCTTCATGTAACGCGCTAGGCGCGCCAATGGCCTCGACTTGTCCGACGATCAGCTTGCTACAGGCGCACTCGAACAAGGTATATGCAGAAATCCGGACGCGATCCCCCTTGCGTCTGGCGCCTTCAGGCCCGCTGTGTACGCGGGCCTCTTTTTTTCCGGCCCGGCGACACCGGGGGCGGCGACATCGCATTAGCCGATTCACCTGATCAACGTTTGTGGCTAGCGAACGGGAGTGTCTCCAGTTGGCACAGCCGACCGCCACACAGGAGCGACTCTTGAGACAACTCGGTTATTTACTCATTCTAGCCTTACTGCGCTCGCTCTCACTACTTCCTTACCAATGGGTCGCGAGGGTTGGCAGCGCGCTCGGCGCGGCCCTGTATGCGCTTCCTGGTCGTCGCAAACATATCGTCCTCGTCAACCTGCATCTCTGCTTTCCGGAAAAGTCAGTGCGTGAGTGCGATGAACTTGCGAGAGAACACTTCCGGCACGTCGTGCGCAGCTATCTCGAACGAGGCATTCAATGGTTTGGTAGCGCGCAAAGAATAAGCAATGTCGTGCAGGTCGAAAGCGCGATCGATCTCGAAGACAGGAATGCTCCGCCCACCATCTTTATGGGGTTTCATTTTGTAGGCATCGAAATCGGGTGCATCCATTACTCGCTGAAGATGCCCGCCGCTTCCCTGTACACCCACATGTCGAACACGCGTCTTTGCGACCTGGCCAGGCGGCAGCGCGGCCGATTTGGTGCTGAGATGATCGAACGCTCGACAAGCGCGAGGAAGATCGTGAGACTCCTGCACGAGGGCAAGCCGGTCATGCTTGCAGCGGACATGGACCACGGCATCGAAAACTCTGTTTTTGTACCTTTTTTTGGCGTCCCTGCGTGCACCCTGACTTCTGTTTCCCGACTTGCGAGAATGGGACGCGCGCGCGTTGTGCCGTTCGTCACGGAAGTACTCCCGGATTTCAAAGGGTATCGGTTGAACGTTTTTGCGCCGCTCAGCGATTTCCCATCGGGAAGCGACACACATGATGCGTGCCGCATGAATGCGTTTCTCGAGACCCAGGTACTGAAATTTCCCGCCCAGTATTACTGGGTGCATCGCCGCTTCAAACATCGTCCACAGGGCATGCCCGCGGTATATTGATAGCGAGATGCGCACAACTCGATTGTATGCGCCAGCAAGCTATCGAACCCGGACGCGATCGACGCGAACCGCGTACCGATGAACGACGCGGCGGACATGGTCAGCTCACGAACGTCCGTTGCCTTGCTCGGAGCCGACGTTCGACCGTCGGCGTGAGAGCGTGAGCCGGTGTCCGCAGCTGGCCGGTCCCCGACTCATGCCAGTCGCATCGAGCGCCGGAATCTCGTGAGCTGGCATCCGACGGCATTCGGACCCAATGCGGACTTACCGCGTTCTCTTTCACGCGTCCGATAAGTGCGCAACAGCGGCAGATGACAGTTGCACCTACTCGCGTTCGACCTTATTTTTCAAACTGACCAAAGAGCCGGGTGTTGAGGCCTGCGCAAGATACTTGTGCGTATATGTTGCGCAGTCGGGCGCATATCTGGCGGGCTGGCCCGAGCGGCGATTGCCCCCGTGGAGTACCCGAATGCGAATTCACCTCGTCGACGATGACGATCTGATCGGTAGCGGCGTCGATGCGGGCTTGCGTCATGCGGCGATTTGCCGTCGACTGGACGCACGACAGCGTTGAAGCATTGCTCGCGCTGCGTACGATGAGCGACGCGTCCGCACCCGATTCGGGAAAAGAAAGCCGGGGAATTTCAGCCCGCGCGCGGCCATCCAAGCCTCGATACTTGCCCGTGTCTGCTCCGTTATTCCGAACTGCGCGGGAAGCTGCGCTTTTCTTTCGCCATCCACGTGGATCGAGCGAAGGTGGGTATGAGATTGAGCAGCAGAACAACAACGAACAGGTCGCCCGCGTCGACATGGCCAGATTTCTCGCGGACCGTTTTCTACATTCAACCTTGCCGCCCGTCACGATTGGCCGCTTGATGCAGGTCAAGCGCATCGCGGCAAACATCTGGTCTGCTGGGAAACGACGACTCGGTGCCGACGGGGGTACCGCTCGGACGAAGTCATACTCTATGCTGAAGGCAGCGATTTCAAATCGGCTCCAGCCTCCGTATCTTGAAGCTTGAACTGTATGTGATTTTCACTTATGCCACGCCCCCTTCGCTTAGTCGAGCTTGTCCTGCTGGCAGTCTCGGCCGGAAGCCTGGTAGCGGGCGTTGTGCTTGCCGCGCTCGACAACTTCGCGCTTGCGCACGCACTGTGGGCCGTTGGAACCTTGCCCGTCCTGCTTGCGCTGCTCTTGTCGATCGTCAAGACCCTGCAGCGACATGAAGCGGGCGTCGATGTGCTCGCGCTGCTTTCCATCGGCTTAGCACTGGGTCTTAGCGAGTTTCTGACCGCCGCCGTGATCTCGCTAATGCTCGCGAGCGGACGGGCGCTTGAAGCGTACGCGCAGGAGCGGGCACGCCGGGAAATGACCACGTTACTGAGCCGTGCTCCGCGTCACGCCAACCGCTATGAGGGCGGTGAGTGGCGACGCGTCGAACTGGATTTGATACGTCCTGGTGATCGTCTGCTGGTCCGAAGCGGTGACCTCGTTCCTGTCGATGGTTCGCTCATCGGCCACGCCCAACTGGACGAGTCCGCGCTCACCGGCGAGTCCACGATCCAGCAACGCGCGCCCGGCGAACCGGTCAATAGCGGCGTCGTAAGTGTCGGTGCCGCGTTCGAGATGGTCGCTGCGGCGAGCGCGGCAGACAGTACGTTCGCCGGGATCGTCCGAATGGTGCAGTTAGCCCGGCGCGAGCGTAGTCCGGCAAGCCGTCTTGCCGATCGCTACGCGATGTGGTTCGTGCTCGCCACACTTGCGCTTGCCGCGGGTAGCTGGTTGATCTCCGGAGAAATCGCACGGGTGCTTGCTGTGCTGGTCGTTGCAACCCCGTGTCCGCTGATCCTTGCAGTGCCTGTAGCCATTGTTTCCGGGATGTCGCGTTGCGCGAAGCGAGGCGTGCTCGTCAAAGGTGGGGCTGCATTGGAAAAGCTCGCGCAAGCGAGCGTACTGTTCTTCGACAAAACAGGCACGCTGACTGGAGGGCACACGCGCCTGGTCGCGATCGAAGCCGGCACCGGCACGTCTCACGAGACAGTTCTGCACCTCGCTGCGTCTCTTGGCCAGGCGTCGGCACACGTCATATCGGAAGCCGTGACCGCGGCTGCACGCGAGCGCAATCTCGCCTTGTCACTACCCACCCGTGTCAAGGAGCAACCGGGTGCCGGGGTACAGGGTGAAGTGGATGGCCACATCGTCTCGATCGGCTCTTATGCCTTCGTAACATCGCTCGCGACGCCAGCGTCCTGGAGCGAAGCTTTCCTTAAACGCCTGACATACGAGGGCGCTTCCGCTGTATTTGTCGGGGTGGACGGCAGAATGGTCGGGGGCCTGCAGATGGCTGACCAGATCCGGCTTGAAACCCCACGTGCGCTGCGGCTGCTCAGACGGGAGGGCATCAAACAAGTCGTCATGCTCACGGGCGACAGACGAGATGTCGCTGAAGCGGTGGGAGCAATGCTGGGCGTCACGGAGGTGCGGTCCGAGTTGTCCCCAGCGGACAAGCTTGCAGCAATCGAGGCGGCTCGCCGGGCAGGGCCAGTTGTCATGGTGGGCGATGGAATCAACGACGCTCCTGCGCTTGCGGCCGCTGATGTCGGTGTTGCGATGGGGGCACGAGGCGCAGCGGCGTCGTCCGAGGCGGCGGACGTGGTGCTGCTGGTTGACCGGCTGGATCGGCTTGTCGAAGGGTTCCGGGTGGCGAAAGGCACACGTCGGATCGCCGTTCAGAGTGTGATGGCGGGTATGGCCCTGTCGGTGGCGGCAATGGTGGTCGCCGCGCTCGGGTTTCTGCCGCCCCTTCCGGGCGCGTTGCTTCAGGAAATTATTGATGTGGCCGTCATCGCGAACGCACTGCGCGCCTTAAGGATTCGTTCCACAGCCATGACGGGCAGCCTTGCCCGTCAACACGAGGAACGCCTGAAGACTGAGCATCTTGAACTCGGCCCCGTCATCGAGCAGATCACGGAGCTCGCGGACAAACTCCCAGAGTTGCCCGGACCAGCCGTCGCAAGCGCGCTGGCTGGCATGAGCGATTTGCTGGCGCACAAGCTCGTCCCGCATGAACAGCGCGACGATCTGGAAGTTTATCCAGTCCTGGCTCGCCTTCTCGGCGGAGAAGATCCGATGGCGGCGATGAGCGCGATGCACCGCGAAATCTTCCGGATCTGCCGTTTACTTCGACAAATGGCAGACACCGTCCCCGCCGAGGGGCCCGATGCCGATAGCATCCGCGAATTCCAGCGTCTGCTGTATGGACTCGACGCAATCGTACGCCTGCACTGCGCGCAGGAAGAGGAGCTGTTCCATACGCTTGGAACAGCCTCGTGAAGACTGAAGTCCCCGAACCTGCGCACGCGTCACAGCGTCCTTCGTGTTCTCGTATAACATCAGGCGAATCACGCGCGTCGCGACCTTCAATGCGTCACATCGCGTCTAGTGGGATCTTCAGATAACGCATCCCGTTTGCTTCTGGAGATGGAAAGTTGCCGGCACGCACGTTGACCTGGACTGACGGAAATATCAGAGTAGGCATCGCCAGCGTTGCATCGCGGGCCTGTCGCATGGCCACGAACTGACCTTCGCTGACACCGTCGTGCACGTGAATGTTGCCTTCGCGCTGCGCACGCACAGTCGTCTCCCATGCCGGCCCCCGGCCGGCCGGCGGATAGTCGTGGCACATGAAGAGTCGTGTATCGGCTGGCAGATCGAGCAGCTTGCGAATCGAGCGATACAGTTCGTGCGCATCGCCCCCCGGAAAGTCGCAACGCGCGGTGCCAACGTCCGGCATGAAAAGCGTATCGCCGACAAAAACGGCATCTCCAATCTGATAAGCCATATCGGCCGGCGTGTGCCCCGGCACATGCAGCGCCTTTCCGATCAGCTCGCCGATAGCGAACGTCTCGCCATCCTTGAACAGTTGATCGAATTGCGACCCATCCACACGGAACTCCGGTTCAAGGTTGAACAGCTTTCCGAACACACCCTGCACGCTGCGAATGTTCTCGCCGATCGCAATGCGCCCGCCCAGCTCGCGCTTCAGGAACGCGGCTGCAGAAAGATGATCGGCGTGCGCGTGTGTTTCCAGAATCCAGTCGACACGCAGCGCGTGCTCACGCACGAAAGCGATTACCTTGTCGGCACTTGCCGTCGATGTCCGGCCAGCCTTCGGGTCATAGTCCAGCACTGAATCGATGATCGCGCACTCGGGACGCCCATCCTGATAGACAAGGTAGGTCACCGTGCAGGTGACAGGATCGAAGAACGGGTGAATGATCGGATTCATGAGGCCTCCTCTGATCAATTAAAAGCTGTTCACATATATTATACATTTAGATATAATATAAAAAAATACATTGTAATCAAGCTATGAAACCGACCCACCCGACTATCGACCTCGACATGATGCAGACAGCCGCGGCGAATGCGTGCGCGCTGCTGAAGGCGCTTGCCAACCCGGACCGTCTGCTGCTGATGTGCCAGCTTTCTCAGGAAGAACTGTCAGTCGGCGAGCTCGAGGAGCTGCTTGGCATCCGTCAACCCACACTCTCGCAGCAGCTAGGCGTGCTGCGGGAAAACGACCTGGTGGCGACCCGCCGCGAAGGGAAAAACATCTTCTATTCGGTGGCAAGTCCGCAGGCGCTTGCCGTCATGGCCGTGCTTTATGAGCAGTTCTGCACTGCGCGTTAAGGGGATTCATCATGGTGATTGATTTCGCTCATTTCACACCCGGCCTCTCGCTGGCAGGCGGCGCGGTGATAGGACTTGCGGCCGCTGTGCTGGTGCTGCTCAACGGCCGAATTGCGGGCATCAGCGGCATCGTCGGCGGGTTCCTGACCTGGCCGCGCAGCGACGTCGGCTGGCGCCTCGCCTTTCTTGCGGGTCTGGTGGGCTCTGCCGTTGTAGCAGGCTTGCTGGGCAAACCGGTGCATCTGGACATCCAGTCGGCATGGAGTGACATCCTCGTTGCGGGTTTCCTGGTGGGCGTCGGTACCCGCTATGCCGGCGGCTGCACGAGCGGCCACGGCGTGTGCGGCCTATCGCGCGGGTCGATCCGTTCACTCATTGCCACCACAACCTTCATGTGCACAGGATTCCTGACGGTTTTCATACAACGACACCTGATTGGAGGATGACATGGCTGTACTGGCGCCCGTTTCAGCACTGCTCGCAGGCCTGCTTTTTGGCACGGGCCTCATGGTCTCGGGCATGGCGAACCCGGCCAAGGTGCTGGGCTTCCTCGATGTCGCCGGTCAGTGGGACCCCTCACTGGCGCTGGTGATGATTGGTGCCATTACGGTGGGCTCGCTCGCGTTTTCCGTGGCCAGGCGCCGTGACCGCTCTTATCTCGGATTGCCCCTACAGCTTCCGGCCAGCACGGCCATTACGCCGAGGCTGGTGCTCGGTAGTGCCGCATTCGGGACCGGCTGGGGGCTAGCCGGGTTCTGTCCGGGTCCTGCGCTGGTCGCGCTGGGCGCGGGCTACCCGAAGGCCCTCGGCTTCGTCGCGGCGATGGTCGTGGGCATGGCCGTGTTCGAGTTCATCGAGCGGGTCTTACCGAGCGCGCAACGCGCATAACCAGGGACCGGCGTTACCGCTAAGCATGCACGGCATATTTGCAATCGGAATCTTCGCGGATTAGGTGTGTGTACAAACAGCGGCCCCGCTGAGCGCACGATCCTACCAGTTGCTCGACGCGAAACGTCAGTCGGCAAGTATCGACTGTGTTCTGTCGGGTATGAATGCTACAGCGCGAACTTCGTCAACGAATTGCCGCATACGGCCGTTGGCAAGCTGCACAAACTGAAGCTGCGCGAGCAGTTCTGCGATTACGTGCTGCCGTCGTCGCTCGAAGTTGAGAACGGTCCGCCTGCCCAAGAGCGTGCGACTGGAGATGCCGGGTCGAAACCAGCGGCGCAATGATCGGAAGGAGTTGCCCCCTTGTTCAAGCCTCGACGTTCACCGGGCCGAACAACACCACACCGGTACTACCGTCGGGTCGTTTGAATAGAGTCGCGCGATCGCCATTTGCACCGTGGCTCCCGATCGACAGGGGCTGCGTGAAACCCACCCTTACGGTGGCGAGCCTGGCATGGTTGCGATTCGGCGTCCGATCTCCGGGCTTGGCACCAGCATCGTTCGCGTTTTCCGTTTGCGCGGCACTGGCCGCAACGCGCAGCAAATCGAGTGCGGTACTTACGCCGTGTAGCGTCGGATGCCCAAGTCCGGCGATCAGCCCGTGCAGACGGCTCCCTTTATCGTCGTTAGTACCGTTAGGATTCTGGTCCTGCCCGACTGTTGTCGTATTGCCTGGCGGTACGGAAGTAGCAGGCGCGCCGGGGGTTGCAACATCGATAACCGACGAGGTCGCGGACACCGACTGGTTTTCGAGCGAAACCGACAACGCACCACTATCGGGATCAAATGTTATCGACACCGAGCCTGCACGTGCATTGACTGTCGTCCCCGATGCCGACAACGTCGTCCCATAACCGGCCGATACGGTAACGTCGCCGGCAAATGCTTTGGTGAAACCGGATACTGTAAACGGTTCGGCAGAGGTCGCAGCGAAGCTTGCATTCAGGCTGATAGAACCGCCTTTTGCCAGTTGTTCGCTAAAACTCGCACTGACTGCTTCGGCTTGCTGCGCCGAAAAACCGCTTTCCACAAGTAAATTTTGAAGCGCACCGCTCAGTTCGCTGTTAGCGGTTGCCGTGATCTCTCGTTGCCCGGTCGCTGGATCGACGTTGGTTGCGGTTTGCAGGATCTGCCCAAAGGCAGCCTCGAACTGGCTGACGTTGGACGTCGCAACCATCGGAACAGCTGCCGCCCGAAGCATGGCGAAATTTTCTTGCAGTTGCTGCATTTGGCCGTTATCAACCTGGCCGATCTCCAGCCCTGCCGATTGACTGGATAGTTTCCGCCCGACGTTGACGGACACAGACGAATTATTCTGTAAGCCGGGCAACTGGGCGTCGGTAATGCTGTTGATCGGTGAAGACATTTGGATGTACCAGGCGCGGTTATCTATTCGGGATTTTCTGTCGCGCCCATGAGCAGCAAAAAGCGCAACGCCTACAGAACGATATCGACAAACGCCTTGCTGGGCTTTAGCTCAAACGACGCTTTTTTTTTGCCCGTGCGGCCATCGCCGGGCGCCTGAGCGCCCACCGATGGAATGCTTCAGTCGAAGAGACAACTGTCATGCGATTCGGCTTTCAGAATCATCCTGAGACTCGACCGGCGTCTGTGCGGCGTAGCCTGACTTCCGGCTTTCGCGATCCTTCGCGCCTGATGACAGTCGCAGGTGATGCTACGATGCCTCGGCATCGTCTCCTTATCTCGCGCAAGAAATGGCGATCGATGCATAACCATTAAACGATGATATTTGCGGTTAATAGGCGAAAGACATGAGTTCGATATACCGTGGAATGGACCGTGCGGCGCTTGACCTGGCCTATAACAACGTCCGGGCAGAGCCCGAGTATCAGGCGATCATGGGTCGATTCAAGGAGCAGAGTGAAGCTGTTTATCGCAATGCGGAAGTGAGGCGGGACCTTCGCTACGGTAACCGGTCACGTCAACGCTT
>Ga0310811_10011330_pt1 | contig 11559 bp, 9 predicted proteins | sample YCmetagenome_FD_207642 | JGI IMG/M metagenome (GOLD analysis project Ga0310811, IMG submission 207642) | Soil microbial communities from experimental microcosm in Duke University, North Carolina, United States - YC | ecosystem: Engineered > Artificial ecosystem > Soil microcosm > Unclassified ... | reverse complement strand
CGCCGTCGGACATGATGGACGGGCGCGTGGGGGCGCTGCGCAGCGCGCTCGACGCGCAGCGCTTCATCCATACGCGGATCCTCGCGTACTCGGCGAAGTACGCGTCGTCGTTCTATGGCCCGTTTCGCGATGCCGTCGGCTCGGCGACGAATCTCGCGGCCGGCTCGAAGTACACGTATCAGATGGACCCGAGCAACAGCGACGAGGCGCTGTGGGAGGCATACCTCGACATCGAGGAAGGCGCCGACATGGTGATGATCAAGCCCGGCCTGCCGTACCTCGACATCGTGCGCCGCGTCAAGGACGCTTTCGGCATGCCGACGGCCGTGTATCAGGTGTCGGGCGAATACGCGATGCTGAAGGCCGCCGCACAGCTGGGCTGGCTCGACGAGCGCGCATGCGTGCTCGAGGCGCTCACCGGCATCAAGCGCGCGGGGGCGGACGCGATTCTCACGTATTTCGCGCTCGATGCGGCCGACTGGCTATCGCAATAATTCGGCGAGCCGCGTGGCGTCGAGCGCCTCCTCCCGGCGCGAGCGCTGCCGCGCCGCGAAGGGCGTGCGCACGACGAGCCGCACGCTGCCGCGCGGCGTGTCGACGAGCAGTTCCGCCGGCGCTTGCTGCGCCCCGCCGGGCGCGACGCGATAGGCGACGTCGCGGTTGATCAGCGCGAGCTCGACGGCCTTCGAGTCGTCGGCCGTGAGCTCGATGCGGATGTCGCTGTGCTCGGTCGCCCAGCCCGCCGCGACGCCGCCGACGAGCCGCGGCTCGAAGGTCGCGAGCTCGCGCAGCCACGCAAGCGCCTCCTCGCGCTGCCGGCGCAGCGTGGCCGCATGCGCCTCGCCCCCGAAGAGCGCGTGATGCGACGCGAGCGCTTCCTCGATCTCGTCGTCTGCCGGCAGCGCCACGCGCTCGGGCAGCATCAACTGGCGCGCCGCCTTGCGCTTGGCGAGCGACCAGTCGGCGAGTCCGTGCTCGACGATCAGCCGGGCGGCGACCGTCGCGATCTGCGCGCGGCTTTGCGTGTCGCGCGCGAGCTGGCCGGTGTCGCGCCGGCGAGCCATCGCCGGACGCTAGAACAGCTGATCGCGCACGTCGCGCGCAGGTGCCGAGCCGGGCAGCATCGCCGGGGCCAACGCGTCCTGCGACATGCGCGGCGTGAACTCGGCGAGGAACCAGTCCGAGAAGCGGCTCGTGTCGTCGCGCAGCCCCGTCTCCGGATTGATGCGCACCGACACCACGCCCGGCGGCGGATCGCGCGACTGCTCGGGAACGCCTTTCAGCGCGCGCTGCATGTACGTGATCCACATCGGCAGCGCGGCGGCGCTGCCGGTCTCGTTCGTCCCGAGCGAGCGCGGCTGGTCGAAGCCGATCCACGCAATGCCCACCTGCGAGGCGTTGAACCCGCAGAACCACGCGTCGACGTACTCGTTCGTCGTGCCGGTCTTGCCCGCCAGGTCCTTGCGCTTGAGCTCGAGTGCGCGTGTCGCGGTGCCCGACGTGATCACGTCGTGCAGCAGCGTGGTCATGATGAACGCGTTGCGCGGGTCGATGGCGCGCTCGGCGTCCTTGCCCGCGAGCGTGGGGGTTGCCTCCGACAGCGTTTCGCCGCGGCTGTCGGTGATCTTGCTGATGACGTACGGCGTGACCCGATAGCCGCCGTTCGCGAACACCGAGTAAGCGACGGCCATTTGCATCGGCGTCGCCGCGCCGGCGCCGAGCCCCATCGTGAGGTAGGCGGGGTGAAGCTTGGGATCGAAGCCGAAGCGCGCGATGTAGTCCTGCGCGTATTGCGGCCCGATCGCCTGCAGCACGCGTATCGTCACGAGGTTCTTCGACTTGGCGAGCGCGACGCGCAGCCGCATCGGCCCCTCGAACTTGCCGTCATAGTTCTTCGGCTCCCACGCCTCGCCGCCCGCCTTGTCGGCGGGCACGAAGAACGGCGCGTCGTTGATGATCGTCGCGGGGGAGAAGCCTTTCTCGAGCGCCGCGGAATAGATGAACGGCTTGAACGCGGAGCCGGGCTGGCGCAGCGCCTGCGTCACGTGGTTGAACTTGTTGCGGTCGTAGTCGAAGCCGCCGACCAGAGCCAGCACGGCGCCGTCGTCGGGCCGCAGGGAAACGAAGGCCGCCTCGGCCTGCGGCATCTGGGTCACCGCGTAATGGCCCTTGCCGTCCTCGGTCAGCCGGATCACCGCACCGCGGCGGATCTTCTGGTTCGCCGGCGCCTTGTCGGCGAGCGCGCGCTGGACGAACTTGAGACCTGCGCCCGTCACTTCTGCCTGATCGCCGTTCGGTAGCACGGCGCGTACCTGCGTCGGGGTCGCCTGGAGAACCACGCCGGTGACGATGTCGTCGCTGTCCGGGTTCTCGCCGAAGACGCGGTCGAGCACCTGGTCTAGTTCGGCCTGCTCCTGCGGCAGGTTCACGTAGCCTTCGGGGCCGCGATAGCCGTGCCGCTGGTCGTAGTCGACGACACCCTTGCGCATGGCCGCATAGGCGGCCTCCTGGTCGGCACGGCGGATGGTCGTCCAAACGGTGATGCCGCGCGTGTACGCCTCGTCACCGTACGCGTCGTAGACGACCTGCCGTGCCATCTCGGCGACGAACTCCGCGTGCAGCGACGACGTCTCGCGTACCTGCGGGTGAACGCTCAATGGCGCATTTTGTGCTTCCCGGTACTGGTCGTCGTCGATATAGCGCAGATCATGCATCCGTCGCAGTACGTACAACTGGCGGGTCTTGGCGCGGCGCGGATTGCTCACGGGGTTGTAGGCCGACGGCGCCTTGGGCAGCCCGGCGAGCATGGCCGCTTCGGCGACGGTGACGTCTGCGAGCGGCTTGCCGAAGTAGATCTGCGACGCCGCGGCGAAACCGTAGGCGCGCTGGCCGAGGAAGATCTGGTTGACGTAGAGCTCGAGGATTTCGTCCTTGGGCAGGCTCGCCTCGATCTTCCAGGCGAGGAGTACCTCGCGCAGCTTCCGCGAGACGGTCTTCTCGCGGGTCAGAAAGAAGTTGCGCGCGACCTGCATCGTGATCGTCCCGGCGCCCTGCTGGGTGCCGGACGTGGCGTTGGCGAGCGCGGCGCGCAGCACGCTCAAATAGTCGACACCGCCGTGTTGATAGAAACGCTCGTCCTCGGCCGCCAGAATGGCATGTTTCATGACATCCGGGACTTCGGCGATGCGCACGATCGCACGCCGCTCCTCCCCGAACTCGCCCAGCAGGTCGCCGTCGGCGGAGACGATCCGCAGCGGGATCTTGGGCTGGTAATCGGTGAGCGCGTCGAGAGGAGGGAGCGTCGGCCACAGCAGGGCGAGCACGAAGGCGCCCAGCAGCCCGCCGACGAGCGCGAGGCCCACGGCGACCGAGGCGGTGTAGAGTAGCCAGCGCTTTAGCACGATGGAATAAAACCCATGTTTGGAGCGGGCCGCCTGCCCGCGGTTAGGCGTGCGCGCAACACTCGCCCGCCGGAAAGGAAACAATTTGGCGACAGTTGCACTTGTTGCCCGAGTTTAATGTAGATTGTAAGCAAGGGGCCTACCGCCATGCTTGCCGAAAACTTCTCCTCCGCTCTGGGCTTGTTCAAAACCAGGTCGCCGACGCTGATCGGCGTCGATATCGCCTCGACGTCGCTCAAGCTGGTCGAGCTGTCCGAAGGCGGCAAGGGCACCTACCGCCTCGAGCGCTACGTGGTCGAGCCGCTGCCCAAGGACGTGGTCACCGACGGCAACATCCTGAACATCGAGCTCTGCGCCGACGTGCTGAAGCGGGCGTGGAAGCGTCTCGGCAGCCGCAACCGCAACATCGGGCTCGCATTGCCCGCCGCGATGGTGATCACCAAGAAGATCATCGTCGCTGCCGGCCAGCGCGAGGAGGACCTCGAGCTCACCGTCGAAGCCGAGGCCAACCAGTACATCCCGTTCGCGCTCGACGAGGTCAATCTCGACTTCCAGGAGATCGGGCCCGCGCCGAACAATCCCGACGAAGTCGAAGTGCTGATCGCCGCCTCGCGCAAGGAGAAGGTCGAGGACCGCGTGGCCGTCGCCGAGGCGGCCGGACTCAAGGCGCGCGTCATGGACGTCGAATCGTTCGCGACGCAGGAGTCGTTCCGGCTGATCGCACCGTCGCTGCCCGCCAACGGTCGCGATCAGAACATCGCGCTGGTCGACATCGGAGCCCACGTCACGCACTTCTACGTCCTTCGCAACAGTCAGATGCTATTTTCGCGCGACCAGGCGTTCGGCGGCAATCATCTGACGCAGGACATCCAGCGCGCTTTCAATCTGTCGGCCGAGGAAGCGGAGTCGGCGCGCAAGAATCAGGGGCTGCCGGAGAACTACGACCACGACGTGCTGCAGCCGTTCATGGAATCGCTCGCCCTCGAGGTGACGCGCGCGCTGCAGTTCTTCTTCACGTCGACGTCGTACAACCAGGTCGACCAGATCGTTCTCGCGGGCGGCTGTGCGCTCTTGCCGGGGCTCGACGAGCTCATCGCCAAGCGCGCGGGTGTCGCGACCGTCGTCGCGAACCCGTTCGCGAGCATGCAGACGTCGGATCGCGTGCGGCCGCGCCAGCTCGCGCAGGAAGCGCCCATGCTGATGATCGCCACCGGCCTCGCCATGCGGAGCTTCGAATGAGCCGCCGCGCCGTTCACGAGTAGGAGCGCCCCCATGCGCATCAACCTGCTGCCTCACCGCGAGCAGAAGCGCCAGGCGCGCCAGCGCCAGTTCGTTTCGATGTCGATCGCGCTGGCGATCCTCGGTGTCGCTATCGTCGCGCTCGTCCACGCGGTGCTCGCTGCGCAGATCGACAACCAGAATTCGCGCAACGCGCTGCTCAAGACGAAGATCGCTGAGCTCGACGCGCAGATCAAGGAGATCGACAAGCTGCGCGACCAGATCCAGCAGGTGCTTGCGCGCAAGCAGGTCGTCGAAACGCTGCAGGCGAACCGCAACGAGGCCGTGCACCTGCTCGACCAGCTCGTGCGCCAGCTCCCCGAGGGTATCTACCTGCGCTCGGTCAAGCAGACGGACAAGAAGGTGACGATCGTCGGCTACGCGCAGTCGAACGCGCGCGTGTCGACGCTGATGCGCAACATCGAGGGCTCGCCCTGGCTCGAGAAGCCGGAGCTCGTCGAGATCAAGCTCGTCTCGATTCCGGTGCAGGGACGGACCGAGCCGCAGCGCCTGAACGAGTTCACGCTGAATTTCCAGATCCGGCGCACCACACCCGAGCTCACGCCCGGCGCGCCCGGGCAGCCGCCGGCCAAGGGAGGCAAGGCATGACGCTCGACGATTTCCGGCGCCTCAATTTCCGCGAGGTCGGCAAGTGGCCGCTCGCGCCGAAGATCGTCGTGCTGGCGCTGATCGTGCTTTTCATCGTCGCGCTGGGCGCGTGGTTCGACTGGAAGGACCAGTGGGACACGCTGCAGGTGGCGCAGCAGGAAGAGACGAAGCTGCGCGAGCAGTTCACGCAGAAGAAGGCGAAGGCGATCAACTACGACCTGTACGTGCAGCAGCTCGCCGAGGTCGAGCAGTCGTTCGGCGCGCTCGTGAAACAGCTGCCGAACCGCTCGGAGATCGACGCGCTGCTCACCGACATCAACCAGGCGGGGCTCGGCCGCGGGCTGCAGTTCGATCTCTTCCGACCCGCGCCGCAGGAGCGGATGGCCGACTTCTACGCGGAGCTGCCGATCGCGATCAAGATCACCGGCAATTACCACGACATCGGCGCGTTCGCGAGCGACGTCGCCGCGCTGCCGCGCATCGTGACGCTGAACGACGTCGCGATCTCGAACGACAAGGGAACGCTCACGATGGATGCCGTCGCGAAGACGTTCCGCTATCTCGACGAGGAAGAGATGGCGAAGCAGCGTGCGGTCGCCAAGGCGGCGAAGAAATGAAACGCGCCGCTCTCATCGCCCTCGCCTCGCTGGCGTTCCTCGCCGGCTGCGGCCCGAGCAGCCACAAGGACCTGCAGGACTGGATGGCCGAGCAGGGCAAGGGCGTGCGCGGCAAGCTCGACCCGCTGCCGCAGATCAAGCCCTACGAGCCGTTCGCGTACAACGATTTCGACCTGCCCGATCCGTTCAAGCCGCGCAAGATCGAGCCGGCGAAGACCGAGAGCACCAGCAAGCTCGCGCCCGATCTCAACCGCCGGCGCGAGCCGCTCGAGGCCTACCCGATCGAGTCGCTGTCGATGGTGGGCACGCTCGAGAAGGGGCGCACGCTCTACGCGCTCGTGAAGACGCCCGAGCGCGACATCTACCAGGTGCGCCAGGGCAACCACATGGGACAGAACTTCGGCGTCATCGTCGGCATCACCGATTCCGACATCAAGCTCAAGGAACTCGTGCAGGACGGCGCAGGCGACTGGTCGGAGCGGTCGAGCACGCTGAACCTGCTGCAGGCTGACCAGAAGGAGCAAAGAAAATGAACGCGCATCGCGTCGGTCGACGGCCAGGCTGGGGAGGCCTCGTCGCATCCTGGGGTTGGCTTGCCCGGGTGGCGGGTCTCGCGGCATTCATGATCGCCGGCGCGGCACTCGCGCAAACGGCGAACACGATCGAGCAGGTCTCGGTCACGCGCGGCGCGTCGGGCAGCACCGTCGTGCGCTTCCAGCTCAAGGCGCCGCCCGCCAATCCGCCGGCCGGCTTCGCCATCGCGAGCCCGCCGCGCATCGCGCTCGACTTCTTCGACACTGCGAGCGGCCTCGCGAACAACCAGCGCGCCGTCGACGATCCTGCGCTGCGCAGCCTGCAGTTCGTGCAGGCCGGCAACCGCACGCGCGTCGTGTTCAACCTCAACAAGCCGCAGACGTTCGACACCAAGGTCGAGGGCAATGCCGTCGTCGTCACGCTCGCAGATACCGGCACGGCCACCGCGCAGGCAGCGCCCGAGCAGGTGCAGCGCTTCGCCGAGGCGCGGCCCACGGGCGAGCAGCAGCACGCGCTGCGCGACGTCGACTTTCGCCGCGGGCGCAACGGGGAAGGCCGCATCATCGTCGATCTTTCCGACAGCAACACCGGCATCGACATCCGCCAGCAGGGACGGCAGCTGATCGTCGACTTCCAGAAGACGACCGTGCCGCGCAACCTCGAGCGGCGCATGGACGTCGGAGACTTCAACACGCCGGTCGTCACGGTCGACACGTTCGAGCAGAACGGCAACGCGCGGATGGTGATCGAGCCGAAGGGCCTGTGGGAGCACTCGGCGTACCAGGCGGAGAACCGCTTCATCGTCGAGGTGAAGCCCGTGGTCGACGATCCGAACAAGCTCGTGCAGGGCACGCGCGCCGGCTACAAGGGCGAGAAGCTGTCGCTCAACTTCCAGAACATCGAGGTGCGCTCGGTGCTGCAGGTGATCGCCGACTTCACCGGCCTCAACATCGTGACGAGCGACACGGTCCAGGGCAGCCTGACGCTGCGGCTGAAGGACGTGCCGTGGGACCAGGCGCTCGACATCATCATGCAGACGAAGGGCCTCGACATGCGCAAGAACGGCAACATCGTTCTGATCGCGCCGCGCGAGGAATTGGCCCTCAAGGAGAAGCAGCAACTCGAGTCGCAGGCGCAGATCAACGACCTCGAGCCGCTGCAGACCGAAACGTTCCAGCTGAACTACGCGAAGGCGAACGACATCCTCAACATCATCACGGCGAACCGCCCGGGTGCCGGCCCGAACGACAGCGCCGGGCGCTTCCTGTCGAAGCGCGGCACCGCGTTCGTCGACCCGCGCACGAACATCCTGTTCGTCACCGACATCGCGAGCCGCCTCGAGGAAGTGCGCCGCGTGATCCGCCAGATCGACACGTCGGTGCGCCAGGTGCTGATCGAGGCGCGCATCGTCATCGCCGACGACCGCTTCAGCCGCCAGCTCGGCGTGCGCTTCGGGCAGCAGACCGGCGCGACGCTCTTCGGCCGCCGCTATGCGTTCGGCAGTGGCGGGACGCTCTCCACGCAGCCGGTCGTGTCGCTGTCGGGTACGACGGCAACTCGTGAGACGCGCACGCAGACGCCGTTCGAGCTTGCGTCCGGCATCGCGACCGCGGGCTATTCCGACTCGCCGCAGCTCAACGTGAACCTGCCGGTGCCCAATGCCGCCGGCCAGCTCGCGCTGACGCTGATCAACCTCGGCAGCGGCAACCTGATCAACCTCGAGCTCACCGCGCTCGAGGCGGACAACCGCGGCAAGGTCGTGTCGAGCCCGCGCGTCATCACCGGCGACAACCAGAAGGCGCACATCGAGCAGGGCACGGAAATTCCGTACGTGACGCCGGGCAGCGCGAACTCGCCGGCGACCGTGTCGTTCAAGAAGGCGGTGCTCGCGCTCGACGTCACGCCGCAGATCACGCCGGACGGGCGCGTGATCATGCAGGTCGAGATCCGCAAGGACTCGGTGGGCGAGCTCGTGCCCACCGGCTTCGGCGGCAACGTGCCGGCGATCGACACGAAGAACGTCGTCACGCAGATCGCCGTCAACAACGGCGACACCGCGGTGATCGGCGGCATCTACGAGGAAGTGATCCGCAACGACACGACGAAAGTACCGTTCCTCGGCGACGTGCCGGTGGTCGGGAATCTGTTCAAGCAGACAGGCCGCTCGAGCCAGAAGACCGAGCTCCTGATCTTCCTCACGCCGCGCGTCGTGAAGGAGACGGTCACCGCGGTTCGATAACCAACCGGGGTCAGAGCAAAAAGCGCAATTCGGGGTCAGAGCAAAAAGCGGTCAGCGAATCGGGCTGACCGCTTTTTGCTCTGACCCCATTACAATGCCCCGGTGTCGCTGCACCGGGGCAATCTGTTTCTCGTCGGCATGATGGGCGCGGGCAAGACCACGCTCGGGCGCCAGCTCGCGCGACGGCTGTCGAAGCGCTTCGTCGATGCCGATCACGAGCTCGAGGCGCGCCTCGGCGTGCCGATCCCGACGATCTTCGAGATCGAAGGCGAAACCGGCTTTCGCGATCGCGAGGAAGCGATGATCGACGAGCTCTCGCAGCTTGCCAACATCGTGCTCGCCACCGGCGGCGGCGCCGTTATGCGGGCGCAGAGCCGCGCACGATTGAAGGCAAACGGCACGGTGCTGTACCTGCACGCCGAGCCCGAGACCTTGTGGCAGCGGCTTCGCAGCAGCCGCAACCGGCCGATGTTGAGGACGGGCGGCGATCCGCGCAATCGCCTGGTAGAGCTGTACCAGCTGCGCGATCCGCTGTATCGCGAAGTGGCCGATCACGTCATCGACTCCGATCGCGACGCGGTGATGCGGTTCGTGCGCTGGCTCGACGGCGAGTCGATGGCACCGCCTGCGCCGCACGCGACGCCGCTCGCGCAAAACGGCGAGCGCGAGCCGCAATGAACACGCTCGAAGTTCACCTCGCCGAGCGCAGCTATCCGATCCACATCGGCTCGGGGCTGCTCGCGCGCGCAGGCGATGTCCTGGCGCTGCGTTCGTCCGCACGCGCCGTGATCGTGACCAATCCGATCGTCGCCGCGCATCATCTCGCGCCGCTCGAGGCGTCGCTCCGCGAACGCGGCGTGCGCACCGACGTCGAGCTGGTTCCCGATGGAGAAGCGCACAAGAACGGCGCGACGCTCGACGACCTGCTCACGCGGCTGCTGGAGCTGCGCGTGGAACGTTCCACGACGCTCATCGCGCTCGGCGGCGGCGTCGTCGGCGACATCGCCGGATTCGCGGCCGCCATCTGCCAGCGCGGTATTCCGTTCGTGCAGGTGCCGACGACTCTGCTCGCCCAGGTCGATTCATCGGTCGGCGGCAAGACCGGCATCAATCACCCGCTCGGCAAGAACCTGATCGGCGCGTTCTGGCAGCCGCGCGCCGTGCTGATCGACACCGACGTCCTCGCGACGTTGCCCGACCGCGAGCTGCATGCGGGGCTCGCGGAAGTCATCAAGTACGGTGCGATCCGCGACGAAGCGTTCTTCGCGTGGCTCGAGGACAGCATGCCGGCGCTGCTTGCGCGCGACGCGCCGGCGCTCGGGCATGCGATCCAGACGAGCTGCGCGATCAAGGCACGCGTCGTCGCTGCCGACGAGCGCGAGTCGGGAGAGCGCGCGCTGCTCAACTTCGGGCACACTTTCGGCCACGCGATCGAAGCGGCGCAGGGCTATGGCGAATGGCTGCACGGCGAAGCCGTCGCGGCCGGCATGATCTGCGCAGCACGGTTGTCGCAGCGAACCTGCGGACTCGACGAATACGCAACGACACGGCTCGTGAATCTCGTCGCGGCCGCGCGCCTGCCGACGTCGCCGCCTAGGATCGCCGCGCAGCGCTGGCTCGACGCGATGCGCCGCGACAAGAAGGTGGAAGCGGGCTCGATGCGCTTCGTGCTGCTCGAGCGGCTCGGGCACGCGGTGGTGCGAAGCGACGTCGACGACGCCGAGGTCGTGCGCTCCGTCGCCTGATCGACTCGCGAGCGGCTGTCAGTCCTTTCGCGCCTTTGGCGCGACCAACGATTCCGCGACCGTGTAAAGCATCCGCCAGATCGCAACGACCGGTGCGAAGAAGACGCGCGGCGTTACCCTCGCGCCCTTCACGAAGCCTTGCAGGAAGTCATTCATCGCGCATCGCAAAGCGCGCTTCCGCCCGTCACTATGAAATCCGGGAGTCGAGTGCTAGAGTAAGCGCGTCGATCCAGGCGCGTCCCGCCTGGTGCGCGATTCCCACCGCTTCCTCTATCGCAGTCCGCTGGAGGAGTCATGAGCAAGCTCGGTTCGACGTTCCTGTGGATAGGAGTGGCGGTGGTCGGCGCGTTCTCATTTGCTGCGCTCGCGCTCGGCCGGGGCGAAAACGTGAGCGCGGTCTGGCTGGTGACCGCAGCGCTATGCGTCTATTTCATCGCGTATCGCTTCTACAGCAAGTACATCGCGGAGCGGGTGCTACAGCTGGACGACACGCGTCCGACGCCTGCCGTGCGCCACAACGACGGCATGGACTACGTACCGACGAACAAGTGGGTGCTCTACGGCCATCACTTCGCGGCCATCGCAGGTGCTGGCCCTCTCGTCGGCCCGGTGCTCGCCGCCCAGATGGGATACCTGCCGGGTACGCTGTGGATCCTGGCGGGCGTCGTCGTAGCCGGCGCGGTTCAGGACTTCATCGTGCTGTTCGCTTCGGTACGCCGCGACGGCAAGTCGCTCGGTGAAATGATCAAGATGGAGCTCGGCGCGCTCCCGGGCTCGCTCGCGCTCGTCGGCGTACTGGCGATCATGATCATCATTCTCGCCGTGCTGAGCCTCATCGTGGTCAAGGCGCTGACTGGAAGCCCTTGGGGCCTGTTCACGATCGCCGCCACGATCCCGATCGCCCTCGCGATGGGCGTCTACATGCGCATCCTTCGACCTGGGCGGGTGGGCGAGGCCTCGGTGTTCGGCGTCGTCCTGTTGCTGGCGTCGATCATCTTCGGGCGCGATGTGGCGGCAAGCGCGACGCTTGCACCACTGTTCACGCTGACCGGAACCCAGCTCGCCTGGGCGCTGATCGTCTACGGTGCCGTCGCGGCGAGCCTGCCGGTATGGCTGATGCTCGCGCCTCGCGACTA
>Ga0310811_10011329_pt1 | contig 11560 bp, 9 predicted proteins | sample YCmetagenome_FD_207642 | JGI IMG/M metagenome (GOLD analysis project Ga0310811, IMG submission 207642) | Soil microbial communities from experimental microcosm in Duke University, North Carolina, United States - YC | ecosystem: Engineered > Artificial ecosystem > Soil microcosm > Unclassified ... | reverse complement strand
CTGGATGAGACTCGCCACCTGGGCGGCGAAGCGCGGAAGCCAGGTATGGGCCGCTTGCCGGTCGAACCCAAGTCCGCCGTTGCGACTCACCGACAGCACGCCATAGATCGACGCGGCGCCGAGGACGGGGGCCGCGGCCAGCGTCGGGCTCTCCTCAGGGTCGCCCGTGACCTGAACGCGCTCTTCTTCGGCCGTCCACCGCAGCAGCGGTCCCCACGAGCGCACATCGAAGAACGCCGGACGCGGATGTCCCTCGCTGGACCAGGCATTCGGGACGAGCGTCTGGCGAGATTCGACCCATCGCCAGAAGATGGCTTCGTCGGCGCCGGCCAGGTCGCGAATGTCGACGAGCAGCCGATTGAGCACGGCGAGATCCGCTTTCGCCTCGCTCGTCTCGTAGCCCTCCTGGACGTCGCGTCGGAGGGCAGCCGACCGCGCGGGCGTTAGTCGCGAGGCCGAGGACGAGAGGTGCGCGTCGAGGTTCGTGACCGGCGTCGGTACGTCAGGGAGGTCTGACCTGCGCGGTCGCACGCGCAGCATGACCCACGCAACGCCGGCGCCGAATGCCACCGACCCCAGGACGGTAGCGACGGCGCTCATCGCTGTGTTCCCACGCGACTCGTCATCCTACGCGTGCGTGATCCGCGACGCGGCCACCGCCGCTCCAAAGCCATTGTCGATGTTAACGACTGTGACGCCGGCGGCACAGCTGTTCAGCATTGTGAGCAGCGGCGCGAGTCCCTGAAAGGCTGCCCCGTATCCGACGCTGGTCGGCACCGCGATCACGGGCGCGCTCACCAGGCCGCCGACCACCGAAGGCAGGGCTCCGTCCATTCCGGCGATGACAATGACGACTGCGGCGTTCCCGAGGTCCTCGCGGCGGGCCAGCACGCGATGGATGCCGGCGACGCCAACGTCCGTCACGCGAGATACACAGTTACCGAGCGCCGCCAGGGTGACTGCCGCCTCCTCGGCGACGGGAAGATCGCTCGTGCCCGCGGTGACGACGGCGACGGTCCCCTTGCCCTGCACAGCGGGCTCGCGGCCCGGGAGGTGGGCCGTTCGCCCCAGTGCGTTGATCTCGATGCCTGGCAGACGTCCAGCGAGGGGCTCGACGGCATCGGCCGGCAAACGCGTGACGAGGAGCCCGTGCCCGCGCTCCGCGATTCGTGTCGCGATCTCGCAGATCTGGTCGGGCGTCTTTCCGGCGCCGTATATGACTTCTGGAAAGCCCTGTCGGAGCGCGCGCTGATGATCGATCGTGGCGAACGCCAACGACTCCGTCGGTTCGAACGCCAACGCCGTCAGGGCGTTCCCGATCTCGAGCGATCCGTCCGCGACCCGCTGCAGCAGATCGCGAACGTGCTCGCGTCTCATACCTCCGCGGTCTCCAGCGGCTCGGCGTCGGCCGTCGTGTGCGTCGCCAGCGCGTATCGATCGCGCGCGCGCAGATACTCCTCGAAGATGCCTTCGACTTCGGTGAGCGACGTGACCGCGTGAAGCTGCTTTCGGAGCTCGGCCGATCCGGGAAGTCCCTTGACGTACCACCCGAGGTGTTTTCGGAATTCGATCGCGGCGCCGCGGCGATCGGGTTCATAGTCGTTGGCCATCCGGGCGTGATCGAGCGCCACGGCGAATCGGGCTTCGATCGACGGCTCCGGACGCATCGGCCGTCCCTCGAGGAGGTCGCGCGTTTGATCGAAGATCCACGGTTGGCCGAAGGAGCCTCGGGCAATCATGATGCCAGCGCAGTTCGTCTCGCGCCACATGCGAATTGCGTCGTGCGGCGTCTTGATGTCGCCGTTGCCGAGCACCGGGATCTCGAGCGCATCGACGACGGCCGCGATCTCCTCCCAGCGCGCACTTCCCGAGTACATCTGCGTGCGCGTGCGCGGGTGCAGCGCAATCGCGCGGACGCCGGCGTCCTGACAGCGCAACGCAATCGTGACCGGATCGCGCATCTCTTCATTCCAGCCGCTGCGGATCTTGCACGTCACCGGCAGCGAGGTGCTGCGCGCCACGGCGCGAATGACCTCCTGCACGAGATTGAGATCCTTCAGGCACCCCGACCCGCCATTCAGCTTCACGACCTTCTTGACCGGGCAGCCGAAATTGATGTCGATGAACTCCGGCGCAAAAACGTCCGTGACGAACGCCGCGGCCTCACCCATGGCCACCGGATCCGCGCCGAAGATCTGGACGCCGATCGGGCGCTCGTCCGGACCGAACCTCAGCTTGCTGATCGTCGCTTCGTTCTCGCGGCGGATCCCCTCGGCGGACAGGAATTCCGTGACGACCACGTCCGCGCCAAAGCGGCGGCACAGTCGCCGGAAGGGCGACTCCGACACACCGGCCATCGGCGCGAGGTAGAGTGGAACGTCGGCCTGAAGCGGGAACGGAAAGCGTTTCATTCCTTCAAGTTAAGAGAGAGCCGAAGTCCAAGCAACATCAGCATTTGACACGCGTTCTACCCCTGGGTAACTTGGCAGGTTCACGCAACTAGAGGCCGCCCCCGCAATGGCGGGGGCCGCGACGGAAACGACCCGACCATATGGAACTCCGCGAGTTTTTCAGCGAAGACGCAATCAAGCTCGACCTCGTCGGCACGACGAAGGACGATATCCTCCGCGAGCTCATCGCCCTGCTCAAGCTCGATGAGAAGTCGGAAGGCATGCTGTTCAAGATGCTCAAGCGGCGCGAGAACCTCGGGTCGACCGGGATCGGGCGCGGCATCGCGATTCCCCATTGCCGCTCGCTCGTCGTCAACAAGCTGCGCGTGGCATTTGGCCGAAAGAAGGAGGGGGTCGATTTCAAGGCGATCGACGAAAAGCCCGTTCACTTCTTCTTTCTGATCGTCGCGCCGCCGTTAGAGGTCTCCAATCAATACCTGCCGGTGCTCGGCAAGATCGCGCAGTTCAGCAAGGAAGCGGACGTGCCCGCCCGCCTGCTCGAGCTCACGGAGCCGTCGCAATTCCTGGCGCTGCTCGAGGAGAAGGGCGTCTAGCCCAGCCGGTGATCGCGCGCGCGGGTCGTCATCCGCGCGCGACCCACATCGCGAGGCCGATCAAGACCGGGATCGTCGCAAAGCCGTAGAGAACGCCGATTCCGGATTCCTTGAGCAGCGTCGCGCCCAGCGAGCCGCCGTACACGCGCCGCAGCGCGCGATGCCAGTAGATCGGGACTCCGATCAGAATGACCGTCGCGACGATCTGCTGGAGGATCACGACGTGCAGCGGTTCCGAGAGCAAGCTCAGAATCATCGCCACGAAGCCGAACGCGTGAACGTGCAGCGCGTAGTACAGGTGCTCCGCATAGCCCCGTTTCGGGTAAAACACTTTTAGAATTCCTGCAAAGACCGGCAGCAGGATAAAGAGCGCTTTCGGCAGCGAATTGAACATGTCGCGCCGGAAGCCAGCCTGATCCGCGATGCCGCGGCGCACCACCGGCTGAAGGATCGCCGGGAGCTTCTCGATCTTGGCTTCGAGCTCCTTTGGGTCGATCGATTGCACGTCCAGATCCGGGTCCGGGTTCGCGGACGGCGTCGATACACTCACGGCAGCGTTGCCGACGCGCCCAACGTTCACTTTGTTCGACGACGAATCAGGCGTCGCAGCCGCCAGCGCGAAGTAGACGAGGCTCGCGAGCAGATAGAGTCGCAACGGCGACAGATATCGAACTCTGCGTCCTTCGAGAAACTCGATCGTCAGGCGACCGGGATGAAAGAGCAGCGCTCTGACCGTCGTCGCGAGCCGCCCATCCCAGCCCGAGAGCTCTTCGAACGCGTGACCAGCAAGCTCGCGCAGCGTGGGATTGGGCGGCACTGCGCGTTGCCCGCACTCGGCGCAGAACGGACCGCTCAACGCGGTTCCGCAATTGAGGCAGGCCCGATCCCAGGTGATCGCAGTGTCGACCGCGATCGGTGCAGTCTGCGAGCTTGGCGAAGCAAAATTGCTAGGCGCAACGGTCGGCATCGAGCCCTCTCACCGAAACCAGCCAGGTCGCTAACTCAAATCGAGTCCGAATGTCGGCCGAGGACTCGCGCTCCGCCAGTAGTACTTATCGCCGCATTCTAGTGCCTAGCGCCCAGTGCCTAGCAAGCAGCCTCATTCCCATTCGATCGTCGCGGGCGGCTTCGAGCTGACGTCGTACACGACGCGATTCACGCCGCGCACTTCGTTGATGATGCGATTGGAGATGCGACCGAGAACTTCGTACGGGAACGGATACCAGTCGGCGGTCATGCCGTCGCTGCTCGTGACGGCGCGGAGCGCAACCACGTTCTCGTACGTCCGGTAGTCGCCCATCACGCCGACGCTCCGAACCGGAAGCATCACGGCGAACGCCTGCCAGATCTCGTTGTAGAGGTTCGCTTCCCGAATCTCTTCGAGGTAGATGGCGTCGGCGCGTCGCAACACGTCGAGTGACGACTCGTCCACCGGGCCCAGGACGCGGATGCCAAGCCCTGGTCCCGGGAATGGGTGGCGGCCCACCATTTCCTCGGGGAGACCGAGCTCACGTCCGACGTTCCGGACCTCGTCCTTGAACAGCTCACGCAGCGGCTCGATGAGCTTGAACTTCATGTCCGGCTTGAGTCCACCGACGTTGTGGTGCGTCTTGATCGTCACCGACGGTCCACCGCGCGGCGAGAACGACTCGATGACGTCGGGATACAACGTGCCCTGGACGAGGAAGTCGGCGTCCTTCCCCGCTCCGCTCGTCGCTTCCTCGAACACATCGATGAACGTGTGTCCGATGATCTTTCGCTTCTGCTCCGGATCCGCGACGCCGGACAGCGCGTCGAGAAAGCGCCGCGATGCATCGACCGTAACGAGCTTGATGCCGAGGTTCGCGTTCATCGTTCGCTCGACCTGCTCGCGTTCGTGAAGGCGCAGCAAGCCCGTGTCGACGAACACACAGGTGAGTTGGTCCCCGATCGCGCGGTGCACCAGCGCGGCGGCAACCGACGAGTCCACGCCGCCGGAGAGGCCGCAGATCACCCGCGAGGAGCCAACAAGGGCTCGAATCTTTTCCACCTCACTTTCCACGAACGCGCCGGGCGTCCAACTCGGCTCGGCGTGACAGATGCGGAAGAGAAAGTTCGAGATCAGCTCACCGCCCCGCGGCGTGTGCGCAACCTCCGGGTGAAACTGCACACAGTGGATCGGTTTCTCATTGTGTCGCATCGCGGCGATCGGCACGCTGCCGCTCGATGCGGTGATCACATAGCCCGGTGGCGGCGAATCGACGTGGTCCCCGTGGCTCATCCATGCGGTGACGCTCTCATTCGCCTCGAAGCCATCGAACAGGCCTTTCGGCTCGACCACCTGAAGTTCGGCGCGGCCGTACTCGCGTCGACCCGCTCCGACGACTTCACCTCCCGACAGGTGTGCGACCAGCTGCATGCCATAGCAGACCGCTAATATCGGTGCGAGGTCGAAGATCGCCGGGTCGGCCGTCGGAGCTCCATCTTCATACACCGAGTTCGGACCGCCGCTGAGAATGATTCCCGTCGGTTTCCAGTCGCGGATCCACTGCGCCGATCGCGTCGGAGGATGGATCTCGGAGTAAACGCGAGCTTCGCGCACACGCCGCGCAATGAGCTGCGTGAACTGCGAGCCGTAGTCGATGATCAGGATGCGAGAGGACAAAGCGCGATGGTGAGAAGTGGGCTGTTCAGAACTTCCATTGGTTGCCCTGCAGCGAAATGAACTGCACTTCGCGGCTGTCGAGATCGAGGATGGCTCCCGACGGCGTTCCATAAAGCCACCCGCACGCCTCGCCAGGATTCACGATCAACGTTTCGCCGCGCGTCTTCATCTCCTGCTGGTGCGTCTGGCCGTGAATCACGATCTCGTGGCCGGACACCGATCGCGTCTGAACATCCGCGATGTCGTGCACGAGCAGAATGCGACGGCCGCCGATCTCGAAGCTGTGCGGCGACTCGAAGAGCTCGATGCCGAACGCCGATTGAGCTCGCGATACCAACCCTTGTTGGTCGCCGTCGTTCTTCCCGAACACACCCGCCACCGAGATGTGCGCATCCTCGAACGTCTTGAGCGAGAATGGCGAGCAGTAGTCCCCGGCATGGAGAACCATGTCGATGCCCGCGGCCTGCATCTCTCGCACGAGCTCCGCGATGGCCGGGAGCCGGTCGTGCGTGTCTGCGATCAGTCCTACGCGCATCGGTTACGCCTCCGTCCACTCGGGATCGGCGATCTCGCGCTGCACGAGATCGTCGTAGGTTTCGCGCGCGGTGATCACGGCGAAGCGGTCTCCGTCCACCAAGACCTCGGCGGGTCTGAGGCGGCTGTTGTAGTTGGACGCCATCGCGTATCCGTATGCCCCGGCGTCGCTGACCACGAAGTATTCACCTGGCTGCACATCGTCGAGCTGGCGATCGAGCGCGAGAAAATCACCGCTCTCGCAGACGGGCCCCACGACATCCACCGTCTGATGGTTGCCCTGCTCGCGCACGGCGAGGATTCGATGGAACGCCCCGTACAGCGACGGGCGCAGCAGCTCGGTCATGCCGGTGTCAGCGACGACATAGTCCTTGCCTCCGCTGTGCTTGCGATAGAGAACTCGCCCAATGAGCGCGCCGGCGTTACCGATCACGAAGCGGCCTGGCTCCATGATCAGCTTGAGTCCCGTCTCGGCGACGGTTGGCAGGATCAACTCGGCGAACCGCTGGAGATTGGGTGGCTCCTCCGTATCGTAGCGGACGCCGAGGCCGCCGCCGATATCGAGGAACTTCAGCGTCGTGATGCCACGCTTCGACAGCTCCGAGAAGATCGAGGCGAGTCGCTCGGTCCCCTCGCGGTACGGATCGATTCTCGACAGCTGCGAGCCGAGGTGCATGTCGAGGCCGATCAGCGTGACGTTCGGAAGGTCGGAAGCGACCTGCGCCACGTGCACGACGTCATCGTGCGGAATCCCGAACTTGTGCCCCTTGCCACCGGTTTTGATGTAGTCGTGCGGCGAATCGAGGGTGACCTCGGGATTGACGCGCAGGGACACGCGGGCCTCAACGCCTCGGTCACGCGCCAGGCGGTCGATGATCCGAACCTCGGCCTCGCTCTCGGCGTTGATGAGCAGCACTTCGGCATCGAGAGCCTGCGCGAGCTCGGCTTCCGTCTTGCCAACACCGCCGAAGATGATGTCGGTCGGCGCGAACCCCGCGCGCAGGGCGCGAAAAAGCTCGCCGCCCGATACGACATCGACGCCGGCTCCGAGCTCGCGGAGCAGTTGCAGGACTCCAAAGCTCGAATTGGCCTTGAGCGTGTAGTGAATGCGATGCGGTACCGACGCCAGCATTCGCGACAACCGCCCATAGCGATCGCGAATCGTGGCGGCGCTGTACACGTACACCGGCGTTCCCACGTCGTCGGCGATGCGCTGGAGGGACACGCCCTCGCAGTGCATCGTGCCGTCGACGCGGGAGAACCCCGTGGTCAGTACGCCTTGGCCCATACAGCCTCGGCAGACGCCGCGCGCCCGCATTTGAGGCAGGTCGTCGGCGCTTCGGCCGAGCGGAACTCCTCGTCAGGCAGAACGCGAATCGTGGCCTTCGTCTCTTCCTTGATCTGTGACTCGCACTCGGGGCTTCCACACCATCCGGCGTAGACGAATGCACCGGGACCGTCCATCAGGGCGCGGAAGTCGTCGTAGCTGATGCGACGCCGCACGCTGTTCTGTTCGCGTCGCTCGCGGGCCGCGATCAGCATGTCTTCCTGAATGCGCATGAGCATATCGGCAACGTCTTCGCCAAGCGTGTTGAGCGATACCGGCTTCTTCTCGCGCGTGTCGCGTCGAACGAGCGTCGCCTGGTTCTTGTCCAGGTCGCGGGGTCCGAGCTCCATGCGGAGCGGTACGCCCTGCAATTCCCACTCGTAGTACTTCGCACCCGGCTTCACGCCGTCGCGATCGTCGAGATGTACGCGCAAACGCCCGGGATCGCGACGTTCCCACTCGCCGAGGACGTCGACGATGCGATCGGCCGCGTCGAGCACGCGATTGCGCTCGTCGTCAGTCTTGTAGATCGGCACGATCACCAGCTCGATCGGCGCGAGGTGTGGCGGAATGCGCAGACCGTTGTCGTCGCCGTGCGTCATCACGAGCCCACCGATGAGTCGCGTCGATACGCCCCAGCTGGTGTTCCACGCGTGCTCGATGCCGCCGTGCTCCGCCTGGAACTTCAGATCGAACGCCTTGGCGAAGTTCTGCCCGAGGTTGTGCGACGTGCCTGCCTGGAGCGCCTTGTTGTCCTGCATCATCGCTTCGCACGAGTACGTGCGCAACGCGCCCGCAAAGCGCTCGGCGTCCGTCTTCTGGCCGGTGATGACGGGCATCGCCATCCAGCCTTCCATGAAGTCGCTGTAGACGCCGAGCATCTTGCGCGCTTCCTCTTCGGCCTCGTCGTGCGTGGCGTGCGCGGTGTGACCTTCCTGCCAGAGGAACTCGAGCGTACGGAGGAAGAGCCGCGTACGCATCTCCCAACGCACCACGTTCGCCCACTGATTGATCAGCAGCGGCAGATCGCGATAGCTCTGCACCCACTTGGCGAACATCGAATAGATGATCGTCTCGGAGGTCGGGCGGATGATCAGCGGCTCATCGAGCTTCTTACCGCCGCCGTGCGTGACGACGGCGACCTCCGGGGCGAAGCCTTCGACGTGCTGCGCCTCCTTCGACAGGAAGCTCTCCGGAATGAGCAGCGGGAAGTATGCGTTCTTGTGTCCCGTCGCCTTGAACATGTCGTCGAGAGCGCGCTGCATCCGCTCCCAAATGCCGTAGCCATTCGGGCGAATGACCATGCAGCCCCGGACGGCGGAGTAGTCGGCGAGCTCGGCGCGCAGAACTACTTCGTTGTACCAGGCGCTGAAGTCGGCTTCGCGCGTCGTCAGTTTTTTGTCGTCTGCCATTGATCGATGGTGCGATGAGAGAACTAGAGACCGATGTCGTGGAGCAACCGTTCCCATTCCGGCGGCACGTCCTGCGAGCTCCAACTGTGCCGTGCCGAGGCCGGGTGTGCCGACGGATCGCGCAGCGTCAACACGTATGACACGCCGGCGGACTTCGCCGCTTTCACCTGCTTCATGATCGCCTGTTCACGGAGCGCGTACTCGACGCTCACGCCGACGCGCCGCAGCGCCGTCGCGGCACGACGCACGTCGCGCTCCATGTTCGGGGACTCGGCGGCGACCCATACCTCGGGGCCGGAGACCTTGGACGGCAGCAGTCCGCGATCGCGCAGCAGCTCGGCGAGCACGACGTCGCCCATGCCGAAGCCGAGCGCGGGAAGGTCGACGCCGCCGAGCGACAGCAGGAGATTGTCGTACCGTCCTCCGCCGCAGATCGCGCGAAGCTCGCCCTTGGCGTCGAACAGCTCGAAGACGATGCCCGTGTAGTACGCCAACCCGCGAACGATCTTCAGGTCGACCGTGACCCACGAGAGCACGCCGAGCGCGTCGAGGTAGTCGAAGTACCGGCGAAAATCGGCGAGCAGCTCGGCCACTCCGGGGGCCTGTCCGTACTTCAGCTCGATGTGGTCGAGAGTGGCTTCGCCGAGCAGCTCGAACAGCGCGTCGACATTGGCGGCCGTCAATCCGATGGCGAGCAACTTCTCTCGCGAGACGTCCTTGGGCTGACGGTCGAACTTGTCGATCACACCGAACACCGCGGGTGCTTGATCGTCGACGACGCCCAGCGCGGCCAGAATCGCGCGCAGCAGGCGACGGTCGGACACGCGCGCGCGTACGTCGTGCGACGAGAGGCCGCACGCTCGCATGATCTCGATCGCGACCGCGAGCAACTCGGCGTCGGCGGTAACGTCGGCCTCGCCGATGATGTCGACGTTGAGCTGAAAGTGCTCGCGCAGTCGTCCGCGCTGCTGTCGCTCGTAGCGAAACAGCTGCGGCACCGAGAACCACCGCACGGGCTTTCGCAGCGCATTCGCCTTCGCGGCAGCCATGCGAGCCAGCGTCGGCGTCATCTCCGGACGCAGCGAAATCTCGCGACCACCCTTGTCGGTGAAGTTGTAGAGCTGGCCAACGATCTCGTCGCCGCTCTTTTTGGTGTACAGCTCGAGTGGTTCCAGCGGTGGTCCGTCGTATTCGACGAACGCGAATCGCCGAGCAGCCTCGCGCCACGCCGCCATGATGTGGGCGCGTTCAGCGAACTGTTCAGGATAGAAATCTCGGAAACCGGGGAGGGCGCCCTGGGCCATCCTTGAAAGTTACCCGGCCAGCGGCGACACCTGCAACAGCGCCATTGCATCACCCACCGTGTGAAACGAGCCGGTGATGAGGACCGTCGAGGCTCCATCGGCACCGCGATCGAGCGCCGTGGCGAAATCCGGGACGACATCGGCCGTGACGCCCAACTCGCGTGTGAAGGTCGCGACCTCACCCAGATCCCACGCCCGGCTCGCCGGTGCGGTGGGCGCCATCGTCAGCACGAAGCGTGATGCGACGCGGCTCAGCACGCGGATCATCTCGCGCCAGTCCTTGTCGCGGAGCACGCACAGCACGACGGTGACCGGCGTGGGCGGCGCGATCGAAGCGACGGTTTGCGCGAGGACCTCGGCGCCCGCCGGGTTGTGCGCGACATCGAAGATGAACTTGCCGACGTGTTGGAAGCGGCCGGGGATGCGCACGCGATCGATATTGCGACGCGCCTCGTCCAGGCCGGTGACGAATGGGCCGCCGGCCGCATCGAGCATGACGAGTGAAAAGGCCAGATTCGACGCTTGGTGACGACCCGTCAGCGGCGTTCGAAGCGTCGCGCGCTCTCCGCGCCATGCGACCGCGCAGGTCGTCGCGCCGTCGGCCACGTGCACGGCCTCCAACGCGACTTCGTCGGCCACGATGCGCACGTCCGACGCACCCGCCGCGCGCGCATGCTCGGCGAGAATATTTCGGATGTGCGGATCGGTCTCGCCGATCACCGCGGGGCGCCCGCGTTTGAAGATTCCAGCTTTCTCTCGCGCGATCTCTTCGAGCGTCGACCCGAGGTATTCCGTGTGATCGAAGCCGATCGACGTCACGCCGGCCACGAGAGGCAGCACGACGTTGGTCGAGTCGAGTCGCCCGCCGAGACCCGCCTCGACAATCGCGACATCAGCCTTGCCTCGAGCGAAATAGTGAAAGGCCATGACGGTCGTGGCCTCGAAAAAGCTCGCGCCGATCTCCTCGATCGCAGGGAGATTCGTCGCGATGAAATCGACGACGTCGTCGGCGGGAATCGGCTGGCCGGCGACCATCATCCGCTCTCGAAAGTCCACGAGGTGCGGGGACGTGTAGGTCGCTACGCGATGCCCCTTCGCGGCAAGGAGCGCCGCCATCGTGGCGACGCTGCTCCCCTTCCCATTCGTGCCGGCGACGTGCAGGACCGGATAGGCCAGGTGCGGGTTTCCGAGTCGCTCGAGTAGCGCCCTAGTGCGCTCGAGACCGAACTTGTATCCGCCGGTCGTTCGCGCGAACAAGAAGTCGAGCGCATCCTGATATCCGGAATGCGAGGCGGTCTTCACCACGATTGTGTCGTGAGTGGAGCGGTCGTTACG
>Ga0310811_10011328_pt1 | contig 11560 bp, 8 predicted proteins | sample YCmetagenome_FD_207642 | JGI IMG/M metagenome (GOLD analysis project Ga0310811, IMG submission 207642) | Soil microbial communities from experimental microcosm in Duke University, North Carolina, United States - YC | ecosystem: Engineered > Artificial ecosystem > Soil microcosm > Unclassified ... | reverse complement strand
CATCAGCTTCAGCTTCTTCTCCGGATCGTCGATGACGTGCGCCGTGCCGAACGCCATCACCGCCCGATAGTTGACCGAGTGGTGGAAGCCCGACCGCGCCATCACCAGCGCGTCGAGATGGGTGACGGTGAGGCAGACCGGCACGCCCTGGCCCTGCGTACGGATCATGCGGCTGGCCGACGAGCCGTGCCAGTACAGATGATCGCCCTCGCGCCAGAACGAGGTCGGCGTGCAGTAGGGGCGGCCGTCGATCACATAGGCGATATGGCAGACCAGGGCGGCGTCGAGGATCTCGTAGACCGTCTTGCGGTCGTAGCGGCCGCGCTCGTGTACGCGCTTGACCCTGTTTACCGGCGTGACGCCGAACGACTCGGGGGTGTTCTCGGCGCTGGGGCCGCGCGCGATGGTCTCAGAACTCATGGCAGGACTCCGGGGCGATTGCGAGCCGGACCATGATGGGATTAAGGTACAGACGAAAGAGCCAGTTCAGACAATCTGGACTATACCAGTTATGCCGCGTCCCCTGCGCAAGGCCGCCCCGCTCGGCCTCGTCCTCGAGGCATCGTCGCCGACCCCGCTGCATCGCCAGATCGGCGAGCAGGTGCGCCGTGCCATCCTCGAACGCAGGCTGGCGCCCGGCCAGCGTCTGCCCTCCTCGCGCCTCATGGCAGGCGAGCTCGACGTCGCTCGCGGTACCGTGCTGCTGGCCATGGACCAGCTGATCGCCGAGGGCTACGTCGTGGCGCAGGCGGCGTCCGGCCTCTCGGTCGCGACCGACCTGCCGGACGAGATGCTGACCGCGCCGCGCGGGCCACTCGCCGCCCCGCCGGCCACCGGTGGGGGTGCCGTCCCCGCTCTGTCGCGGCGCGCCCGGACGGCGTTGCGCGAGGCGGCGCCGACCTCCGGGTTCGAGGGAGCGCCGCTTGCCTTTCCGACCGGACAGCCCGACCGCGACGCCTTCCCTTTCACGCTGTGGGCGCGACTGCTCGAGCGCGAATGGCGGCGGCCGGCCTGGGCCATCGCGGGCGTGCCCCATCCGTTCGGTCACGCTGGGCTGCGCGCTGCCATCGCCGCCTATCTCGGCGCAGCGCGCGGCTTCGCCTGTGCGCCCGAGTCGATCGTGATCACGTCGGGCGTCCGCCAGAGCCTGGCGCTGCTCGCCTGGCTGGTGCTCGATCCGGACGAGGCGGTCTGGATCGAGGAACCGGGCTTCATCGGCACGCGCGAGGCGCTGGCGCTCGCCGGCGTGCGCGCCGTGCCGGTCGCCGTCGACGAGTCGGGCTTCCCGGTCGAGCGCGCCATCGCCAGCATGCCGCACGCCAAGCTCGCGATCGTGGCGCCGGCGCACCAGTTCCCGCTCGGCACGGTGCTCGGCCTGCAGCGCCGGCTCGAGCTCCTGAGCTGGGCGGAACGCCACGCCGGCTGGATCGCCGAGGACGATTTCGACGGCGAGTACCGCTATGCCGGCCGTCCCCTCGCGCCGCTGCGCGCGCTCGATCGAAGCGGCCGGGTGGCCTATCTCGCAAGCTTCTCCAAGCTGCTCTTCCCGGCTTTGCGGCTGAGCTACGTAGTGCTGCCGGCGGCGCTCGTTCCGGCCGCGGAGCAACGCATGGCCGCCGTGCCGGCGCGCCCCTCGCTGCTCGGCCAGGGCGCGCTCGCCCGCTTCATCGCCGACGGTCATCTCGCGACCCACCTGCGCCGCACGCGCCTGCTTTACGCCGCCCGCCAGGAAGCCCTGATCGCCGGACTCGAGCGCCACCTCGCACGCTGGCTGGAGAGCACCCGCGATCCTGGCGGCATGCACCTGATCGCGCGGCCCGTCGCCAGGATCGCGCCGGCCTTCGATGACCACGCGATCGCCGCGGCCGCCGCACAGGCGGGGATTTCAGTGGCGCCGCTCTCGGCCTGCTATGCCGGCCGACGCCGCCGGCACGGCCTGATCCTGGGATATGCGGGCACACCCGAGCAGGCGATCGACCGCGCTTGCATCACCCTTGCCCACGTTCTGCACCACGCCACGGCGACACGTCGGAGGACCGCCTGAGCGCGTGCGTCCTTCGCTACGCTCAAGACGACGGGAGTGCGCTAGAAAACACCGCTCTAGGACGGACTGACGGTCCGCGGGTCTTCGACGTCCAGCCTGACATGCTCGGTCGGCTGGGGCGTTGCCGTCATCAGGCACACTCCGTCCGGCGCGTCGAACTGATGCCAAGTGTGCTGCGGCACGATCAGGATCATGCCGGCCGACAGAGCCACGGACTGCCGGCCCTCGGCGGTGATCATGCGCAACGTCGTGGCGCCCTCGATGACCTGCACGATCTCGTCCCCCTGCGGATGGCGCTCCCAAGCGCTGGTCCCTGAGAATTTGGCGACGAAGAGTGCGCCATCGCGATACGGGGCCAGGCGAAGACCGCCCTCCTTGCGCACCTCTTCAGCCGTGGTCGGCGTGCGAGCAATCATCTTCAGGCTGGAGAATGCTGCCTTGAGATCAACGACATCGGTCATGTGCCCCTCCTGCTCCCGGCCAGCCGAGGAATTCCTGGACGACGAGCATGTGCCCATGAGTGGATGACATCATTGAAAGGCATTCAATGAACGAAAACTTACAGGGGCTCGACGTTTTTGTCGTGTTGGCGCGATATCCACGAACGTCGACGAGTGATTGTGCTCCAGCCGATCAGTTGAGGCCGTAGAAGCCCATCGCGCCGCCAGCCATGACCTGACGTCGTGTCTCCGGCGAGACGCCTTCGAGGCGATCCAGCATCATCTTCGGCGCGCCGGGGAAGAAGCCGTCGGGATGCGGGTAGTCGGTCGCCCAAAGAATCTTGTGCGGCCCGATATAGTCGGCCAGCACCTTGATGCTGTTCTCGACCGGCTCGAATGAGATCCAGCAATTGCGCTGAAACAGCTCGCTCGGCCGGGTCTTCAGGCCGCTGTCATTGAACCCCTTGTCATCGAAATGCCGGTCCATCCGATCCAACCACGGCGCAATCCAGCCGCCGCCGGATTCGAGGAAGCCGATCCGGATCTTCGGATGGCGTTCGCAGACGCCGTTCCAGATCACGCTCATGCAGGCCAGCATCATCTCCATCGTATGCGAGATGATGTGGCGGGCGCCGCGGCCTTCGAACCGGTCGACGCCGACGGTCGGCATGCCGCTGCTCGCCCCTTCGTGAAAGCCGATCGAGAAATCGAGATCCTCGGCGGCAGCCCAGAACGGCTCGTAATCGGGATGATGAATCATCTTCTCGTTGTACGGGTTCGGCCGGATGAAGCCGCCGCGCATGCCCAGCTCCTTGCGCGCGAACGTCATCTCCTTGATCGCCAGGTCGATATCCTGCAGCGGCAGCATCGCCACGCCGAACAGCCGGTCAGGATAGGGCTTGCAGTAATCGGCAAGCCAGCGGTTGTAAGCGCGGCATGTCGCTGCGGCGAGCTGCGGATCGCGGATGGCGCCGGAGAACAGCCCGAGGCTGGGATAGAGGAAGGCAGCGTCGATACCGTCGGCATCCATGTCGGGAATTCGCTTGTGCGGATCGAAACCGCCCGGCTTGCCGTCCTTGTAGGCCATCGTATCGCCCTCGACCACGCCCTGGCGGGCGCCGACCGCGCCGATCCGGCCGATGCCGCGCTGGCCGTCGCCGACCGCCTGCTCTTCGATGACGAGGCGCTCCTTGCCGTTCTCACCCTTCACGATTCGCGGCGCCCGGTCGCGAAAGGCAGGGTCGATGTAATTGTTCCACAGGTCGAGCGGCTCGAGGATGTGGCCGTCGGCATCGATGACGTTGTACGCGCGTCCCATGGCTCAGCTCCTTGCGGGTTACGGAGGGGTGAGTTCCGGAAGGCCTTCCTCCTTGCGGATGTCATTGATGATCTGCAGCACGCGCTCACGGTACGGGCGGTACTGCACGCCGAACTCGGAGACCAGCCGGGTATTGTCGATCAGGTAGTTGCCCGAGCGCTCGCGGCCGCCCGTCTCGTTGTCGAAACTGATCTTCGCATCGGGCAGATAGCCGCGCACGATATCGGCAAGATCGCCGAGGCTGATCGCCTGGCCGCCGGTGTTGTAGACCCAGTCCTTCGGCTTGTCGGTCATGATCACGCGAGCAAAGATCTCGGCGATTTCGTCGACATGGATCGGGCAGCGCATCGCATCCCTGTACGGGAACTTCACCGGCTTGCCGCGCGCCGGGTTGGTGATGCAGAATACGTGATCGACCGAGCCGACGATCTTGTCTGGCCCGGTGACGTTGGCCGGCCGGATCGCCGTGATCTCCATGCCGTGCTTCTCGCGGTAGTCCTGCGCCTGCCATTCGTTGAAGATCTTGTGCATCGCGTATTGCACGTGGCCGTGGCGAAAATCGTCTTCGGTCACCAGGCGGTCGCCGTAGAATTTCTGCTCGCCGCTGACCGCCAGCGAGCTGGCATAGGCAACCCGGTTGCAGCCGGCCAGGCGCGCCGCCTCGAACACGTTATCCATGCCCAGCACGTTCAGCTTGAAGGCGACCCGCGGCGGGTGCTCGCTGCCGAGCCAATAGGCGAGGTTGATTGCCCGTTGTGGCTTGGCCGCGGTCATCGCCGCCATGACGTCATCGAACTGGCTGACGTCGCCCCGCACCACCTTCACCTGTTTGCCGAGGTGGGCAAAATCGGCGGTCTGCGGATTGATATCCATGCAGACGATTTCTTCGCCGCGCTGCGCGAGGAGCGGAACGAGCCGTCGCCCGATAAACCCGGTGCCACCGACGATCAAGGTGGTCATGGCTGTCTCTCCTCGAGCGGCCCTGCGGCCGGACGTGCCGTTTCTAGTTCAGGCCATAGAACCCCATCGCGCCACCGGCCATCACCTGGTGCTTCGCCTCGGCGGACAACGGTCCAAGCCGGTCGCGCAGCATCTGTGGCGCGCCGGGAAAGAAGCCGTCCTGGTGCGGATAATCGGTGGCCCACATGATCTTGTGCGGGCCTATGTAGTCGGCGAGCGCGGCGATGCTGCCCTCGACCGGCTCGAAGGAGATCCAGCAATTGCGCTGGAAGAGCTCACTCGGACGCGTCTTCGGGGCGGTATCGTTGAAGCCCTTGTCGTCGAAATGCCGATCCATCCGGTCGATCCAGGGCGCGATCCAGCCGCCGCCCGATTCGAGGAACGCGATGCGCAGCCGCGGATGGCGATCGACGACACCACCCCAGATGACCGCCATCGCCGCCAGCATCATCTCCATCGTGTGCGAGATCATGTGGCGTGCCGCCCGGTCGGACGCGAAACGGTCGACGCCGACGGTCGGCATCGCGTTGGTCGACCCTTCGTGAAAGCCGATCGAGAAGTCGAGCTCCTCCGCCATCGCCCAGAACGACTCGTACATCGGGTCGTTGATCATCCTCTTCCCGTGATACGGGTTCGGCCGCAGGAAGCCGCCGCGCATGCCCAGCGCCTCACGGGCGAAGCGCATCTCCTCGGTAGCCAGCTCGACCGACTGCATCGGCAGCATGGCGACGCCGAACAGCCGATCGGGATAGGGCTTGCAGTAATCGGCGAGCCACCGGTTGTAGGCGCGGCACATCGCGGCGGCGAGGCCCGGATCCTCGACCGCGCCGGCGAACAGGCCAAGGCTCGGGTAGAGGAAGGCAGCGTCGATGCCGTCGGCGTCCATGTCGAGAACGCGGGCATGCGGATCGAAGCCGCCTTTCTTGCCATCGGCGTATTTCAGGCTGTCGAGCTTGACCGTTCCCTGCCGGACGCCGATGGAGCCTAGGCTGCCGATGCCGCGCGGGTTGCCGAGCAGCTTGCCGTCGACACTGAGTCGTTCCTTGCCGTTCTCATCGATGACGAAGCGCGGCCGTCGATCGTGAAACCCAGGATCGATGTACTTGTCCCAGAGATCGAGCGGCTCGAGGATGTGACCGTCGGCATCGATAGCCTGATAGGAGCGGGCCATAGCCGGTTCCCTCACCAACTGAGTCTTGTGATCTTCTACCGCACTTGGCCGGCCGGTGGCGAGTCTTCCGGCCGGCTCCCGCGAAATGATCGGCGAGGCCGCGCTGCGCCGCGATTGCATGTTGCATTGCGGCGTGGCGGCACCGCGTGGCTGCGTCCATTGCCGGCAGATCGACGGAGTTCCGAGACGCGGTATGCCTCGGCGATCGTGACGCGTGACACGCTGACAACTTCCGAATGTCGGGTGTACCATAACAGGAGTTATGTTCCCGCCGAGCCGTCGCGGGCAGTTGTTGTCGCACACCGATCCCATGAAGCAGGGAGCGACCATGGAACATCGTCAGTTCGGGCGCACCGGCATTGCCGTCTCGGCTGTGGGCTTCGGTTGCTGGGAGGTGAGCGGCACCTACGGCGCGATCGACGCGGCTGAGTTCGATCGGGCGGTGCACCGCGCCCTGGATGGCGGCATCAACTGTTTCGACACCGCCGAGGCCTACGGCATGGGCATATCGGAGCGCGCGCTCGGTCAGGCCCTCGGCTCGCGCCGCAACGACGTGTGCGTTGTCACCAAGGTGGGCGTCGGCTATCCGGAGGCGCCGAACCGTCGCGACAGCAGCCGGGCACGGATCATGTCCTCGCTCGAGCAGAGCCTGCGCAATCTCGGCACCGACCATGTCGACGTCTACCTGATCCATTGGCCCGATTCGAACACGCCGTTCGACGAAACATTCCGCGCCCTCGACGACATCGTTCGTGCAGGCAAGTCACGCTACATCGGCGTGTCGAACTTCCGTCCGGGCCAGCTCGAAGAGTGCATGAAGCTCCGGCGCATCGACGTCGTGCAGTACGGCTGGAACATGTTCGACCGCCGCATGCAGCGGGAAATCTTCCCCTGGTGCCTGGCGAACAATGTCGGCGTCATGGCCTACGGCTCGCTGGCCTACGGCATGCTGACCGGCACGTTCCATGCGGACATGGAATTCGACGAAGCGGACTGGCGCTCCAAGCGCGGCGCCCTGGGCTCGCTCAATCTGTTCCGCACCCTGTTCGGGCCCGAGCATTTCACGCGCAACCTCAGCGCGGTCGAGGAGCTGAAGCCGCTGGCCGCGAAATACGGCAAAACTCTGCCGCAATTCGCCCTGCGCTGGACCCTGAGCCATCCCGCGATCGCCACCGGCCTGGTCGGCTTCCGCCGGCCCGAGGAAGTCACGGAGAATCTCGGCGCGCTCGATTTCAAGATCGCGGACAAGGACATGGCGGCGGTCGATGCGATCTTCGCGCGCCACGACGCCGTCACCGAACCGCCCGGCTGGCTGGAGGACGATCCGCCCGCCTGAGGCCAACACGGAGGAAGCACCATGCCCGTCCAACGTTTTGCTCCCATGACGAAGGACTTCGCCACCTTCGACTGCGACGCCCATGTGACCGAGCCGCCGTTGATCTGGGAACGCGCCGCCGAATTCCTGACGCGCGACGAGCTCGCGGCGCTCAAGACCACGATCTGGTGGGACGAGGAGAGCCGGCAGCTGATCGTCAACGGCCGCGCCGGCGTCGGCATCGGCTCGCCCCGGCGCGGCGGCATTCCCGGCACCATGCGCGTCATTTCCAACGCCGGACCTGGCGTCAAGCACGACATCCAGCGGGCGCTGAACGTGCGGAACCTGAACGCGAAGACGGCGCTCACCCAGGAGCAGGTCGGCTACATCGATTTCGGCGGGTCGTACGAACCCGAGCCGCGGCTGCGCGACATGGACGTTCAAGGGATCGACCAGGTGATGATCATCCCGACCGACATCGACACCTATCCCTGGCTGATGGACGCGGTCGGCGCCAAGGCGTTCTGCAAGGCCTACAATCAATGGGCCTACGACTACACCAAGGCCGATCCTGACCGGCTGTTCTTCGCCGCGCTGTTGCCGATGCAGAACGCGCAGTTCGCGGTGCAGGAGGTCTATCGCGTCGCCGCCCAGGGCTGCCGCGTCGCGCTGGTACGCCCCACCGACTCGATGGGCAATTATCCGTTGCAGCCGAAATACGAACCAGTGTGGAACGCGCTGGAAGAGACCGGCATGGTCTATGGCATGCACCCGTTCCCGGCTGGCGCGGCGCTGAAGCCGGCCGGATACAGCGAGCAATATTCCGGTGCCGAACTGATCAGGCGGACGATCTCGGCCTCGGGCATTCCCCACTCGTTCCTAACCAATGTGCAGAACTTCCAGTCGGAGGCGGCGCTGTGGGTCACCACGGCGCTGATGACCGGCCTCTTCGACCGTCATCCGAAGCTGAACGCAGCAGTGTTCGAGGCATCGTCGACCTGGCTCAGCTTCCTGCTGGACGAATGCGACAAGGCTTACCGGCTCTATCGCAACGAGCGCACCTTGCCGCCGCTCAGCAAGCTGCCGAGCGAATTGTTCTTCGAACATTGCATGACCGGCTTCGAAGGCGACGAGGCGCCGCCGCCGCGTTTCCCGGAGTTCTATTCCGACATCCTGATCTGGTCCTCCGACGTCTACCATCACGATGGCGACGACGCCTGGCGCGCGATGGAGACGATGCAGCGCTACAATCTGCCGACCGAGAGCATGGCGAAGTTCCTCGGCGGGAATGCGCGCCGCCTCTATCGCATCGACCCGCCGAAAAAGTTCATCCGCGAGCGCGTCACCGAGATCGAACGTCCGAACTGGTGGCCAACCGACGAAGAGATCAAGGCCTCGCTCGCCGCCGACGCCTCCGTGACGCGCTGGTGAGGGAGGACGCAATGGCACATTTCCCCGTTTTCGACAGCGATGCCCATGTCGTCGAACCGCCGGAGCTCTGGGAGAAGTATCTCGACCCGGACTACCGTGTGCTGGGCCGCCACGCGCTGTGGCGCCACCACGGTGAAACAAACTCGTATCTGAAGGTCAACGGCGAGGTCGTGCGCGACACCATGAACCCCAACATCCCTCGCCACGCGATCTGGCGGCCGGGCATGACGTGGGACGATATCGGTGCCCTGGATGCCTCCCGGCGGCACGACATGAACCCGGGAGCCTACGACCCGCGCGCGCGGCTCGCGGACATGGACAAGATGGGCGTCGATCAGGCGTTCCTCTATCCGACCTGGTTCGCCGAAGCGTTTCCGCTCGTCTCGGATCCCGACACGGCGAACGCGCTGGCGCGTGCCTACAACGATTGGATTGCGGATTTCTGTGCGGCCGACAAGCGCCGGCTGTTCGCGGCGGCGATGCTGCCGCTGCAGGACATGGACCTCGCGCTGGCGGAGCTGCGGCGCGTGGCAAGGAACCCCAGCTTCCGCGGTGCCTTCGTCCGGCCGATGTTCGTCGGCGACACCTACCTCACCAATCCTTTCTATGATCCGCTGTGGGCGGAGCTCGAGAAGCTGGGCCTGGTCGCGGCCGTGCATCCTACGGCCGGGCTGTGGAACCCCGAGTGGACGTCGCATGGCCCATTCGTCGAAAAGGTGAAGAACCGTTCCGGTCAGGCACCATTGCCGGCGGGCGGCGCGGGTCCTTCCTCGGGCGGCGGCGCGGGGCTTGCCAGCACCACCTTCTTCGTCGCCTTCCCGCAGCTCGGCCATCCGATGGCGCCGATCCTCTCGGGCTGGCTGGACAATCACATGTTCGCCGCCTCGGTGCTGATCGGCTTCACCGTGATGCAGCGCTTTCCCGGCATGAAGGTCGTGCTGGCGCACGGCAAGGCCTCCTGGATGGAGGAAGTGCTGGAGAAGATGGAGGCCTCCGTCCGTGTCATCCCGCTGCTGCACAAATATCCGGTGCGCACCGACGTCGAGGAGATGTGGGAGGAAGGCAGCGTGATGCTGGGCTTCGACGCGGACGAACGCTTCATCCACAAGATGCCGCACGATTTCGCCGAGAAGGTCGTGTGGGGGTCACGCTATCCCCAGCACGATACGATGTCCGCCCACGAGGCGATCGCCCGGCTGACCGACTCCGAGGTGCCGGACAACATCATTGCCCGCATGATGGGAGGCAACGCCGCCGCCCAGTTCGGCGTCAGCCAGCTTTAGGGCGCGATTCTGACGTCGGATTCTGGAGCATCTCAACTGCGGCCTTCCCCCGCCGCCCCGTAGGACGGGGCACCTCCCTGGGCACCTCCCCCGATTACGGGGCCGGGATTCGAGATGTGTCCACTCCGTAGCAGCAGAGCTGGGGGAGAATGAACAATGCTCCATATGATGGCCACCGGTTGTGGGGCTTGCTCGTCGTGAACGACGTCAATCAGCGTGGCCGCATGGAACAGTCTGGTGCGAATCCACGGTGCGTTTGATTCAGCCTCCTATGCGTTACGGACGTATTGAATGCGTCGATACGGCGGCCTAGCCTTCGCGCGGCAGTGGACGCTCGATCGTAGAGTTGTAGTCCGCGTGCGTCTCCTGCGAGACCTCCAGAGGAGACATCCATGAGACGACAGGAAACGGCCTGGACGAGAGTCTGCCTTGTCGGCGTGGTCGCAGCCATCCTCGGCTGCGGCTCCGGGACGGCGCAGGCGCAAGGAAGCGGCCTGAAGAAATACGATTCCAGCGGCAAGGACTTCTGGATGAACCCGCCGGCGGACTGGTTCCTCGGCGACGAGACGGAGCAGCAGAAGGGCCAGGCGCCGAACCCGGGCCAGCCGCTGCCGACGCCCAAGGCGGAGCTCGATCAGATCCTCTCCAAGATCACGCTGCCGCCCGGCTTCAAGATCGCCGTGTGGGCGAGCAATGTGCCGCAGGCGCGCCAGATGGCGTGGGGCGACAAGGGCACGCTGTTCGTGGGTACCTTCGACAAGGGCACCGTCCACGCCGTGTCCGGTCCGGACGGCCAGAAAGTCGCCAAGCCTTTCATCACCGGCCTGCGCATGCCGACGGGTGTCGCCTTCCAGGACGGCGCGTTGTACGTCGTCGATATCGACAAGCTCTACCGCTACGACAATCCCGAGGCCAATCTCGAGAAGGCGCCACAGGGCCAGGTCGTCTACGACGACTTCCCGCCCTACGTGCCGCACGGCTGGAAGTACCTGGTGCCCGATGGCAAGGGCTGGTTCTACATTCCGGTCGGCGTGCCGTGCAACATCTGCCTGCCGCCTGCCAGCACCGGCCACTACCGGCGCGTGAACCCGAAGACCGGCGCGGCCGAGATCGTGGCGCTCGGCGTACGCAACAGCGTCGGCGGCGCGGTTGATCCCCGGACCGGGCAGCTCTGGTTCACCGACAACGGGCGCGACTGGATCAACGACGACCTGCCGAACGACGAGCTCAATCGCGTGAGCAAGATCGGCGAGCATTTCGGCTACCCCTACTGCCACCAGGGCGACCTTGCCGATCCCAAGTACGGCAACGAGCGCAAGTGCTCTGAGTTCACGCCGCCCGTCTACAAGCAGGGCCCGCACATCGCCGGCCTCGGCATGAAGTTCTACACCGGTGACCAGTTCCCGCCGGAATACAAGAACGGCATCTTCATTGCCCAGCACGGCTCGTGGAACCGCGCCAAGAAGCTCGGCTACCGCGTGCTCTTCCTGTCGGTCGATCCCGACGGCAAGAACCCCAAGGAACAGGTCTTCGCCGGCACCTGGCTCGACGACCAGAAGATCCTCGGCCGTCCGGCCGACGTCCTGCAGGCGCCCGAC
>Ga0310811_10011327_pt1 | contig 11560 bp, 12 predicted proteins | sample YCmetagenome_FD_207642 | JGI IMG/M metagenome (GOLD analysis project Ga0310811, IMG submission 207642) | Soil microbial communities from experimental microcosm in Duke University, North Carolina, United States - YC | ecosystem: Engineered > Artificial ecosystem > Soil microcosm > Unclassified ... | reverse complement strand
AAAACCTGCGACTTCCGCAGTGGCCGCATCATCCTCCAACAAGAGATCTCACCGGAACAGATGGGCAAGCTGCTCAACGAAGGCCGCACCGATCTGCTGCCGGGATTCGTGTCGCAACGTACGCGCCGCCCATTCAAGGCTTTCCTCGTGAAGGGGAAGGATGGCAAGGTCAGCTTCGAGTTCGAACCGCGCAAGGAGAAGGCGCCGGCGAAAGGAAAATCCGCAAGCATTGCCGGCGATACAGCAGAGACAACGGATGCAGCACCGGCAAAAGCGGTAAAAAAAGTGGCCGCGAAAAAAACGGTGGCGAAGAAGGCCGCAGCTAAAAAGACGGTAGCAAAAAAAGCCGCATAAAAATCTGTCCATCGACCTGTCGATCGCGTAACGGCGACACCATTTCCACGTTCGTCGTTACGATTGGATAGCGCATCGTTTCGCCATAAATTGAGGAGCAAGGAAATGTCCTTGCTCCACGGGCACAATCAGCAAATCTGCATGCAATAGGCAATGCTCTTCATGAGGTTGTTATTAGCTAAGTTGTGACGGAGGCGGAATGCCAAAGGCAAATCAAGCGAGTAACGACGAAGTGACGCACACATGCTAGCCGCGTCGATTCCCGCAACCATGTCCACCAGACTGTCGGGATATGAATGGACACGCAACACCATTGGCGAATCCGGTGGTGCCGTCTACCGGCTACATGGTAAAGCTGACGCGCAAGATTTGTTTTTGAAGCATGGCGTGGATGCCAGTGCCGATGACGTAACGGACGAGATGGCGAGACTGTGCTGGCTGACAGGGCACCTGCCCGTTCCCGCCGTTGTGCAATTCATCCGTACGACCGATCAAGCATGGCTGCTGACGACAGCATTACGCGGCAAAACGGCTTATCAGACGCTGGAATCAAGCTCTGCCGAGGCTCGCTTCGCTATTGTTGATGCGCTGGCGGCATTCCTGCATCGGTTGCACGCCATCCCAGTGAGCCAATGCCCCTTCAACAGCGATCACGCTTTCCGGATGTCGCGCGCGAGAACACGTATCGATGCGGGCGTGATTGATGCCAGCGATTTTGATGCGGAACGCGAAGGCTGGACGCCTGAACAGATCTGGGAAGCGATGCAGCAGCTATTGCCATTAATACCCGATCCGGTTGTAACGCATGGCGATTTCTCACTCGACAACGTCTTGATCCATGATGGCGAGGTTGTCGGCTGCGTTGACGTCGGGCGGGCCGGAATCGCCGATCGCTACCAGGACCTTGCCATCCTCTGGAACTGTCTGGGCGAGTTTGGCTCGACCCTGCAGAAGAGACTATTCCAGCAATATGGCATTTTGAATCCAGATCAATGCAAGCTGCAATTTCACCTGATGCTGGACGAATTTTTTTGAAAGCAGATCGATGGCCCTTCGCTGCTGTGGCTGCCGGGAAAAAAGGAAATAGCGAAGTGATGTCGTCCACTTTCCTGTAGCGAAAAGCCGCGCTCCTGTTTCTGCATTTTCTCCTATACACCGATGGTCATTTGCCCGCCGCCGGAAAAAGCGATGCCTTCCAGTGCCAGCAGAAATCGCTTGCGCTCCAGTCCGCCTGCATAACCCGTTACCGCCCCCGATGTGCCGATCACACGATGACACGGGACGATGATCGATACCGGGTTTTTTCCGATTGCCGAACCGACTGCGCGCAATGCCTTTGGATTGCCCAGCTGTCGTGCCTGCTGTGCGTAGCTGACGCTTTTGCCAAAGGGGATTTTGTATAGTGCCTGCCAGACCGATTGCTGGAAAGCTGTTCCCTGCAAATCGAGCGGCACATCGAAGTCGGTCAACTCGCGCGCGAAGTACGCATCAAGCTGCCGCGACGCCCGCGACAAGTGGTCTTGCGCAGGCGAATCGGCAAACGCGTGCTGCCAGCCCTGCTTGCCCTTGAAATGCCGGTGCTCTTCAAAATAGATACCGCAGATACCGAGATCAGTCGCCGCGATCAACAGCCGCCCTATCGGGCTTGGGTGCTCAATGTAGTAAATCATGATGCTCCTTTGCCGATTCGCATCGGCACATTTTTTCGTGAACTCGGCGATTGCCATAGCAGCATCGCCGCATAAGCACGCCAAGGCGACCAATGCGCCGCGCGTGCAAGCAACTGCCTTTCGCTCAGGCGTACGTCGCCTGCTTCGATGGCCGCCTTCTGCAAACCCAGGTCTCCGGCGGGAAATGCATCGGTGAAGCGCAAGGCGCGCATCGCGATGTATTGCGCTGTCCACTCGCCTATGCCGGGAACCGATTTCAAATGCGCGATCGCGTCACTCAGTGCCGCGCCGGGTCGCAACTGCAGGCCTCCCTGTCGGGCAAACACCGCAAGATTGCGTATCGTCGCGGCCCGCGATGCGGGCAAGCCGATCGCCGCAATATCCTCCGTGCGCGCCTCCGCCAATCTTGCTGCCGTCGGAAAGTGATGCGTCACTTCGGCAAACGGCGTCGCCATGCGCATGCCGAAGGCCTGCACCAGCCTTCCGGACAGCGTCGTCGCGCCAGCCACGCTGACCTGCTGTCCCAGCACTGCCCGTACCGCGAGTTCGAATGCATCAAACCCGCCGGGCACACGCAGACCGGGCGTTGCGACAATCTGCGCTCCGAGCAAGGGATCATCGGATAGATGCGCAGCGATGACTTCAGGATTGGCGTCGAGATCAAACTGTTGCCGGACGCGCGCGAGCAGCGGCATCAACTTGTGCGCGAGACTCGCCGACACCGACAATTCCAGCTGATGCCGCGCAGGCAGGTGCGCAATGCTCAACCATCCCGCCACATGTTCGATCTGCACGCTGCGCGCATAGCGCGCGCCATGCACTGCTTCCACACCGGGTATGGCACGGCCCGCGAGATAGGCGAGGAGTTCTTGCCATGCAAACGGCGGACGATACGCCAGGCGCAAGGTGATCGCATCAGGCCCCTGCACTTCTACTTCGCCCCTGCGGCGCAGCGCCGTCGGCGCCATGCCATAGCGCGAGGAAAACAGGGCATTGAAACGGCGAATGCTGCCGAACCCGGCGGCGTACGCAACATCGCTCATGGGCATCCGCGTTTCCTGCAACAACTTTTTCGCAAACAGCAAGCGCTGCGTCTGCGCTAATTCGATCGGCGTGACGCCGAAATGCTGCAGCAATACGCGGCGCAGCTGGCGTGAAGACAAGCCTACCTCTCGCGCCAGCCGCTCGACGTCGCCATCGTTCAACGCACCGGCAGCAATGCGCTGCCATACCGCATGCGCGAGATTCTGCTGCAAGGCATAGGGTGCAAGTTCGGGACGGCACCGCAGGCAGGGACGAAAGCCTGCCGCTTCTGCCGCGGCCGCACTGCTGAAGAACACGCAGGAAGATGCGCGCGGCGTTTTCACGCCACATACCGGGCGGCAATAGATGCCAGTGGTCTTGACGCCAGTGAAGAACACGCCATCGAAACGTGCGTCCTTGGCTGCGAGTGCGCGATAGCAACTCTCCGCCGTCAGTGCGGCGCCGCTGTCGCGATCGATGACGATGTCCGTGTTCATGACGACGTTATACGCGTCGCCCGATGCGCGGTCTAGCCGTTTTCGGACACGAGTGCGGAAGAAGAAAAGGATGCGAGCAACAATGCTGCTCAGGCGTGGCGTGGAGCAAATGCAATGATTGCCATGCCTGCCAGGGTCACGGTGACACCGAGCAAATCCCAGCCTGAGGGGCGCACGCCGTCGACCAGCCAAAGCCATGCCAGCGCGACGCAAACGTATATGCCGCCGTAGGCAGCATATACGCGGCCGCTGGCACCCGGATGCAGGGTCAGCAACCAGACGAACAGCGCAAGGCTGCACGCGGCGGGCAAGAGCAGCCATGCCGGGCCGGACTGACGCAGCCATACATAGGGAAGATAGCAACCGAGAATTTCCGCCAGCGCGGTAGCGATATACAAGCCCACGGTTTTCAGTTCGAACATTGCCGCTCCTGTTTCCACTACGCCGGCAATTCCCACAGCCACATCACGCCGTCTTCCGGATCCCGGTATTCGCCGGCGAACTGAAAGCCGAACTTGCGCAGGATTGCATTCGATGCATTTTCTTCGTTGGACGTACGCGCGACGACCTTCAGGTGCGGCGCATTTTCCCGCACCACGCGCAGCAGCTCGCGGACCATCTCGGTCGCAATGCCGCGTCCCTCGAATTGGGGGAACGTCAGGTACCCGATCTCGACCTTGCCGGCATCGGTGCCTTCTTCCTTCGGTGCCGACTTGAAGGCGCAGGCACCGACCAGCCGCCTATCGTGTGTAGCGAGATAGCCTATCCACGGTGGCACAAAACCGCCGGACCGATACAGCGAGACCGTGGCGCGGCACACCTGCTTCGCCACATCGTCCAGCCGGCCCACGGCTTCTTCGAGGCAGCCTTGTTCGTCGATGGCAATCAGTCGGACATGCATCAGGCGCGCTTTGCCGCAATGGCGTTGCCGGCACGGCTGGCTGCCGGGCGACCGAGGTGGCGGGAAATGAATTGCCCTGCATCGACAACCGCGTCGAGATCGATGCCGGTCACGATGCCCAGGCCTCGCATCATGTACAGCACATCTTCCGTTGCAACATTGCCGGTCGCGCCTTTCGCATACGGACAGCCACCGAGGCCGGCGACCGATGCGTGGAAGATCGCGATGCCGACTTCGAGACTGGCGTAGATGTTGGCAAGCGCCTGGCCGTACGTATCGTGGAAGTGGCCGGACAAACGTCCGATAGGGAATGCATCCGCGGCGCGCTGCATGACCGTTTGTACATGCAGCGGTGTGGCTACGCCGATGGTATCGGCGATATCGATCTCGTCGCAGCCAAGGTCACGCAGCCGCTGCACGACCTCGACAACGCTGTCCACGCCGACTTCGCCTTGATACGGGCAACCGAAGGCGCAACTCAATGCGCCGCGCAAGCGCAGCTTGTTTGCCTTGGCCGCCTCCGCAACATCGCGAAAGCGTTCGATCGATTCGGCAATCGAGCAGTTGATGTTTTTTTGCGAAAAAGCTTCCGATGCCGCCGCGAAGATCACGACTTCATCGACACCGGCAGCAAGTGCAGCATCAAAGCCCTTCATGTTGGGAACCAGCGCCGAGTAGATCGTGCCGGCACGGCGATGAATGCCAGCCATCACTTCGGACGAGGTCGCCATTTGCGGCACCCACTTCGGCGATACGAAGGATGCCGCTTCAATGTTGGGGAAGCCGGCCTTTGACAGCCGGTCCACCAGTTCGATCTTTACTTCAGCCGGGATGGTTTGCGGCTCATTCTGCAAGCCGTCGCGCGGACCGACTTCGACTATCCTGACCGACTTCGGCAGCGACGCAGACGGCATCATGAATGGTGAATCAGGAATGGGTCACTTCGCAGCGCGCATCGATCGCGTTGTTGCGCGAATGCATGCCGAGTTTTTGCAGCAGCACCTGATCGGCGTCGGCTTCCGGATTGCCGGTCGTCAGCAGCTTGTCGCCGTAGAAGATCGAATTGGCGCCGGCAACAAAACACAGCGCCTGGATCGCTTCGCCCATTTCGCGGCGGCCTGCGGAAAGGCGCACGCGCGCCTTCGGCATCGTGATGCGCGCCACCGCAACGGTACGCACGAACTCCAGCGGATCGATCGGCTCGGTGCCGTGCAGCGGCGTGCCTTCGACCTGCACCAGATTATTGACCGGCACCGATTCCGGGTATGGATCCATATTGCACAGCTGTGCGATCAAGCCGGCGCGTTGCAGGCGCGATTCGCCCATGCCGACGATGCCGCCACAGCAGACCTTGATGCCGACGTTACGCACGCGCTCCAGCGTGTCGAGACGATTCTGGTAATCGCGCGTGGAGATGATGTTCGAGTAGAACTCCGGCGCGGTGTCGAGATTGTGGTTGTAGTAGTCGAGGCCGGCATCCTTCAGCTTTTCCGCCTGGCCTTCGCCCAGCATACCGAGCGTGGCACAGGTTTCCAGACCGAGCGCCTTCACTTCGCGCACCATCTCTTCCACTTTTTCCAGGTCGCGGTCCTTCGGTTCGCGCCAGGCTGCGCCCATGCAGAAACGCGTTGCACCGTGCGCCTTTGCCTCGCGCGCAGCGGTCAACACTTCTTCGAGCGGTAGGATTTTCTGTGCGGTTACGCCAGTGTCATAGCGCGCGGCCTGCGGGCAATAGCCGCAATCTTCCGGACAACCACCGGTCTTGATCGACAACAGCGTCGCCAGCTCGACTTCATTCGGATCGAAATTTTCGCGATGCACGGTTTGCGCGCGGAACAGCAAATCGTTGAATGGCAGGTTGAACAGCGCGAGCACTTCTTCGACCGGCCACTTGGTCGGAACGATGGGCGCGACCGGCTGCGCGGACGGGTGGAAGGTGACTGGTTGCGACGACATACATACTCCTCAAAAATTCAAGCAACACGCTTGCCCGGCCATCCCGGCAAGCATGAAAAATCCAGATAGCCTGCTGCCGCAGCGGGCAGCGGCGCGGCAAGGCGCGGCACGCATCCGAGCAACGGCGCCGGCAGGCGCTGCGCCAGCGCCTCGACATTGTCTTCCGCATAGCGCATGGCCTCGTCCACCGTATTGGCCACCCAGCCGACGAGCTTCAGGCCCCGTGCGGCAATCGCCTCTGCCGTCAGCAGCGCATGGCTGATGCAGCCGAGCCGCAAACCGACCGTCATTATGACGGGCAAACCGAGCTGCCGGGCCAAATCTGCTGTGTCCAGCTGATCATTGAGCGGCACGCAAAACCCGCCGACGCCTTCCACCACCACCGCTTCGGCTTGCGCGGCCACCTGCTTATAGCAGGCGAGGATGTGGGCAAGATCGATCTGCACATTCTCCTGCTTCGCCACGATGTGCGGCGCCGCAGGCTCGCGCAACAGGTAAGGCACGGCCAATTCCATTGGCAAAACGACATTCGCCGCCTGCGCCAGCTGATCGGCGTCGTCATTGTGCCAGACCTCGCCGGAAGAGGACATCACGGCCGTCGCACCGGCGGCGACCGGTTTCATTGCTGCGACTTGCACGCCGGCCTGCGCCAGTGCATATGTCAGTGCGCTCGCGATCAGCGTCTTGCCGATTTCGGTATCGGTTCCAGTGACGAAACAGCTAAAACTTGCAGTCATGCTTGTGCTTCCAATGATTGAATGGCGTGAATCAGACGCGCGACGTCGTCGTCCGTATGTGCGGCGGACAAGGTAACGCGCAGGCGCGCCGTGCCGGCCGGCACAGTCGGCGGACGAATTGCCGGCACCCAGAAACCTTCTTCGTATAGCGCGGCAGCGGTACGCATCGCATCCTCGTTGGTGCCGATCTGCACCGGCTGGATCGCGGTATCCGAAGGCAGCAATTGCCAGCGGTGCAAATGCAGTTCATCGTGACACTGCTTGATCAATCGCTGCAGCTGCGCACGGCGCGCCATGCCTTCAACACTGTCGATGATGTCGAGACTGGTCAGCAAGGCATGTGCGATTGCAGGCGGCGCAGCCGTCGTATAGATGTAGGGCCGCGCGCGCTGCACCAGCCATTCGATCACGCTGGCATGCGCTGCGACGAACGCGCCGGCGACGCCGGCCGCCTTGCCCAGCGTGCCCATGTAGACAAGATTCGGCGAAGACAGATCGAAGTGCTCGAGCGCGCCACGGCCATTGCGGCCAAGCACGCCGAAACCGTGCGCATCGTCGACGACGAGCCACGCGCCATGCTGCTCGCAGAGTTTGAGCAATTCCGGCAAAGGCGCCAGATCGCCATCCATGCTGAACACGCTGTCAGTGACGACGAGTTTGGTGGCCGCAGTGCTTGCCTGGAGCAACGCAGCCAGTTGCGCAACATCGCCATGCGGATAGATCTGCAGGTCCGAACGCGACAAGCGAGCGCCATCGATCAGCGAAGCGTGATTCAAGCTTTCGGAAAACAAGGCAGTGCCGGCACCGCCCAATGCACTCAGCATCGCGAGATTGGCCATGTAGCCGGTGCAAAAATACAGCGCGCGCGCGTCGCTTATCTGCGGCGACATGAATTGCGCGAGACGTTCTTCCAGCTCTGCGTGCGCCCGCGAATGACCGCTGACGAGATGTGACGCACCGCTGCCGGCGCCGTAGCGCGTTGCGCCTTCGCGCAGCGCTTCGATCACGCGTGGGTGCGATGCCAGGCCCAGGTAATCGTTGCTGCAGAAAGCCAGCATCTCGCGGCCGGCTATCTCGACGCGCGGCGCGCATGCCGTTTCGGCAGTACGTCGGGTACGGCGCAGGCTTTGCGCATCGAGCTGCTGCAGGCGCTGCTCAAGGTCTGCGATCAATGCGTTCTTGCTCATGACGCGATCACGCTGTCGAACACGCTGCGCGTACGCGAGGTCAGCACGGCAATTTCTTCGTCGTCGAGAACATATGGCGGCATCAGGTAGACCGTCTTGCCGATCGGCCGCAACAGCAACTCGTGTTGCAGCGCTTCGGTGAAGAAACGGCGCGAGAAAGTTGCCGCGCGTTGTGCATCGTCGACCACCGCATCGAACGCGAAGATCATGCCGCGATGGCGAAAATGCTCGACTTGCGGATGCGCCGCCAGCGGCTGCAACGCTTCCGCAATGCGCGCGGCGCGTGTGCGGTTCGCTGCGATCACATCGTCCTCCTCGAAAATTGCCAGCGTCGCCAATGCAGCGCGGCAAGCCAATGGATTTCCGGTGTACGAATGCGAGTGCAGGAACCCGCGCGTAACGTCTGCATCGTAAAAGGCGTGGTAGATGTCATCGCGCGTCATCACCAGCGACAGCGGCAGATAGCCGCCGCTGATGCCCTTCGACAGGCACAGAAAATCCGGCCAGATCGCAGCCTGTTCACATGCGAAGAAGCTGCCGGTGCGACCGCAGCCGACCGCGATCTCATCGGCGATCAGATGCACTTCGTAGCGATCGCACAGCGCACGTATCTGTTGCAAGTAGAGCGGATCGTACATCGCCATGCCGGTCGCGCATTGCACCAGCGGCTCGACGATGATGGCGGCGATCTTGCCGGCGCGCTGCTGCAGCAGTTGCTCGAAGGCTTGCGCCGCGGCGACTGCGATGTCGGCCGATGTTTCGCCATCTTTTGCTTGTCGCGCATCGGGACTTGCAATCACATGCGCGCGTTGCAGCATCGGGCCATAAGCGTCACGGAACAGCGACACGTCGGTCACCGCGAGCGCACCGACCGTTTCGCCGTGATAACTGCCCTTCAGGCAGACGAATTCCTGCTTGTCACTGCGGCCGCTATTGCGCCACGCATGAAAACTCATCTTCAGCGCGATCTCGACCGCCGATGCGCCGTCCGACGCGTAGAAACAATGGCCGAGCACTCCGCCAGTACGCACCGATAATCTTTCCGACAGCTGCACGACCGGCTCATGCGTGAAGCCGGCCAGCATCGCGTGCTCCAGCTTGTCGAGTTGATCTTTCAGGGCGGCGTTGATGCGCGGGTTCGCATGGCCGAACAGATTGACCCACCACGAACTGATCGCGTCGAGATAGCGCTTACCCTCCGCGTCGAATAGCCACGCACCGCGGCCATGGGTGACCGGAATCAGCGGTACCGTTTCGTGGTGCTGCATCTGCGTACAGGGATGCCACACGTTGCGCAAGCTGCGCGCCACCAGATCGTCTTGGCTCGTCGGTTTCAATATTGCTCCTGCTATTTTTCCGGAAAGACGCCGTCGATATACAACCAGCGGCCGTCCTCACGCACAAAGCGGCTGACTTCATGCAGACGCTGCGCGCGCCCGCCGCTCTTTGAGCGGGCGACAAATTCCACGATCGATTCGTTCTCGCCCGGCGCATGCCTGCGCACCTCCAACCCCAGCCACTTGATCTGCGGATCATGCATCAGCTCGTCTCGCGCAGGCCGCGTAGTCGCATGCCAGGTATCGAACACGAATTGCATGTTCCCGAGTACATACGCGCTGTACCGGGCCCGCATCAGCTGCTCGGCATCCACCGGCAGCGCACCGTCGTGATACGGCTGGCAGCACGCTGCATAGTGCGTCCCGCCGCACGGGCAAGGAAGAATGGCGGATTGTTTCATGTTTCGATATCAAGACGCGTCTTGCCGATTGCCAATGGCCGGGTACGCGGTGCCGCAAATCTCGCGGATGTTTAGAATGGTGTCTTTGCGTGCCGCTGCATGTGCAGCAACATGCGAATCCCACATTTTATCTCTTCGCATCTTATCTTTTACGCAGGCCACGATGAATCCGCTGGAAGCCCAACTCGATTATCCGTTCGGCGATGCTGTGCCCGACAACGGCTGCCTGGTCGAAGTCGCGCCGGGCATCCAGTGGCTGCGCATGACGCTGCCGTTTGCGCTCAATCACATCAACCTGTGGCTGCTGGAGGACGAACGGCAGACGGAAGACGGCATCGAGCGCGGCTGGACTATCGTCGATTGCGGAGTCAGCAATGACACCACGCGCGCAGCATGGGAGCAGATTTTTGCTACGCAGCTGGGAGGCAAACCGATACTGCGCGTGATTGCGACACACTGCCATCCGGACCACGTTGGCCTGGCGGACTGGATCTGCGCTCGCTGGCAAGCGCCATTGTGGATGAGCGCCGCCGAATACGGCTTCGCGCGCATGATGTCGGCCGGTCTGCCCGGTGCCGACGGCACGGCGATGTTTCCCTTCTTTCAGAAGCATGGCCTGCGCGATCCGGTGATGGTTGCCGAACTCGAAGGCCGCCGCAGCTACTACCCGACGATGGTGCCGAGCATGCCGACCAGTTACGTGCGCATGCAAGACAATGATCTGGTCCGCATCGGCAAGCACGACTGGCGCGTCATCACCGGCTTCGGCCATTCGCCCGAGCATGTGTCGCTGGTATGCGATGCATTGAACGTCATGATTTCCGGCGACATGGTGCTGCCGCGCATCTCGACCAATGTATCGGTATTCGCGATCGAACCGGAATCCAATCCGGTGCAGCAGTATCTGGACTCGTTGAAGAAATTCAGGGATTTGCCAGAGACGATACTGCTACTGCCATCGCACGGCAAACCGTTCCGCGGCCTGCATACGCGCGTCGCGCAATTGTTCGATCATCACGCGGCGCGATTGCAAGAAGTGCTGGAAGCTTGCGTAACGCCACAGTCAGCAGCGGACATTGTCCCCATCATGTTCAAGCGGCAACTGGATGCGCATCAGCTGACCTTTGCAATGGGCGAGGCGCTGGCGCATCTGCACAAGCTGTGGTTCGACGGGCATTTGAAACGGCTCAGCGAAGCGAACGGCATACGGTTTGTACGAACTAAAGAGACCGAGTCATAACTGCCGCTTCTTTCGCGGCGCATTCGCAAACAACAGGTCATACATGCCGTCCGGCAACAAACGTAAGACCTTCCCCACCACACCCATCTGCCACGGAATCACGCGATAGCTGACGCCGTCCGCAATTGCCCGCATCGCCTTCTCGGCAAACTTCTCCGCCGGCATCAGGAACGGCATCGCGTAATCGTTTACCTGCGTCATCGGCGTATCGATATAACCCGGTGCGATCGTGACGACCTTGATGCCGCTCTTCTTCA
>Ga0310811_10011326_pt1 | contig 11560 bp, 11 predicted proteins | sample YCmetagenome_FD_207642 | JGI IMG/M metagenome (GOLD analysis project Ga0310811, IMG submission 207642) | Soil microbial communities from experimental microcosm in Duke University, North Carolina, United States - YC | ecosystem: Engineered > Artificial ecosystem > Soil microcosm > Unclassified ... | reverse complement strand
GGCAGTAAGGCAGATGTTTTCAAGAAAGAAGTGATGCAATTGTCCGGCGTAAAAGGAGGGACCCTCAGCGCCTTTCTGCCGGTATCCAACTCGGCCCGTAACACATGGAATATTTCGAAAGATCCCGTCCAAAGCCCATCAAGTAGCTTAAATGTTGAGACCTGGTCGATCGATGACGGATACCTTCCTACATTAGGGATCAACCTATTGAAGGGAAGGAACTTTTCCCCCAATTTCAGAACGGACTCGTCGGCTGTGATCATCAACGAGTCGACTGCCAGGGTTTTAGGATATGCCGATCCGGTGGGAAAGAACATATATACCTTCAATGACGCAGGGAAGCCGACCATTTACCCGATTGTGGGTCTCGTAAAGAATTTTAATTTTGAGACCCTGCACCACGAAGTCCGTCCCCTCATGTTCTTGTTGCAAAGAAGCACAGGGCTCGCCTCCTTTAAGGTGAATACCGCGAACATCGGTTCGCTGATCGGAGAGGTCAGGAACAAATGGACAGCCTTGTCGCCTGGCGTTCCTTTCAGCTTCCGGTTCCTGGACGATGCTTTTACCGAGATGTACCAATCTGAACAGCAGGTTGGTAAAATTGCCATTATCTTTTCGGTATTGGCAATCCTGATCTCCTGCATGGGAATGTTTGGGCTGGCTACGTTTGTTGCCGAACAAAGAACAAAGGAGGTGGGGATCCGCAAGGTGCTGGGGGCAAGCATACAAGGCATCGTCGGTTTGCTTTCGGCAGATTTTATAAAGCTGGTGGCCATCGCTTTTCTCATCGCCGCCCCTTTCGCCTGGTGGATCATGAATAAATGGTTGCAGAACTTTGTCTACCGGGTAAGCTTCAGTTGGTGGATCTTCCTTGCGGCGGGTATGGCTGCCTTGCTGATCGCGCTGTTCACGGTGGGTTCCCTGGCGGTGCGGGCGGCGACGGCTAATCCTGTCAGGAGCCTGAGAACGGAGTGAATTTTTAACGACTATTCATTTTGGTTTGTACTTTAGCTAATCTTGAAAGGGACTCCTATTTTCAATCAGCTTATTAACTTTTTCTGGACAGGCCTCTGTTTTAGCGGGATCATCGTCTATTGGTTTGATTCACCGTCAGCTAAGCCCTTACTCCCTTTTATCTTCATTAGCCTGGCGAGCGCAGTAATACCTTCAAAGTATTACCAGCTAAGCCGCAGGCCTAAATATTACGAACGTCTGGGCGTAAAGAAGATCCGTTATTTTGTGCAAGACGGGAATTGGAGATGGTCGGGCTCTAAAGATAAACCAGCGCCTGTTAAACTGATCGGCAGTCGCTCCCAGGCAGCCAACTATCTAAAAACAGTGATCATGTACGAACGATATCACTTGATTTGTCTGATATTCTTCTCGCTGAGTGGGTACCATGCTTTGATACATAACCGTGTTGGGTTAGCTATTATCATTACGTTGAGCAATGTAATTTATAATGTTTGCCCTATGCTGCTTCAGCAATATAACCGGGCGAGGATCGAGGCTATTGTTTGACGCCGGCTTTGTTCCTCGTGATCTGAGCAATGAACATGAACAGGCTCCCCGCGAAAATGACTGTTGCGGCTGCCAATAACAGAAGGGGGGCCACCGACAAGCTATTCCCATTAATTGCACATATGGCCTGCACCAATAGCACGATTTCGTTCAACAATACGCCCGCAATAAATATACCGCAGCCTCCCTTCCATACGGCCGGGCCCGTATTTAATAACTTTTCCGTCACCAGGAATCCGACCAGAAAAAAACTCAGGAACCCCAGCGTCACGAGATGCAGGTATCCGACGATGACCGGCCTGAATCCGAATGCGAAACGGCCCAGGACAGGGATGACTGAAAGAAACTGCAAAGTCAGCTTGATGATAAAAGCCGCAAAGGACAACCCCCAGAATATTTTCACCTGGAAAGGCAATAGTCGCAACCAATCTGCCCGGGAGTCTCTCACCAACAATAAAAAAACCACCAGGGCCGCCAGCTGCAAAGAGGCCGCGATAGCTGCAATGACGAATATCCAGGTAGGCGGGTTCATCCAAAGGAGGGATAAACAATACGCCGGGATACAGGCCGTCGCCATTAGCCGGAAGAATAGCCGCATTTTCCTTTCGTTTAATGCCAGTCTGTAATGCTCTGCCGTGAAAAAGAACAGGGCCAGCACTCCGAAACTAAACCATCCGTTATATTGGAAGTGAAGGAAAAGGTATACGGAATTGTAATAGAGGTTGGGGGCAACCAGTTTATGGGACATGATATAGGCCAGCAAGAAAGGGCCTGCGGCGGACAGGACGAAGAACAATAGTGCAGCCCTTATCCACCTTATGATGGACAGGGACAGCCCGCTGCTTCCAATATCCCTCCAATATTGTCCGGTAAACCACCACGAAAAGATAATCGATAACACCGAAAAAAAGATGGAAACCGGTCCATAGCCCTCGAAAGGAAAGCTGAGCAACATTCCAAAACTGGCTGTCTGCGCCAGCCAAAATTGCCAGGTATAAGCCTTTCCAACCCGGCCCCCTGATTTAGATAACAAGTATAACAAAGCTGTAAAAAGAGCTGTCGACAGCCACCCTGAAAAAGCAAAATGGGAGTGGGCATGCAAAAGGAATTTATAGTTGATTCCAGGCAGGGGGAGTGCGATCTTATAACGCAGCAGAATGCCAAGGATCGAAACAAGGACGAGATTCAGGAGACTTAAGACAGACCAGCGCCGGAATTTTATAAATTCGGTTCCTTGCATGTTAATGAAGTTTTACATATAGACTTTGCCCTTTTCCAGTTGCAGATCTCCCCTACCATACAGGATACGGATGACCCTGATGACGGTTTCCACTCTTAGCCCCGTCATATCTGCAATTTGCTGCCGCGTCAGGTCAACTTTGTACCTTGCCTGGTGCGGAAACTTGCTCATCAATTTAAAGTGCCTGATCAGGGTAATAATACGACGCTCTGGCCCGTAACAGGAGAGCTCTTTCAGCAAGAGGGATTTAAATCGAAGACGTTTAGCCAATAAACGGGTGAAGGCGGAATGAATGGTAAAATCCTGTTTCAACAATTCAAAAAAACACGCTTTATTCAGCCTGATCAAAATGGTATCTTCCTCTGCCACCGCACTGGCCGGATACATTTCCCCATCGAACAAGGCCATTTCTCCGAAAGTTTCGCCACTGGTATAAATACCCTGGATAAATTCTTTCCCATCCTCGTTGGTGCTGACCATTTTTACCTTTCCGCTCACGATCTGATAGTAAAAATGAGACGCTTCGTCCTGGCAAAAGATGACCTGGGCTTTCCTGATTCTTCGATGAATGGCACCGCAACACAGTAGTAAATTAATGTCGATCATCATACAATACGGTATTGAAGCATTGCTGAAAGAATGACCAAAATTAGGGTTGCTTTTAACCAGGAGGGCTGACGAATGAAATGCGTAAATATGATTTATATCATATTGTATTAGTGAATATAGCCAATTAGCTCGACATTAATATGATTTAAATCATATTCGCAGACACAAGAGTGCCGTAACCTTGCAGTATTGTTTAATCCAAATTAATGCAAAAATGAAAAAATATCTTCTGATCGCCATGCTGGCAGGGTTTATTTACTCCTGTTCTGACCATGAACCGGAAAAGAAAGACCAGGTTTCAGCCCCAAAGACGGATACCCTTTCCACAGATGCGAAAGGGATTGGGAAATTCACGCATGTCGATCTATCTCCCAAACTGGATCCTAAGCTGGCAGAGGGCGGCAAATCCATTTTCGACATGAAATGCGGCAGTTGTCATAAGCTGACGGCGGAAAAGCTGGTCGGCCCCGGTTGGCTCGGGGTTACGGAAAGAAGGAAACCGGAATGGATCATGAATTTCGTAACCAATACGGAAGAAATGCTGGTCAAAGATGCCAAAGCCCAGTCCCTCCTGGAAATATGCCTGGTCCAAATGCCCAACCAACACCTGACCGACGACGATGCCCGTAAGGTCCTGGAGTTCATGCGGCAGAATGATGGGGTCAAATAGCACTTTTAAATCGATAATTTTTCCAACTATGTACACGCTTAAACCAATTTTAATTCCCTTGTTGTTCCTGGCGCTGGCCTTTCCAGCCTGTAAGCCCAGGAATGCAGCCACGACCATCAGTTCCGATGCCGCGGAAAAAGTCTATGTCCAACCCGGCAAATACGATGAGTTTTACAATTTTGTCTCGGGCGGATTCAACGGGCAGGTATCTGTCTATGGTTTGCCTTCCGGCCGACTCCTCAAGCTCATCCCGGTCTTTTCGGTATTTCCCGAAAACGGATATGGCTATAGCGAAGAGACAAAACCAATGCTGAATACTTCGCATGGGTTTGTCCCCTGGGATGATCAGCATCACCTGGAACTTTCCCAGTCCGATGGGCAGCCTGATGGCCGCTGGCTCTTTGCCAATGCGAATAATACGCCGCGGGTAGCCCGGATCAATCTGGCGACTTTCAGAACAGAAGAGATCCTGGAAATTCCGAACAGCGCGGGTAACCATTCCTCTCCCTTTGCCACGGAAAATACCGAATATATTGTAGCCGGCACCCGGTTTAGCGTCCCTATCGGGGATGCTCAGGATGTACCGATCGACTCCTATAAGAAGAACTTTCATGGAACCATCAGTTTCATCAGTGTCGATCATGGGTCCGGTCATTTGAAAATAGCGTTCCAGCTGTTGATGCCAGGAATAGATTTTGACCTGAGTCATGCCGGAAAGGGGCCTTCCCACGATTGGTTCTTCTTCTCCTGTTACAATACGGAACAGGCACATAGCTTACTGGAAGTCAACGCCTCCCAGCGGGACAAGGATTTTATTTTGGCCGTTAACTGGAAAAAAGCGGAAGAATATGCTCGCCAGGGGAAAGGGGTTATGAAAAAAGTTTCTTTTTCCCACAATCTTCTGGATGAAAAAACGCATACGGCGGCCTCTACCACCGAAACGGAAGTGCTGCAACTGGACCCTACAGTATTAAAGGATATGGTGTATTTCATGCCCTGCCCCAAATCACCCCATGGCTGCGATGTCGATCCATCGGGTGAGTATATTGTAGGCAGCGGCAAGCTGGCGGCCCTGATACCGGTTTTCTCTTTCGCCAAAATGCAGAAAGCTATAGCCGATAAACAATTTGAAGGAGATTATGCCGGCATACCGGTCATCAAATATGAGGCAGCCCTCTATGGGGAAGTCCAGAAACCAGGCCTGGGTCCCCTCCATACGGAATTCGATGGCCAGGGCAATGCCTATACCTCCATGTTCGTCTCATCTGAAGTGGTGAAGTGGAATATCAAGGACCTGAAGGTATTGGATCGGATCTCCACTTACTATTCCGTCGGTCATCTGATGATACCCGGCGGCGACAGCAAAAAACCTTATGGGAAATACCTGGTCGCCTATAACAAGATCACGAAGGACCGGTACCTGCCCACCGGCCCGGAACTTGCTCAGAGTGCCCAGTTATATGATATCTCCGGAGATAAAATGAAATTATTGCTGGATTACCCCACCATCGGCGAACCGCATTATGCCCAGGCTATCCCGGCCGATATGATCTCGAAAAATTCCGTCAAATTCTTCAAGATAGAAGATAACCAGCATCCCTATGTGTCGAAGGGTGAAAAAACGGCTAAAGTGGAACGCGAAGGGAATAAAATTCACGTGTATATCACCGCCATACGGTCTCATTTCGTACCGGATAATATCGAAGGGGTGAAAATGGGTGATGAAGTCTATTTTCATGTGACCAACCTGGAACAGGATTGGGATATCCCCCATGGATTTGCCGTAAAGGGCGCTGCCAATGCGGAGATCCTCATCATGCCCGGAGAGACCTGCACGTTGAAATGGGTGCCGGAGAAAGTGGGCGTTTACCCCATCTATTGCACGGACTTTTGCAGCGCATTACACCAGGAAATGCAAGGGTATATCCGGGTATCGGCGGCCGGCAGCAATGTGCCGCTCGTCTATGGCACCAACCGGAAGGATGCGGATTCCACATTGACCAAGAATTAACCCAGATAAAGCAGGAGGCCGCCATCAGGCGACCTCCTTCAAATTATTCACCATGAATGGTAAAATGTCCGGAGCGGCAAGGTCCATCACCCTTATCGCCTCCATCGCCATGATCTTCGTGCTTTTACTGCCTATCTGGCGGATCGAGTTGTCAGCACCTCAATATCCCGAGGGGCTGGTATTGAAAATCTATGCCGATAAAATAGGGGGAGATGTCGATATCGTCAATGGCCTTAACCATTATATAGGCATGCGCACCCTGCATACCCGTGATTTCGTTGAGTTCATAGCCCTTCCTTATATCATAGGGGGTCTGCTCGTTATCGGGCTACTGGCAGCACTGATCAACCGACGCAGGTTATTTTATGGCTGGATAATCATCTTCCTGCTGACCGCATTCATTTCCATGATCGATTTTTACAGGTGGGAGTACAACTATGGGCACAACCTGGATGACAGCGCCCCTATCAAGGTGCCGGGAATGGCCTATCAGCCGCCGCTGATCGGGTACAAACAGCTGCTTAACTTCAGCGCTTACTCTATCCCCGCCTCAGGGGGATGGGTCTTTGCGGGAGTGGGCGCCCTCCTGGTACTGGCCGGGTTGCTGGAAATACGAAAACATAAAAAATCCAGGACCCGTGTTGCTTCCGGTCTTGTCCTGACAGCCTTGTTGTTCCTATTGATCTCAGTTACAGGTTGCCGTACCGGCCCCAGTCCCATTCACTACGGCCAGGACAATTGCGACTATTGTAAAATGGGGATCTCGGACAGAAGATTCGGCTTCGAAATACTGACACAGAAAGGGAAGGCCTATAAATTCGACGATATGCACTGCCTCCTGGAGTTCATACGATCGGACCGGCTCTCTAAGAATGAAATCAATGAAATCTATTTCACCGATTTTTCAGGAAATGGACAGTGGACCCGGGCGGCAGCGAGCTACCTGTTGAAAAGTTCCGCTTTACATAGCCCTATGAATGGAGACATAGCCGCCTTTGCCAGCTTCGACAGCATGAGCAAATATAAAAATGATTTACAAGGTCAACCGGTCTCATGGAAAGAGTTGTACAAATAATATTATTTCTATCCTTTCCCTGGATGGTTTCGGGCAAGACCTGGCATGTAAACAAGACGGGATCCCCCTCTTCCATTCAACATACCCTGGACCTGGCGGCTCCCGGAGATACCATCCTGGTAGAAAAGGGAGTATATGCAGAGAAGGGAATCGTCATCCATAAACCTGTCTGCCTGAGAGGCATTGGCTGGCCGGTACTGGACGGTGAAAAGAAATACGAGATCATTGGCGTCAACGCAGATGATGTCACCATTGAAGGGTTCCATTTCCTGTATTCCGGGGTCTCGGGATGGCATGATATCGCCGGTATAAAGATCTACAACGCGCGGCATGTAACCATTCGTTCCAATATCCTGGATCATACCTTTTTTGGTATTTATAGCCTGGGCTCGTCCAATTGCATCATATCCGGCAACATCCTTCGTTCCGATGCGGACAACGAGATCCAGTCGGGAAATGGCATACACTGCTGGAAATGCGACTCTATGGAGATCCTTGATAATGAGATCACCCGTCACAGGGATGGCATTTATTTTGAATTTGTCACCCATTCGCTGATCCGCGGCAACCGTAGTTATAGCAATGCCCGATATGGTCTGCACTTTATGTTCTCTCACAACGATATCTACGAGAATAACCTGTTCCGGCATAATGCCGCCGGCGTATCGGTTATGTTCTCCCATGGCGTCACCATGCTGCGCAATACCTTTACTGAAAACTGGGGAGGCTCAGCCTACGGTATTCTAATGAAAGAAATCACGGATAGCAAGGTGACCGGCAATCGGTTTCTCAATAACACCAGCGGGATCTATATGGAAGGGACTACCCGTATCCTGATCAGGGAAAATACCTTTTCCGGCAATGGATGGGCTTTGAAAATACAGGCCAGCTGCTCCGATGATATCATTACCGGAAACAATTTTACCGGTAATACTTTTGATATAGCGACCAACGGCAGCCTGGTACTGAATACCTTTAATGCCAACTACTGGGACAAATACGAAGGTTATGACCTCGACAGGAATGGTATTGGGGATGTGCCGTATCATCCGGTAAGCCTGTATTCCATGATAGCGGAGAAGAATCCTTCCGTCATGATGTTATTTCACAGTTTCATGGTTAGCCTGCTTGACAAAACAGAAAAGATGATACCCAGCATTACACCGGAGAATCTGAAAGACGATAAACCCTTTATGAAACCATTACGACTACCATGATCACCGCTGCCAATGTCAATAAAAAGTTCGGCAGGTTGCAGGCCCTGTATGACATCAGCCTTACCTGCCATAAAGGTCAAAGCATATCCCTGATCGGGCCTAACGGAAGCGGAAAGACCACTTTCATTAAATGCCTGCTCGGAATGGTGGTGCCAGACAGTGGAACCATGACTTTTGATGGGAGAAATATAACCAATCAATGGGAATACCGTTCCAGAATTGGCTATATGCCTCAAATCGGCAGGTTCCCGGATAACATGACCATTGCCCAGGTGTTTGACATGTTGAAAGATATCCGTAAAAAAGGGTCCTCTTCTACAGATGAGGAACTTCTCCAGGCCTTTCAATTGGATAAGATCCTGGACAAAAGGATGCATACCTTATCGGGGGGTACCCGTCAGAAAGTGAGCGCCTGCCTCGCCTTCCTGTTCAATCCGGATGTTTTGATACTGGATGAGCCAACGGCCGGGCTGGATCCCCTATCTTCCGAATTACTGAAAGAAAAGATCCGAAAAGAAAAAGAAAAAGGCAAATTGATCCTGATCACCTCCCATGTCCTTAGTGAACTGGACGACATCGTCAGCGAAGTAATTTACCTGGAGGATGGTCATTTGAAATTTCATAAAAGTATCGAACAGCTGAAAAAAGACACCGGGGAAGACCGGCTGGCCGGGGCCATTGCCCGGGTCATGCGTTGCACAAACGGAAAATTCAGCCAATTGAAGCAACATGAATAAGATCATAAAATATATCATCTCCGACATTATCCGGAATAAAATAGTGCTGGCCTATACTTTTTTTCTGTTGGCTATTTCGTTAAGCGTATTAAACCTGGAAGACAATAGCGCAAAAGGGATCCTAAGCCTGCTAAATATTGTTCTCATTATCGTACCGCTGGTAAGCGTCATTTTCGCTACCATTTATATGTATAACTCGGCCGAATTCATTGAACTGCTGGTGTCACAGCCGCTGAAACGCACCCGCATGCTGTTAAGCGTCTTCGGAGGATTGACCCTTTCCCTCCTGCTGGCATTTCTCGTGGGGGCAGGGATCCCGGTGCTGATCTATAGTCCATCCATCGTGGGAGCTGCCCTTATCGCTGTGGGGATGGGGCTGACTTTAGTATTCGTCTCCCTGGCTCTCCTGGCTTCTGTGCTCACCCGGGACAAGGCAAAGGGGATTGGTATTGCCATCCTTCTTTGGTTTTACTTTTCATTAATCTATGACGGCATTGTTCTCTTCCTCTTATTTCAGTTCAGTGATTACCCCCTTGAAAAGGCATCCATTGTATTCAGTTCTCTCAACCCGATCGATCTTGGGAGGATCGTAATCCTGTTAAAGATGGATGTCTCGGCCATGATGGGATATACCGGGGCGGTATTCAAGGACTTTTTTGGCGGCATGTGGGGAAGTCTCTATTCCTGCTGCATCCTGCTGGCTTGGATATTGGTGCCGCTCTACCTGTCCATCAGAAGGTTCAATCGTAAAGACTTATAGGTTTTTTAACCAAAAGCGCATGAAAAAAGATATCGATGGAAAAAAGGAAATTCGCTTATTAGTAGATGCGTTCTATGAAAAAGTGAGAAAAGACGATGTCATTGGATTTCTCTTTACCGATATCGCCCGGGTGAATTGGGAAAGTCATCTCCCGGTCATGTACGATTTCTGGGAGAATGTGTTGTTTCAGACCGGCAGTTATACGGGCAATCCGATGGCCACGCATACGCAGCTGCATCATAAATTCCCGCTTACCCGGGAGCATTTTGCCCAATGGAAAAAATTATTCCTGGAGACAATCGATGAGCATTTTGAAGGGCCCAATGCAGAATTAGCCCGCCAGCGCGCTTTGTCGATAGCGACCGTAATGGAAATAAAAATTTCAAACCTTTGAATACCGGCAGAAATGGCACAGTTTAAGGCGTTACTTTTCGCTCATCTGCAGAAGGTGATTCACTTTATACGTCTTATGAAAACTATCATAAGAAGCCAGCCCCTCATCACTTTTGAAGGTTGCATCCAATGCATCGTGAAATTTGTGATCGTCGGGGAATGCCGATTTTAGATTTTCCTTTGTTAATGCCTGTGGAGTTGAAGCAGCATCGGTACTAAAGAAATAATCTAAAACATAATGAAAATTACCCTTTGTAGCACTTGCGGGATGTTTATAAGCATACAGCATCAGTGATTCTCCAGGATTAAGTACCTTAAATTCCTTTTTGCCGACAAATCTAAAAACCTCTCCCTGGGTATCCTTGTAACCGTATGTGCTACTCTTGTCCATGGTGTAAGTATGACCGGCATGCACGACTTTTATCTCGGACTCATGGAATAAAATGTTGTTCTTTATTTTATGCTTTTCGGTTTTATAATTAATAGCATAAGACAATTTTCGCTGTTGAAAATCAGAGGCACTTTTATAAATACCACTGCTGTCTTTTTGTGCAGATACGTTGATTACAAAGGAAAATGAAATGACTGCTAATGCGACTGAAATAATATTCTTTTTCATGACTATTTATTTATATCGTATAAAAGTATAGCCCTGAAAATCTGAATTATATGACTTCCCTCATCCTTTTTATTGATTTGAGTCAATAGATTAAAATTGAAAATAGCTCATCGTTTAGGTTTAGCTTTCGCTTTATAGGCCTTTCTGGCTCTTGTTTCCAATTGCTCCAAGCTTTATACTTTGGCCTTGCCACTTTCATATTCAGCAGTTCTTCGGTCTAAATCCGCAATAAAAGCTTTATCCTCCCAAAGATTATTATCATGCCGGGTTTCTGCAAAAGTCTTGACCACACCTAACACGGCTTCCTTTTCTTTAATATTCAGTTGACCCAGGTAGGTGTTAATCTGTTTGTCTATAGAGATAGCTGTTCTCATATAATCTGTCATTTATACAAATTTAACTGTTTAAGTTGTCACTTAAAAATTACATAAGTCAATGATAATAATACAATTAACCTATCCCAGATACGTTCATCCATTCATAAAGAAATAAAGAATTTACTTTTTCAGTGGCTCATTGTTTGTGGAGGAAAGACCTTCTCAAAAGAAAGCTAATGTGTGGAAAGCATTGATTTTCTGATGTCTCTATTGTGAAGGTAAAATGGCTCAATTCTCCTTCTGCCAATGGTTCCAGCCCATGCTCCCAAATGAAAAATGCCCCGCTATTCGCGGGGCAACCATTCATCTGCGGAGAGTAAGAGATTAGCTG
>Ga0310811_10011325_pt1 | contig 11561 bp, 12 predicted proteins | sample YCmetagenome_FD_207642 | JGI IMG/M metagenome (GOLD analysis project Ga0310811, IMG submission 207642) | Soil microbial communities from experimental microcosm in Duke University, North Carolina, United States - YC | ecosystem: Engineered > Artificial ecosystem > Soil microcosm > Unclassified ... | reverse complement strand
CTCTTCAGCTCCGAAAAGTCGACGTCGAGCATCATGACGACGAAGAGGAAGAGCACCGCGACCGCGCCGACATAGACGATGACGAGGATCATCGCGAGGAACTCGGCGCCGAGCAGCACGAAGAGGCCCGCGGCGTTGAAGAAGGCGAGGATCAGGAAGAACACCGAATGCACGGGATTGCGCGCCACGATCACCATGAAGGCAGACGCCAGCAGGATGGCGGAGAAGGCGTAGAAGGCGATGGTTTGCAGCAGCATCGTCTTACCTGTAGGGCGCGTCGAGTTCGAGGTTGCGGGCGATCTCGCGTTCCCAGCGGTCGCCGTTCGCGAGCAAGCGCGCCTTGTCGTAGTAGAGCTCTTCGCGGGTTTCGGTCGAGAACTCGAAATTCGGGCCTTCGACGATGGCGTCGACCGGGCAGGCTTCCTGGCAGAGGCCGCAATAGATGCACTTCACCATGTCGATGTCGTAGCGCGTGGTGCGGCGCGAACCGTCGTCGCGCGGCTCGGCCTCGATGGTGATGGCCTGGGCCGGGCAGATTGCCTCGCAGAGCTTGCAGGCGATGCAGCGCTCTTCGCCGTTGGGATAGCGGCGCAGCGCATGCTCGCCGCGGAAGCGGGGCGAGAGCGGGCCCTTCTCGAAGGGATAGTTCAGCGTCGTTTTCGGCTTGAAGAAGTATTTCATCGCCAGGACGAAGCTGGTGAAGAACTCCCAGAAGAAGAGCTGGCGGGCCGTGCGGTCGAGACTTGCCATGGGCGTGCCTTACAGGTGCGGGCGGACGAAGAGCACGTAGCCCGCCGTCACCACCACCCAGAGAAGCGACGTCGGCAGGAACACCTTCCAGCCGAGCCGCATGAGCTGATCGTAGCGATAGCGCGGCACCATGGCCTTCACCATCGCGAAGAGAAAGAAGACGAAGAGCATCTTGAGCGCGAGCCAGATGATGCCCGGGATATAGGTGAAGGGCGCGATGTTCAGCGGCGGCAGCCAGCCGCCGAAGAACAGGACCGAGGTCATTGCGCACATCAGCAGCACGCTGATGTACTCGCCGAGGAAGAAGAGCAGGAACGGCGTCGCCGAATACTCGACGAAGAAGCCCGCAACCAACTCCGACTCCGCTTCCACCAGATCGAAAGGCGGCCGGTTGGTCTCGGCCAGCGCCGAGACGAAAAAGATGAACAGCATCGGCAGCAGGATCGAGAACGCATTCCAGTGCCAGAAGGCCAGCACACCGGCCGTCTCCTGCGCCCGCACGATGGCCGAGAGGTTCAGCGAACCGGCGAAGAGCAGCACGGTGATGATGACGAAACCGATCGAGACCTCGTAGGACACCATCTGGGCCGCGGCGCGCAGGGCCGAGAGGAAGGGATACTTCGAGTTCGATGCCCAGCCGGCCATGATGATGCCGTAGACGCCGAGCGACGACATCGCGAAGAGATAGAGGATGCCGACATTGATGTCGGCGGCGACCCAGCCGTTGTCGAGAGGCACGACGGCCCAGCCGGCGAAGGCGAGCGTCGCGGTGACGAGCGGCGCGAGAAAGAAGATCACCTTGTTGGCGCCGGCGGGAATGATCACTTCCTTGAGCAGGAACTTGAAGGCGTCGGCGATCGTCTGCAGCAAGCCGAAGGGGCCGACGACGTTCGGGCCGCGGCGCAGCTGAACCGCCGCCCAGATCTTGCGATCGAGCAGGATGACCGCGGCGACGAGCAGCAGCATGAGGAATTCGACGACGCCGAGGACGAGAACCTGGCTCAGGGTCCAGGCCCAGGCGTAGCTCAATCCCAGCGTTTCGAACCAATGTGCGAGAAGCATCGCCCTACTCCGCCGCCATCTGCGTGGAGCCGAAGACGAATTCGCGGCTGCACTCCGCCATCGTCGCGCTGGCGCGGGCGATGGGGTTGGTGAGGTAGAAGTCGGTCATCGCGCTCTTGAGCGGCTGCGAGCCTTCGAGCGGACCGGCGGCGCCAACGGCGCTCCAATCGGTGGCGGATGCGCCACCATGCGGGACGAGTTCGTGATGGTCGGCGAAATGCGGCGCGTCGACGACGAGCGCGGCGCGCAAGGCATCGAGCGTGTCGTAAGGCAGGCGCTTCCCGAGCACGTCGGAGAGCGCGCGGATGATCGTCCAGTCTTCCTTCGCATCGCCGGGCGGGAAAACGGCGCGATGGGCGGGCTGCACCCGGCCCTCGAAATTCACGTAGAGGCCTTCCTTCTCGGTATAGGCGGCGCCCGGCAGGACCACGTCGGCGTTGTGCGCGCCGGCATCGCCGTGGCTGCCCTGATAGACCACGAAGGCGCGGCCGAGATGGCCGCAATCGAACTCGTCGGCGCCGAGCGAGTAGATGAACTCGATCTCGCCCTTCTGCGCGCCGTCGACGATGGCGGCGACATCGCGGCCGCCTTCGCCGGGCACGAAGCCGAGATCGAGCGCGGCGACGCGCGACGCGGCCGTATGAAGGACGTTGAAGCCGTTCCAGCCGCCTTCGGCGGCGCTGCCGGCAGGGCCGATCATGCCGGTGTCGGCGGCGATCTTTGCGGCGAGCTTCAGGATGGCAGCGCCATCGGCGCGCGCGACGGAAGAAGCGCCCAGGATCAACATGGGACGCTTGGCGTCGCGGAGAGTCTGCGCGAAGGCATGCGTTCCGGCGGCGATCTGTTCGAGCACGTCGGTTCCGGCGCCGAGATCCTGCACCGGATAGGTCTGGTCCATCGTGACGCCGATGCCGGCGATCTTCACGCCGCTGGCGAGCCAGGTCTTGCGGATGCGGGCGTTGAGCACCGGGGCTTCCCAGCGCGGGTTGGCGCCGATGAGCAGGATCGCATCGGCGGCTTCGACGCCGGCGATGGTGGTGTTGAAGAGATAGGACTGGCGGGCGCCGCCGAGTTTTGCGCCGTCCTGACGGCAATCGATGTTCGTGCACCCGAGCGCAGACATCAGGTCCTTGAGCGCCTTGATCTCTTCGGCGGCGGCGAGATCGCCGACGATGGCGGCCATCTTCTCGGGCGCGGTCGTCGCGAGCTTCGCGGCAATGGCGGCGAAGGCTTCGCTCCAGGTTGCGGGCTGCAGCTTGCCGGATTTGCGGACATAGGGGCGGTCGAGACGTTGACGCATCAGCCCGTCGCAGGCGTGGCGAGTCTTGTCGCCGATCCACTCCTCGTTCACGTCCTCGTTGAGGCGCGGCAGCACGCGCATGACCTGCGGGCCGCGGCTGTCGATGCGGATCGCGCAGCCCTGCGCGTCCATCACGTCGACGGAGTCGGTGTGGCGCAGCTCCCAGGGGCGGGCGTTGAAGGCGTAGGGCTTGGAGGTCAGCGCGCCGACGGGGCACAGATCGACGATGTTGCCCGAGAGCTCGGAGGCGAAGGCCTTCTCGAGATAGGTCGTGATTTCCATGTCCTCGCCGCGGCCGGTGGCGCCGAGATCGGGCACGCCGGCGATCTCGGTGGCGAAGCGGATGCAGCGCGTGCACTGGATGCAGCGGGTCATCACGGTCTTGACCAGCGGACCCATATATTTGTCTTCGACCGCGCGCTTTTCCTCGTGATAGCGGTTGAAGGCGGCGCGGCCATAGCCCATCGCCTGGTCCTGAAGGTCGCATTCGCCGCCCTGGTCGCAGATCGGGCAATCGAGCGGATGGTTGATGAGCAGGAACTCCATCACGCCTTCGCGCGCCTTGCGGGCAATCGGCGAGTTGGTGTTGATCTTCGCGGGCGTGCCGTCGCGGTTCGGCATGATGTCCTTGACCTGCAAGGCACAGGAGGCCTGCGGCTTCGGCGCGCCGACCCATTCGACGAGACACATGCGGCAATTGCCGGCGACGCTGAGGCGCTCGTGATAGCAGAAGCGTGGAATCTCGGCACCGGTGCTCTCGCAGGCCTGCAGCAGCGTGAGATTGTCGTCGGCTTCGATTTCCTGGCCGTCGATGATCAGTTTGCGCGAGGGCATTACTTCTCCCCCATGTCATGGCCCGCAACAGCGGGCCATCCAGGTGAAATCCCGCTCGATCCTGCAAGGCCATACAAGACGTCAACTGGATGGCCCGCATTCGCGGGCCATGACAGCGAAGGGCTGATGATGAGCTTGCGGCTGGGCATCAGGCGCACCTTTTCTCGCGCCACAGTTTTGCGGCAGGAGCGGACTCCCAGCCGAAAGCTTGGTCGCTGGGGCCGTTGGCGATGAGATGGGCGAGGCGGGCTTCCGCCTCTGCGATGGACGGGCGGTGGCCGGGCTCGATCCACCACATGACGAGATGGGGCTGGCTTGGGGTCTCGAACCATTCGTGCTTGCGGGCGTAGACCTTGGCGTGGACGGTGTTCCACACGAAATTCTCAAGCGCCTCGATGCTGTCCCAGACGGTGAGGTTCGCGGCGATCTCTTCGCCCTCGCGTTCGACGACGAGTGCGCCTTCGCTGGCCATGTGGCGCCAGACGAACCCCGGCATGCGGTCGCCGAGCGCGTTGATACGGTCGAGATTGGCGTGGAAGTCGGCCAGATGCGGACCGTTCTTGTCGCCCTTGAAACGCGCCACGTTGTATTGCGCCAGATGCATCGCCCTACTCCGCCGCGATTTTCCGGGCCTGGCGCTCGGCGATGCGGCGCTCCAGCTCCGGACGGAAATGGCGGATAAGGCCCTGGATCGGCCAGGGGGCGGCGTCGCCGAGGCCGCAGATCGTGTGGCCTTCGCACTGCTTGCCGACGTCCCAGAGCTGGTCGATCTCTTCGACGCGGGCATCGCCGGTTTCGAGGCGTTTCATCACGCGCCACATCCAGCCGGTGCCTTCGCGGCAGGGCGTGCACTGGCCGCAGCTCTCATGCTTATAGAAATAGGCGTAGCGCGCGATGGTCTTCACCAGATCGGTGGACTTGTCCATCACGATGACCGCGGCGGTGCCGAGGGAGGAATTGACCGCCTTCAGCGAGTCGAAATCCATCAGGACCTCGTCGCAGACGGATTTGGGGATCATCGGGCAGGACGCGCCGCCGGGAATCACGGCGAGGAGATTGTCCCAGCCGCCGCGCACGCCGCCGGCGTATTTCTCGATCAGCTCCTTCATCGGGATCGAGAGCGACTCCTCGATCACGCAGGGCGTGTTCACATGGCCGGAGATCTGGAACAGCTTGGTGCCGGTGTTGTTGGGGCGGCCGAAGCTCGCGAACCATTCGGGGCCGCGGCGCATGATGGTCGGCACGACCGCGATGCTCTCGACATTGTTCACCGTCGTCGGGCAGCCATAAATGCCCATGTTCGCCGGGAAGGGCGGCTTCATGCGCGGCATGCCCTTCTTGCCCTCGAAGCTCTCGAGCAAGGCGGTCTCTTCCCCGCAGATGTAAGCGCCGGCGCCGTGATGGACGAAGCAGTCGAAGTCCCAGCCGTGGACGTTGTTCTTGCCGATCAGCTTCTTCTCGTAGCACTCGTCGATCGCGGCCTGCAGCGCCTCGCGCTCGCGCACGAACTCGCCGCGGACATAGATGTAGGCCGTATGCGCGCGCATCGCGTAGCAGGCGATAAGGCAGCCTTCGATGAGATGATGCGGGTCGTTGCGCATGATCTCGCGGTCCTTGCACGTGCCCGGCTCGGATTCGTCGGCATTGACGACGAGATAATGCGGACGGTCCTTCACCTCTTTCGGCATGAAGGTCCATTTGAGGCCGGTGGCGAAGCCGGCGCCGCCGCGGCCGCGCAGGCCCGACTTCTTGACAACCTCGCAGATCGCCTCCGGCGTCATCTCGAGGATCTTCTTGGTGCCGTCCCACAGCCCGCGCGACTTCGCGCCGGCCACGGACTTGTCCTGAAGGCCGTAGATGTTTGTGAAGATGCGGTCCTTGTCGGCGAGCATCAGGCGGGTTTCTCCGCGTAGAGCGAGGGATCGGTGAGCGTGTTGGGGCCGGTCTTCGGCTCGGAGGAGACGCGGCCGATCTGCGAACCCGGCTTCGGCTTTTCGCCGCGGCGGAAGGCTTCGATCAGCTTGACCGTCGTCTCGGCGTCGAGGTCTTCGTAGAAGTCGCGGCCGACCTGGAACACCGGCGCGTTGGTGCAGGCGCCGAGGCACTCGACCTCGGTCCAGGAGAGCATGCCGTCGGCGCTCGGCGTCATCTGGGCCGGACCGATATGCTTCTTGCACGCGGCCATCACCTCGTCGGAGCCGCGCAGCGTGCAGGGCGGCGTGGTGCAGACCTGGAGATGGAATTTGCCGACCGGCGCGAGGTTGAACATCGTGTAGAAGGTCGCGACCTCGAGCACGCGGATGAATGGCATGTCGAGACGCTTGCCGACGGCCTCGATCATCGGATGGCTGACCCAGCCTTCCTGTTCCTGGCCGATCCAGAGCAGCGAGATCACCGCCGAAGCCTGACGGCCCGGCGGATATTTCACGATCTCCTTCGCGACGCGCGCTTCGCTCTCCGCATTGAAGGCGAAGGAGGCAGGCTGGAGTTCGGGCGGGGCGAGACGGCGGACGCTCATCTGTCGACCTCGCCGAAGACGATGTCGAGCGAGCCCAGCACGGCGGAGACGTCGGCGAGCATGTGGCCCCTGTTCATGTAGTCCATCGCCTGCAGATGCACGAAGGAGGGCGCGCGGATCTTGCAGCGATAGGGCTTGTTGGTGCCGTCGGAGACGAGATAGACGCCGAACTCGCCCTTGGGCGCTTCGACCGCGGCATAGGCCTCGTCGGCGGGAACGTGAAAGCCTTCGGTGTAGAGCTTGAAGTGATGGATGAGCGCTTCCATCGACGATTTCATCTCGCCGCGCTTGGGCGGGACGACCTTGTTGTCGGTCGAGGAGACCGGGCCGGAAGGCATCTTGGCGATGCACTGTTTCATGATGCTGACCGACTGGCGCATCTCTTCCATGCGCATCACGTAACGGTCGTAGCAGTCGCCGTTCTTGCCGATCGGGATCTGGAATTCGAGCTCGTTGTAGCACTCGTAGGGCTGGGCGCGGCGCAGGTCCCAGGCGACGCCGGCGGAGCGCAGCATCACGCCGGAGAAGCCCCACATCTCGGCCTCGGCGCGATCGATCACGCCGATATCGACGTTGCGCTGCTTGAAGATGCGGTTCTCGAGCAGGAGCGCGTCGAGGTCGTCGCAGAGCTTCAGATAGCCGTCGCAGAATTTGTCCATGTCCTCGAGGAGGCCGGGCGGCAGGTCCTGGTGCACGCCGCCGGGACGGAAATACTTGGCGTGCATGCGGCTGCCCGAGACGCGCTCGTAGAACTGCAGCATCGTCTCGCGCGCTTCCATGCCCCAGAGCGGCGGGGTGAGCGCGCCGACATCCATCGCCTGGAAGGTGACGTTGAGGATGTGGTTCATCAGCCGGCCGAGCTCGGAGAAGAGCACGCGGATGTACTGGCCGCGCTTCGGTACTTCGAGTCCGAGGAGCTTCTCGATCGCGAGGCAGAAGGCGTGCTCCTGGTTCATCGGCGCGACGTAGTCGAGGCGGTCGAAATAGCCGATGTTCTGGAGATAGGTCTTGTGCTCGATCAGCTTCTCGGTGCCGCGATGGAGCAGGCCGATATGCGGATCGACGCGGGTGACGATCTCACCATCCAAGTCGAGAACAAGACGAAGAACGCCGTGAGCAGCGGGGTGCTGGGGTCCAAAGTTGAGGGTAATCTGCCCCTCTTCCTGGCCGGATTTGTTGCCGGGCTCGGCGTGTTCGAGGGCGACGCTCATGCCTTCTTCCCCGGATTGCCCGAACCGACGCCCGGCGCCAACGGAATGCTCTCGATGATATGCGGCGCGCCTTCCCACGGGCTCATGAAGTCGAAGTCGCGGAATTCCTGGACCAGCTGGACCGGCTGGTAGACGACGCGCTTCAGCTCGTCGTCGTAGCGGACCTCGACATAGCCGGTGAGCGGGAAATCCTTGCGCAGCGGATAACCCGAGAAGCCGTAATCGGTGAGCATGCGGCGCAGGTCGGGATGATCGGCGAAGACGATGCCATACATGTCGAAGGCTTCGCGCTCGAACCAGTTGGCGGCGGGATAGACCGCGACGACCGACGGCACCGCATCGTCCTCGCCCGCCTGGACCTTCACGCGCAGGCGCAGGTTCTGCGTGAGCGACAGCAGGTGATAGACCACGTCGAAACGCTTCTCGCGCTTCGGCCAGTCGACGCCGCAGATATCGACGAGGATCTTGAACTCGCAGGCGTCGCGCAGATAGCTCATCACGCGGACGATCTCGGCGGCGGCGACTTCGATCGTGAGTTCATTCAATGCGACGGTGTGCGCCGTTACAGCGCCCGGCAGGGCGTCGCTGAGTTTCTGTCCGAAGGCGGCAAGATCGGTCATCTCAGCGCTCGATGGTTCCGGTGCGGCGGATTTTCCGCTGCAGCAGCATGATGCCGTAGACCAGGGCCTCTGCGGTGGGCGGGCAGCCCGGGACGTAGATGTCGACCGGCACGATGCGGTCGCAGCCGCGTACGACGGCGTAGGAATAGTGATAGTAGCCGCCGCCGTTGGCGCAGGAGCCCATCGAGATGACATAGCGCGGCTCGGGCATCTGGTCGTAGACCTTGCGGAGCGCGGGGGCCATCTTGTTGGTGAGCGTACCGGCGACGATCATCACGTCCGACTGGCGCGGCGAACCGCGCGGCGCGGCGCCGAAACGCTCGAGATCGTAGCGCGGCATGTTCGCCTGCATCATCTCGACGGCGCAGCAGGCCAGGCCGAAAGTCATCCACATCAGCGAGCCGGTGCGTGCCCAGTTCACGAGGGCTTCGGCGGAAGTCACGAGAAAGCCCTTGTCGGCCATCTCCTGCTGCATCGCCTTGAAATAGGGATCGTTGTCGCTGACCGGACGCGCGCCTTCGACGGTGGAACGCGCGGCTTGCCCGGCTGGAAGGATCACTCCCATTCGAGCGCTCCCTTCTTCCATTCGTAGATGAAGCCGACGGTGAGGACTCCGAGGAAGGTCACCATCGACCAGAAGGCGAAGGCGCCGGTGCTCCCAAGCGTGATCGCCCAGGGGAACAGGAAGGCGACTTCGAGGTCGAAGATGATGAACAGGATGGAGACGAGATAGAAGCGCACGTCGAATTTCATGCGCGCATCGCCGAAGGCGTTGAACCCGCACTCATAGGCGGAGAGCTTCTCGGGATCGGGCTTGGAGGGGCCGATGAGGATCGGCGCGACGATCAGGGCGGTGGCGATCAATCCCGCAATCCCGATGAAGATCAGGATCGGCAGGTACTCGAGCAGCATCTTGTCCAACGCCCGTCCCCTAGCCTTTTGGCCCGGCGGCCAATTCGTTCTCATTTCGCAGGTGCATCATAAGCCCAAGCCACCCGCGGGCCCCGCGGGTGTAGACCAAGATTCGAAGGGAAAAAACAGGATTTTTCGCCGATTTTGCGAGCGACTCGCAGGAGTGGCGATCACATCGGATTTCAGAGTTTGTGCACTGCTTCGGCGGGCAAGCTGCCCAAGCGTCAGGCTGGATTTTCCGCACCGCAAGAGGGCGGCGATCTCCCTTCGCCAAGGCGTCGGGAGATTCGCCATTTTCCTGCCCTCCGGGCTGGAAAATGGCGAGAGCGACGGGGCTCGAACCCGCGACCTTCGGCGTGACAGGCCGACGCTCTAACCAACTGAGCTACGCCCCCGCATCGAGGCCCCGAAAGGGCCCGTTCCGCGAAAGGCGGTCGGTGTAGGGCGCGGCCTCTACCGCTGTCAAGCGAAGCCGCGAAATTCCCTATGGATGGCCCTTAGTTGGGCGCCATGCGGAATTCGTCGATGGTGACCTTGCCGTCGCCGTTGAGATCGAGGCGCTTGAATTCGGAGCGCACGCCGGCGGCGAATTCGTCGAAATCGATGATGCCATCCTTGTTCCAGTCGATCAGCGGGATCGCCGCGGACTGGTCGAGCGCGATGCGGCGCTGGTTCGCAGCCGCGGCCTCGTCGGCGTCGAGATGGCCATCATGATTGGTATCGGCCTGGCGGAAGTATTGGCGCAGGCCGGCTTCGAGCTCCTCGCGCGTGACGGTACCGTCGCCGTCCATGTCGTAATTCGCGATCATCATCTTGCCGGTGTGCCAGGCCTCGGAACGCGGCCGTGTATAGGGCGACCAGTGCGGCGGCTCCGTCGAACAGCCGGCCAGCAGCAATGCCGCGATCACGATGATAAGGCCCCTCATGGATGCGACTTGGCCACCGCGCGGTCGCGCGGGTCAAGCTCAGCCGCCGCCAGGACCGCCACCGGGAGGGCCGCCGCGACGATGCCCACCGCGTCCGCCACCTCCGGAGTCGGGCGTGCCGCCCTGCCCCGGCGGGGGCGAAGGGCGAAGCTCATCGGCGCGAAGCTGACCGTCGTGATTGGCGTCGAGCGTGTCGAACAGCGAGAGCGTGGCGCCGGCGTATTCGTTGAAATCGATGCAGCCATCCTGGTTCCAGTCGACCAGCGGTGTCGCCTGCGAGGCATCGTCCTGCACGCGTTTCTGGTTGATGGCATGGACCTGGTCGGGGCCGAGGCAATTGTTGTGCGCGGTGTCGTAGGCGTCGAACTCGGCCTTCAAGCCGGCCTTCACCTCGTCGCGGGTGAGGATGCCGTCATGGTTTGCGTCGTAACGCAGGAGCGCCGCAGCGGGCGAATGCCAGTTCTCGTCGCGCGGACGGGCATAGGGGCTCCAGTGCGGCGGACGATCGGGGCCGAAGAGGCCGCAGCCGGCAAGCGAGGCGAGCAGCGGGACAAGCAACAGGATGCGCGTTCTCATGGACGGGAGCTAGGCACCCGCATGCAGCGGTATCAAGTGTAGTCTTGTCACAACATGTAACGCGCTCAGTAGAGACCGACTTTTCCGCGGAACGCGTCGAAGATGCTGTCCGATTTGTAACCGAGCCCGGCTTTGAACACGAGCGGCATGCGCTCCAGCGCGGTTGCATCGCGCATCGGGTCGCCGTCGATCACGACGATATCGGCGCGCTTGCCGACCGCGAGGGAACCGACCTCCTTGTCGCGGCCAAGATAGCGCGCGCCGTTGAGCGTCGCGATCTGGAGCGCCTGTGGGAAGGTGAAACCGGCCTCGACCAGAAGCTCGATCTGGCGCTTGCCGGAGAAGCCCGGGATGACGCCGCCGAAGCCCGTCGGATCGGTGCCGGCGAGAAGCGTGCCGCCGGCGGCGGCGAACATGCGCTCGAGCTGCATGAGCTTGGGGAACACCGTCGTGTAGACCGTGTAGCGGCCGGCGGTCTGAGCCTTGGTCCAGGCGTTCTCGTAATCGGCGCGCAGCTCGGGGATCAGCATGGCCCGCGCGGCCTCGGGCGCTTCGGGACGGCCGGGGGTGAAGGTCTCGAACACGGTGAGCGTCGAGGTAAGCGCGACGTGATGGGCGACGAGGAGATCGATCAGCGATTTGATTTCCTTGCCGTGGATATCGAGGTTGGCCAGCGACTCGATGGAGCGGTCGGGACAAACATCGGGTTTCTTGTCGGCGACGAAATCGGTCATCGCGGCGAAGCCGTGCTCGAGATTATCGATGCCGCGCTCCACCGCCTCGCGATAGGTGACGGAGCAGAGATGGCCGGTGATCTTGAGCCCATGCGCATGGGCAGCGATGACGGCAGCG
>Ga0310811_10011323_pt1 | contig 11561 bp, 10 predicted proteins | sample YCmetagenome_FD_207642 | JGI IMG/M metagenome (GOLD analysis project Ga0310811, IMG submission 207642) | Soil microbial communities from experimental microcosm in Duke University, North Carolina, United States - YC | ecosystem: Engineered > Artificial ecosystem > Soil microcosm > Unclassified ... | reverse complement strand
CGAGCACGTGCTCGGGCTTGTGGTCGCCGTGGACGACGCCCGCCTCGTGGGCCGCCGCGAGGCCGAGCAGCGAGTCCTTGAACAGCACCAGGGCGGCGCGCGGCGCGATCGGGGACTCCTCGCGGAGAACCGCCCGCAGCGAGGCCCCGTTGACCGGCTCCATGACGACCGCCGCGCCGCGCGGCCCGTCGGCGTACTCGTGCACCCGGGCCACGTGGGGGTCGTCGAGATCCGCCAGGAGCCGGAAGTCCGCGCGGAACCGTTCGGCGAAGCCGGGTTCCGTGCGCGTCTCCTCCGGCAGGTACCGGATGGCGACGTGGGAGCCCGACGTCTCCTCGACGGCCAGGACGACGCGGCCGTCATCCCCCGATCCGAGCGCGCGCACCTCGGCGTATCCGGGTACCCGCCACTCGCCGGGGACGGTCATGCGCACTCCTGCGGTGAGCGGGGCCGCCCATGGGGCGAGGCCCATCCGATCAAACGGGACGCCCAAAGTGTGACGAATTAGGGGGATCCCCGCTATCCCCTCTTCCGGATATGCCGCGGAACAGTCACGCCGGGAGTCAGGCGGGGGTCGGGCAGCGGCTCGCCCCAGGAGACGTTCAGCGGTAGCACGCCCGCCCATACCGGCAGGTCGTAGTCCTCCTCGTCGTCCACCGGCGGGCCCTGCCGCACCTTCACGGAGGCCTCCTCCAGAGACAGGGCGAGGACGGCGGTCGCCGCGAGTTCCTTCCTGGTGGGGAGGCGGACGACGTCCCACTGGCCGGGGGCGAGTTGCTCGGTGACGGCACGGAGGCCGTCGAGATGCTCGTCCGGGTCGTCCACGCGGCGGGGCCGGCCGTAGATCATCGCGGAGCGGTAGTTCACCGAATGGTGGAAGGCGGAACGGGCCAGCACGATGCCGTCGAGATGGGTGACGGTGACGCACACCGGCTCGGTGGTCCCCGCCCTGAGCGACGAGGCGCCGGTCGAGCCGTGCAGGTAGAGCGTGTCGCCGATCCGCCCGTAGCCGGTGGGGATCACCATCGGCGTCCCGTCGACGATCACGCCGAGATGGCAGATCAACCCGGCGTCGAGCACGGCGTACAGGTCGGCGCGGTCGGTCCGGGCGCGTTCCTTGCCCCGGTTCAGGGTCGTGCGGGCGGTGGTGGAGAGCATGCCCGTTAAGTTAGATGAAAGTGGACTGGTGAAACACATCCACTTCGGGCGACTTATGGGAGACCACTTTGCGCACCGACATCGACCTTCCGCTGGTCGTGGACCGGACCGCACCGGTGCCGCTCGTCGTGCAGATCGGCGATCAGTTGCGGGAGGCGATGCGGAGCGGGGCGCTGAAGGCGGGAGAGCGGCTGCCGTCGAGCCGCGCGCTCGCCGGCCTGCTCGGCGTGAGCCGTACCGTGGTCACCGACGCCTTCCAGCAGCTTTACGCGGAGGGCTGGCTCGACGGGCGGCACGGGTCGGGCACCTACGTGGCCGCTTCCGGGGACGGCTCTGCCATGGGACGAGAAGCCGCGGTCCAGGGGTGGACCGGGGGAGAGCGCGTATGGACGGAGGACGACCCGGTCGCGCGCGAACCCCTGCCCGATCGCGACGCGGCGGGGGTCGTGGATCTGCGGCCGGGACGACCGTGGGTCTTCGGATACGACCCGGCGGCGTGGCGGCGTGCCTGGCGCAGTGCGGGAGAGCTCGCGCCCACCGACAGGCCCGACCCCTACGGGCACGCCGATCTGCGCGAACTGCTGGCCGAGCACCTCCGCCGGGCGAGGGCCGTGCCCACGGGCCCCAGGAACGTCATGGTCACCAGGGGGACGGGCAACGGGCTCGACCTCATCGCGGCCACGCTCGTCCGGCCGGGCGCAAGGGCGGGCGTGGAGGAGCCCGGTTACCGGGTCGCCCGCAACGTGTTCGCCGCGAGGGGAGCGGAGATCGTGCCGTGCCCGGTCGACGGCCAGGGGGTGGTCGTCGAGGCGCTGCCCGACGACCTGGAGGTGCTCTATACGACGCCCGCGCACCAGTATCCGGTGGGCGGCAGGCTGTCCATCCCGCGCAGAGAGCGGCTGCTCGCATGGGCCCGCCGTACGGGGGCGATCGTCGTCGAGGACGACTACGACGCCGAGTTCCGCTACGACGTCGCCCCTTTGCCCGCGCTCCACGGCATGGACCCCGAGCGCGTCGTGCTCCTCGGAACGCTCTCGAAGTCGCTCAGTCCCGACGTCGGGCTCGGGTGGCTGGTCGCGTCCGAAGCGCTGCTGGCCGCCGTCGCCCGCCGCAGGAACGAGTTGGCCGACAGGACGCCCGGGCCCGTGCAGAAGGCCGTCGCGACCCTGCTGGAGCGGGGCGACCTCGACAGGCACCTGCGCAGGATGCGGCTCGAGTACGCCCGGCGCCGCGCGGCCATCGTCGAGGCGCTCGGCCCGCTCGTCCAGGGGGACACCGCGGGCCTGCACGTGATGATCGAGCTGCCGGAGGCGGTCGTGCCCGACCTCGTCAAGAGGGCGGAGGAGCGCGGCGTCCTCCTGGACACGACCGAACGGCATCACCATGGGCCGCCGCGGGTCCACGGCCTCGTTCTCGGGTACGGCTACGCGTCCCTCGCCGACGTGAAGCGCGGCTGTGCCGTGATCAGAGACCTGCTCTAGATCACGCGCTCCAGCACCCGGAAATCCTCGCGTGGGCGGGGAACCGAGAAATCGGGAGACTCGTCCCCGATGATCCGGGAGATGTCGATCGAGCCCGGGTCTCCCTCACTCGTCCCCGGCACCTGGGAGTGGCCGAAGTGTCCGCCGCGCGCCCAGATACGGCCGCTGCGGGCACTCACGAGTGACTGCGGGAACGCCTGGGGCGGGCCCGCGGGCCAGCGACGGGGGATGTCCCACGAGTCGAGCCACGCCAGGATCTCGTCGAGACCGTCCAGCTTCGTGTCGGTGAACGGCTCGTGCGCCGAGCCGATCACCCGGATCTGCACGCAGACCCGTCCGTTGCGTCCACGGTCGCCCGCCAGTCCACAGGCCGCCCTCGTGATCGGCAGGAGTTGCGCCGTCTCTCCTGTCACCGGGTTCCATACCAGGTGAGGGGGCCGTTTGAGCTGGATGAGCCGCTGGGCGACCGACCGTGCGGAGACCCCGTGAGGGTCGGCGGGCCAGATGAACCAGACAGCCCGGGGAGCTCCGCCGATCATCGGTCCGGAGTCCTCGGAGGAGGGATTCAGGCTGGCGCCAGGAAGCCATGCTTGGGCCACAATGCCCCCTAAGATCCTCGGTCGCGTGTTTCCTCCCCTTTCGCGCTCCGGCTGACACCTCGTGAATCGTGATTGTTACCGGCGGGGAGCCTTTGGCCGGATCCGGCCAAAGGCTGGCGTTATCCCTGATGGTGATGGGTTTCGTGAGGCTTCAGATGAGCGCCGCGGGAGGCGGGGACGGGCTCACAGGGCGGAGGGATCGGGTGAGGGGTCGGCCGTCCCGCTCCAGGAGACGCGACAGGTGGGGTTGCCGGCCGCAGAGCGGAAGGCGACGATCCCGCTGCCCGCCGAACCGGGGTCGACGATCGTCAGAGTGATCCGGACTGAGGCTTCCGCCTTGAGCCGTCCCTGTTCCGGGGTGATGGTCACACCCGGGGGAGCGGTCGCCGTCCAGTCGACGGCCGCGTTGCGGGCTGCCAGGGTGATCGCGCCGCCCGTGGCCGCGCCGAGATCGCCGGGGCAGCCCATCTCCAGGACGGCAGGGGGAGGCTGCCGCGTCGTGGAGCGGGTGGGAGCCGGGGTCGGCCGTGCGGCGGGCGGCCGCGGCGCAGTGGTCACACGCGCCCGAGGGGAGGCGGAGGGTGTGGGTGACGGGGACGTGGGGGCCGGGCTGGTCTCCTCCGGTTCGTCCGTCTCGAGCAGATCCTCCTCCGGGGTCGGGACGGGCGCGTCGGGCGGCGCCGGTGCCGGGTTCATCGCCTCCAGACGGCGCTCGGGAGCCTGGCCGTAGATCAGGGTCGCGGCGCCGGCCGTGCCGAACACGAAGACCGCGGCCAGCAGGATGAAGGTCGTCCGGCTGCTGCGCCGGTCACGCGAGCCCCGTCGCCGGCGGCTCCGCCTCCTGCCGGAGTGCCCCGCGGGCGCGAGGGGGAATCCCCTCTTGTCGAAGCGGTCCCCCTGCTCGAGGATCGCCGCTCTGGCCGCCTCACGCTCGGGGGCGACGCACGTGTCGATCACGTGACGGCGCAGCGACAGGGGCGGGAACGCGATGGGGATCGCGGTCAGCAGGGGATCGGCTGACACGTGCCGCTCGCGCCCCTCCACACAGACCTTGCAGCCGCTGATGTGCCGGCTCAGCCGCTTGCGGAGCGCTGTGCTCAGCGGTCCGTCCCGCCACGAGGCGCCCACCCCGGAGTCGACGAGCGCGGACAGGTCGGGGCAGTGGGCCCGTCCTGTGCGGGCGAGCACGATGGCGGCGGCCGAGTTCTCCACGTGGCCGCGCGCTTTGGAGAGGTGTCCCGCCGCCTGCCGGGAGGTGACGCCCAGCACCGCTCCGATCTCCGCGGTGGACAGCTCATGCCGTACGGACAGGTCGAGGGCCTGGCGCTCGTGCCCTCCGAGCTCGCCGAGCGCCTCGAGGACGACGGCCGCGAGTTGCGGGTCGGCCGGCTCGTCCATGACGGCGGGCGAGGCCGCGCCGTGCGGCGGCGTCCTGCCGCCGGTGCGGGCAGCGCTCCGCGTGCGGGCCAGCGCGTACAGCCAGGCCCGCAGCCGGGCCGGCTCGGTCAGCCGGTCCACACACTCGTGGGCGATCACCAGGCTGTCGTGTACGGCTTCCGCGGCGAGGTCCTGGTCGTGGAGTAGGGAATGGGCGTAGTCGTTGAGTCGGTCGGCGTACGCGTCATAGAGACTGGCGGGCGCGTGCGCGTCCCCGCGCCGGAGCGCCTCCAGTAGTCGATGATCGTCGGTACGGCCGACGTCCGGCCATCCGGGCAACAGATGTTCCTCCCCGCGTGACGGAAACCAGATACGAGCCAGTCCCCACACGAGAAAGACGCCGCCGGAGCGGCCCTCGTTTACTGATCCGTAAGTCATGCCCAGCGGGCATGACCTGCGAAAACTGTGTTCAGAGCGAGCCTTGCGGCAAGAGTGAACGCCGGGTCCCAATGGGGCCCGGCGTTCAGGGAAGGAGCCGCCTGCGCGCTCCTTGTGAGCTCCTCCGCGCTACTTCCCGGTGTCTCCACAGTTCGGCGCGCAGAGGCGGCGGGCGATGCCCTTCAGGAAGATGTTGCGGATCTCCAGGACCGTCTGCGGGAAGTACGCCGTTCCGCCGGTGGCCTTCGCGATCGAGTTCATCTGCTTGCGGTTCTCGTCCTTCGTGGTGTTGAACGAGATGATCAGGATGCTGACCGGCTTCTTCGGGTCATAGGCCTGCTTGAGCTTCTGCAGGATCTCGGGGTTGGAGATGCCGCCGTTCGGGTCGTCGTTCCCGACGCCGTCGGTGAACAGGATGATCGTGTTGACCTTGTCCGGCTCGTAGTCCTTCGACATCTTCTGGTAGGCCGCCCACAGGGTGTCGTTGAGGCCGGTGTTGCCGGTCGGGATCGCCTGGGACGCCTGCAGGGCCTGCTCGATGAGGGTGCGCCGGGTGACCCCGTTGCTCTGCTGGGCGAGCGGGCCGATCGGCACGATCTGCTTCCAGTCGACGCCCTTGCCGCGGAGGTTGTCGGAGAAGGCCCAGATGCCGAGCTCGGCCTTGTCGGGGAAGAGCTTCAGCCCCTCGATTCCGACGCCCGAGATGGCCTGCATGCGGGTGGTGCCGGACTTGTCGGCCGGCAGGGCCATGGTGCCGGAGATGTCGATCAGAGCGAGGATCTTGGTCCCGAGCTTGATCTGCTGCCACGCCTGGGCGAGCTGGGTGATGGTCGCGGCGTTGGGAAGGGGCAGCTCGGCAGGCTTCTTCGCGTTCACGCCGTGCTCGGTCGTGAGCAGGCTGCCGCCCTTGCCGTCGGGCGTGCGGAAGCCGTATTCCTGCACGGTCTTGCGGCCCGCCGCGGAGGTGACCTGCGCGGAGAAGGCCTCGGCGGCCTTGCGCAGCCCGGCGTCCTTGGTCGTGATGATGATCGGGTAGTCCAGGCTGACCGTGCCCTCCGTCGGGTAGAGCGCGACGGCGGGGTTGCTCGGGGTCTTGTTGGTGTTGAACGCCCAGACCGCCTGCTCGGAGGCGATGCCGACGGGAACGCGGGCCGACGCCTTCGTCAGCGTGGCGAACATGCTGTCGGACGACGGCACCGTGGACTCCGACAACTGCCGGAGCACGCCGACGAGGACGTCCTCGCCGCCGCCCGCGGACTTCAGCACGTTCGCGCCGGCGAGCAGCGCGCCGAGGCCCGCCGCGTTCTGCGTCGGGTCGAGCGCGAGCACGCGGACCTTCTTGGCGAGCCCGTCGGGGTTCGCGGCGTTGGCCGCGCTCAGCAGGCCCGTCCAGCTCGCCGGGCTGAAGGCCGACTTGAGCTTCGAGGCCCCGGCCTTCGACGCCGTCAGCACGACGGGGGAGTCCGCGGCGTTGCCGGACGGCTTCACCGCGGGGCCGCCCGACTTGGCGAGCCCGGCGAGCCACAGGCTGGAGTCGGGGATCCACACGGCGGGGTTCAGCTTGGCGCTGGTCGGGCCGGTGCCCGACATCGCGTTGGCGACGTCGGCCGAACTCGCCGCCGTCACGGTGACGGCCACGCATTGCCCGTCGACCGACGGCGGGGAGGTCTTCGCGATCTTCTCGACCGCCGGCTGGATGTCGGGGGACGCCACGACCGACAGGGCGATCTTGTCCCCGCCGCTGGTGCAGCCGGGACTCTTGTTCAGGAGTACGTACGCGGCCACGCCGCAGAGGACGGCCAACGCGACCGCGCCTGCCAGGGGGACGAACACCCTGCCCCGGCTGGCACGCCGGCGTGGTGGCGGATCGTTGTACGCGTCGAAGCCGCCATCGAGTTCGTCATTGCGGTGACGTCCGCCCATGGTGCCCTCTTTGGAGTCGATTGGCTCCCGACGGTACGCGTCTCCGCGGCACCATTTAGGGAGATTCACCTGAATGCTTACGGAACGATACTGGTTAGGCCAAGTCTGGCAAAACGCCAGTCTTGGTGCGGCGATTACGAAAAGTCATGGTAAAGACTCACCATGTAAAGTAACTTGCGATACATCTTGACCTGGGGCAAACGCGATGTATCGTGAGGCGCAGAGGGCTAGGGGGCGCAGGTGGCGGCGGTCATGGACGGCGAGGTCGGCGAAACGGTGAGCGCGGCGGCCCTCGCGCCGTCCCGCGAGTGGCCCGGAGACCTCGTTCTCATCGAGTTCGCCGAACCGGGTTGCCCCGCCGAAGTCAGGCGGCGACTGCGCGAGCTCACCTGCCTGCGGGGGATCGTGATGACGGGCCGGACCGGCCGGGCGTGGACCGATCCCGGCGGTGGACCGGCCCTGGCGCGGGCGTTCCGCTCTCTCGGGTTCGACCTCGCGGTCGTCACCCTCCAGTGGAGGCAGGACCGGCCGTTCCAGGCCGTCCGGCCCTCATGTACGGCCACCGCGGACAGCCCGGCCACGATCGTGTGCTCGGCCGGCACCGGAACCGGGATGCTGACCAAGATGATCGTCATGACGGCGGACCCCGGCGCGTCGGGCGCGGCTCGGCAGTCCTGACCACCCACGTCGTGGGCCACCGGCGGTGGAGAGCACGGCGGGTTCGGGCGGAAGCCGGCCGGTGGCGGAGGGCGCGGGTGGAGGCCGGCCGTCGGGGATCGCCCGCGGAGGGCGGGGACGTGTCGCGCACGCCGTACCCTTGGCGCGTGGTCATCCCGGTCGAAGACGCCGCCGATCCCCGTCTGGCGGACTACACGCGGCTACGCGACGTCGACCTGCGCAAGAGCCTTGAGGGCGCGTGGGGGCTGTTCCTCGCCGAGGGGGAGAAGGTCATCAGACGGGCGGTGGCCGCCGGGCATCCGGTGCGCTCGGTGCTGACCACCGCCAAGTGGCTCGGCCACCTCGCGGACGTGATCGAGGGCGTCACCGTCTACCTGGTCTCCGACGAGGTCATGGAGGGCGTCACCGGCTTCCAGGTCCATCGGGGCGCGCTCGCGTCGATGGAGCGCCTCACCCCGCCGTCGGTCGCCGATGTCATCTCCGGCCGCGGCCCTCGGGCCGTCGCCGGTGGGACGGAGCCGGAAGGCCCGGGCGGGACGCCCCGCCGGATCGTCGTGCTGGAGGACCTGGTCGACCACGGGAACGTCGGGGCCATCTTCCGCTGCGCCGCGGCCCTGGGAGTCGACGCCGTGGTCCTGTCGCCCCGCTGCGCCGACCCGCTCTACCGGAGGTCGGTGAAGGTGTCGATGGGCGCGGTGTTCGCCATCCCGTACGCCCGGATGGCCGACTGGCACGACGGGCTCGCCGAGATCCGCGCGGAGGGGTTCCAACTGCTGGCCCTGACGCCCGACCGGGCGGCCGTGCCGATGGACGACGTGCCGCTCGGCGACCGCGTAGCCCTCATGCTCGGCTCGGAGGGCGACGGCCTGTCCTCCCACTGGCTACACGAGGCCGATCACCCCGTCCGCATCCCGATGAGCGAGACGGCGATGGACCTCGGGGTCGACTCGCTGAACGTCGTGGCCGCCGCCGCCATCGCCTGTCACAGCCTGGTGCGCTGACACACGGCTCACACACGACTGCCCGGGGAACGTTCCGTATTCCCCGGGCAGTCGCCGTGGAGGCCTGCGGGCCTATGCCTTCTTGGCCGCCGCCACCTGCGCGCCGGCCCATTGGAGGAGCTTGCGGGCGGAGGTGAAGCGGGCCGCGTCGGACTTGTCGCCGAGGACGGCGCCGACGATCGTGTGGCCACTCTTCACCTGCGCGAACGCGAGGCAGTAGCCGGCCTTCGCCGTGTAGCCGGTCTTCAGGCCGATCGCGCCGTCGCTGAGCAGCTTGTTCGTGTTGGTCCACGTGTGCTTGCGGTGGACCTTCGTCGCCGGAGTCGTGTACTTCTTGACCTTGATGATCGTCGACAGGGTCGGCGTCTTCAGAATGGTCTGCGCCAGCTTCGTCTGGTCGCGCGCCGTCGAGTACGACTTGGTCGACGTGAGGCCGTCCGCGTTGGCGTAGCGGGTGTCCTTCAGCCCGAGCGCCTTGGCGGCGTCGTTCATCCTGGCGACGAACTTCGTCTTGCCCGGGCCGTACTTCACGGCCAGTGCGTTCGCCGCGTCGGCCGCAGAGGGGAGCATCAGGGCATAGAGCAGATCCCGGACGTACAGCCGCTCACCCGCCTTGAAGCCGCCACCGGTCGCGCCGTGGGACGAGGCCCACTGGATGTCGGTCTTGCTGATCGTGACGATGTCGTTCAGCTTGGCCCGCTTCAGCACGACGTAGGCGGTCATGAGCTTGGTCACGCTGGCGATCTGCACGCGGGTGGCCGATGACTTGGAGACCAGGGCTTTGCCGGTGGTCGCGTCGACCACGTACGCCCGGAGGGCGGTGATCGAGGGAGGCGCCGCGACCGCGGCGGCTGCCGTCGCGGGAACCGCCGTCGCGGGGACTGCTACGGATACGGTCGCCGCGGTGGTGCTCACGGGCACGGTCGCCGCGGCCGCGGCCGTGCCCACCGATCCTGTGGCAAGAATGGCGGCTGTCAACGCGCCGATGATTCTTATACGCATCCGCACATGATCGCATGATTGGCAATCTTGAAAGGTTGCTATTTAAAGACGCTATGGAGTGAATCGTCAGGATGCTGTTGACATGTTTTTGCGCCGTCTCCATGTGAGAAAGGCCGCTGCGGCCGCGGCGAGAACCACGAGCACCCCGACGGCGAGGACCGGCGACGCGGCGACCAGTCGCACCCATGTCCAGATGAGCGAGTAGAGTCCGAACGTCGTCACGGGCACCCACGTCAGGCAGCCGAGCGCGCTGGCGACCAGGTACCACCGGTAGTCGACGCGCAGTGCTCCCGCGACCCAGGGCAGCGTGTGCCGCAGGCCGGGGATCCAGAAGCAGCCGTAGACGGCGAGCGCGCCCCACCTGCGCACGATTCCCTCGACCCGGGCGATCCGCTGCTGTCCGATCTTCCGGCCCATGCGTGACCGGTAGAGGGCCTCACCGAGTCTGTGGCCGATCCAGTAATAGGCCTGGAACGCGCCGAACAGGGCGACCGCGCCGATCGCGACGACGACCCACAGGGGCAGGCCGAGTATCGAGGCCCCCAGGGGGTCGGGGATCCGCACCGGCCACCACCGCCCTTTCTGAGGTCAGGCTTACCTTACCGTCGGGATCGGTCGCCCCTGCAAGCCGCCGTCAAGCGCCGGTCAACCGTTCCGCCTGAATGTGGGGGTGGAAGAAAGGGGAGGCCGATGAGTCCGCGAAGCAGTGTGATGCCGATCGTGGCGAGCGGCACCGTGAACATGGCGAAGCTGCTGATCGCCACCATGGCGGTGGCCGGTGCGTACGTGGGGGCACAGGCGACCCAGTCCGAGCCCGGCGGTGTCCCGGTGATCTCGTCCGCGGTGCCCACGGCGCCCGCGAAGTCCACCGGGTCCACGGCCGCGGCGTCGGCGGCGTCCACGACAGGGGCCTTCGCGGACCGGCCCACCCGAGTGATGACCCTGACCACTCCTGCCGATGAGACGGACGCGGTCCCCAGGCCCGGCACGGTGGAGGTGACCATGACGCCCGGAGGCACGGGATGCGAGCGGACCTACCGGGTGCGGACGGTGATCGGCTCCGCCGGCTCCGACACCTCGTACGGCTGGCAGATCCAGCGCTGGAACTCCGCGACAGGTGAGTGGCAGCCCTACTTCGCCAGCAGGAGCGGTTTCACGGGCGGCCCGCGGGCCGTCGAGTGGCGGCCGAGGATCGGCGGCAACCCCGGTCGCTACCGCGTGCGACTCGACGTCGCCTCACGCTCCTACGAGAGCGCGACGTTCCAGATCACCTGCTGACCGTGTGATCACGCCCCCCCTCCCGCCGTGATCACGCCCCGCCCTCCCGCGTGATCATGCACGCATTCGGCGAAAGGGTCCTTGACCTGCGGATCCCGATTTCGTGATCATGCGCAGATTCGGGGAATCACCCCACCATCAGGGCACATTCACCGCGTGATCATGCAATGAGCCGGCCGCTGCATGATCACGGTCGTCATCGGCCGAGGTCGACGGCCCGATCTCCGAAAGCGTGCATGATCACGGCCACGTTTGACCAGGTCACTCGGCAGGAGTCCGAATCCACGCATGATCACGAACAGGGTTTGTGCACGTCGACAGGCCCTTCGTCGAACCTGTGCATGATCACGCCCACGTTTGGCCAGGTCATTCGGCAAGGGCCCGAATCTGTGCATGATCACGGCCTCAGGTGCTCAGCGACCGTCGTGCTTCGTCGATCCAGCGGGGCACGCCGACCCGCTCCGCCACCCCGAGCGCCGTCTCGTAGTGCTCACGGGCTGGCAGGCCGAGCCGTACGGCGAGATCGCCGAGAGTCCTGGCCACCGGCCACAGGGCGACCACGCCGGTTCCCGCTCCGGCGATGCGGTCGCGGAACGGCACGAGCCTCTCGTAGGCCTCCTTCATCC